>Ga0180732_1000223_pt1 | contig 54280 bp, 46 predicted proteins | sample KR11_01MetaG_FD_148674 | JGI IMG/M metagenome (GOLD analysis project Ga0180732, IMG submission 148674) | Groundwater microbial communities from the Olkiluoto Island deep subsurface site, Finland - KR11_0.1 MetaG | ecosystem: Environmental > Aquatic > Deep subsurface > Groundwater | place... | reverse complement strand
GCTTGGGATCGAGGCGGGTGGCCAGATGTTGGTAGGTGTTGATGGTGTGGCCGGCTGGCAGTGCTTGCCATGCGCCGCTCCACGCGATGGGTTCGATGTTCAGGAAGCTCTCCACTTGCGCGGCGAGTTCCGGCAGTACGGGTTTCAGGTACAGCGTCAGGTCGCGGAACAGGGTCAGTGCGGTGGAGCAGACTACGTGCAACTCTGCTTCCTTGCCTTCCTGCTTCGCCATCGCCCAAGGTGCCTTCTCGGCGATGTACTGGTTCGCCATGTCGGCCAGACGCATGATCTCGCGCAGGGCACGTGCGTAATCGCGCTCTTCAAAGCAGCGCGCGATCTCGTTATCGTTGAACGCGGTTCTGAATTCAGAACTGGCCGCACCATCGCAATCGCCCAACTTGCCGTCGAACTTCTTGCTGATGAAGCCCGCGCAGCGGCTGGCGATGTTGATGTACTTGCCGATCAGGTCGCTGTTCACCTTGGCCACGAAGTCTTCGAGGTTGAGGTCGATGTCTTCCATCGTGCCGTTCAGTTTGGCGGCGTAGTAGTAGCGCAGGTATTCGGTGTTCTTGATGTGGTCCACATAGCTGCGCGCGGTGATGAAAGTGCCGCGCGATTTGCTCATCTTCTCGCCGTTGACGGTGAGGAAACCGTGCGCGAACAACTTGGTCGGCGTGCGGAAACCTGCGTGCTGCAACATCGCAGGCCAGAACAGTGCGTGGAAATAGAGGATGTCCTTGCCGATGAAATGGTACAGCTCGGCGTCGGAGCCTTGTTTCCAGTAGTCGTCGAAAGCTATGCCGGTCTTCGCGCACAGTTGCTTGAAGCTGCCCATGTAACCCACCGGCGCATCCAGCCACACATAGAAATATTTGCCCGGTGCATCGGGGATCTCGAAGCCGAAGTAGGGCGCATCACGCGAGATGTCCCAGTCGGTCAGCTTGTTCTCGCCTTCTGCACCCAGCCATTCCTGCATCTTGTTGGCGGCCTCGGCCTGCAGCGAGCCGCCGCGCGTCCATTCGCGCAGGAAGTTCTGGCAGCGCGGATCGGAGAGCTTGAAGAAATAGTGGTCGGAGTTGCGCAGGACCGGTGCAGCACCGGATACGGCGGAGAACGGGTTGATCAGGTCGGTGGGGGCGTAGGCCGCGCCGCACACTTCGCAGTTGTCGCCGTACTGGTCCTTGGCGTGACACTTGGGGCATTCGCCCTTGATGAAACGGTCCGGCAGGAACATGTTCTTGACCGGGTCGTAATACTGTTCGATGGAGCGCACCTCGATCAGGTCGTTGCCTTTCAGCGTGCGGTAGATGCTCTGCGCGCTTTCCTTGTTCTCTGCCGAGTTGGTCGAGCCGTAGTTGTCGAAGTTGACGTGAAAAGCGGAGAAATCATCGAAATGTTCCTGCCAGACGCGGGCGATCAGCTGTTCGGGCGTGACGCCTTCCATCTCGGCGCGCAGCATGATGGGTGTGCCGTGGGTGTCGTCGGCGCACACGTAGTGGCAGGTGTTGCCGCGCATCTTCTGGAAACGCACCCAGATGTCGGTCTGGATGTATTCGACCAGATGGCCGAGGTGGATGCTGCCGTTGGCGTAGGGCAGGGCGGAGGTGACGAGTATCTTGCGGGTCATGTGGCTGATTTCCTTGAAAAGCGGCTGGATGGCGCACTGCGGCGCCGTGCGCCTTGCATTGCATCCGTCTCGCTCGCTTTTGCTTAAATTCGATGAGGGCGCGATTGTAGCAAAACCCACGCACCGCCGAGGAATTAGGTAAAATCGCGCCCGCAAAAACCCTTCAAGGAATCGTGATGAGCATCAAGTCAGACAAATGGATACGCCGCATGTGCGAACAGCACGGCATGATCGAGCCGTTCGAACCCCAACAGGTCAAGGAAGCGAACGGCCAGAAGATCGTGTCCTATGGCACTTCCAGCTATGGTTACGACATCCGCTGCTCGCGCGAATTCAAGCTGTTCACCAACATCAACAGCACCATCGTCGACCCCAAGAACTTCGACCCGAGTTCCTTTGTGAACGTCGAGGCTGACTATTGCATCATCCCGCCCAACTCTTTCGCGCTGGCGCGCACCGTGGAATATTTCCGCATCCCGCGCAACGTGCTGACCGTGTGCCTGGGCAAATCCACCTACGCGCGCTGCGGCATCATCGTCAACGTCACCCCGTTCGAGCCGGAATGGGAAGGCTATGTGACGCTGGAGTTCTCCAACACCACGCCGCTGCCCGCCAAGATTTACGCCAACGAGGGCGTGGCGCAAGTGCTGTTCTTCGAGAGCGACGAAGTGTGCGAGACATCGTATAAAGACCGTGGCGGCAAGTATCAGGGCCAGCACGGCGTGACCCTGCCGAAGATCTGATGGACAAGTTCAAGCAAGTCGTCTGGCACTCACCCGAAGGCGAGGTGGTGGCCTGCTACGAGAAGAACAAAGTGATGCAGGAGAATCTGGCCGAGATCGGGCAGGTCTGCCGCGATGCCCTGGAAGACGCCGTGCTTATGGGCTGCGACGAACAGCAGTTCCGCGAAGTGTTGGCCGATCTGGTCGCCACCCTCGCCAGTCCATATCCGGCTGGCAATTAACACCCCCTATCGCTTGCGCATTCTGCGAGAATTCCCATCACTATTTAGCTCCAGCAGGAGAGAGACATGAAATTCCATTTTCCCATCATCATCATCGACGAAGATTACCGTTCGGAGAACGCCAGCGGGCACGGTATTCGCGCGTTGGCCGAGGCGCTTGAAAAAGAAGGGACCGAAGTCGTCGGCATGACCAGCTACGGCGATCTGACTTCCTTTGCGCAGCAGCAAAGCCGAGCTTCAGCTTTTGTGCTGTCCATCGACGATGAGGAATTCGGCGGGGGCAGCGCGGAAGAGACGGAAATGGCATTGCGTACCTTGCGCTCGTTTGTGCAGGAGATCCGCTTCAAGAATTCAGACATCCCCATCTATCTGTACGGGGAAACGCGCACTTCGCGCCACATCCCCAACGACATCCTGCGCGAGCTGCACGGCTTCATCCACATGCACGAGGACACGCCGGAATTCGTGGCGCGCCACATCATCCGTGAAGCGAAGTCGTATATGGATTCGCTGGCGCCGCCGTTCTTCCGCGCGCTGGTGGGTTATGCGCAGGATGGTTCATATTCCTGGCACTGCCCCGGTCACTCCGGCGGTGTGGCGTTCCTGAAGTCGCCGGTGGGGCGCATGTTCCATCAGTTCTTCGGTGAGAACATGCTGCGTGCCGACGTGTGCAATGCGGTGGACGAGCTGGGACAGTTGCTTGACCACACCGGGCCGGTGGCGGCTTCGGAGCGCAACGCGGCGCGAATCTTCAATGCGGATCATTTGTTCTTCGTCACCAACGGCACATCGACTTCCAACAAGATCGTGTGGCACTCGATGGTGGCACCGGACGACATCGTGGTGGTGGACCGTAACTGCCATAAATCCATTTTGCACGCGATCATGATGACCGGCGCGGTGCCGGTGTTCCTGACACCGACACGCAACAACTTCGGCATCATCGGACCGATACCGAAATCCGAATTCGAGATGGCCAACATCCAGAAGAAGATCGATGCCAATCCGTTCATCAAGGACAAGACCAAGAAGCCGCGCATCCTCACTATCACGCAAAGCACTTACGACGGTGTGATGTACAACGTGGAGATACTGAAGGAGATGCTGGACGGCAAGATCGATGCGCTGCATTTCGACGAAGCCTGGTTGCCGCACGCGGCATTCCACGACTTCTACAAGAGCATGCATGCCATCGGCAAGGGCCGTCCGCGCGCCAAAGAATCGATGATCTTCGCCACGCAGTCCACGCACAAGTTGCTGGCCGGCCTGTCGCAAGCTTCGCAGATCCTGGTGCGCGACAGCGAGGAACGCAAACTTGATCGCGACTGCTTCAACGAAGCCTATCTGATGCACACCTCGACTTCGCCGCAATACGCCATCATCGCCTCGTGCGATGTGGCTGCTGCGATGATGGAACCACCCGGCGGCACCGCGCTGGTGGAGGAAAGCATCTCCGAAGCGCTGGACTTCCGCCGCGCCATGCGCAAAGTCGAAGCCGAGTTCGACACGGACTGGTGGTTCAAAGTGTGGGGCCCGGATTATCTGTCTGAAGATGGTATGGCCGACCGTGAAGACTGGGTGTTGCGTGCGGATGACCGCTGGCACGGATTCGGCAAACTCGCCGAAGGCTTCAATATGCTCGACCCGATCAAGGCCACCGTTGTAACGCCGGGGCTGGATGTGGGTGGTGACTTCGCTGATAGCGGTATTCCCGCCAGCATCGTCACCAAGTATCTGTCTGAACACGGCGTGGTGGTGGAGAAGTGCGGCCTGTATTCCTTCTTCATCATGTTCACTATCGGCATCACCAAGGGACGCTGGAACAGCATGGTGACCGAGCTGCAACAGTTCAAGGATGACTACGACAAGAACCAGCCGCTGTGGCGCGTGTTGCCGGCATTCATCGCCAAGAACCCGCGCTACGAAAAGATCGGCCTGCGCGATCTTTGCGACCAGATCCACGGCATCTACAAAGCTAACAACGTGGCGAAGTTGACCACCGAGATGTATCTGTCCAACATGGTGCCCGCAATGAAACCGTCGGACGCTTTCGCCAAGATGGCGCACGGCGAGATCGAGCGCGTGCCGGTTGACGAACTGGAAGGCCGCATCACTGCTGTGTTGCTAACGCCTTATCCGCCCGGTATCCCGTTGTTGATCCCCGGTGAGTGTTTCAACAAGACCATTGTTGATTACCTGAAATTCGCGCGCGAATTCAACAAGAAATTCCCCGGCTTCGAGACCGACATCCACGGTCTGGTGTCGGACAAGGTGAACGGCGAGCGTATCTATTTCGTCGACTGTGTGAAGTAATCGCTCGGCCATGAGCGGCGTCATCCGGGCAGTTCAGGCGGATATCACCACGCTCAAGGTCGATGCCATCGTCAATGCCGCGAACAACATGCTGCTGGGCGGCGGCGGGGTGGACGGCGCGATCCATCGCGCAGCCGGTCCCGAGCTGCTGGAGGAATGCCGCACGCTCGGCGGATGCGACACCGGCGATGCCAGACTCACTCGTGGCTATCGCCTCCCCGCGAAGCACATCATCCACACCGTAGGCCCGGTGTGGCAGGGTGGTACGCACGGCGAAGCTGAATTACTCGCATCCTGCTACCGGTGTTCGCTGGAGATCGCTACCAGTCACGGCCTGACCTCTATCGCCTTTCCCTCCATCAGTACCGGCGTGTATGGCTACCCGAAAGACGCGGCGGCGCGCATCGCCGTGCAGACGGTGCGTGAGTTCATGCAACACGATGCGACCATGCAGGAGATCATCTTCTGCTGCTATTCGGCGGAGGACCTTGCCCGCTATCGATCGCTGCTTGCTGTGCGCTAGTTGCACTGAAACGTGCATTGCTATTGACCGCACCTGATGCGGAGAGGAAGATTCTGCGCATGGGGGGGAGTTTGAGAAACAAGATCGGTTTGTTCATTCGCAGTCATCGCATCGCACTGGTTGGTGCTGCAGGTGTGTTCATCCTCGTTGCGGCGATGGGGGAGCTGATCCTGCACAATCGCGCCGAAGACCGGAAGGAAGAGTTCTTCCGCGACAGCGTCGCTTTCAACGCCAAGCTGCGTGCGCAGACCGAGAGCGAATTGAATTCCCTGCTCTATCTGAGCAGCGGCCTCGGCAGCTATCTGGTGGTGCGCAACAACGACCTTCAGTCCAAGGAAGTCACCGGCATCCTGGCCGTCCTGCACAAGAGCAGCGGCCATATCCGCAATTTCGGCGTGGCGATCGGCTACACCATGCGCTATGTCTATCCGTATGCCGGCAACGAGGGCGCGATAGGCTTGCATTACCCAGACCATCCCGAGCAATGGCCCATGGTGAAGAAGATCACCGAGAGCGGCGTGCCCGCGCTGGCCGGCCCGGTAAATCTGGTGCAGGGCGGGCGTGGTCTGATCTATCGCGTCCCGTTGTACATCGACAACAAGTACTGGGGGCTGCTCTCCACAGTCATCGACCTCGATTCGTTCACCGAGGTGATCGCATCGGGCGTGGACCAGAAGCAGTTCGAGTTCGCCATACGCGGCCGAGACGGTGCGGGTGCCGACGGCGACATGGTGCTGGGTGATGCGTCACTGTTCGACAGGGCCGAGGCATTCACGCAGGAGATCGACATCCCCGGCGGCAAGTGGCTCATCGCCGTGCGCTCGCTGCGCGATACCGGCTTCAATCAGACAGACCTGTTGATACGCCTGCTGTCCATCGCGCTGGCGTCTATCGCCGGCTGGATGATGTACATGCTGATCCGCAGTCGTTCCGATCTGGCCGCGCTTGCCATGTATGACCAGCTGACCGGATTGCCGAATCGTCATCTGCTGGAAGACCGCGCGGACATGGTGTTCGCGCGGCACAAGCGCAAACCGGGGCAGACCTGCGCCATCCTGTTCCTCGACCTGGACGGCTTCAAATCGATCAACGACAGATACGGTCACAAGGCCGGCGATGCCGTGTTGCTGGCCGTGGCCCAACGCGCCAAAGATGTCGTGCGTGCGAACGACACGATAGCGCGCTGGGGCGGAGACGAATTCATCGTGCTGATGGACGAGGTGGAACCGGAGACCCTGCAACCGCTGGTCGACAGGCTGCGCAGCGAGATCGAGTCGCCCATCATGTTCGAAGATCAGAGCCTGAGCGTGGGCGTGTCGGTCGGTGTGGCGATGTGCCCCGCAGTGGGCGGCACGCTGGATGAGGTCCTGAAGATGGCCGACCGGCAGATGTACGAAGAGAAGGTGAAACGCAAGGCGGCTTGAAGGCTGCTGATCTTATTCGTGCCGTAATGCCTCGATCGGATCGAGTTGCGCTGCGCGGCGTGCTGGCACATAGCCGAAGATCACGCCGATGGCGGCCGAGAAGCCGAAGGCGAGCAGGTTGATGCCGGGGCTGAACAGGAAGGGCAGCGACAGTAGCGATGCCAGCCCGTAGCAGGCGATCAGTGCCAGCAGGATGCCGATCAGCCCGCCGAGCGCGGACAGCACGACCGCCTCGGTCAAGAACTGCATCAACACTTCTTTTTCCAGCGCGCCGATGGCGAGGCGGATGCCGATCTCGCGCGTGCGCTCGGTCACCGACACCAGCATGATGTTCATGATGCCGATACCACCCACTAGCAGGCTTACCGCCGCCACCGCGCCGAGCAGTGCGGTCATGGTGCCGATGGCGCCGGACAGGGTCTTGGCGATCTCCTTTGTGTCCTGCACGCTGAAGTTGTCGTCCTCGTTGTCCGATAGTTTGCGCCGCTCGCGCATCAGCAGAGATAACTGGTTGATCACCTGCTCGGACGATGCGCCGTCCTGCATCGAGATGAGGATGGTGTTCACATCCTGCTTGCCGGTGAGGCGGCGCTGCACGGTGCGCAACGGCATGATCACCGTGTCGTCTTGGTCGCGCCCCATCGCGCTCTGTCCTTTTGCTGCCAATACGCCGATCACCTCGCAGGAGAACTGTTTGATGCGCATCAAGTCGCCCACCGGGCTGTGCGCCTCGAACAGTTCCTTGCGCACGGTCGCACCGATGATGCACACGGCTTTGCCCGCGCGTTCCTCGGTGGCATTGAACAGTCGTCCCTCGGCCAGCGTCCAGTTGCCTGCGGTGAAATAGTCGCTGTTGCTGCCGGTGATGGAGGTCGCCCAGTTCTTGGTGCCGACCACCACCACGGTGGTGCGGTTCACGGTGGGGGCGACCGCTTTGAGCGAACCCACCTGCGCCCTGATCGCTTCCGCATCCTCTGCCTTGAAGCTGGGCGCACCCAAGCTGCCACTGCCCGGCCCCATGCGCTGGCCGGGACGCAGCATCAGCAGATTGCTGCCGAGGCTGGAGATCTGGTCCGACACCGACTGCGTCGCGCCGTTGCCCAGCGTCACCATGGTGACCACGGCGGCCACGCCGATGACGATGCCCAGCACGGTGAGGAAGGAACGCATCAGGTTGCGGCGTATCTCGCGCAGGGCGAGTAGCAAAGTGGTCCAGCCCATCATGCCGCACCGCCGTTCTCGTTGTCGTGTGCGATCTGGCCGTCGACGAAATGCACGATGCGTTTGGCGTAGGCGGCGATGTCGGGCTCATGCGTCACCATGAGGATGGTGATGCCGTGGTCGCGATTCATACTGACCAGCAGCTCCATGATCTCGTGGCCGCGTTTGGAATCGAGGTTGCCGGTCGGTTCGTCGGCCAGCAGCACCTTGGGGTTGGTGACGATGGCGCGCGCGATGGCGACGCGCTGCTGCTGGCCACCGGAGAGCTCGGAGGATGTGTGATGCGCCCACTCGGCCAAGCCGACCGAGCGCAGTGCAGCCATACCTATCTCATGCCGCGCTTCGGCATTCTCGCCGCGATAGAGCAGCGGCAGCTCCACGTTCTCCTGCGCCGAGGTACGCGCCAGCAGATTGAAACCTTGAAACACGAAGCCGAGATAATTGCGGCGCAGCAGTGCGCGCTGGTCGCGCGACAGATCCTCCACATGCACGCCGTCGAACAGATAGGCACCCGAGGTCGGCGTGTCGAGACAGCCGAGGATGTTCATCGCGGTGGACTTGCCGGAACCGCTGGGTCCCATGATCGCGACGAACTCGCCCTGACGGATGGACAGGTCGACGCCGCGCAAGGCCTGGAACTCGGCCTGTCCGCGACCGTAGGTCTTGGTGATGCCGGACAGTTGGATCAATGCATCGGGTTCGACGGTGATTGCTGCGTCATTCATTTTGCCGACTTCTGCATGCCGATGATGACGCGTGCGCCCGCTTGCAGACCGCCGCTGACGATCTGTGTGCGGCGTCCGTCGGTGAGGCCGATGGTGACTTCGACCGGCGTAGCCTTGTTGTCCTGCAACACCCACAGCGTGCGCGCGGTGCTGCCGGCTGCGGAGCTCTCTTTCGCCTGCTTGGGCTGCTGCGGGCGGCGCGGCATCAGACTGGCGACGAAGCCGCCGGAGGATGCGGTTTTGGTCACCGGTGTGAAGCGCAACGCGGCGTTCGGCACCAGCAAGACCTCGTGCAGGTTCGCGGTGGAGATCTCGGCGGTGGCGGTCATGCCGGGGCGCAGACTCAGGTCGGCGTTCGATACGTTGAGCAGCGTCTTGTAGGTCACCACTCCGTCGGTGGTCTGTGCGCCGAAGCCGACGCGCGCGATTTCGGCCGGATATTTGCGGCCCGGCCAGGCATCGACCATGAAGTAGGCGGACTGACCGTTTTTCACCTGGCTCACGTCCGCCTCGTCCACATCCACCTGCAACTGCATGCGCGCGAGGTCTTCCGCGATGGTGAACAGCACCGGTGCCTGCAACGAGGCGGCCACGGTCTGCCCCGGTTCGATCTTGCGCGTCAGCACGATGCCGTCGATGGGTGAGCGGATGGTGGCTTTGGACAGGTTGGTCTGGTCTGAACGCAGGCTGGCGGAGGATTGTGCCGCAGCGGCACGCGCATTGGCTTCGTTCGCTTCGGCGCGGGTCACCGCCGCTTCCGCCGCCTCCAGTTCGCTGCGCGACGGTACTTTGCCGCCGGTCAGTTCGGCGACCTGACGCAAGCGGGCCAGCGTGGCGCGGGATTCCTTTACCGTGGCTTGCATCTGCGCCACCTGCGCTTGGGCGGACAGTACGGCGGCCTGCGACTTGACCACTTGATCGTTCAGTTTGGACATATCGAGCCGTACCAGCACCTGCCCGCGTTTGACACGGTCGTTCTCGTCCACCAGCACGCTCTCCACTATGCCGGACAACTCGCTTCCGACATCCACCTGGTTGGTGGGATACAGATTGCCGGTGGCCGATACCGTCACCGACAGATCGCCCAGTGCTGCTTGTTCGGTGAGGTAACTGCCGTTGCTCGAACCGTTCGACTTCGGCCACACCATCCAGCCGATCAGCAGAGCGGCGACCGCGATCAGCGCAATCAATAACACGCGATTGCGTTTGCTATTGCCCGACGTGCGGGTGATGGCGAGTAACAGGTTCTGGCTGGCTTTGGAGGAGTCGTTCATGGTTGTGAACCTTCGTTGTTATTTGTTTGCGCAACGGGCTGGGCGGAATCTTCGTTCCAGCCGCCGCCCATCGCTTTGTAAAGAGCGATCAACGCGGCGCGCTCATCGAACTCGGCGCTGGCCAGACTGTCCTCGCTGGAAAGCAGGGTGCGGTCGGTATCGAGCACGCTCTGGAAATCGATCAGGCCGCCTTCGTAGCGCTGGCGCGCCATCAGCGCGGCATTGCGTGCCGAGGTCGAAGCGTTCTGCAAGGCGGCGCGGCGTTCGTGGCTGTTGGCGTAGCTGGTCAGCGCGTTCTCCACTTCTTCCAGCGCGAGCAGCACGGTCTGCTCATAGGCGATCAGCGCCTGCTGCTGCACCGCATTCTGCGCTTCGACACGGCTGCTCAGTCTGCCGCCGTCGAAGAGGGTCTGTGCCAGACTGGTGGAGAGCGAGCGCGTCAGGTTGGCGCTGTCGCTCAAGCCGCCGACGGTGAGCGCCTTCCAGCCCAGACTGCCGCTGAGCGAGAGCGAGGGATAGCGCGCCGCCGACTCTTGTCCGATGCGCGTGGTCTCGGCCGCCACGTGTCTTTCCGCAGCCTGCACATCGGGGCGCTGGCGCAGTGTGTCGGCGGGGATGCTGAGCGCGATCTCGTCGGGCAGGGGCGGCAAGGCCGCAGGCGCAGCCAGCTTTTCATGCAGCGTAGTGGGGAACTGTCCCAACAATACGGCCAATCGATTCTCGGTCTTGTTCAGATTGGTGGACAGGGTGGGGATGCCGGCCAATGTCTGTTGCAGATTGCTGTTCGCTTGCTCCACTTCCATCGACGTCACCAGTCCGGCCTGCGCGCGCCATTCGGTGATCTTCAGTGTCTCGCGCTGCGCCGCCAGATTGTTGCGCGCGATGGCGAGGCGCTGCTGCAGGCTGCGTAACTGCACATAGTTGAGCGCCACTTCGGCGGCGAGGGTGACCTGTGTGTTGTAAAGGTTCGCCAGTGTCGTACCGGCATCGGCTTCCGCCGCTTCGGATGCGCGGCGCAAGCCGCCGAAAAGATCGATCTCCCAGCTCGCATCGAAACCGGCGTTGAACTGATTGGCGGGCGAGGCATCGCCCACCTTGCTGCGGCTGCCGCCCAGTGCGCCGTTCAGGCGGGGCATGAAGTCGGCGTCGGAGAGGTTGAGGCGCGCGCGCGATGCCAGCAGCTTGGCGCGTGCACTGCGCATGTCCGGGCTGTTGCGCAGCGCGGTGGCGATCAGCTCGTTCAGCACGGGGTCGTTCAGGCGCAGCCACCAGTGCGAGATGTCTTCCTGTTGTTGCGAGAGGCGCGTCCCGGCAGTGACGCTCCAGCTCGCTGGCGCGGCAGGGTCTTGCCTGACGTAGTCCGGCCCCACGGCACAACCGGCCAGCGGAACCAACAACATCAGTATGCGGAGCTGCGCTTTCACATCCACCTTTCAAGGGGTCGGCCAAAGCGGCCGGATACGAACGGGATTCTATAGAGGATATATGTCGATTTGTATAAACCGTACGGGTCATTGCCAGTTTGACGCATCACCCCGACTCGCCCACAATCCGTGGCGTCGGATGCCATTATGGAACGGTGGTTCCGCAGTCGCGCAGACTTTACATATCTTCACAGAAACGAATTTCCAGACGAACAAAATGAACGAACCGTCAGAAAAACTCCGCGTCGATAAATGGCTGTGGGCCGCGCGCTTCTTCAAGACGCGCAGCATCGCCGCCGATGCTGTCGAGAGCGGCAAGGTGACCATGAATGGCGCGCGTATCAAGCAGGCCAAGACGGTCGGTGTGGGCGATGTGCTGGTGATCCGCCTCGGCCCCTACCAGCACGAGATCGAGATACTGGAACTGTCCGGCAAGCGCGGTCCGGCGCCGGTCGCGCAGAAGTTGTATCGCGAAACGGACGAGAGCAAGAAACGCCGCGCGGTACAGGCAGAGCAGAACAAGTTGTTGCCGCAGTCGGAATTGAAAGGCCGCCCGACCAAGCGTGACCGGCGCGAGATCGCGCGCATGGTGGAAGGCGAACGCCCGTCGCGCAAGAGCGCCTGGGGCGATTTCGACTAGGGCATGTCCACACTCGCCTCACAGCATGGTTTGATCCGCGCACTGCAAAGTGCGCATGCGGCGCAGGTGATCGAGACGCATATCTCATGGGTGCTGCTGATCGGAGATCACGCATACAAGATCAAGAAAGCTATCGATCTTGGTTTTCTCGATTATCTCGATCTGTCTGCCAGAAAACATTTCTGCGAAGAGGAGCTGCGTCTCAACCGGCGCACCGCGCCCGAGCTTTATCTCGACGTGGTGAGCATAGGCGGCAGCGCGGATGCGCCGCAGTTGGGTGTGCAGCCCGCCATCGAATACGCAGTGAAGATGCGCCGCTTTCCTGATGATGCGCTGATGGATGCGTGCCTGCGGCAGGGCCGGGTGGTGCCTGCACACATCGATGCGCTGGCAGGCGCAGTTGCGCGTTTCCATGAGCGGGCCGCGACGGTGACTGAGGCAACAGAATATGGGAACGCCAAGACCATTCTCGCAGCCGCGCTGCAGAACTTCGAGCAGTTGCGCACACTGCTGAAGGATTCGGACGATCTGCAGCTAGTTGAAGCGCTGCAGCAGGCGACGCTGCGCGAGTGGAAAGGTCGTGCGGTACTGTTCGAAGAACGACGAAGTGCGGGCCGCATGCGCGAATGCCACGGCGACATGCATCTGGGCAACATCGCGCTCATCGATGAAGTGCCCGTGCCGTTCGATTGCATCGAGTTCTCACCGGCATTGCGCTGGATAGATGTGATGGACGAGGTCGCCTTCACCATGATGGATCTGCTGCATCACGAGCGAGTGGATCTGGCATGGCGGTTCCTGAACGCCTATCTGGAGGCGAGCGGTGACTATGCCGGCGTGGGTGTGCTGCGATTCTATCTGGCTTACCGCGCGGCAGTGCGCGCCAAGGTGGCAGCCATCCGTGCCAGCCAGTCGGCGGGCAGTGACCGAAGCAGCGATCTGCAAACATGCAGGGCACATCTGCTGTTGGCGCAGCGATGTCTGGTTGAACGACAGCCGGCCCTGATCATCACGCATGGTCTGCCCGGTTCCGGCAAGACCACCTTTGCGCAATACGTGCTGGAACAGATTGGCGCGGTGCGTATCCGTTCCGATGTTGAGCGCAAAAGATCGTTCGGCTTGTCGGCGCTGGAAGGCAGTCGCAAATTGAATGTGGATATCTACAGCCGGCAGGCTACGGCACAGACCTATGCCAGACTGCTGGCGCTGGCGCGCAACTTGTTGCGGGCGGGCCATACGGTGGTGGTGGATGCGGCATTCCTGCAGCATGAGGAACGCGAGCAGTTTCGCGCACTGGCGTGTGAAACCGCATCGCCGTTCATCATTGCAACGCTGGATGCGGATGCGGAGACATTGCGCGAACGTCTGCGCCAGCGCCGTCATGATGCTTCGGAGGCGGATGTGAATGTGCTGGAGAAACTGCAGGCGGTGCAGCAGCCGTTGTCTGCGTTGGAGCAGGAGGTGGCGGTGCGCTTCAACACCATGCGACCACCCCAATCCGGGGAGAATGCGCGCAGCTGGCGCCGCTTGTTAAAGTTTGTTTACGCGCTGTAAATTCGGCTGCGTACTGGTAGCATGCGTCAGCCGCAGAGGGGATGCAGAAATTAAATAAGGGGGCAGTGCAATGGCCATAGCGTGGCGTGAACAACTGAGTGTCGGCAATAACATCATCGACGAAGATCACAAATACCTGATCGAGATCATCAACAGGGTCGAGGTTTGCCTGACGAAGAAGGATATGTCCGCATTGAAAGCGGAGCTGAAGCGCCTGCATGATTACTCGATGCTGCATTTCGACCGCGAAGAGAAGATCGCCATCGCGGTGGGTTATAAGCAGACCCCGGGCTTGCAGCAGTCGCATCAGTCGCTGATGGAAAAACTGGCAAAGATGGAATCGGATTTTGTGACTGCAGAACAGACCTGGTCGCCGGAACTGACCAAAGGCTTTGCTGACTTCCTGCGCAATTGGCTGATCGATCACGTCATCAAGGAAGACCTGCTGATGAAGCCGGCCTTGCAGAAGCATTCTCCCGCCTTTTCTCCCTGGTAGGTCTCAGCGCCCGTTCGATTTGCAGTGATACATCGCCTGGTCGGCCGCCGCGATCAGCGTCGATGAGGTGCTGCCGTCTTGCGGGAAGCGGCTGTAGCCGATGCTGCCGCCGGAGTGCAGTTCAATATCTTGATATGGGATGGGATCTGCCATGGCGGTCTGCACCTTGTGTACCATCTGTTCGATCTGCGCATCGTCCCATGTCCCTTCGAACAGGATGATGAATTCGTCACCGCCCAGACGCGCTGCAGTATCGGATTCACGCAGCAGGGCGCGCAGGCGTTGCGCGACCGCCTGCAACACCGCATCGCCTGCCGCATGGCCGTGCGTGTCATTGATGATCTTGAAGTCATCGAGATCGATGAACAACAACAGTAATTGTTCATCCTGTCTTTTTGCCCGTGCCAGCGCATGTTGTAGCCGGTCGAGGAACATGCGGCGGTTGGGAAGGTCGGTCAGGCTGTCGTGACTGGCCTGATGGTCGAGCATCTCCTGCTGCATCTGCAGGTCTTCGATCTGATGCTGGATCTGTCTTTCCATCAACTGGATGCTGTGCGCCAGTTCACCGATCTCGTCACGCCGGTTCGTGGGCAGGTTGCCGATCTTGCCTTCCGCTGAAAAACGTCTGATCTCCGCCACGATGCGATAGAAGGGACGGTTGAAGGCGCGTGCCAGAAAGTAGGCGAGTAGAACCGTCATCGCACTGAAGCTCAGCACGATGCCCAGCGTGATCGAGGCGAGCTGCTTACTTTCCGATAGCACGCTCTCCCGCGGTTGTGACAGGCCCAGGATGAACGCATCGTTGCCTTCCATGTCCGGGATGGTCCTGGTGCCGAAAGCCGCCACCAATGGTTCCGCATCAGACGCACGGTTGGAAGTGACGAGATGCGTTCTTTCTTCCTGACTGCCATTCAGCGCTGCGGCCATGGCCGGGAACTCATCCTGCACGCGGGCGACTTGCCCGCGGTCGAATGCGAAGCTGCGCGACGGATCGGGATGGATCAGGTAGTCGCCCCTGCCATTCGCCAGATAGAGTTTCAACTCGGGTGGCAGGTCGGCAGCCAGTTGCGCGAACAAACCTTGCAGGTCGACGTTGATCACGATCAGTCCGATGGCGTGTCGCCGTGCATCATGGATGGGGGCTGCCACCTGCAGGGCGGGGCGGCCCTCGCCGGCGTGCGCGCCGGTCTCGTGGTTGATCGTGGCACGTGAGACATAGATGCTGCCGGGCGGGAGCCGCAGCGTCTCGAACACATAGGGATAGTGGCCTTTCTCCTGCAGATCGTCGCCGCTGATGCGCAGCAGTCCGCCCATGTCGCGATCGATACGGATGCGTTCCATGCCGTGATTGTCGGCTTCGATCAGGCGCATCTGGAAATATTCCGGATGCACCGCCATCAAACCCTCGAATATCTTCGCGACGTTCTCTTCGCTGAGTGCCTGGTAGCCGGCTGTGCTGCGTTGCAGGATGCGCGGCGCTTGCGGATGCTGTGCGATCAGTTGCACATCGGCTTTTACGTCATTCAGGGCGACCGTCACTTGCCGCATCAACACCTGGGTCGCGGTCAGCAGGCGTTCCTCGGAAGACTTCAGCAATTGTTCGCGGCTGGCCTGATAGGCGAAGTATCCGGTCAGGCCGGTGCCCAGCAAGCCGACCATGACTAGCACCAGACCGAGACGCCAGGCGATGGTGAATCTCATGGCGCCAGTACCCGTGTCAGGCGGTCGCCGGAACGTATCCGTTCCCACAGTCTTTCGCGCCGGACGGTATCTTCCGGCGGCTCCAGCCACAGCGGCTTGCCGTTCGGCTGGCCGTTGCTGTCATCGACCATGGTGTTGGAAAGTCCCTGCCGTTCGACTAGCAAGCGGCTGGCCTGCGGATCGAGCAGATGGTCTATCCAGGCATGCGCCAGCGCCGGGTCATGCGCATCGCGCGTGATGCTCCAGCAATCCAGCCAGGCCAGCGCACCTTCCTGCGGGATCACGTAACCGATGTCCGCGCCCGCCTGCTTGAGCATCTGTACCTGCTGCATACCGTAATTGGCGAACATCAGCGCGGCACCGTGCCGCATGAACAACTGTGTCGATTCTGCCGGCTGCGTGTAGAAGCCGAGCGCATTGCGCCGCAATTCGATCAGGCGTGCGGCGGCCCGGGGGACATCCTGCGGCGCGATGCGAAAGGGAGAGGCGAGTCGCAACGACTGCGCGGCCAGTGAAAAGTTGTGCGTGCCACCGTCGTAGGCGATCACCTTGCCGCGATAGCGTTCGTCCCAAAGCGCGCTGATCGAGTGCGGCGGCGTTCGGAACTGCTTGCGGTCATAGATCAGGCCCATCTGCGTATAGGTATAGGGCAGCGCATAGGCCTTGCCGTTGTGCATCAGGCCGGGGATGGCGGACAGGTCTCGGAAGCGTGCGAGTTGGTTGTGTGTGTTCGGGATCTTCCCGGCATGCACCGGCTGCACCAGATTGGCGGCGATGTAGCGCTGCAGTTCGGCGGTGTTGACAGCGAACACGTCGAAGTCGCGGTTGTGTGCGCTGACCTTCTCCCACAGCGTCGCATCGGAGGTGACCACGGTCAGCTCGACCTTCACCTGATGCTCAAGTTCGAAACGTTGCACCACTTCAGGTTCTGCATACCCCGGCCATGCCAGCACGCGCAGCACCGGTTGGGCTGCCCAGAGCGGCGGCGTCGCTGCCAGTGCCAGTAACGCGGCGACAGGCAGCATCGATCTGCGGCATGCAGCAAGGAAGGTGGATGCGGAGATCATGTGGCGAACCCTAACCCGTACCCTATGGCTGGTCAATAGTCCTTAAGTGGCGGCATCAGATGGTTTTTTCTGTCGGTTAGACGATGAATCGGTGCGTGGCTTCATTCAGCGTGTGCGCCGTGGCGATCATGCGCTCCGATTCCTTGACGCATTGCGAGGTGAGTTTGGCGGTCTCGTCCGTGCTGTGTTGATTCTCTTCGATACGCTTGAGTACGAGTCCGACCAGCATCTGCTGGTCGTCAGCAGCCTCGCGTACCTCCGCGACCGATGCATTCATGGCGGCAGTGGCTTGCTCGATCTGCACGAAGGTCTCGGAGGAGAGTTTCGAAGCGCGCAAACCGTCGGCGACGGCACTGGCGTTCTCTTCGGAGATGCTGACCGTGGAGGCGACATCGGCGCTCACCTGTTTGAGCACGCCGTCGATGCGCGTGGTCGCCTGTGCCGCCTGCTCGGACAGTTTCCTGACTTCATCAGCGACGACTGCGAAGCCGCGACCCTGTTCGCCCGCGCGCGCCGCTTCGATGGCCGCGTTGAGGGCCAGCAGATTGGTCTGTTCCGCGATGGCGCGTATGGCGGACACCGCTGTCTCGACCTCCTTGGCGCTGCTTTCCAGACTGTCGGCATTGGCGGAGATCTTGCGGCTGGCCGCATCCAGCACGGAGATGGCTTGCTCGGTCGCCGCGACATGCTTCACACCGTTGCGCACCAGTGCATCGGCGGAAGCGGCACTGCCGCCCGCCGAGTCGGACAGTTCGAGTATGGCGCGCGACGCATCGGCCATGCCGTTGATGACCTTGATGATCTCCTGCTCGTTCTGGCGATATTCCTGCATGCTGCTGCCGAGCGAGCTCATCGAATCGCCTATCTCGCGCGCTGTCACATCGACCGTGTGCGCGGATGCGGTTACCCCACTCAGTGTGTCGCGCAATTCCGATGCCATGGAATCGAACCCGCCGGTGATCTCGCCCACCGTATCCGCACTGCGGATGCCGCAACCCTCACGCAAGTCGCCGCCGCGTATGCGTTCGGCGGCGACCGCGACCTTGCGCAATTTGCCCACCAGCAGCCACTCCAGCAGCATGTGATTGGTGATGCCTATCGTGATGCCGGCCACGATGCAGCCGGTGACGAACCAGCCCAGCATGCCGGGTTTCCACTCCACGAAGATGTTTGCATAGAACGGGAAGATGATGCCCATCAGCAGGCCGAAGCCGAGGAAGGAATACTTCAGTTGCTTGAGTATGGAGGGAGTCTTGCTCGCCATTATTGCCCTTTCAAAATATGGTCACGCTTTGCCAGTTCGGGCGAAGCATAAGCCTGTTTCGGCAAGAAACAATAATTCTTAAGTGTGAGTGGCACTCCTTCTTTAGTGCCCCTCACTAACGGTCATGGTGCCTACTATGCCGTCGGTTTACTCTCGCCACCCAGAGCCTCGATGATGGCGGGCAGTAACTTCTTCAACTCGCCGGTCATCAAGGCGAAGTCTGCATCGAAGGCGTCGTCCTGTGCATCGCTGTCGGCCTGGTCTTTGATCAAGTCGAGCGCTTGCAGGCGTTTGATCTGGCCGTTCTCGTGCAGCACGAATGAGATGCGGTCATACCAGGTCATTGCCAGTTTGGTTACTTCCTTGCCGCCGGTGATGTGCTTGGCGATCTCCTCCGCTTCCAGTGTGTGGCGCACGTAACGCACGGTCGCTTTCTCGTCGCCGGAGGCGCGCAGTTCGCAATCGCGGTCGACGGTGAATACCGATGCCAGATCGTCGCCGGCCAACCATGCAGTCATGGCGGTGGTGGGTGAGACTTCGGTCTTGAGCGGTGTGAAGCCGATGCCGTCCACCGACTTGACCAGTAGCTCGACCAACTCGTCTGCCTTGGCGAGGTTGGCCGCGTCCAGCACCAGCAGCCCGGCGGCAGTGTCTATCCATGCATAGGTGCGGCGACGCACGGCGAACGCGCGCGGCAGTAGCTCGTCGGTGACCGCTTCCTTCAGTTGCTTCATCTGTTTGCGGCCGGGCTTATAGCCTTGCTGCTCTTCCATCTCCGCTGCACGCTCTTTGCTGATGGTGTTGATGACCGAGGCGGGCAGCAACTTCTTCTCCGCACCGAGGCAGATCAACATCTGCTTGCCCAGCGTGTGCACGAAAGCGGGTGCATTCTCTTTTGGTGCGATCCAACCCACGCGTTGCATCTCCAGACCGGAGCAAGGTTGCAGTGCAAGGTTGGAGAGTTTCTCTTCAAACTGTTCGGGCGTGACATCCCATTTGTTTAGACGATAGATGAGTAGATTCTTGAACCACATAAATTTGACCTGAACTTTGAAGAAAAAACGGGGGCGGGATTCTAACGCGGATGTGTGCGGATGACGGTGATGTCGTCACCCGCAACACACATTCTTACGACTTCAACTCTGTCACGACTGACTTGCCTTTCAGTGCCAGCGCTTTACCCATGCGTGCGCGTTTGCCGAAATGGTTTTGCAAGTCTTTATCGTTGAGTTGCATGCTCTGCTCTTTGCCGCCGTTGTTGGTGATCACGGTGATCTTGGGTTGGTTGGTTACGGTTACCGCCGCCAATGCATCATCGTCAGCGATACCCATCACCACCACGCCCTTGCCGCCGCCTGCGAGTTGTTTCATCTCGGCCAACAGGAAGGTGAGCAGACGGCCTGATCTGCAAGCCGCCACCACCAGTGCGTTATCGCTTGGTGTGAACAACGCAGGCGCGAGAATCACTTCGCCTTCCACGCTGATGAACTGTTTTCCGGCCTTGTTGCGTCCCACCATATTGGCGATGGTGCAGATGAAGCCGTAACCGGCAGCAGTCGCCAGCAGCACATGTTGTTCAGCCTTGCCGCAGATCACATGCACGATCTTGGCGCCGGTCGCCACTTCGATCAGTGTCGCCAGCGGCACACCGTCACCGCGACCGCCCGGCAGCAGATGCACCGGGATGCTGCACACACGACCGTTGCTGCAGATCACGATGCAGTGGTCAGTGGTACGGCATTCGAACGCGCCCAGCAAACCATCGCCGTCCTTGAACGAGATGGCAGCCAGATCGAGTCCGTGGCCCTGACGCGTGCGCCCCCAGTGTTTCTTCGAGATTAATACGGTAACCGGCTCGTCCACCACCTGCGTGGTCAGCACTACGCGCTCGGCTTGCTCGATCAAAGTGCGGCGCTCGTCGCCGAAGGTCTTGATGTCTTCGTCGATCTCTTTCGCTACGCGGCGGCGCATCATAGCGTCGGAGGCGAGTAGCTTGCCCAGCTCTTCGCCTTCGTCCTTCAGTTGCTTCAACTCGCGCTCGATTTTGATGCCTTCCATCTTCGCCAACTGACGCAGACGGATCTCAAGGATGTCTTCGGCCTGACGGTCGGACAGATCGAAGCGTTCGATCAAGGCCTGCTTGGGTTCGTCCGATTCGCGGATCAGCGCGATCACCTCGTCCAGATTCAGATATACGATCATGCGACCGTCGAGGATGTGGATGCGGTCGTTCACCTGCGCCAGACGATGTTCGCAGCGGCGACGCACGGTGCCCAAACGGAACGCTGCCCACTCGCGCAATATCTCCGCCATCGGTTTCTGGCGCGGACGACCGTCCAAGCTGATCATCACCATGTTCAGTTGCAGCGAACTTTCCAAACTGGTGTGCGCCAGCAGGATGGTCATCAACTCTTCCGCCGACTGGCGGCTGGACTTCGGTTCGAACACCAGACGTACTGCCTGATCCTTGTCCGATTCGTCCGCCACCTTGTCCAGCACAGACAGCAGCAGTTGCTTGTTCTGCACCTGCTCCTGCGTCAGTGCCTTCTTGTTGGTGCGCACTTTTGGATTGGTGAGATCCTCGATCTCTTCCATGATCTTCTTGGCCGACGTGCCGTGCGGCAGTTCATACACTGCCACGCGCCACTGGCCGCGTGCCAGTTCTTCGATCTTCCAGCGCGCACGCATCTTGAGCGAGCCGCGACCGCTGCGGTAACACTCGCTGATCTCGCGCGGCGAGGAGATGATCTGTCCGCCGCTGGGCAGGTCGGGACCGGTGATCGAGGCCAGCAGTTCTTCATCGGAACAATTTGGGTCGCGCACGCAAATTGCGGCGGCGGTGCCGACTTCGCGCAGATTGTGCGAAGGGATCTCGGTCGCCATACCCACCGCGATACCCGATGCGCCGTTGAGCAGCACCATGGGCAGACGCGCGGGCAACATCGACGGTTCGTCGAAGTGGCCGTCGTAGTTCGGCTGCATGTCCACCGTGCCCATATTCAACTCGGATAGCAGCAGATCGGCGATCGGTGTCAGACGCGCTTCGGTGTATCGCATCGCGGCAGCGTTGTCGCCGTCGCGCGAACCGAAGTTGCCTTGGCCATCCACCAGCGGATAACGCATGGAGAAATTCTGCGCCAAGCGCACCATCGCTTCATACGCGGACGAGTCGCCGTGCGGGTGGAACTTACCCAGCACCTCACCCACCACACGTGCGGACTTCACATGTTTGCTGTTGTGCGCCAGGCCCATTTCGCGCATCGCATACAGGATGCGGCGCTGCACCGGCTTCTGGCCGTCGCACACGTCGGGCAGGGCGCGGCCCTTGACCACCGACACCGCATATTCCAGATAAGCGCGCTCTGCGTACTGTGCCAGCGGCACCGAGTCGCCGTCCGGTGGCGGGGGCAGTGGTGCAAAGCGTTCTACTGCGCCGTTGCCGCCGTCACCCACAGCAGTGGATTCCTGCGCAGCGTCTTCCGGTTGTTCGTTCTCTTCTTCGAAAAGTTGTGGCAGATCAGACATCGACTGTGACCTCGTTCCCGTGATATTCCAGCCAGGCGCGTCGCGCGCCCGATTCCTGTTTGCCCATCAGCATGTTCATGATGCGGTGCGTGTCATCCTTGGTCGACGCATCCAGCGCCACGCACAGCGCGCGGCGCGTGTCCGGGTTCATGGTGGTGTCCCACAACTGCTCCGGATTCATCTCGCCCAGACCTTTGAAGCGAGAGATGCTCCACGCACCTTCGCGCACTTTATCTTTGCGCAGACGGTCTTCGATGGAAGTCAGCTCGTCCTCGTTCAGCGCGTAGATCTTGCGCAGCGGCTTCTTGCCTTGTGCCGGTACATCGACGCGGAACAAAGGCGGCTGCGCGAGGAAGATGTGACCGTCCGCGACCAGACGCGGGAAGTGGCGGAAGAACAGCGTTAGCAACAGCGTGGCGATGTGCGAACCGTCCACGTCCGCGTCGGCCATGATGTAGATGCCTTTGTAGCGCAGACCGGACAGATCGACGTTGTCGTCCAGATCATGCGGATCGACGCCGATAGCCACCGCGATGTCATGCACCTCGGCATTGGCGAACAGACGGTTCCTGTCCACTTCAAAAGTATTGAGCACCTTGCCGCGTAGCGGCAGGATGGCCTGGAACTCCTTGCTGCGTCCTTGCTTGGCCGAGCCGCCGGCGGAATCGCCCTCGACCAGGAAGAGCTCGTTGCGCTCGGGATTGAAATCCGCCGCGTCGGTCAGCTTGCCCGGCAGCACCGCCACCGAGGAACCTTTTTTCTTCTCCACCTTCTGCGCCGACTTCATGCGGCTCTGCGCCTGCTTGATCACCACCTCGGCGATGCGCTTGCCGTAATCGACGTGCTCGTTCAGCCACAGCAGCAGCGGGTCGTTGATCATCGACGAGACCAGTTTGAGCGCGGTGCGCGAAACCAGTCTGTCCTTGGTCTGCCCCTGGAAAGAAGGGTCGAGCACCTTGGTCGACAGCACGAAGCTGGCGCGGTTGGCCACGTCGTCCGAAGTCAGCTTCACGCCCTTGGGCAGCATGCCGTGCATCTCGATGAAACTCTTCACCGCGTTGAACATCGCGTCGCGCAGGCCTGAGTCGTGCGTGCCGCCGTTCCAGGTGGGGATCAGGTTCACATAGGATTCGCGCGTGAGCGCGCCTTCCTCGGTCCAGGCCAGCGCCCAAGCTGCGCCTTCGCCCTCGGCGTAGTTGTCGTCGTGTTTGCCGACGTAGCGCTCGCCGGAGAAGATCGGGGCGATCAATGCGCCGCCGTCTTCCTGCGCATCCAGCGCCTGCGTCAGGTAACCGCGCAGACCGTCAGGGTAAGTCCATTCATTGCGTTCGCCGCTCTTCTCGATCAGCAGCGTGACGACCACGCCCGGCAGCAACACCGCCTTGGAACGCAGCGCGCGTTCCAGTTGCACGAGGTTGACGTTGGGTGCATCGAAGTATTTGGTGTCCGGCCAGGCGCGCACGCTGGTGCCGGTCTTGCGCTTGGGACATTCGCCGACGCGCTGTAGCGGTTGGGTGGCTACGCCGTGCTCGAAACGCAGATGGTGTTCGCCGCCGTCGCGGAACACGGTCACTTCCAGCGCGGTGGACAGCGCGTTGGTGACCGCCACGCCCACGCCGTGCAGACCGCCGGAGAACTGGTAGGCACCGCCTTTCTCCTTGTCGAACTTGCCGCCCGCGTGCAGCACGGTGTAGGCCACCTCGACCACGGACTTCTTCTCTTCAGGATGCAGGCCGACCGGGATGCCGCGCCCGTCGTCTTGTACCGACACCGAGCCGTCGATGTGCGCGGTGACGAAGATGTTCTTGGCAAAACCGGCTAGTGCTTCGTCGCAGGCGTTGTCCACCACCTCGGCGATGATGTGGTTGGGATTGTCCAGCGTGGTGTACATGCCGGGGCGCTGGCGCACGGGGTCCAGGCCGCGCAGCACCTTGAATGACGACTCATCGTAATTGACGCTCAACGGAGACTCCTGAATAGAACAACTTGCTGATTATTAACCTTTGGCTATGGACGGAGGCGTGTCGAGCAACACGTTCTCCTCGCCATCCAGACGCGCGATGATAACCGCCCCGCATGAATCGCTGAAGACATTCACCGAAGTGCGGCACATATCCAGCACGCGATCCACCGCCAGAATAAGGCCGATCGCCTCCAGCGGCAGGCCGATGGCACCGAGGATGATGGCGATGGCGACCAGGCTGGCGGAGGGGATGGCGGCCACGCCGATGGAGGTGACCAGCGCCAGCAGCACGACGGTGAACTGCTGCACGAAGCCCATTTCGATGCCGTAAGCCTGCGCGATGAACATCGCCGCCACGCATTCATAAAGCGCGGTGCCGTCCATGTTCACCGTCGCACCCAGCGGCAGCACGAAGCTGCTGGTGCGGTTGGACACGCCCGCGTTCTTCTCCACGCATTCCATGGTCAGCGGCAGGGTGGCGGCGGAGGAACTGGTGGAGAACGCGGTGAGCAAGGCGGGGGCCATGGCGCGGTAGTGGCGCAGCGGACTCACCCGTCCCACGAAATACAGCAGGGCGGGCAGCACCAGCAGGAAATGCACAGCCAGCCCCGCCAGCACGCTGAAGAAGAACCACGCCAGCGGCACGATGGCCGCGAAGCCGGTGCCCGCCACCACTTTAGCCACCAGACCGAACACGCCGATGGGTGCGAACTTCATCACCCAGTCGGTGATCTTCATCATCACCTGGAAGATGCCGCTCCAGAGTTTGTATTGGCTCTCGGCGTAGGGCTCCTCGATCTTGGTCATGAAGAAACCGAACAGCAGGCTGAAGAAGATCAGCCCCAGCATCTGCCCGTCCGCCGCCGCCGACACGATGTTGGTCGGCACCATGCGCAGGAAGATGCCCACCAGATCGCCCACGCCTTTGCCTTCCACGCTGGCGACCACCGCGTCGCTCACCTGTTCCATACCCAGTTGTTCCTTGGCGGGCTGGCCGTCGACGATGCCGGGCATGGTCATGTTCACGATGGTCAGACCGACCAGGATGGCGAACAGGCTGGTGGTCGCGTAATAGATCAGCGTCTTCAAGCCCAGCCGCCCGAACGCGCCGCCCCCTCCGATGCCCGCGATGCCGACGATGATGGAAGACACCACCAGCGGCACGATCAGCATCTTCAAGGCATTGAGGAACAGCGTGCCGATGAAATCAAACACCGCGTACCAGCGCACGCCGAACAGCGTCGCGTCGGTGCCCGCCAGCGATCCGGCAACAGCGGCCAGCAAGAGGGCGATGAGAATCTGCCAGTGCAGTTTGAGTTTGATCATGGGTGCGAATCTTTGAATCGCGCCGGTAGCGGGACCGGGGCTGGTTCGGTGCGCAGTAAATGCGCGGCGACTATGTTACGTTGGCTAGCTAGCGCTTCACTCCCGCGCACATTGCGCGATCGCAGCGTTATCCGTCAGTTCCAGGCAATGCCTGAAATCCAGATCCTTGGGCCGAGGTTTGTTCGATTTGCTGCGCTTGTAGTGTTTGGTCGGCTTCATCGCTGGTGCCGGTGCCTGCGCTTCAGGCGCCTGTTCTGCAACCGGCTTCACTTCTTCCACTTCCAGCTTCGTGGTCGAGCTGCCTGGTGTGCTGTGCTCTTCGTCTGCAGAAAATGCGGCAGTACCGAGCAGCATCATCGCAGCGGCAAGTAAACCCATAAGATAAGTTTTCATGAATGACTCCCTGTATCCAACTTCAAGCTATCGATGGAAATGTTGCTTTGCGAGTGCCGGAGTATAGATACTTTGAAGGGATCGGCAAAATGAATATCTAGGCAAGAGCAAGTCACCTGTAAGGAATGCTTTTCAGCGATTCGCCTTGCTGAACTCCGCCATGAATCCAGCCAGTTCTTCCACCGCCGACAAGGTCAAGCCATTGTAGAGCGAGGCACGCATTCCGCCGATGGAGCGGTGGCCGCCTAGGCCGGAGAAGCCGGCGGCTTGGGCGTCATTCAGGAAGCGTTGTTCCAGTTCATTGCTGGGCAGGTTGAATGCAACATTCATCTGCGAGCGGTCAGCGACGGCGGCGTGGCCGCGGTAGAAGTTGTCGCTTTGGTCGAGCGTGCGATAGAGCAGTTCGGCTTTTTGCGTGTTGAGCGCGGCCATGTTCGCCAGGCCGCCTACTTCGTTCAGCAGCCAGCGCGTCACTAGCAGCACCACGTAGATGGAGAACACCGGCGGGGTGTTGAAGATGGAGTGGGCTTTGATGTGGCTGCGGTAGTCGAGGAAGCCGGGCAGGTCGTGCGGTGCGTCCTTCAGTATCTCGTCGCGCAACAGCACCACGGTCACGCCGGCGGGGCCGATGTTCTTCTGCGCATGCGCATAGATCATGGCGTAGCGGTCCGCCGCGCAGGGACGCGACAGGAAATCGGACGACATGTCGCACACGCGCGGCACATCGTCGCGGCCGAGCACGCGCTGGAACTGCAGGCCTTCCACGGTCTCGTTGGAGATGTAGTGCAGATAGGGCGCATCCGGCGAGTAGTCGAGCTCGGCATCGGTCGGCAGGCGGTCGAAGTTGTTTTGCTCGCCGCTCCACAGCACGCGTATCGGACCTTCGCGTCTGGCTTCGGCCAGTGCTTTGCCGCTCCAGTAACCGGTGTGCAGATATTCCGCTGGCGTGGTTTTGCCGCGCAGCAATGTCATGGGGATCATGGAGAACTGCTGGGTCGCGCCGCCTTGCAGGAACAGCACGTGATAGTCCTTGTTCAGGCCGAGCAGGCTGCGGATGTTGTCTTCCAGTTCGGCCACCACAGCGGCGAACCAGTCGGAACGGTGGCTGATGCCGAGGATGGAGAGTCCCACTTCTGGCACGGCGGCGATGGCTTGCTGCACTTGTTGCAGCACCGTCTCCGGCAGCGCACCTGGTCCGCCGGAGAAGTTCAGCCAGTTGCTGGGCTCACGCATGCTGGCTTCCTGCGGTCAGGCGTTGCAGATAGGCGCGGAAGGCATCGCGCGCCTTGGCGATGTGTTGCTGTTTGTAGGGGAACAGTTCTTCCGAATCCATCGCGTGCACGACCATGGTGTGGTCGATCTCGAAGATGAGCAGCTTGCCGTCGCGCGTCTCGGCACCGTCGATGAGCAGATAGTCGAGTCCGGTGCGGCGGTAGATCTCGTTCAGCGCATGGTGATGGCGCTGCACGAAATCGTCGAAGTGATCCATGAAGGCGAGTTCCTCGGCGCGTTTGTTTGCGTCCTCGTACATGCCCGCGTTGAGGTAGTGGATCATCCAGTGCGCGGATACGGCCATGTGACTGGCGTAGGCCTGACCGTCTATGAGCGCGATGCGGAATTTGCGGAACAGGCCGTCGTCGCCGCTGTAGTCGATGAAACGCGCGATGAAGAAATCGCTGGCTTGCACCTTGGCAAGATACTCCGCCAGTTCGGCAGCAGAAGCGATGCGCGCCAGATCGCGTCCGGCCTGTGAATCGTAGGGGCGCACGATGATCGGATAGTCGAGTCCGGAGAACGCTTCGGCGAGATTTGACTGACCTGCTGCGATTGTCTGCAGCACTTCGCGTGCGCAACGCAGCGTTGGCGGCATTTCTATACCCGGCACATCCCGCAGCAGTTCGCTGGCGGCATCACGGCCGACGCAGGGGATGCACTTCGGCTGGTTGATGATCGGTTGCGGCCAGTCTTGCAACTTTTCTTCCAGCGCGCGGAGCGTGGCGCGGTTGGCGTCGGATTCGCTGATGGCGACCAGCACCGCATCGTGTTCCGGGACCGGCAATGCCAACGGGTCTGGCTGGCTGACGTAATACAGGATCAGGTCCACGTCCGTGCGTTCCAGCAGACAGTCGATGGGCGTGTTGGCCGCGATGTCACCGGGCGCCATCAACACCAGCAAACGCGTGAGCACGGGCTGCTGCATCGCGGGCAGATGGAAGATGCGCTGTTGCTCCAGCGCCATCGCCTGAATGGAAAGACCGATGTCGCGTTGTCCTATGCATTGCATGGCGACCGACAGGTTCATCCACAGCGGGCCGTCAGTTTGTTTCTGTTGCGCCTCTGCGAGCAGGGCTTCTGCATAGGGTTTCAGTTCTTGTCCGCCGACACTGGCGCGCAGAAAAGGGGCCAGTCCCAGGAAGGTCGTCTCGGATGTGTTCTGCTCGGTAGAAGCGTTCATTGCAGTGTTCTTGTTCAGGGCGAGGGGCAAGGATAGTTGAAAAATGCGGCCGCCGTCCCGCGAATAATGTAGGGAAATCCTGATTTACTTCGCTTTGGCGATACGGAGCATGCCGAGTCGGCATGCTCGTTACAATCAAGCAGACGGGCGTTGAGCGTGGAATGTGAGCGGGATAGCAGTAGGCGGCGGCGACTTCAGGATGTGTTTCTTCGCTTTGCCCATCACGTGCATCTCGCACTTCTTGCAGTCGAATTCCAGACGCAATTTTTCGCTGCCGTTGATCAGCGTCATCGGTTCGGCGCGCACCAGACCCTGCACACCGATCACACCCTTGGCCTGTTTCGGGCACAGGCTGAGCGAGTAGCGGATGCAATGGCGCGTGACCATCAGCGACACATCGCCCGCTTCCTTGTGTGCTTCATATGCTGCGGCGATGAGCTGCACGCCGTGCTTCTCGTAGAACTTGCGTGCCGCAGTGTTGTACACATTGGCGAGGAAGGTGAGTGTCTCTTCCGGATATTTCGCGGGCGGCTCGACGGCGGCTTTGCGCGGCAGGCGCGCGTAGGCGGCGAGGCGTGTGGCTTCAAGTTTCTCTACAGCTTCGCGGCGCAATTTGTTGGCGAGGGAGCTGGGTACGAACCAGGGTTGAGTCCAGTCGACGCTGAGTGTATCCAGTTCGAATTCAGAACTACCGAAACGCGCGAGCTGTTCTCGCACACTGTTCTCCGCTTCCGCCGGATGTTTGGCGGGTTGTCTTTCGAACGCGGTCTGCACGCTGGCGACGAAACCGTCTTCATCCAGCAGCGTGAGCGAGAAACCATCTGCGGTCTCGGCGAAGGTGGCGGACACGCCGATGCGACGTTCGGCGGACTTCTTGTTCAGTGCCTGCTCCCACGCATGGTCGCGATTGCGGCTGATGGAAACGCCGGCGCGCAGGTTTTTCAGGGTATGCATCGGCTCGTTCGGGAATACGCGCCACACCGGGCCGCGCTGCTCGACGATGTTCGCCTGCAGCCCGATCACCTCGCGATGGTTCAGGTAGTTCAGGCCGTCGCTGTTGGCGAGGGCTTCGCTCGATTCCATCTCGAACCATTTGTCGCCGACTTGCGTCACCGTGCCCAGCGGCAGGCCGACGAAGGTGGGTGTGTCGAACGCGCCGATGTCGGACTTGCGGCCCTGTGAGAAATAATCGGTCGAGCCGCGATGGAAAGTTTTGTCCGGATCGGGTGTGAACAACAGCTTGGTCTTGCCGCTGGAGGCGGCGTGCAGGTCGCTGCGTCCTTCCAGGATGGCGTCGAGCAACTGGTGATAATGGCCGGTGATGTTCTTCACATAGGGCGCGTCTTTGTAGCGGCCTTCGATCTTGAAACTGCGCACGCCGGCATTGACCAGTGCGCGCAGGTTGCCGCTCTGGTTGTTGTCCTTCACCGACAGCAGGTGTTTCTCGAAGGCGACGATGCGGCCCTGTTCATCTTCCAGCGTGTACGGCAGGCGGCAGGCTTGCGAGCAGTCGCCACGGTTGGCACTGCGTCCAGTGTGCGCGTGGCTGATGTTGCACTGGCCGGAATAGGCCACGCACAGCGCACCGTGGATGAAATGTTCGATCACCGTGTCGCTCGGCACGGCGGCGCGCACCTTGATGATCTCTTCGATGGTCAGTTCGCGCGCCAGCACCAGCTGCGAGAAACCGACCTCGGCCAGGAACTTCGCCTTTTCCGGCGTGCGGATGTCGCACTGCGTGGAAGCATGCAAATCGATGGGCGGCAGGTCGAGTTCGAGCAGTCCCATGTCCTGCACTATCAGCGCATCCACGCCCGCGTCGTAACACTCCCACGCCAGCTTGCGCGCGGCGTCCAGTTCGGCATCGTGCAGGATGGTGTTGAGCGTGACGTAGATCTTCGCGCGGAAGCGGTGCGCGTATTCCACCAGCGCCGCGATGTCTTCCATCGAGTTGCCCGCCTTATCGCGCGCGCCGAACGACGGCCCGCCGATATACACCGCATCGGCACCGTGCAGGATGGCCTCGCGGCCGATGGCGGCGGTCTTGGCGGGGGAGAGGAGTTCTAAGGCGTGTTTGGGTTCAGACATGGCGGCGGATTATACGCGTCGCCATGTCTGTTTACGGTCAGGCGACAAAGCCTTTCTTCTGCAGGGTCTCTATGATCTCGTTGATCACGCCGGGATCGTCGATGGTGGATGGCACGTTGTATTCCTTGCCGTTGACGATGCCGTTCAGCGTCTTGCGCAAGGTCTTGCCGGAACGGGTCTTGGGCAGGCGTTTCAATATCACCGAGTCCTTGTAGCAGGCGATGGCACCGATGTGTTCGCGGATGCGGGTGATGATTTCTTTTTGCAGCACTTCTTCCTCGACGTTCACGCCGGATTTGAGCACCACCAGCCCCATCGGGATCTGTCCTTTTAGCGCATCGTCGCGCGCGATCACGGCGCACTCGGCCACCATCGGATGCCCGGCCACCACTTCTTCGATCTCACCGGTGGAGAGACGATGGCCCGCCACGTTGATCACGTCGTCCACGCGGCCCATCACGAACACATACCCTTCGTCGTCGATATAGCCGCCGTCGCCGGTGGTGTAGTAGCCGGGCAGGAAACTCAGATAGCCGTCGCGGAACTTGTTGTCGTCGCCCCATACGCGGTTCATGCAGGATGGCGGCAGTGGTAACTTGATGGCGATGTAGCCTTGTTCGTTGCGCGCCAGCTGTTTGCCGTTCTCGTCGAGGATGCGCACGTCGAAGCCGGGCGTGGGCAGGGTGGAGGAACCGAGCTTCACCGGCTTCGGTTCCACGCCCCACAGGTTGGCGGTGATGCCCCAGCCGGTCTCGGTCTGCCACCAGTGGTCCACCACGGTCTTGCCGCTCTTCTCGGTGAGCCATTCCTGCGTCGGCGGATCGAGACGTTCGCCCGCCGAGAAGATGACTTGCAAGCTCGACAAGTCATACGGTTTCATCAACAGCGCATCGGGGTCTTCTTTCTTCACGGCGCGGAAGGCGGTCGGTGCTGTGAAGAACGATTTCACCTTGTATTCGTCGATGATGCGCCACAGCGCACCCGCATCCGGTGTCATGATGGGTTTGCCTTCATAGACGATAGTGGTGCAGCCGTGCAGCAGCGGGCCGTACACGATGTAGGAGTGGCCGACCACCCAGCCCACGTCAGACGCGGCCCAGAACACATCGCCCGCTTCCACGTTGTAGATGGACTTCATGCTGTAGTTGAGCGCGACTGCATGGCCGCCGTTCTCGCGCACCACGCCTTTCGGTTTGCCGGTGGTGCCGGAGGTGTAGAGGATGTAGAGCGGGTCGCTGCCTTTCACCGGTGTGCAATCCACTGCCTTCGATTTTTCCAGCAACGTAGCCCAGTCGTGGTCGCGCCCAGCGATGATGTTCGCGGTCGCCTGCGGTCGTTGCAGCAGCACGCAGCTTTGCGGTTTGTGCTTCGCCAGTTCGAAGGCCTTGTCCACCAGTGGTTTGTATTCGATGACCTTCTTCACCTCGATGCCGCAGGACGCGGTCATGATGACTTTTGGCGTGGCGTCGTCGATGCGCACCGCCAGTTCGGGCGGCGCGAAACCGCCGAACACCACCGAGTGGATCGCGCCCAGCCGCGCCACCGCCAGCATGGCGACCACCGCTTCGGGGATCATCGGCATGTAGATGATGACGCGGTCGCCCTTGACCACGCCGAGGTCGGCCAGCATGCCCGCCGTGCGCGCCACCTGGTCGGTCAGTTCGGCATAAGTGATTTTCGTCTTGGTGTTGGTGACGGGAGAGTCGTAGATGATCGCGGTCTGATTGCCGCGACCTTGCTTCACATGATGATCCAGCGCCATGTAGCACGTGTTCATCTCGCCGTCGGCGAACCAGTGGCCGATGCCGTCAGCGTCGGTGCTCAATATCTGCTGCGGGAACTTGTACCACTCCAGCGATTTGGCTTGGTCGCCCCAGAAGCCCTGTGGATCCTGCATCGAACGGTCGTACTCTGATTGGTAACTCATTTCGACTCCTCCCTGATAGTGCAGCCCATGCGGGCAAACAAAGTTATTCGGTTAAAAAGAATCTAAAAACTGTCTCCCGGAATACGTACCCAGCCTTCCATCAATACCCGTGCGCTGCGGCTCATGGTGACTTTCTCGACCTTCCACTCGCCGCCGTTGTTGCTGGCGGCTGCACCGACTCGCAATGTACCGGAGGGATGGCCGAACTTCACCACATCGCGTTCACCGCCGCCCGCTGCCAGGTTCACCAGTGTGCCGGGGATTGCCGCTGCCGTGCCGATGGCGACCGCTGCCGTGCCCATCATGGCATGGTGCAGTTTGCCCATCGACAACGCGCGCACCAGCAGATCGACTTCGGAAGCGCTGATCTTCTTGCCGCTGGATGCCACATGGTCTACGGGGCGCGCAACAAAAGCGACCTTCGGCGTGTGCTGGCGGATTGCGGCTTCTTCCGGGGTCTTGATCAGCCCCATGCGCAATGCACCCGCCACGCGGATCTTCTCGAAACGCGCCAGCGCTGCCGGGTCGGTGTTGATGGCTTCACGCAATTCGGTGCCGGTGTAACCGATGTCTGCCGCATTCACGAACACGGTCGGGATGCCTGCGGTGATCATGGTGGCCGGGAAGGTGCCGACACCCGGCACTTCCAGATCGTCGACCAGATTGCCGGTCGGGAACAGGCTGCCGCCTTCTTCGCTGTCATCGGAGGGATCCATGAAGTCCAGCACGATCTCCGCCGCCGGGAAGGTAACGCCATCCAGCTCGAAATCGCCGGTCTCCTGTACCTGGCCGTTGCTGACCGGCACATGGGCGATGATGGTCTTGTTGATGTTGGCCTGCCAGATGCGCACGGTGCAGACACCATCCTGAAGACGCGCGGCATCGATGTACCCGGCATGGATCGCGAAAGCGCCTGCACCCGTGGACAAGTTGCCGCAGTTGCCGCTCCAGTCAACAAAGTCCTTGTCGATGGAGACTTGGCCGTAGAGATAATCCACATCATGACCGGGGCGCGAGCTTTTCGACAGGATCACGCACTTGCTGGTGCTGGAGGTCGCGCCGCCCATGCCGTCGATCTGCGCGGCGTAGGGGTCGGGGCTGCCGATCACGCGCTGGAACAATTTGTCGCGCGCCTTGCCCGGGACCTGCGCGGCTTTCGGCAGATCTTCCAACCGGAAGAACACACCTTTCGATGTGCCGCCGCGCATATAGGTCGCGGGTATCTTGATCTGTGGTGCGTTGGACATCATGCAGCTCCTTCGAGGAAGTCCTGTGCAAAGCGTTGCAGTACACCGCCCGCATTGTAGACACGTACCTCGGCAGCAGTATCCAGACGGCAGGTGACAGGGATGTATACCTTCTCGCCATTCTTGCGGTGCATGATCACGGTCAGGTTGGCACGTGGTGCGATGTCGCCTTCCACATCATAGGTCTCGCTACCGTCGATGGCGTAGGTCTTGCGCGTATCGCCCGCCTTGAACTCCAGCGGCAGCACGCCCATGCCGACTAGGTTGGTGCGGTGGATGCGCTCGAAACCTTCCGCCACGATGGCTTCCACACCGGCCAGACGCACGCCTTTGGCCGCCCAGTCGCGCGAAGAGCCCTGGCCGTAGTCGGCACCCGCCACGATGATCAGGTTCTGCTTGCGACCCATGTAGGTCTCGATGGCTTCCCACATGCGCATCACCTTGCCGTCCGGTTCGACGCGGGCGAGGGAGCCTTTCTTCACCTCACCGTTGACCACGGCCATTTCGTTGACCAGTTGCGGATTGGCGAACGTGGCGCGTTGCGCGGTCAGGTGATCGCCACGGTGCGTCGCATAGGAGTTGAAGTCCTCTTCCGGCAGGCCCATCTTCGCCAGATATTCACCGGCAGCAGAGTCGAGCAGGATCGCGTTGGAAGGCGACAAGTGATCGGTGGTGATGTTGTCCGGCAACACCGCGAGTGGACGCATCCCCTTCATCGTGCGTTCGCCTGCCAGTGCGCCTTCCCAATACGGCGGACGACGGATGTAGGTGGACTTTGGACGCCAGTCGTACAGCGGGCTCTTCGCCGCAGCAATCACGCCCAGATCGAACATCGGGTTGTAGATCTGCTTGAACTGTTCCGGCTTCACGCAAGCGGCGACGATGGCGTCGATCTCTTCGTCGGAAGGCCAGATATCTTTCAGCGTGACCGGCTTGCCGGATGCATCCGTGCCCAGTGCATCCTGCTCGATGTCGAAGCGCACCGTACCCGCGATGGCGTAAGCGACCACCAGCGGCGGGGAAGCCAGGAAGGCCTGCTTCGCATACGGGTGGATGCGGCCGTCGAAGTTGCGGTTGCCGGACAGTACGGCGGTCGCGTACAGGTCGCGGTCTATGATCTCTTGCTGGATCTTGGGATCGAGTGCGCCGGACATGCCGTTACAGGTGGTGCAGGCGAATCCGACGATACCGAAGCCGAGTTTCTCTAACTCGGACAACAGCCCGGCTTCTTTCAGATACAGCTCGGCGACTTTGGAGCCGGGCGCGAAAGACGTCTTGACCCAAGGCTTGCGCAGCAGACCCAGTGCGTTGGCTTTCTTCGCCAGCAACGCTGCGGCGATCACGTTGCGCGGATTGGATGTGTTGGTGCAGGAAGTGATGGCGGCGATGATGACTGCGCCATCCGGCATCAAACCTTTGGCTTCTTCGGCCTTGCCAGCTGCCAGCTTCGCTTCGTCGGCGATGCCGCGCTCGTGCAGTGCGGACGTCGGCAGACGGCGGTGCGGATTGGAGGGCCCTGCCATGTTGCGTACCACGCTGGACAGATCGAATTCCAGCACGCGCTCGTATTCGGCAGCTGCCATCTGATCGGCCCACAGGCCGGTGGTCTTGGCGTAGTTTTCCACGAGCGCAACTTGTTCCGGCTCGCGTCCGGTCAGCTTCAGGTAGTCGATAGTTTGTTTGTCGATGTAGAACATCGCCGCCGTCGCGCCGTATTCCGGGCACATGTTGGAGATGGTCGCGCGGTCGCCGATGGTGAGGCTGTCCGCACCTGCGGCGAAGAATTCGACCCAGGCGCCGACCACTTTTTCCTTGCGCAGGAATTCGGTCAGCGCCAGCACGATGTCGGTGGCGGTGATGCCGGGCTGGCGCTTGCCCACCAGTTTCACGCCGACGATATCCGGCAGGCGCATCATGGAAGGCAGACCTAGCATGACGGTCTCGGCTTCCAGACCGCCGACACCGATGGCGATCACGCCCAAGGCATCGACGTGCGGGGTGTGTGAGTCAGTTCCCACGCAGGTATCGGGGAAGGCGACACCATCGCGCGACTGGATCACCGGCGACATCTTTTCCAGATTGATCTGGTGCATGATGCCGTTACCGGCGGGGATCACGTCCACGTTCTTGAACGCGGTCTTGGTCCACTCGATGAAGTGGAAGCGGTCTTCGTTGCGGCGGTCTTCGATCTCGCGGTTCTTGCGGAACGCATCCTTGTCGAAACCGGCTGCTTCCACGGCCAGCGAGTGATCGACGATCAACTGGGTCGGTACGACCGGGTTGACCAAGGCAGGGTCACCGCCCTGATCGGCGATCGCATCACGCAGACCGGCGAGATCAACCAGTGCGGTCTGGCCCAGGATGTCATGGCACACCACGCGCGCCGGATACCACGGGAAATCCAGATCGCGCTTGCGTTCGATCAACTGTTTCAGTGCATCAGTCAGTTCATCCGGTTCGCAGCGGCGCACCAGTTGTTCTGCCAGCACCTTGGAAGTGTAGGGCAGCTTGGCATAGGCGCCGGGCTGGATGGCTTCGACTGCAGCTTGTGTGTCGAAGTAGTCCAGCGTGGTTCCGGCTAATGGCTTGCGGTATTCGGTGTTCATGATGTCCTTTGCGTTACTCAGCCGCGGTTAGCCAATGGCACCCATTGCAGATTCTCCGGTCCGACATAGTTCGCGCTCGGGCGGATGATCTTGCCGTCGGCGCGTTGTTCCATCACGTGCGCACCCCAACCGGTGACGCGTGCGATGACGAACAGCGGTGTGAACATCTCGGTCGGCACGCCCATCTGGTTGTAGGACACGGCGGAGAACCAGTCGAGGTTGGGGAACATCTTCTTCAGGTCCCACATCACGGATTCCAGACGGTCGGCGATGTCGAACATCAGTGTGTCGTTATTCTCTTCGGAGAGTTTCTTCGCCACGCGCTTGATCACTTCGTTGCGCGGATCGGATATGGTGTACACCGGATGGCCGAAGCCGATGACGATCTCTTTGCGACCCACGCGTTCGCGGATATCGGCTTCGGCTTCATCTGCACTCTTGTAACGGCTCTGGATGCGGAACGCTTCTTCGTTCGCGCCGCCATGTTTCGGTCCGCGCAATGCGCCGATGGCACCGGTGATGCAGGAATAGATATCGGAATTGGTGCCCGCGATGACACGTGCGGTGAAGGTGGAGGCATTGAACTCATGCTCGGCATACAAGATGAGCGAGGTGTGCATCGCACGCACCCACGATGCCTTGGCTGGTTTGCCGTGCAGCAGATGCAGGAAGTGGCCGCCGATGGAATCGTCATCGGTCTCGACTTCGATGCGTTTGCCGTTGTGCGTGAAGTGATACCAATACACCAGCATGGAACCGAAACTCGCCATCAGGCGGTCTAGGATCTGTTTGGTCTGTGCCGGATCGTGCGACGGGGATTCCTGTTCCAAGGTACCCAGCACGGAGCAACCGGTGCGCATCACATCCATCGGGTGTGCGTCGGCGGGCAGGGCTTCCAGCGCCTGCTTCAGTGCTTGCGGCAAGCCGCGCAGTGTTTGCAGTCTGGCTTTGTAGACTTTGAGTTCGGCTGCGTTCGGCAGTGTGCCGTGGATCAGCAGATGTGCGATCTCTTCGAACTCTGCACCCTCGGCAAAATCGAGGATGTCGTAGCCGCGATAGTGCAGGTCGTTGCCGGTGCGGCCCACGGTGCACACCGCGGTGTTGCCCGCGACGGTGCCGGACAGTGCGACAGATTTTTTCGGTTTGGGTAAGGTGGTCTCTTCAGTCATCACTTGCTCCCTTGCTTGATGGTTAATCTGCACCCTTCTCGGCGAACAGGCGGTCGAGCTGTTGCTCGTAAGCGTGGTAGCCGAGATAGTCATAAAGCTCCATGCGTGTCTGCATGGTGTCCACTACGTTCTGCTGCGTGCCGTCGGCGAGGATGTGCTGGTACACATTCAAAGCCGCCTGACTCATGGCGCGGTAGGCGGACAGTGGATACAGCACCAGCTTCACGCCCACACCAGCCAGTTGCTCGGTGGTGAATAGCGGCGTTGCGCCGAACTCGGTGATGTTGGCGAGCACCGGTACTTTCACGGTCTTGGTGAATTCGGCGTATTGCTTCGGGGAAGATCATGTCGGCACCGGCTTCGGCGCAGGCGTGGGCACGGTCGATGGCGGAACTCATGCCTTCCACGGCCAGCGCATCGGTGCGCGCCATGATGACGAAGCTGTCATCGGTGCGCGCATCCACGGCGGCCTTCACGCGATCCACCATCTCTTGCTGACTGACGATGGCCTTATTGGGGCGATGCCCGCAGCGCTTCTGCATCACTTGGTCTTCGATGTGGAAACCCGCCGCGCCGGCCTGCGCCACTTCGCGGGTGGCACGCGCGATGTTGAAAGCGCCGCCCCAGCCGGTATCGACATCCACCAGCAGCGGCAGGTCGCTCGCGGCGGTGATGCGGCGTGCGTCCTCGCACACATCATGCAAGGTGGTGATGCCGAGGTCTGGGATGCCGAGCGAAGAAGCGGCCACACCGCCGCCGGAAAGATACAGCGCCCTGTGTCCGCTCTTCTGCGCGAGGATGGCGCAATAGGCAGTGACTGCGCCGACGACTTGCAGTGGGTGATTGTTTGCGACTGCCTGGCGCAGTTTGTTGCCGGGGGTGTTGTTCATGCGACTTGCTCCTCTTTATCAATGATCTCGCTGATGCTGCGCCACGCGCCGTGGATGTGGCGGCGCATCAGCATCTCGGCCAGTTCGCCGTCTCGGTTCGCCAGCGCCTCCACGATCTGGCGGTGCTGGTGCAGGGCGGGCAGGGTGCGTTGGGCGAGGCGGCTGGTGCGGTGGCGGCACATGCGCAGCAACTGGTATTGCTCGCTGCCCAGCAGGTCCATCAGCATGTGGTTGCGGCTACCGCGCGCGATCTGGAAATGGAAATCGAGATCGCCCTCGCTCTGCGCGTACACCTTGCCGCCCTGTTTGGCGATCTGCGCTTCGTGCTTGTCGAGCAGGGCGCCCAACTGCGCGATCTCGTCGTCGCTCATCTGCGCGGCGGCGAGGCGGCAGGCCATGCCTTCCAGCGCTTCACGTACGCCATACAGGTCGGCCAACATCTTGCGATCCAGCACCACCACGCGCGCACCGGCATTCGGCGTGCGTTTCACCAGCCGCATGCCTTCGAGATGACGCAAGGCCTCGCGCAGCGGACCGCGCCCCATGCCGTAACGTTCGGCCAGTTCGGCTTCGTTCAGTTTCTGCCCTTGCGCCAGTTCACCGGTCACGATGCTGTGCGCCAGGCGATGGGTGGCCTGATCGGCCAGAGTGCTTTGCTGGGTAAGGCTGGATGGCATGGACGACCTCAGATTGTCGACAAAGTGTGCAAATGCTAGCACCAAAACTGCAATTAATGGCAAGCAAGTTTTACTTATGTCGACAAAGAGGGTTTTGTGGTTTGAGAGGGAGACTGGTAAATAGTTGAAAATTAGGGGCAAAAACAAAACAGCCCGCATGAGGCGGGCCGTTGAAGAAAAGCTTGTCGACTATCGTCGCCGGTAGGTGACGAAGTGGTATTGCAGTGCCTGAGGTTCGGTCTGGTTGCGCACCTCGCGTGCAGTCTCCTGCCATGCGTTCCGGTTGAACGCGGGGAAGTGCGCATCGCCGTCCACATCCTGCTGGATCTCGGTGATGTACAAGGTGTCCGCCAGTGGCAATGCCTGTGCGTAGATCTCCGCACCGCCGACGATGAAGACCTCATCATCGTTTGTACTCAGCTTGATCGCATCCGGCAGCGAGTGCGCGACGAGACAGCCTTCCACTTTCAGCGCGTCATTGCGTGTGACGATCACCGTGGTGCGCCCCGGCAAGGGCTTGCCGATGGAATCGAAGGTCTTGCGCCCCATGATCATGTGATGCCCCATGGTCAGCGCCTTGAAATGCTTGAGATCTTCCGGGCAGCGCCATGGCAGCGTGTTGTTCACGCCGATGGTGCGGTTCTGCGCCATGGCGACGATCAGGGAAACGCTCATACAGCGACGGGGGCCTTGATTGCAGGGTGAGGGTCGTATCCCTCTAAAGTGAAGTCCTCGAACTTGAAGCCGAAGATGTCTTTCACCTCCGGGTTGATCTTCATGGTCGGCAGCGCACGCGGCTCGCGCGACAGTTGCAGCGCGGTCTGTTCCATGTGGTTGGAATAGAGGTGCGCATCGCCGAAGGTATGCACGAAATCGCCGTACTTCAGGCCGCACACTTGCGCCATCATCATGGTCAACAATGCATACGAGGCGATGTTGAACGGCACGCCGAGGAAGATGTCGGCGCTGCGCTGGTACAACTGGCAAGAGAGCTTGCCGTCCGCAACATAGAACTGGAAAAAGGCATGGCAGGGCGCGAGCGCCATCTTGTCCAGCTCGCCGACGTTCCAGGCCGAGACGATGATGCGGCGCGAATCGGGATTGTTCTTGAGCTGATCGACGGCGATCTTGATCTGGTCGATCACGCGGCCATCGACAGCCTCCCACGAGCGCCACTGTTTGCCATACACCGGGCCGAGGTTGCCGTTCTCGTCCGCCCACTCGTCCCAGATGCTGACGCCGTTGTCCTTGAGGTACTTGGTGTTGGTGCTGCCCTGCAGGAACCACAGCAACTCATGCACGATGGATTTCAGGTGGCACTTCTTGGTGGTGACCAGCGGAAAGCCCTGCGAGAGGTCGAAGCGCATCTGGTAGCCGAACACGCTGGTGGTGCCGGTGCCGGTGCGGTCGGATTTGGTGGTGCCGTGGTCCAGCACGTGTTGCATCAAGTCGAGGTATTGGCGCATGGGGTAGCCCGTATAATCGCGGCGTTCATTGACTAAATTCGAGGCCGCAATGCTAGCACAACTGACCCTATCCAAGACTCTGCCCGCCACTACTCACTTGCTGGTGCTGCTACCCAAGAACAAGAGCCTGCCCAAAGACGCGCCGCACGGCGATCTGCTCTCCGCAGTGCTCAAGCGCCGCGACATGAAGGCGGACGAGCTGGCGAAGACGCCGGTGGCGGCGAACGCGGCGGACGGCACGCTGGTGGCTTGGGCGATGTTGGATGCGGAGAAAGACGCGTTCGCGCAGCAGGTGCTGGTGCGCAAGGCCTTGCAGTTGCTGCTGGACGAACAACCGAAGCAGATCGCTATCGCCGTATCCGGCGCGACGGCGCAACGTGCTGCAGAGTTGGCAGTGTACGGCGCATGGGTGAACAGTGCGCTGCTGCCGATGCGCAAGAAGAAGGACGAGCGCAAACCTTTGCAGAAGATCACATTGGTCGGCGAGGTGGACAGGAAGCCGTTCGCCGCATTGCAAGCGCAGGCGGCCGGCAATCTGTTGAGCCGCGAGTTGACCGTGATGGCACCGAACGAATTGACACCGGGACTGTATCGTCAGCGCATCAAGAAGCTGGCGCAGGCCAAGGGCTGGAAGCACGAAGAGTTCGACATGAAGAAGTTGCGCAAGCTGGGCGCGGGCGCATTCGTTGCGGTGGCACAGGGCAGCGAGACCGAAGATGCCGCCATCGTGCATCTGACCTACAAGCATCCGAAAGCGAAGCAGACCGTCGCGCTGGTGGGTAAGGGCATCTGCTTCGATACCGGCGGCCACAACCTGAAGCCGTCGCGCTACATGCACAACATGCACGAGGACATGAACGGCTCGGCGGTGTCGCTCGGCATCCTGTTGGCGGCAAGCGAACAGAAGCTGCCGGTGAACATCGACTGCTGGCTGGCGATCGCGCAGAACCATATCAGCCCCAAGGCATACAAGCAGAACGACATCGTCAAGGCGCTGAATGGCACGCATATCGAGATCATCCACACCGATGCAGAAGGCCGCATGGTGCTGGCCGATACCTTGACGCTGGCCTCGCGCGCCAAGCCGGACCTGATGATCGACTTCGCCACGCTGACTGGCAGCATGGCGGCTGCGTTGGGGGCGCGTTATTCCGGCGTGTTCGCCAGCAGCGACGAATTGGCGCAGCGTGCGGTGAACACCGGCAAGCAGAGCGGCGAGCGCCTGTGCGCCTTCCCGCAGGATGAAGACTACGAAGCGGAACTTGATTCCAAGGTGGCCGATATCAAGCAATGCACGTTGACCGGCGACGCCGATCACATCCTTGCTACACGCTTCCTTAAACGCTTTGTCGAGCACGACACGCCCTGGCTGCATGTGGACTTGTCGTCCAGTCGTTGCGAAGGCGGCTTGGGCATCGTCGCGAGCGAGGTGAATGGCTTCGGTGTGGCGTGGGGTGTGGCGATGCTTAAGGGGACACATTGATGCGCTGGCTGTTGCTTGCGCTGGTGTTGACGCTGTCTGCTTGCGGCGAGGCGGAGAAGCTTCCCGCATTGCCGTCCGGCAGCGTGGTGTTGGCCTTGGGCGACAGCCTCACCGCAGGGGCAGGCGTGACGCCGGAGCAAGCCTGGCCCGCCTTGCTGGCGCAGCGTACCGGCTGGCAGGTGATCAACGGCGGCGTGAACGGCAACACCAGTGGCGATGCGCTAAAGCGACTTCCAGCGTTGCTCGAAGAACACAGGCCCGCGTTGGTATTGCTGACATTGGGCGGTAACGACATGCTGCGCCGCTTGCCGGTGCAACAACTGGAAGAGAATCTGGCGCACCTGGTGGTGAAGAGCAGGGCGGAAGGGGCGCAGGTGGTGATGGTGGCGACGCCGCAACCCAGTCTTGCCGGCGCCGTGTTGCGCAATCTCTCCGCGCCTGAATTCTATGGTCGGGTGGCGGGCTCACATCAGGTGCCGCTGATCGAGGATGCCATCGCCGAGGTGCTGTCCGATCCTTTGCTCAAGGGCGACCAGATCCATCCGAACGCGGACGGACATGCAGTGCTTGCCACTAAGATCTTTGAAGCTTTGCGCGATATCGGCTACGCAGATTGACCTGCTCAAGTTAGTCATTGCGGAAGCGGATGAGCGCCTGATAGTATGGCTCCGCGGCAACTTCAGCTTTGTCGCGACCATTTTAGTAGATGCCGTTCTTCAACCTGTAAGGAGGATTCAAGATGACGATGCAAGATTCCAGTTTCATGCGTTGGACCAGCCGCGTAATGATCGTACTCATGACGTGCATGGCGATGCCGTTGACAGCGAATGCCGCGATGGTGGAGACCGATGTGGTGGTCGATCATGCCTTGGCCGAACAGGGCCGAGCCAAGATCATGGCGCTGGTGAATCGTGAGGATGTGCGTGCCCAACTGGAAGTGCGCGGCGTCACGACCGAGCAAGCCCAAGCACGCGTCGATGCGCTGACCGACGATGAAGCGATGCAGATCGCAGGCAAGCTGGACCAGTTGCCGGCAGGTGGTGACATCCTTGGTACGGCAGTATTCATCTTTATCATACTGCTAGTGACCGACATCCTCGGCTTCACCAAGATATTCCCGTTCACACGCTCGGTACGCTGATCAGCGATGTCTAGAGCTTATGCCAGCCTGATGGCTGGCATATTCCTTCTAATGCTCGGGGGGTGCAGGACACTGCCGCCTCCGGCAGCTTTGTCCGAAGATATGGCTGCGGCATTGCCGCGTCAGATCGAGCTATCTGAAGTGCCCTTCTTTGCACAGGAAGATTACCAGTGCGGACCGGCCGCGCTGGCGATGGTCATGAAACATGCAGGTTTGGCGGTCGATCCGGAAGTGCTCAAACCGGAGGTCTATCTGCCGGGGCGTGAAGGTTCATTGCAAGTCGAGATGATGGGCGCGACGCGGCGTCACGGTCTGGTGGCATATCAGATGTCGCCGGTGCTGGGCGAGGTGTTGGAAGAGGTCGCGCGCGGCACGCCGGTGGTGGTGTTGCAGAACCTTGCGCTGGATTGGTATCCGGTCTGGCATTACGCGGTGGTCATCGGTTACGACCTGAATAAGAAGGAAGTTATTCTGCGTTCCGGGCGCGAGCGTGATCAGCGCATATCGCTTGTTGCATTCGAAAACACCTGGGCGCGCAGTGCGCACTGGGCGATGGTCGCTATGCCGCCGGAGAAGGTGCCCTATACTGCAACGGAATCTCGTTACGTTGCTGCAGTGAATGCATTCGGCAAGGTTGGGCAACTGCCCGCCTCTCGTCTGGCCTATCTTTCTGCCAAGAAGCGCTGGCCGGATAGTCTGGGTGTCAGTATCGGACTGGGAAATATCGCCTATTTGATGAAGCGCATGGATGAGGCCGAGGCCGAGTTCAGGGCGGCTGTTACGGCGCATCCGGATTCGGTCGCTGCGCTGAACAATCTGGCGCAGACACTTTCAGATATGGGGCACGATGAGGAGGCGCTGGTGTTCGTGCAGCGCGCGGCAGAGTTGGGCGGCCCGCTGCATGACATCGTGTTGTCGACTCAGGCTTCTATAGAGCGCAAGCTAAAATAGTGACTCAAGCGGTCAACGCGATCACCAGATAACGCGCGAATTTTCCCAGCAGCATGAACAGCGCTGCGTGCCAGGGATTCAGTCGCAACCAACCTGCAGCCACACACAACGCATCGCCGATCAACGGCACCCATGCGAGCAGCAATGCGGGCGTGCCGTGAGCTCTTACTTTTTCTACGTGCTTGAGTTGCTGTGTCTGCGGCAACAGCCAGCCCATGCCGAACGAGATCATGCCGCCTATCGTGTTGCCCAGCGTGCCGACCAGAAGGGCGGGCCAGAACAGCTCCGGGTGCAGTTTCAGGATGCCGAACAGTACCGCTTCGGAACCGCCGGGCAGCAAGGTTGCGGCCAGCAGGCTGGAGATGAACAGGCCCCACAGGCTGATGTCACTGGAAAGGTAGGTGGCGAGCGTATCCATCTATTTGGCGAGGCAGATCACGCAGGCGAACCGTTGATTGGAAGGTCGTTGTTGGCCGGATGCAGTCTGGTTGTGGTCATCACGGACGCAGGGCGGAGAATATCTTTTTGGCCAGATCGCCGGTGGCTTGCAGTGGATGGGCGCGAATCTCTTTTTCTTGTTCCGCGATGAGCAGATAGAGTCCGTCCAGCGCTTTGCGGGTGATGTAGTCGTCAAGGTGCGCATCCTTTTCCTTGACCAGTCCGAGCTTGATACCCTGTCCCGCAAACCGTTCATAAGTCCGGGCAAGACGGACCTTTTGCATGGAGTGCGCCACGACAGGTTTGAATCGGGTACCCAGCGCGGTTTCGGTGTTGCGGCGGAAGTATTGCGTGGCCGCATCGTCGTCGCCGAGCAGGATGTTCTTTGCATCGTTCACGGTCATGTTCTTCACGGCTGCGACCAACAGCGCCTTGGCTTCCGGCACGGCGGCTTCGGCAGCGCGGTTCATCGAGGTGACGAACTCATCTGCATACTTGCCCATGCCGACCTTGCGCAGGGCGCTGTCTGCCTTCTGCAGATTCTCCGGTAGCGGGATGCGCACTTTGGGATTGCCGAGATAGCCGTCCACGCGCGCCAAGTCCTTGACGGCGGATTCCGCCCCTTGGGTGAGCGCTTGTTTGAGACTCTCGGCCTGCTGCTGTGGCGAGTAGGCATCCAGCCCGGTTGGCTGGGAAGTGGGCGGTGCCGAGTTGGATTGCTTCAATCCGTCCAGCTTGGACTTAAGATCATCCAGATTGAACGCTGCGGCCGGCATGCCAAGTGTGAGCATGCCGAGCAGCAGGGTGCGTACGATCATTTCTTTCGTGGCGGCAACAGGTCGGTGATCGTGCCTTCCGCCATCTCGGCAGCGAAGCACAAGGTCTCCGACAGGGTCGGGTGCGGGTGGATGGTGAGGCCGATGTCTTCCATGTCCGCGCCCATCTCCAGTGCCAGCACGCCCTCGGCGATCAGTTCGCCCGCATTGACGCCGACGATGCCCATGCCGAGGATGCGGCGGGTCTTCGGATCGAGCAATACCTTGGTCGAACCCTCTTCGCGGGCGATGGACAGCGCACGACCGGAAGCGGCCCACGGGAAGGATGCCTTCTCGTATTCGACGCCCTGCGCCTTGGCTTGCGTCTCGGTCAGGCCCATCCAGGCGACCTCCGGATCGGTGTAGGCAACGGACGGGATGGTGAGCGGTTCGAAGAAGGCTTTATGTCCGGCGATGTTCTCCGCCGCGACTTTGCCTTCATGCACCGCCTTGTGCGCCAGCATCGGGTCACCCACGATGTCGCCGATGGCGAAGATGTGCGGCACGTTGGTGCGCATCTGTTTGTCGACCGGGATGAAGCCGCGCTCGTTCACGACAAGACCAGCCGCTTCGGCGTTGATCTCGCGTCCGTTCGGACGGCGGCCCACGGCCATCAGCACTTTGTCATAAAGCTGTGGTTCAGCGGGCGCCTGCTCGCCCTCGAAAGTGACCTTCAGGCCTTTCTTCTCTGCCTCGATCTTGGTCACTTTGGTCTTCAGCATGATGGCTTCGTAGCGCTTGGCGATACGTGTGTGCAGCGGCTTGATCATGTCCTTGTCAGCGCCGGGCATGATCTGATCCATCAATTCGACCACCGAGATCTTCGCGCCCAGTGCTTCATATACCGTCGCCATCTCCAGACCGATGATGCCTCCGCCGATCACCAGCATGCGCTTGGGTACATCCTTCAGTGCCAGTGCGCCGGTGGAGTCGATGATGCGTTCGTCGTCATAGGGGAAGCCTGGGATGCGCGCCACACTGGAACCTGCCGCGACGATGGCGTTGTCGAAGGTGACGATCTTCTCGCCATCCTCGGTCTGCACGGCGATGGAATTGGGCGAAGTGAACTTGGCGATACCGCGTACCACTTGCACCTTGCGCTGCTTGGCCAAACCGGCGAGACCGCCGGTGAGCTTGCCTATCACGCTTTCTTTCCATGTGCGGATCTGGTCGATGTCGATCTTTGGCTTTCCGAAAGTCACGCCGTGGTGGCTGACTTCTTCAGCTTCGTTGATCACCTTGGCGACATGCAGCAGCGCCTTGGACGGGATGCAGCCGACGTTCAGACACACACCGCCGAGCGAGGCATGTTTCTCGATCAGCACTACCTGTTTGCCCAGGTCGGCGGCGCGGAAGGCGGCGGTGTAGCCGCCGGGGCCGGCACCGAGCACCACGACTTCGGCGTGGATGTCGCCCTTGGCGACAGTCGCTGCCGGTGTAGGGGCGGGCTGTGGTGCGGCGACAGGTGCTGCGGCTTGATGTGCTGGTGCAGCTTTGGCCGGTGCCGGCGCGGCAGCGCTGCTTTCCAGTAGCAGGATCACAGAGCCTTCGCTGACCTTGTCGCCAAGTTTGACCCTCAGCTCCTTCACTACGCCAGCGGCGGGTGACGGCACATCCATAGTGGCTTTGTCAGTCTCCAGCGTGATCAGCGATTGTTCGGCTTCGACAGTCTCGCCAGCTTTGACTGCGATCTCGATGACAGCCACGCCTTTGAATCCGCCGATGTCCGGTACTTTGATTTCGATTGTGCTCATGATTTTTCTCTTTCTTGTCAGATGCGGATCTGCCCGTTGCCGAGCACGATGTATTTTTGTGACGTAAGCCCTTCCAGTCCGACCGGGCCGCGCGCATGGATCTTGTCGGTGGAGATGCCGATCTCCGCGCCCAGGCCGTATTCGAAACCGTCGGCGAATCGTGTGGAGGCGTTCACCATCACGCTGGCCGAATCGACCTCGCGCAGGAAACGCATCGCCTTGCTGTAGTTTTCGGTAACGATGCTGTCGGTGTGCTGCGAGCTGTAAGTATTGATGTGTTCGATGGCCTCGTCTACGTTCGCCACCACGCGCACGCTCAGGATAGGCGCGAGATATTCGGTGTGCCAATCCTCTTCGGTGGCAACCTTCATCTGCGCGACGATCTTGCGCGCCGCATCGTCGCCGCGCAGTTCGACGCCTTTCTTGAGGTAGATGCCGCACAGCTCCGGCAATACTTGTGCCGCCACGCTGGCGTTCACCAGCAAGGTCTCCATCGCGTTGCACACGCCGTAACGGTGTGTCTTGGCGTTATCGGCGATGCGGATCGCCTTTGCGAGATCGGCTTCGTCATCGATATACACATGGCAGATGCCATCCAGATGTTTGATGACGGGCACCTTGGCGTCTTCCGAGATGCGCGCGATCAGGCTCTTGCCGCCGCGCGGCACGATCACGTCCACATATTCCTTCATGGTGATGAGTTCACCCACGGCGGCGCGGTCGGTGGTGTTCACCACCTGTACCGCCGTTTCCGGCAAACCCGCTTCACGCAGGCCTTGGTGCACGCAGGCTGCGATGGCCTGATTGGAATGGATGGCCTCGGAGCCGCCGCGCAGGATGCAGGCGTTGCCCGACTTCAGGCACAGGCCCGCCGCATCCGCCGTCACGTTCGGACGCGATTCGTAGATGATGCCGATGACGCCGAGCGGCACGCGCATCTTGCCGACCTGAATGCCGGAAGGGCGGTATTTCATGTCGCTGATCTCGCCGATCGGGTCGGGCAACGCGGCGATCTGGCGCAAGCCTTCGGCCATGCTCTTGACGGTTTTTTCGGTCAAAGTGAGGCGGTCGATGGAGGCGTCGTCGAGTCCGTTCTGCTTTGCGGCGGCGACATCCTTGGCGTTCTCAGCGATCAGCTTGGCGCTATTGAGCAGGATGGCCGTGGCGATGTTCTCCAGCGCATGGTTCTTGGCGTTGGTATCCGCCATCGCCATTGCGCGTGATGCGGCGCGGGCCTGCTGCCCGACGCCTTTCATATATTCCTTGATGTCGTTCATGGTGCTTGTCTGGATATCAGTGGCGCGCATTTTAGCATTGCGCATGCGTTAGAATGCGCACCTTATTCAAGAGAATCCAGCATGTCCGACATCCTCAACAAGATACTCGCAGTCAAAGCACAGGAAGTCGCCGCCGCGCTTTCGGCCAAGCCCTTGCCCGTGATCCGCAGCGAGGCCCAGCATGAGCTTCCGGCTCGTGATTTCGTGGCGGCCATTCGCAGCAAGATCGCTGCCGGCCAGCCGGCGGTGATCGCCGAAATCAAGAAAGCCAGCCCCAGCAAAGGGGTGATCCGGGAGGATTTTCAGCCGTCCGAGATCGCGCAGAGTTACGCGCAGCACGGTGCGGCCTGTCTGTCGGTGTTGACCGATGAGCAGTTCTTCCAGGGCAGCGTCGAATATCTGAAGCAGGCTCGTGCAGCATGCGAATTGCCCGTGCTGCGCAAGGATTTCATGGTGAGCGAATATCAGATATATCAGGCGCGCGCGATGGGGGCGGATGCGATCCTGTTGATCGCTGCCGCCTTGTCGCTCAAGCAGATGCAGGCTTTCGAGAAGCTGGCGCAGCAACTGGGCATGGCGGTGCTGGTCGAAGTGCATGACAGCAAGGAGCTGGAGATCGCATTGCAATTGAAGACCCCGCTGATCGGCATCAACAATCGCAACCTGCGGACTTTTGAAGTGAGCCTGCAAACCACATTGGATCTGCTGGAGCAGATGCCGACAGACCGGATCGTCGTTACCGAGAGCGGTATCTTCACCGCACAGGACGTCAATCTTATGCGCGAACATCAAGTGCATACCTTCTTGGTCGGCGAAGCATTCATGCGTGCCGCCGATCCGGGGGCAGAGCTGGCCCGCACTTTTTCCTCTTAAGGAGCGCTTGTGGTGACGGAGCAGTGTTCGGCGGTAGTCACCCCGCCGCTTGCGCTGCAATCCCCCGCTCGGGTATCCCTTTGGTGTGTAATGCCCTTATTTTCCAGTGGTTGCCGGCCTGTCATGAAAGTGCGAGTTGCAATTTTGCAACAGAATGCGTGAATTTTGATGCAGGTCAATTTACGAAGCTTTTGTTGAGGCAGAATCCGCTCCGAGCTCGCTGTAGGGGCTTGATTGCTGGTGGTCTTTAACGGTGTTGCAGAATTGTGACGTCGTAAGCGTCCCGTAAGGTGCCGATAGTACGGTGCGTTGCGAGACGAATGAGGCAACTGACAATCGTCTTCATGGCAAACCAATTTATAACTAGAGGAGTTTCACATGCAAAAGAAAATCATCGCACTGGCTGTTGCTGCCGCTTTCTCCGCTCCTGCTTTCGCCGACGTAACTGCCAACGGTATCGTTGACGCTGCCATCATCAGCGCAACCGGTGCCGGCCAAAAGAGCGACATGATCGCTTACTCCGGTGGCCTGTCCACTTCCCGCTTGGGCGTGACCGCTACAGAAGGTCTGGACAATGGCTGGACCGTGATCGGCGCTGTTGAATACGGCATCGACACGCAAGACAATGGTTCCACGCTGACTGCACGCAAGAAGATGCTGGCTGTTGCAGGTGACTTCGGTACCGTTGCAACCGGCTACCTGCAAACCACCGGCTACGACATGGCTGTGAAATTCGACCCGACTGCAGGTTCTGCTGTATCTCCTCTGCAAAACGTGACCAAGGGTGGCGTGTTTGTGATGGGTACGTCGGCTGAAGGTGCTCGCGGTGAACGCGCTGTTGCCTATATCTCTCCCAAGATCGCCGATGCCTTCACCGTAGCAGTGAACTATTCGACCTCCTTGATCACTGCACTGGGTGGTAACAATCTGGGTAACCTGACAGGCACAGCCGATACCAAGCACACTGCCTTCCTGGCTTCGGTCAACTATGATCAAGGCCCTCTGGCTGTTGGCGGTGCTTACGCTACCGTGACTGCTGCTGGTACTGAAGCTGCCAAGGAATACATGTTCGGCGCTTCTTACGATCTGGGTATGGCCAAGCTGTCTGGTACATACCAGTCCCGCGCTTGGAACGGTGGCGATACTGACAAAGCATATAGCTTCAGTGCCGTGGCTCCGGTCGGTGCTGGCGCAGTGGTGGCTAGTTTTGCAGGTACCAAGATGCAAACTGCTAGCACCAATGGCACCAGCTTGACCTTGGCTTATCTGCAAAACCTGTCCAAGACTGTGACTGGTTACGCTGCATATTCCCGTGCAAGTCAGGATGCAGGTACCAACGCATATAGCGTTGCAAACGGCGCGCTGGTTGCTGGTAGCTTGGATGCAGGTGGTAGCTCCAGCCTGGTGGCAGTGGGTCTGCGCAAGAAGTTCTAAATCAGTCTTTCCCTCTGATTTGGATGAGAACGGGCCTCTTTGGAGGCCCGTTTTTTATTGGGGCATTTCCGCAAGTGCGGGAATCAAGTACCCTTGCGGTCATAAATTTGAAGTCGGGAGAATAATCATGCTGAATCTGGATACTTTGATTGTCGAATTCGACAAGGGCTTGCGCACGCTGTTCGCCAAGGCGCCAACTGCACGTCCTTATCCCGATGCGAACATCCCTGATGCGACGATGAGCGAGGCTGAAAAGAAGCATGCCGCGGCTTTGATGCGCATCAACCATACCGGTGAGATATGCGCGCAAGCTTTGTATCAAGGGCAGGCACTGACCGCGCGCGATCCGGTGGTGCAGGAGAAGCTCAACGATGCGGCTTGGGAGGAGACGGAGCATCTGGCCTGGACCTCGCATCGTGTGCATGAACTGGGCGGGCGTCTGAGTCTGCTGAATCCGCTGTGGTACACCGGTTCCCTGGCGATCGGCGCAGTCGCCGGAGCGTTGGGTGACAAGTGGAACCTGGGTTTTCTGGCCGAGACCGAGCGTCAGGTCGGGGCGCACCTGCAGAGCCATCTGGATGGTTTGCCGCCACAGGATGCCAAGAGTCGCGCCGTAGCGCAGCAGATGTACACGGACGAGGTAGGGCATGCCGACATGGCAGTGGAACTGGGTGCGGCGGAGTTGCCGTTGCCGGTGAAGCTGGCGATGCGCGGTATGTCCAAGGTGATGACCAAGACCGTCTATTGGGTCTGAGTCTTATCGTTCTTTGTGGGAGGGCGCTTATCCCTCTTGTATCTCGAAATCGTGCGTGATGTCTGCCGTCTTGCCCAGCATGATGGAGGCCGAGCAGTATTTATCGGCCGACAGCTTGATCGCCCTTTCTACTTGTTCGTGTTTCAAGCCTTTGCCCGTCACGATGAAGTGCATGTGGATCTGGGTGAACACCTTGGGGTCGGTCTCTGCGCGTTCTGACTGGATATCCACCACGCAATCGGTGATGGGTTGGCGCGCTTTCTTGAGGATGTGCACCACATCATAGGCGGTGCAAGCGCCGGTGCCGATCAACAGCATCTCCATCGGGCGCGGGCCGAGGTTCCTGCCGCCGCCTGCAGGCGGGCCATCCATCAATACAGCGTGTCCGCTCTCCGTCTCGCCTAGGAACGAAACCTCTTCCACCCATTTGATGCGTGCCTTCATGTGGTCACCTCGTAAGTTGGTTGCGTCAGGATTTTAGCCGATACCAGAGCATGCCGACGACTTCATGCATGAACCGGTAACTTCCCAGCAGTGCTGCGGCATTGGGAATGAAACTCAGTAGGTCGGTCTTGTGGCGCGTGGTGAAGGCGGTGGCAGCGGGTATGACTTCGAAACCGGCGCGCTCGAAGACCTGAACAGCGCGTGGCATATGCCAAGCATGCGTCACGAGATAGATGCGTGTCATCCCCTCTCGTGCTAGCAGGTCGTGGCTGTGGCGCGCGTTCTCCAGCGTATTGTCCGAGCTGTCTTCAACCCAACGCACCGGCACGTAGTATTCCTGCTCCAGCACTTGCTTCATCAGCGGCGCTTCGGCACCTCCGCCTTGCGGGTTCCCACCGCTGACCAATACCGGTTTGCCGGTCTGGCGATACAGCATGGCTGCGTAGCGCACGCGTTCCAGCGTTTCCTTGCTGACGGTGTTGCCGCCATATTCCGGTGCGTTGAAATGCTGGCCGCCGCTCAGGACGATGATGGCATCCGCGGGCTCCTTGCTGAGATCGGCTGGCTTGCCTTCTATGCTTTGCAGCAGGCTGTCGGCCACGAATGGGGTGGACAGCAACCAAATGCCGGCAACGGATACAGAGACCAGAATGCGCGCCGCGCGGGGGCGTTTGTGCCAAAGGTACAAGCCGATGCCTGCTACGACCAGAAGGTTGAGTGGCGGCAGCAGGAAGGCGCTGACGAGATTGGTAAGGAACCAGGACATGGAATGGGGCGCGAAAAGGGTGGCGCATGATACGCCTGCAAGGTGAGTTGATGCCAGCGCGCGGCAGGTACAATGCCCGTATGAACATCCCGTTGCAGGCTCGCCATCATCCTTCCGGACTGAATACCCGTTTCGCCGGAAAGGGGCTGTCTTTCAGTGAATATATCCAGCAGGCCGAGGCGATGTTGCGACGGGTACATGCAGGCAAGCCGGATATTGAAAAGATCGTGGCCGGTAATGCGCCATTTGCATTGCAGCCCTCAGGCGACTTTCAGAAAGGAGTCGGGAAGCCAACCCGACGCGGTGTGTTGCTCACCCATGGCCTGAGTGATTCGCCCTATCACATGCGCCACTTGGCTGCGTTCTTTCAGCGTAACGGATTCCGCGTGATGGCGGTGTTGCTGCCGGGACATGGTACGCAGCCCGGCGATCTGCTCGATGTGCGCTGGGAGGATTGGGCGGAGACGGTGGCTTATGGTGTGCAGTGTCTGGCAGAGGAAGTGGACGAGGTCTATCTGGCGGGTTTCTCGGCGGGGGCTGCATTGAGTCTGTATCAGGCGGACAAGGACAAGCGTGTGCGCGGTCTATTCATGTATTCCCCCGCGTTCGAGATACCCCGCCGCGCCCGCTGGGCGAGCTTGAGCCGGTTCTATGGTTGGTTGTTGCCGCGCCGCTCATGGTTGGCCGTGATGCCGGATCAGGATATCTACAAATATGAATCGTTCTGCATGAATGCGGTGACGCAGATGTGGCGACTGACCCAAGCTCTGCCGCAGGGAGAATTGCAGATTCCGGTATTCGTGGTGGCCAGTGCCGACGATGCCACGGTGGTTTCAGCCGCCACGCTTAACTTCCTGCGCCGAGTGAAGCATGCCTTGCGAAAGATGTTGTGGTACGCCGCTGTCGATCCGCAACAGGCGGATGTGGAATGGGTGAAGAGCGCGCTGCCAGAAAAACGTATCCTATCCAGTGCGCATACCGCCGTCGTCATGTCTCCTGACGATGCGCATTACGGTGAGTCGGGCGAGTACGCGAACTGTCTGCATTATTTCGCTCAGGATGACGAGCATTATTCTGCATGCCGGTCATCCCAGGTCGCGTGGTTGGGCGAGGTGACGCCGCAGAATCTGAAATATGGATTGTTGCGGCGGCTCATGTACAACCCGCAATACGCGGCGATGGAGGCCGCCATGCGCAACTTCATTGAAAGACTGCCATGAGCAAGACCTTGATCTACGCGCACCGTGGAGCCAATCGCGAGGCGGCAGAAAATACGCGTACGGCTTTCGAGCAAGCGTTACGCTATCCGATTGACGGGATCGAGACCGATGTGCAGTTGAGTCGCGATGAGGTTGCGGTGCTGTGGCATGACCGTGATCTGAAGAAGCTCGGCTTGCCTGACAAACGTATCGATGACTACGACTTTCAGCAGCTGCAGGAGATGGATTTCGCCGCGCACTTTCCGGGCGCGGAACCGGAAGGTGTGATGAGCCTGCAGACATTCGTCGACGCCTACCGCGCGCGTTGCGGCTTGTTGCTGGAGATCAAGAACCGCAGTTGGGAAGAAGTCGCCCGGCAAGAGATGAAAGTGCGACAGACGCTGGCACTGGCCGGGAGCGCGGGCGATGGCGTGCTGGTCTCTTCTTTCAATATGAACAGTCTTGCCTATGCACATGGCATCGCGCCAGACTTCCCGTTGGTGCTCAATCTGGAGCCGGAGCATACGGTGAAGGATGCGCGCAGCGCGCTGGACTTGCATCCGTTCCTGCATGGACTATGTGTCGAGATATCCACGCTGGATGTCGATATGGTCGGGCTGCTGCGCGAGCGGGGTAAGTCCATCGCTGTTTATACCTGCGATACCGATGCAGAGATCGAGCGCGCCTTGCTCCTCGGGGTGGATATCCTGATCAGTGACTTGCCGGAGAAGGCATTGCGGATGAGGGACGCATGAAGCGCGACTTTGCTGCTCTGCAAGGTGAGTTCGATCTGCTTGTCTGCGGCGGCGGTATCTACGGCGCATGGACTGCTTACGATGCCGCGTTGCGCGGACTCAAAGTCGCACTGGTCGAGCAGGGTGATTGGGCGGGCGCGACATCATCTGCTTCCAGTAAACTTATCCATGGCGGTCTGCGCTATCTGGAGACTTACGATTTCAAACTGGTGCGCAAGGCATTGAAGGAGCGGCAACTGTTGCTCGA
>Ga0180732_1000222_pt1 | contig 54305 bp, 39 predicted proteins | sample KR11_01MetaG_FD_148674 | JGI IMG/M metagenome (GOLD analysis project Ga0180732, IMG submission 148674) | Groundwater microbial communities from the Olkiluoto Island deep subsurface site, Finland - KR11_0.1 MetaG | ecosystem: Environmental > Aquatic > Deep subsurface > Groundwater | place... | reverse complement strand
TCTCGAATCTTTTTCATATTAATCCTCTTCCGTGCCATTTATATCTCCTCTCTTGAATTATTGTTTCAGAGGAGATATTATTTAATGTTGAAGGGAAAAGGATGAATATTAATTACTTTTGGTATTCCGGAAATGACCTGAAAAGTGGTAAGGTTATTTCCGGAATGGGTGGCAGGTTTAGGCCGGAATCAGTGGCAGGTTTGAACCGGAATGGGTGGCAGGTTTAGGCCGGAATCTACATCCACTCAGAAACATTAACAAAAGCGGCCTCGTTCCATTTGTTAGAATAATTTTTGGGACACTTAAAATAAATCTGGTATTCGTCTTTCTTCCACAATTAAATTACACCTAATGAAAACTTATCAAGGATAGTAAAATATCCCAGCATAGAAAGGAGGGGTTTTTAAAACAGTTCTAATTGTTGAGGTAATTTTATGATAACAACTCCCTGAATATCTCATAATCATTATTAGATAGATTGGGGATTTTTTCCTGTAATTTTTTTAACATTGCTCCAGAATAAAACCACCGTTGAAAGGCAGGAACTCCCCCGTCCTCATCAGGTCCTCCGCCAAATTCTTTTCCACATTTCCGAGCTACTGCTTGCCCCGACTTAAAATTTAACAGTTTTGCCGTTTGTTCTGTTGCAGTCTTCCAATTGTAGTTTTGTTTTAATAAATATAAAACATAATAAAGGCAAACTAGCAGGGAGGATCGTGGATTTTCAAATGATTCTTTCGTAATATTGTTTAATGATACTGGAGTTACAGGGCTAAAAGTTTTAACGGCGTTTTTATCGAGTTCTTCTGAAGCGATATATTTTTTAGTTGAAATTGAAACAGATAGTTTTTCCATGACCTCAGAAACAATTTCTTCGTTGAAATGAGCAGACTCTTTTTTTAGGAAATCTATAACTTTTTGGCGTATTTCTTCAGACGTTAATAAATCCAATAAGTTTTCAATTTCCATTTCTTTATTTCGATTATTGAGCTTAGTTTCAAGGTATGGCATATATCCATTTTTGAGAAAACTTTCTTTGTTAAAATTATTTACAAATTCCACACCTTTCTCAGAATCCTTTATAAAAGGAATTTTTTCTAAAAGAAGCGGTTGAAGATCAGAAGATCCTTCATAATATACTTTCAATTCTAAACCTATCAAAAAACCAAAGTCTGATTTTAATTGAAGCATATAGGATCTGATTTGTCCCATTATTTCACTTTTACCAAGGTTTTCACATGGGCGTTTTATCTCTATCGGGATTAAAGGACGATTTTCCTGACCATAAATTATTAGATCAGGTTTTATACTATTCTGGTTGCCGATTGGAATTATTTGCTGCCTTTTAATTTCTTTTTTAGATTCATCCCAGCCAAGGCATTCTATGGCTCTGACAACTTGATTTTCATATTCATTTTCATTACAAGTCCGCTTAATATTCTCATTTAGCAGAAAACAAATTTTATTCCATATTTCTGTTGATGAACTCATATTTAACTATCCTCTAAATAATTGTATCATTTATTTCAGCTTATACTGATTTCATTTTTTTACCGCATTTATCTTTGTTTTATGTCCGACATCATGCAAAGGTAATATGGGTTTATCTGATTATTAAACTATATATTCAATAAGTTATAATGAACCAAGAATGTTTAACAAACCAGTTATAAAATCCCGAACTGATATCTTCTTATTATATGCATAATTTATGTGTTTTTTAACATTTTGAATATCATATTTAAAATTATCTTCTGCTGCAATTTCAAAAATATTAATGATATTGTGAGCAAGCTTTTCTAGTTCAACATTTGAAAGAGGAATTAAATCTGTACAAGAAGTTTTTTTTACAAGATCTGACAAGTAATCCGATTGTGTATAAATTTCTTGATAAAATGTTGGTGTTGTAGCATATAGAAAGTAAACATTATTAATATGATTAATACCCTCTATTAAAAATTTAAGGTTTTCATACGCAATAGGTCTTTGATGGGGAGTCAAATTTTCTATCCCTTCTGCTTCATCAAGCATTATTATCAAGCCTTGTTTTTTCAATAATGAAATTAATTTTGCAATTTCATTTAGTCCTCTTAATATATCGTTTTCAGTTACATGTTCCCATATGCCTAAATAATTTAAATCCCTTCTAAAAAGCGTTTCACCCTCTAACCATCTGATCACTAAGTCAGCTGTTTCATAATCTGGATGATATCCCCAACGCGCATAACGATAAATAATAATTGCAATTTGTAATTTTCTATCAATCTCCTTAAAATTTTCGATATATAATTCTTCTATCACACCTTTCATATTACAATGTTGACAATAAAGAGGATTCATTAATGTTTTACTGCATCTTCTAACCTCGCCTTGTATATAAAGACTTAGCCAATTTTTAAATTCTTGGAATACATATTCTAATAATGTTTCTATTGGAGATGAGAATTCATTGTCATCAATAATCAAACTCTTTATAATCCTTGAATATACTGATTCTAAGTCATATAATGGTGTGCCTCTCGGAGACAAAACAACATGACTTGGTACATACCCATTCTTAAGAGCCCAATTTCTTATCGTCGATAAAAAATGTGTTTTCCCAGTACCATAATCACCATTAATAAACCGTAACTTGCCACTCTTATCTTCAATTTCATTCTTAATAATCTGAAGTTGGTTTTGTCTCCCAACATTATAGTAGTCTGAATATTTAATAGATACTGTTCCCGAAGATAAATTTGTCAGTATCGCTCTAGCAGTTTGCTGATTTATCATATCTTAAATCTCGTTTTCGAAATGTTCTCTTTCTGTTGCAATCTCATTAAAGGTAGAACTATAAAGTTCAGAAAATTTATTAACTGGATCTGTTGTATTTCCGTCTCTTATATTTTCCATCAGACTTATAACTGACTTTACGTATGTCCTAGCTCTTGCAGAAGGAATATTGTTTTCTATTGCAATCTGTACACATTTCGAAAGTTGTTCATCATTAATCCTTAATTTTGCATCCCATGCGAATTTACATATTTCTTTTAATTTTAAAGCAACCTCATACATCTCATCTTTGCTTATAGGAGGTAGATTCAAGGTGTTAGATTTTGTTATTCTTGTTTTTAATGCAGGATATGACACAACTCCTTTAAGCGGATCGTTAAAGAATTCATCTGTTGTCGCGAATAAAATGTATATTCCATCCATATCGCCTTGGTCGTCTATCATAATACGAATATTTTGATCGGTTAATTCACGTCTTCTCGTTGTAAGTAATGTCGATATTATTTCTTGTTCATCAATTAAAACAACTAATCCACTGTAACCTATTTTTTTTAAGAAAATACTGAAAGATTTAAGAATATCAAAAACATTTCTAGGGTTTATATGATTGTAAATTTTATATTTTTTTTTCAATTCACCAATACTATGTTTTTCTGCTTTAAACCATCTGTCGAGTATATCTAAGTCAGTATAATATAGATCACGATTATCTAATCTTTTGCCTATTTCTATTAAAGCGGCTTTAATATCTCTATCGATGGGAATTTTTCTTAAAATATTCTCAAAATCGCTATTTGTTGAAATCCATTTATTAAGGATATGTTCAATTATAGAATCTCCACAATCAACTGAATAGTTTTTAACAGTTAAATTTTTCATTATCTCGGAAAAAGTTCTCTCCATCATATCTAATGATATACCACGAGGCGAAATTTGAAACATGCTTACTAAAAAATCATTATCTAAAGCCTTTTTTCGCACTCTGCTTAAAAAGTGGCTTTTCCCTTCACCATAACTTCCATTTAAAAACTTTACTTTTCCGTAATTACCACTAGATATTTCTTTTAAATCTGAATCGATAATTGAATCAAGAGGATTAATAGAAGAAGAAAATAAATGGACATCACCAATTGATGGAACACCATCTCCTAAGGAATTTATTATTCTTAAAGCTATTTGTTTATTAAGCCCATTAATCATTAGAACCTCTCTTTTTAAATTCGATATATTTATAAGAGTTAAAGGCACCATCATTCATGTAAATATTTACTCCACCACTTCCGAGTGATAGGTGATATTCGTAATCACCATCTATCGATTTAATTTTCGAATTGATAAGTTTGCTGAGGTCAACGGAAAATTCATCAATTGGATAAGATTGCATTTTCCTTGCGTCCGATTTTTCAAAAAAGTCATTTCGTTGAATATTTACCCAAATATTTTTATGTATATCTTTAAGTAAAACTTGATTATTATTATAGGTTTTTGATTTATTATAAGCTTCATATAATTCTTTCAAAAATTCCTTTGGTTCAAATCGTCTTTCAAAAAGTCTTTTAAATTCATCTTTTACCTTCAAAGCAACAGTAGTTGGATCTACACAGTTGAACCTTTTAGTTTCCGCAAAAGTTCCAATTTGACAGGTATTTTTTGAAAAATTTATCTTTACACTGATTATGCTTTTTATTCGAAATTGCTCCATGCTATTACCATCGAGTTCATTAATTCCTAGTTCTACACATTTATTTTTAAATTTATAATCGAATTCTTTTCTAATTTTTGAAAAATAATTCTGTATAGCGCCATTTATTTCTTCATAAATGTGCTCTATTTTTAAATCTATGAATAATTGATTGAATTCTTCTTTCTCTACTATATTAATAATTTTAACTATATCGCCCTTCGAATATAATGACTTTATTTTTTTTATTTCTTTAAATGCAGTCTTTGATTGTTTATTTATATTTGAGATAGTCTTGATTGATCTTTCTATCAATTCTTTCATAACATATATTCCTTATGTGTTTTTGTCTTTTTTTAGTACTTCCAATCTGCATGACCTACTGGTAGTTTGCTTAACTCTGTTTTCAATTGCTTCCAGTTTGGCAGGTATTTGTCCATGTAATAGAGAAATCTTTCATTGTGAAGCCTTTCCAATAAGTGGACCATTTCATGCACGATGATATATTCCAAACAATAATCCGGCTTCTTTGCCAGTTCAAGGTTTATCCAAATTCTTTTCTTTTCAATGTTGCATGAACCCCACTTGGTTTTCATTTGCTTTACTTGCCACTCGTTAACTTTAATATTCAATACTTTCCCCCACTTCTCAATAATTTCAGGAATTTGTTTTTTCAGTTCAAACCGATACCATTCAGTCAATATTGTATGTCGTTTTTCAACCTGTGTTTCAGGTCTTACATAAAGGTCAATGTAAGTTTTGTTTTTCAAAATAACCTTGGGCGGTGCATCCTTTTCAATGATATTCAGCAAGTATCTTGTGCCTTGAAAATAATGGCTTTCTCTGTTCTTGTATTCTCTTGGCGTAATTCTTTCCTGTCCTTCAAATTTTCGTTGGTGTCGTTTTATCCAGCCTAATTTTGAAATGGCAAAAAGGCGAATGGCATCATCATTTACTTTTAATGGTGCGGCAATGCGAACCCTGCCTGTTGGCGGGTAAACAGCCAGATGTATGTTCTTAATGTTTTTGCGAACCACATCAATTTTGATTTTGCTGATTGTAATTTGTTCCATTAGTAATCTCTCTGATTTCTTACCAGATTCAGGATATATTCAGCATCTGGTTCCTTTACTTCGAATTCCCCCAATATTTCTTGAATGACGTACTTAACTGCTTTGGTTTTCTGGATATTGTCTCTCCACCCGTCTTTCTTCGTTGTTAAAATTTTATGGTCTAATTCATTTGCGATTGATTCATTTTCGCCAAGGTTATCATACAACGCCCTTTTAGCGTTTGTATTTAATGAAAAAGGATATTCAGAAGTCGTGTCCGGTTTCTTCACTTTTCTTGAAAGGGCAATGATTTCCAGCAAATACTTTTCATATTCTAAAGTGGCTTTTTTTCGCAGCTTAATGAGTTCATCTAAAAGCACACTCATTTTTTCATAATACATCGGGTTGGTCGGGCTTTCTTCAATAATTACTTTACGCAGATTGTTTTCTATGGCTTCTGCCATCGCATCTTTATTGTCACGGATATTTTTTGGCAAATCCTTGACGGCGTCTTTTCCTTTTTCAACCAGCAATTCCACCAGACTCATATCGTCAAAATTTGCAAGCATACGGCTTTCTTCTGCACCTATGTAGCTATCAATCAAATGGCGCATGGCAGGCTCATACTGCTTCAGGTCTATATAATCACCACTGGCAAGCTGTATTTCTTTACGCAGGTTTTCAAAGTGTTTGCTGTCGTTTTTGATTTGCTCTGTTTCTTTATCGGTATAACCCGCCTCTTTCATTTCACCGGCTATGTTGGCATAAGCCCGAATGAGTGCAATGGTGAGTTTGTATAAGGAAACCCGTCTTGGTTCAGTGTCTTTAAGTTCATCAGGGTTTTCGGTGTTTTTGCCACAGAAGTATCGAATATGCGCTAATGTGTCTTTTGGTGGGTCAACGGCTTCACACAATGCTTTGATGGCTTCCAATGCTTCATCTAATCTTTCTTTGCCTTTTTGCAATCGGTTTTTCAACAGGCCTTCAATATCCGATTTTTCATATCCACTAAATACTTCCGAAGTGTAATCATTAAAGGCTTGCTCCAAACTCTTGAACAAATCCATGTAGTCAATGATGTAGCCGTATTCCTTATCATCACCATCCAATCGGTTCACACGGCAAACTGCCTGAAAAAGCCCGTGGTCTCTGAGTTTTTTATCTAAGTACAGGTAAGTCGCCGATGGTGCGTCAAAACCGGTGAGCAGCTTGTTTACAACAATCAGCAATTTCATTTGGGCAGGTTCTTCTACAAATTTTTTCTTTACCTCTTTTTCAAACTGTTCAACTTTATTGATAGCTGTATCGGGGTCTTCGTTAAAATAGTCTGCCAGCATTTTCCGATAAATCTCAAAACGCTGCAATTTTTCGGTGTAACCTTCGCCTGTTTCTTCTCCTTTAATGTCGGTATGGGTGGGAACGAACGATGTTATAATAGCCGCTTTTTTTAACCCTGCATTTTGAAACAGTTCATAATAACGACAGGCGTTGTATATACTGTCTGAAACCAGCATGGCATTACCTCTGCCGTTTTGCAGGCGTTCCTTTTTCTCCATGTCGAGCATAATGTCCATCACGATTTTCTCTAACCGCGATTTAGAGCTGAATATTCTTTTTATAGTTCCCCATTTTTGTTTCAACTCGGCTTTGGCAAAATCAGTAAGTCCACGGGTTTTTAGTTCAAACCATTCGTCAATCTTTTTCAATGATGTGATTTTTTGCTCGATGTCCCTGGCTTCATAGCGTAAATCCAACACCACCTTGTCGTTTACGGCTTCGTCGAATTTGTAGGTGTGAATGTATCTCCCAAAAACTTCCAGACTGGTTTGTTTGTCGGATTTTAATAAAGGGGTTCCGGTAAAACCAATAAATAAAGCATCGGGTATAAATTTTTTCATGGCCAGATGCAACTTACCCGTCTGTGTCCGGTGACATTCGTCCACAAATACATACAAATCGCCTTTGGCTTTAAAGTCTGACGGGATGCTGTTGCGTAAATCCTGCAAATAAGCATCCATGTCTTTTTCGTCCACTTCTTCCCTGCCGCCGAATTTTTGGATAAGCGAACACATCAGCAAGGGTGAATTGTCATTGAGTTTATTCAGCAAATCTTTTCCGCTTTTAGTGCGGTAAATGTCTTCTTGAACACCTTTGCAAACTTTTTCTATCTGTTCATCCAGCTCCTCGCGGTCGGTAATAATCAGCACCCTGGCCTTGTGATTGTATTCTCTTAACCATTTGGTGAGCCATACCATCGTCAAACTCTTACCGCTGCCCTGTGTGTGCCAGATGATGCCGCCTTCTCTGCGTTTCACAAAATCCTGTGCGGCTTTAATACCGAAATATTGATTGGGTCTGGCCAGTTTCTTTTGCCCTCTGTCATACACAATAAAATCATGCAGCAATTCCAGAAACCGTTCTTTGTGCAGCAATTCCACCACATTTTTATCCAACGGATAATCGTATTTGGCTGCTCTGTCACGGATAGGCTTGGTGAGTTGCAGCAAATACGGATAGTCTTTGTTGACCTCCTCGTTTATCTCTTTCCATTTCAGGAAATATTTTTCTTTAGTATCAATGGCTGCATGTGCAAGGCCTTCAATGTCATTTCCTGCCATTACATACTGAATGGTGCTGAAAAACGGCTTTATGAAAATATGTTTTTGGTTATCCAGGTTTTGACGGATGCCTTCAGAAATAGATACGGTGCTGCGCTTGAGTTCCAAAACACCCAATGCAATACCGTTTACATACAAAACAATATCAGGGCGTTTTTTGTGAATGCCTTTGATGGTTACTTCTTCAGCAATGGCAAAATCGTTTTCCAAAGGATTTTGCCAGTCAATGAGCCAAACGGTTTCTTTGTTTTGTCCGATTTCGGGTTGAACATTCACGCCATAGCGAAGCATGGAATACACTTCCTTGTTTACATCATACAGCGATTTGCTTTGGTCATTGGCTGTTTTGCCAAATTCATACAGGGCTTTGCTTATCAGGTTGGGGCTATATCCTTTTCGGGTGAGATAAGCACTTAAGATTTCTTCCTCAATGTTGCTGTTTTCTTCCCGCACTTCCCAATTCCCAAGATAGCGGTATTTCAATTCGTTTTGAAACAAAGCCACCACACGGTTTTGGGTTTCCCGTTCTTTTTTGCCGATATTGCTCATGATCTTTCGCCCTTTTTTTGGCAATTTTAATTGCCCCAATTGTGAACGCAGCGCGTGCACAATTTCAATGTCAGACTCAATTCTCTACGCAGCGCGTATACAATTTGCTCAGGAAATACTTGCCATATTCTGTTATCATTTTTCGCGCCAGTGTAGCGACAATCTTCATGCCATATTCGGCTCTTTTATTCCCCAGGATTTCTGTTTTTATTCGTTTGCCGATATGCCAATACAATAAAGTGATTTCTGCATTTACGGCTAATGCTACATTTTGCCGACTCTTTTCAATCAGCTTTTTTATGTCGGCAGTAATGGGCTGAATACTGTTTATTTCCCGATTCATACCAGCCTGATCCTCCCGGTTAATAAATTCTGCATCATGCCCTGTTTTATCATTTTGTATTTATTCAGTTTGTTTTCCAAGGCTTCTATTTCAGCGTCCATATCGGAGAGGATTTGGGCGATGTGGGTTTGGGTCTTTAAGTCTGTCGGATAACTTAATTCTAACTCTCTTAAAGCAGTAAAATTCAAAGCTGCCATAGTAGTGGAACTTGAAATCCGAATTATATCAGTGTTTTTAAAGAAGAGTAAAAAATAGAAAAAATAGCTATTTATTTTCTTCATGGGTATTAACCTAAATAAGTTATTTGCTATTACACCCTCAAATCCATAACCTAATAAACCAGGTGTTCCATACCGAACCATAAACAAATCATCTTTTAAAACATGATGAGATGAACCAGGGTCCAAGATAAACCTTGGTATTTCATCTTGTTGAGTCAAATCAATTATTCTAATAAACCTTCTAAGACCTTCTTGATATGTATAGAATTGCTTCTCAACTGGGCACTGGACTCCCTGTTTAAAATTAAAAACATCTCCCAACTTCTTCACTTCCCACTCATCTTTCGGTTTCAGCAATTCCTGCATCGCCCCTTGCTTGATGGCTCGCTTTTTGGCAATGAGTTTTTCTAATTGGGTAATGAGTGCATCGGCATCGTTTAAGGCGGTGGCTATGGCGGTTTGCTCGGCTTTGGTAGGGGGAAGGGGGATAGGAATTTGCTCAATAGTTTTGGCATTCAAACTTGGGACACCTGATGCCTCATTGTAAGCATACCAGTCAATGAGTAAAAAATTATAGTAAAGAAATTCGGGTGAATAATTCTCAAAAACCTCTGTGTAAAACAAAGTATCTACTGACCAAAATGGCTTTGTCATGAATTGGGGCTTATCAATTGTCCCTTTGCGTCCGATTAAGACTGAAGGTTTGTTGTATAAATACTTGTTAGCCTTACCGATTACTCCACCAGATGCTAAAATTGGGTATTCACCATTTGTATCAGCAACTTCCTTTTGGCTTTTCCCATGTCTAACTTTCAAAACTGCCCCCAACGGTTTCGCATCCCAATCACTCGGAATAACGCCAACCGCGGTTTGTTTATATCCTTTTTGTATCTCCATTGCTTCTACCATACAAAATTCATCCGTTTTAAATGATTTTCAACTTTGGCGGTCAATCCATCAACTTCGATGTTAAGTTTTGGCAATGGCGTTTCATAACGTTCCGCCAGTTCTTTAATACGCTGGGTCAGACGATGGCTGATGTTGTCCATTTCAATGCGGATGCGTTTTGTCATGCTGTGCATCCATTTCTTTTCCACCACGATGGTTTTTATTTCGTCAATGCTCAGCCTGGGATATTGGGCAATCACTTTCTTTTCCAGATCGGCTTTGGCGGTTTTTATCTTGTCTTGCACTTTCTTTTCATCCTCCATCAGTTTTTTATACTGTTGAAGCATGTCGTATTCTTCGGAATTGTCGGCATTTCGTTTGCCTAAATCTTTAATGGCTGCCTGTAAATTCTTTTTACTAATCTTTTGCTTGACGTCCATAGCATTTACCAGCAAACCATCTTCGCCACCGTGTTCTTCCCGCAGTTCATCCATGCTGGCTGTCAGGGATTCGGCCTGTGCTTCCAAGTCATCAATGGCTTTTTGTTCTGCGGCAAAATATTCCTGTATCATCAGGGCAGGCGGTATGAGTCTGCCTTCCAGTCCTTCAAGGCCTGCCACTTGTTTCACCACTTCCTTATCGCCCTTTTTGGTTTTCTTTTCTATGCGTTTCAAATCGTTACCTGCTATCCAGCCATCTGCCGTCAGTTCATAAAAATCATCCTGCATGGTTTCAGCCCAATAGTCCATCAAGTGCTGATACATGGCATATTTGTCGGTGAGTTGCTTGTTGGAGTAGTGCTTCAACAGGTTTTCAGAAATGGTGTGTATCTCCTGTTTAGGCTTCAAACCTTTGTCCAATGCTTTAGTGCAGGCTGTGGTTGCGGTTTCCCATTTGTTATACACGGCATCCATCTTTTTACCGAAGGTGGTAAATTCAGGATGTTGAAAAATAGTGTTTTTGATTTCTTCGTTTTCAATGTTGAGTTGATAATATTCCGGGCGATTGCCAACGGCTTTAAATAACTCACTTTTCAATGATGGATACACCGCCCAGTATTTTTGCAATGCTTCAATATCCCTTTTGGGTATGCCACCGAGCAAATGGGCTTCAATGTCTTGTATATCCTCCGCTTCCTGGCTGTCAATGTAGCGGGGAATATTCAGGTTGTAATCGTTCTTGACGTCGGCAATTTCAGCAAGCGGAATAATCCGTGAATACCTGGGTGTTTCAATACGATGGTTAAAAGTGTCCACTATCTTATGAATGTCCTGCTCACGCAGACGGTTTTTGTTGCCATCTTTTATAAACCCTTTGCCGGCATCAATCATAAAGATGTCTTTGCGCTCTGCGGCATTTTCTTTATCAATCACAATCAAACTGGCGGCAATGCCAGTTCCGTAAAACAAGTTAGGCGGCAAACCGATAATGCCTTTGATATACCCCTTTTGAATAATCTTTTTGCGGATGCTGGCTTCGGAATTGCCACGGAACAAAACACCCAAAGGCAAAACAATACATGCCTTGCCTTTTGATTTCAGAGATTTAATCAAGTGCAGCAGAAAAGCGAAGTCGCCGTTCTTTTTGGGTGGAACGGCATCATAACCTTCAAAGCGTTTGTAAATATCATTGGCAGGGTCTAACCCATTCATCCATGCCTTATAGCTGAAAGGCGGATTGGCAACCGCATAATCAAATTGCTTGAGTTCTCCTGTGGTTTCGTTGGTGAACTGCGGCGAAGCCAGGGTGTTTCCCTGCACAATTTCAGCATCGGGGTTGCGGTGAAGCCACATGTTCATCACTGCCAGGGCTCGTGTGGCATTGTCGTTTTCCTGTCCGTAAATGGTAATACCATGCGGCGCTTCGTCTGCTGCTTTCAACAGTAAGGAGCCCGAACCGCTAGTAGGGTCATAAAGGGTTTCCGATTGGCTTTTAGATTTGCTGATGCCAATCACTTTTGCCATGATGCGGGATACTTCGGCAGGTGTATAGAATTGTCCTTTGCTTTTTCCGCTTTCAGTAGCGAAGTGCCGCATAAGGTATTCATAGGCATCACCAAGCAAGTCATCGCCCTCTGCCCGGTTGCCGCTAAAATCCAATTCAGGTTTTTCAAAAATGGAAACCAGGTTAGTTAATTTATCAACCTTATCTTTCCCTTTACCCAGTTTTTCATCATCATTAAAGTCGGCAACGGTAATCACGCCCGTCAGTCCATTGGCTTTGGCAAACTCTCCAATGATCTTATTAATTTTATCGCCAATGTCAGGTTTGCCTTTGTGCTTTACCATGTCGTAGAAGCTGGCATCTGCCGGTATTTCAATCAGCGGGTCTTTTTTGTCGGATACGTATTTCATGAACAGCATCACCAATACATAATCCTTGTATTGGCTGGCGTCCATGCTGCCTCTCAGTTCGTCACAACTTGCCCAAAGTGAGCTGTACAATTCAGATTTCTTTATTGCCATACATTTCCCTTTTTCTATCTGTTATTTCGCATCCTATCTCCTATTCAGCCGGCAATGGACAACGGAGATCGTTTGTGTATTTTTTATAGTGTGAATAAGGAGTCTACGTTTGACCCCATGAGCAATCTATTTTCTCTTATTTCAACATTTTTTATCTTTATTCTTAAACTTCTATGCCCGCTTGAATCTTGACTAATTAACAACAAGGGTCAAACGTAGACGCCATTCCCGAATTTCTTAGGGGCCCTCGCGGCAGAAGATGTCGATTGTTTTGCCATCGACCGTAACCAGAACCTTGCCGTTCTGCACAGCCAAGGCCTGCCCCGTCTTCCAGTGCTTTAGTCCTCCGGTTATAATGTCTACCACACGCTGCGGGATTACCGACATATTCAGATTCAAATGGATTGGATTGGGCATCCTGGTGTAGCCGTTGTTGATGATCACTAAGGCGACATCATCCGTGGCGATGCGCAAGAATGCATAGATCAGATCGTCCGACCACAGCGTTATTGTCGTCCCGTATTTGAAAGCTGCATTACCCTTGCGCAGATGTATAAGATCCCGGGTCCACTCGTAGATCTCGTGTTCCTTGCGGAACTGCTGTTTCGGGTGATTGTTATCGCCGATCACATGCCATGGGAAATCGCGGCGCAGGTCGCGGTCATCGCCCGCCTTCCATCCCTCGAGCCCGACCTCGGTGCCGTAGTAGATCTGCGGTATTCCGCGCATGGTGAACAGTGCGCCCAGGCAGAGCTTCGTAACCCGGATTGCCCAATCAAGCCCGGCGTCATCGCCGGTGTGTTTTGTCCTGGCATGGCTCATGATGCGCCGCTCCAGGTCGTGGTTATCGAGCAGTGTGACGAGCCTGTTCGCGTTACGGTATCCACCCTTGAGCGGATTGTCATCATCAAGCACCCCCAGTGGCTCCCCATCGTTCAACCGTGGGCGTGCAAGCCAATAGCTAAGACTTTCGTCGAAAATGAGAGTCGATCGCAGGGCCGTGCACAGGGGGAAATCGAATATCGAATCGAAGTCATGGTAGTTCTGATACTCCAAGAGCTTGCCGATGTCCTGCTTGCCTTCAAAAAGTACCTCCCCGATGAGACACACGTCAGGATATTCGCCGCGGATCTGGGACTTGAAATAATGCCAGAACTTGGGCTCCACGTGTTTGACGGTATCCATGCGGATGTTGGTGACTTTGCTCTTGGTGATCCAATCTTCGATGTTGTTGATGAAGTAGTCGAGCACCTCGGGGTTATCGTGATTGAAGTCCGGTAGACCTGCCAACTCCCCTTTGATGTCGCCGGACCCGCCGATGTTGAACCAAGTGGGGTCAAACTGTTCCTGCGCCCAGTATCCCGCATGGTTCACGATCATGTCGAGTACAACCTTCATGCCTCTGGCTTCGCATAAGTCAACGAATCTTCCGAATGTGCTCATGTCCACCGAGTTAGGCAAACGGGTGCCGTCGAGCAGGCGCCTGTCGATCCACTCGAAGTTGAGCGGCCAATAGTAGTGGTAGGGTTCCGAGGTGCCGTGGCTTTGGATGTTCTCGTAGACCGGCGTCACCCAAATCGTCGTCACACCAAGCTCGATGAGATAGTCGAGCTTATCGAGAATGCCGTCGAGCGTTCCTCCGTGGATGTTTGTGTCCGATGGATCGGCGGATCGCTTGTTCCTGCCGAAGAAGCGATCCGTTACCACGAAGTAAATGATGTCATCCTGGGTAACCTGCTTGTTCATATCTTCTCCTGAGATATATAAGGGGTCTACGTTTGACCCATGAGCAATCTATTTTCTCTTATTTCAATATTTCTTCTGATTTTTTTTCATTCTTAAACTTCTATGCCCGCTTGAATCTTGACTAATTAACAACAAGGGTCAAACGTGATCCCATTCCTGACCTGACCCCATTCCTTGACCTAAATTGAAATTCTTCGAAGCTCATCATCAATATTTTTCAGCCCATTATAGATATCGTTTAATCTATTCTTTGTAAGAGATGGTGCATCCATTCTTCTTGTCGTTCCTTTTATATATGTATGGGCCTCGCTATTGCGGTAAAGCTTCATGCTATCTAATGAAGAAATCATAAGTTGATGCTTTATTGAATCAATTTTTTTTTCTAACTTTTCAACACCAACTATACCAATTATGTTAATTAACATCTTCCGAAAGTGTTGGCTATAGTCAAACCCGAAAGTTCTTTTTATTACCTCTTTTTCCACATAATTGATATTTTGAGATCGTCTCAAATGCTTTTTGGCCAATCTAAAAACTATGTCATCCATTGAAATTTCAATCCAACCACAAAGCTCTAAAATTGCTAACTTAGAATAGAATAGCCCATCTTGAATGCTACTTGATTTATTATACAACCTTTCAATACGCTCAAGATTGGCTTTTATGTAGGATCTTGCAATCATACGTTTTATGAGAAAATATTTATAGCTGCATCGAGTCGACCAGTGACACGAAGTTTTCCAGATAAACCTTCGCTTAATTTTTGATCTGAGAATTCTTCATGTTGGAAAAGGCTACTATATTTGGACTTCAAATCTTGAGGCGAAACTTCTTCTAATGTATCAATATTTTTTGCAACACCAACAAGTGTGGCTTCGATAACTGAGATTGGTGTTTTAGTCGGTGCTTTCCCATCAAATAATTTCATGAAAACAAGCCTTACAGTTCTTTCAAACAACTCTTTTTTTTCCATTGCCTGGGTATCATCTAAATTTCTATTATCGGCCATATATTCATTTAGAAATTTTGCAAGTCTCCCGCCATATTCTTTATATTGATCATAAAATGCAAAAAATCGAAGAATAAGCTCTTCTTTCGTAAAACGGAATCCAACTTCTTTTTTCATTTTGTTCAAACGCATCCATTCTGTATTTTTATTTAGGTCTTTAAGCAAATTATTTAAGGCCCCAGAATAAATGCAATTTCTTATTTCTTGATTGTTTAATTTCATTGCTCCAGTGTTTAGGCGATGGAAAATAGTAAACAAATAATTTGTGTTGCTTTTTTTAGAATAATCACACCTTAAAACAGTTATTGGAAGGGTGAGATTTTCGACCCTTCGATAGAAATGGTGTATTGATGAATCTGGGTTAAGAAATGATTTAGCTGATTTTCCAGAAAGGTCTTGATCTATATCATCCAAACGAGAGAGAATCCAAGTTGGGTCACCTGAAAGAAAGCGTATTATGCTTGCCATTCTTTGCAGTCCATCTATTACTTTCCAGCGTAGTGTTTTATGATCCATACTAAAACACATGCTTGGAATCGGTAATTGTTTTGTAAGAGAATCGATAAATCGGGTTTGTGCCGGACTTTTCCATACTATTTCCCGTTGAAATTCAGGTTGAATTTCGAGGATTCCCTGATTGTACATTCTAAATAAATCAGCACAAGATCTTGATTCATTGTAAGCTACAATGTCTGCCGGTGGAACTTCTGGACTATCATCTTCCTCAAATGTCAAATTTTCTAATTTTTCTATAGTCTTATCCATAATTTCACCTTTTTTAAAACTGTAATTACAATTGCAGAACCATTGATTAAAGGGAAAAGGGGTCAGGTCTGCCTTTGACCCTTATTAATGCTGTCTTGTATTTTCCCTATCTGGCTTTTAATTTTATCCGTTGGATCTGGCATATTCCAAAATTTCATAATCCAAAGCGTCTGGCCGGCCAATATGGGACCAGTGGGCCGCCTCCAAGGCCGACGATCATCCCTACAGTTACACGCATGTCACGAATGCAGGGCTTCCCTCCCATGATATTGAGATCGAAGGCTGGGTAGTAACTATACTGTGTCGTGCCTCTTACTGCAAGTTTTTCCTTTTTGGGAATATGCATATTGTAAATAGAAACATCAGAGAGAGGTGAAATCAGCTTGTGGAATACGGGTTAAACCCGCTCGATACTTACTGCACAGACTTTGAACTCCGGTATCCTGGCTACAGGATCGAGGGCGTCATTGGTCAGGAGATTGACCGCCATTTCCCCGAAATGGAATGGAATAAAAACAGTCCCTTCGGGTGCGAACATGCGGAACGAATTCTCTTAATGTCATCAGGTATAGGCTTGCCAAGCTGCGTCATACTCAAAGCTGATGTTCTACGATTTATTCATTTTGCAATTTATCAAAATCAACAAGATCTTGTGGCCTACAGCGTATCCTCCGATAATAAGGTATTCAATTTTCTTTGAGTTCAGCAATTGTAAGAACTCTTTGAAGTCTCTCGGAAACTCTATCATGACCAAACATCACCTTTCTCATAAATTCTATAGTTTCAATTCGTTCGATATAGCTCCGATCACGCCAATAGTCTATATCATCAGATTCATGTAAATTGATTACCTCAAAAACATTTCTTTGTATCTTTTCTTCAATCATTTTTACTCCGTAGAACTCTTCGCATCACAGGCGCAAGGTAGCATTATTTGATTACTCATAATTGTTAAGCCGAACAATTTAAATGTTAAGAAATAAATCAATGATATTTGATATTAATAGATTATTTCTTGATTGTTATAATGTATTAATATTACATTGTTTTTAATTAAAAGGCAAGAATTTTATAACCACAAAAAATCTAAGGACTTTTGGGTGAGGAGGAAACACAGCGGGTGCTGAGCGGCATGAGTGGGAGGGATGTTATGAAATCAACTTGCGAAATACGGGTTAAGCCCGCTCGATACTAACTGCGCAGACTTTGAATTCCGGTATCCGGGCTACAGGATCAAGGGCATCGTTGGTCAGGAGATTAACCGGCATTTCCCCGAAATGGAATGGAATAAAAACAGTCCCTTCCGGGCTTCTTCTGGTAATACGGACACGGACTTTAATTTCTCCGCGGCGGGATACAATCTTAACCATATTTCCGTTTTCTATTTCCGTTTTCTCAGCGTCCGAAGGATGGATTTCTGCAATAACTTCAGGCGAAATGGCATGGAGCCCCTTAACCTTACGGGTCATAGTTCCGCTGTTGTAGTGATAGAGTTCTCTTCCGGTTGAAAGAAGAAAGGGATATTCTTTATTTGGGAGTTCATTTGGAAGGATAAATTCAACTGCCTGAAACAGGCCTTTCCCGCGGGTAAATTCAGTATTATGAAGATATGGCGTACCAGGATGCTCCCAGCTTGGGCATGGCCATTGAAGTCCATGATTTTTGAGGCGTTCGTAGTGAATTCCTCCATAACTCGGCACCAGGTTGGCGATCTCCTCCATAATCTCTTCAGGGTGATTATAATTCATCGGAGTCCCCATCTTCTCAGACAAATTGCAGATAATCTCCCAGTCGGGCCTTGAATCGCCGATAGGATCTATTCCCTTTCTCACGCGCTGGATACGCCTTTCCGTATTGGTAAATGTGCCGTCCTTTTCTGCAAAACTGGCGGCAGGAAGTATTACATTGGCAAGTTTAGCTGTCTCTGTCATGAAAATATCCTGAACAACTAAAAAATCCAGTTTTTTAAGGGCTGCTTCAACATGTTTCAGATTAGGATCACTTACAACAGGATTTTCACCCATGATGTACATACCTTTTAGTTCTTCCTTAAGAACGGCAGGCCACATATCCGTTACAGCAAGACCGGGTTTTGGAGAAAGCTCAATGCCCCAGGCCTTTTCAAATTTTCTAACATTCTTCCGTTCAGAAACGCTTTGGTAACCGGGAAAAACATTGGGAAGGGCGCCCATATCGCAGGCTCCCTGTACATTATTCTGGCCGCGCAAAGGATTAACCCCTCCTCCTTCGATCCCGACATTGCCGCATAACATAGCTAAATTTGCTATTGACTTAACATTGTTTGTTCCAAATGCATGCTGAGTTATTCCCATGGCATATGCAATAGAACCCTTGCCGGCTTTAGCATAAATACGTGCTGCTTTTTTAAGATCCTCTGATGGTATACCGGTGAGTTTTTCAACAAATTCAGGATTGTATTTCATCACAGTCTCTTTAAGGGCCTTAAAATTCTCTGTTCGTTCTTCCACATAAGAGACATCATACAGATTTTCCTCAATAATGACATATATCAGTCCATTTAACCAGACCACATCTGTTCCCGGTTTTGGGCGAAGCCAGATTTCAGCATATTTCACCATCTCGATTTCACGGGGATCGACAACTATAAGCTTTGTCTTGTTTTCAATTATGGCCTTTTTCATATTAAGAGCTATAACGGGATGGTTCTCAGTAGGATTGCTGCCGGTCAAAAGAATTACATCTGCTTTTCTAAAATCAGAAATCGAGTTGGTCATGGCCCCGCTGCCAAAAGATATAGCCAGGCCGGCGACTGTTGAAGCATGGCAGAGCCGAGCGCAGTGATCAATATTGTTAGTGCCGACAACCGCTCGCATAAACTTCTGCATGAGAAAATTCTCTTCATTCGTACACTTTGCCGAACTCAAACCAGCCAGACTATCGGGGCCGAATTTGGCCTTTATCTCCAAAAATTTCCGGGCAATAAGCGAAATCGCTTTTTCCCAGCTCACCTCCCAAAAATACCCCCCTTTTCTAACAAGTGGAGTCTTAAGCCGGTCAGGGTGACGGACAAACTCGCTTCCAAATCTGCCCTTGACGCATACATTCCCGAAATTGGGTGCATTGAGAGGATCTGTGGTAACTTCGATAATCGACTGCCCTTTAATATTCAAAATGATAGAACATCCACAACCGCAGAATGGACAAACCGTTTTAATCTTCTTAATTTCGTTTGCAGCAACAGGCAGGGTAACATTTTCTTTCACAAGAGCGCCGGTTGGACAGTTGTCAACACAGGCGCCGCAGGAAACACATTTGTCATTAATTCTAATAGAAACAAGATTGGGGAACCCATCCTCTTCAAACTCTTTTCCTTCTAACTCCAAGGCTCCATATTCACAGCTATTCATGCAGCGCTGACAAAATATACATTTGTTTGGATCAACAATAATAAAGGGATGGCTGCTGTCTATCTCATACTGACGGCGTTTGAGCATTTTTGAAATTGGGAATCTAACTCCGTAATCGATAGACAGGCTGCGCAATTCACATTTATTAAGAGCTAAGCATCCGCACTGCAAACACCTTTTAGACTCACGAAAAGCTGTTTCCTCGGTGAATCCCAGTTCTATTTCGTCAAAATCCCGTGTACGCCTTTCCGGTGACCTGACCGGCATCTTTTCGCCTAAACAAAGGGTAATGTTCTCGAAATTATGCAAATCAATATCTTCAAACTTTTTACCCTTAGTAAAATTAATCTGGCGTTTAAGAGAGGGCAACGGCGTGTCGGTAAGATAAGCATTAATGGCTTTAGCTGCCTTTCTGCCGCCGGTAACAGCCTGAATAACTGTTCTGGAACCACGGACAACGTCCCCACCTGCAAAAACCCCTTTTTCTGAAGTCTGAAATGATTGGGGGCTGGCAATAATGGTACCGCCGGGAAGAACATGAGGTTTTACACTTTCTTCCGGTATTTCCATCCATGAAAGGTCAGGAACCAGTCCGGGTGCCGTAATTACATTATCTACTTCAAGAATTTTTTCTGATCCTAAATGAGGAATAGGAAAACGGCTCCCTTTATCATCGGGCTCACTCAACTTCATCCTGACTGTTTCAAGTTTAAGATTGTCTTTCCACCTGCTAATCTTTGAAACACCCGTCATAAAAATAAACTTTACACCCTCTTTTTCAGCTTCCTTAACTTCTCGGTGAATTGCAGGCATCTCCATCATTGAGCGCTGATATATAATAACAACTTCATCTACGTCCATCCTCACGCAGGTCCTGGCTGCATCAACCGCCGTATGACCACCACCTATAACTGCGACTCTTCTACCTATTACAGGGGCTTGCCCAAGGCTTACCTTCAGAAGAAAACCAGAGCCTGAAAGCACTTCACCCAGATCCTCTCCTTCAATGCCTGATTGCTGTTTTTTCCATGCACCTATACCCAGGAAAATAGCCTCAAAACCTTCTTCTTTAAGGCTTTTAATAGTAAAATCAACTCCCAGCCTCTGCCCCATCCGGGTATTCACCCCTGCTCTGAGTATATTCTCTATTTCCTGGTCGACTATCTTTTTTGGAAGACGAAATTCAGGTATGCCATAACGAAGCATGCCTCCAAGTCGCGGCATGGTCTCGAATATTGTTACACAATGACCCATTTGTGAAAGATAATAAGCAGCCGAAAGCCCGGCGGGCCCTCCTCCTATCACAGCGATTCTATGCTCGGAGGAAGGAGCAGGGGGGATGACATCAGTATCCTTATGTTGAATAGCATAATCCGCCACAAAACGTTTTAAATGATTTATACCTATGAATTCTTCAATAAGAATGCGGCGACATCTTGATTCACAAAAATGTGGGCATACTCTACCAATAGAAAGTGGAAGGGGGTTCTTCTCTTTGATAAGTTTCAGGGCTTCAATAAACTCACCCCGTGCAATCAGGCTGAGGTATCCCTGAATATTAATGTGGGCAGGACAGGTCTGGGAACATGGCGCAATGCAATCGCCATAATGTCTTGACAGCATGCTGGATAGAATGCGCTGGATAGACTCTATAACGCGGTCACTTTGAGTAGCGACCTCCATGCCGTCTTCCACAGGAGTGGAACAGGCCGGCAATAAATCCTCTCTACCATCGACTTCAACTACACATATACCGCAAGGGTGTTCGACCGTTTTTGTCGGCACATAGCATAGCGTTGGGATAATGACCCCTGCCGCATTTGCAGCTTCTAAAATTGTTGCGCCGGGATCAACCCATAACGTTTGACCGTCAATCGTTATTTCAAGCTCAGCCATTTTTATAATTGAAAATTGACTATTGAAAATTGAAAATTGGTGGTACGCCTTCGGCGTGCTAATTAATAAGGCAAAGTTACTTACTTTTCGTTCATAGTCTCTGCCTACTGTTAAATGTAAACTGACAAATGAAAGATGCCAAATATCGAAGATTGTCGATTAATTTGTATCCTTACATTCAATATTCAATCGTCAATCTTCAATCTTCAATTCCTAAGCAGTAAGCCATGAATGTGAATAAAGAACCTTGCCCATGAGAACTCGCGTTGTTTTATAATGTTCAAGTTCCCTTTGACCTAAGGAAGCAGGGTCGGGTTCGTTTCCATCCATAATATCATGGACTAATTTTACATGCTCCTGTCTCTCTCCTTTTGCAATACTCAAAAGCTCTTTATCAAACCCATCAACTATTGCTGAATGAATGCCGTATTTCATAAGCATTATCATATATGTACGGTTCAGGTAGGGACGAAGATCCTCGGGCGCACCATTGGAAACATTGGAAAGACCTACAATGGATTTGGCTTCAGGTGCAATTTCCCCTAACATACTCATGAATTCCAGTCCAGATAGAACCTGGTTTACATCAACATATATTGGGGTAGCAATAGGATCGATCCATATGTCTGATGTGGGAATCCCTGCCTCATTTGCCTGATAGATAAAATCAACGGCCATAGCAGCTCGTTCATTTGCATCCCTTGGCATTCCTTCCTTGCCCCAGAGAAGTCCTATAACGTCCGCTTTATATTGAGTAACCATTGGAATACCTTTTTCCAACCTTTCAGGCTGTAATGAAACGGAATTCATCAATGGCTTTGCTTTTGTATTTGCCTTTAATCCGGCTTCCATAGCAACTAAATTTGTCGTATCAAGAGAAAGAGGAAGATCACTAACCTCTTGAACCGTTTTTACCAGCCACTCCATCATTTCATCACCGCCCTTGCGGGCTGGACCTATATTCAAGTCAAGATAATCTGCACCATTTTCTGTTAATGTACGAGCCAGATCCTGAATGGGCTTGGGGTTTTTCTCCTTCATTGCCGGCCCGATTGTTTTCGACATTATATTAATATTTTCTGCAACACAGATAACCATAAGAAACCTCCGGTTATTGGGTATTAGTTATTGGTTATTGGTCATAAAATTGACAGAATTCCTTCAATATTCAATTTTCAATATACAATCTTCAATTTCCTTGGTCTTCAATCTTAAATCTTCAATTGTTTCAAATACGCCGGCAAATGACTTGCTTCTCTTGGCCCTATGAGTATTTCCCAATCAGGCAGTTCTTCTTCCAGTTCGCCGCTTATGGTTGCAAGATAACCAGGAATAACCAGTTTGCGATGTTTAACTTTTTCCTCTATACCGGATTTTTTAACAAAGGTCGCAACAGTATCGGCTGCAAATTTACCTGCCGCCCAGGCAGTCAAGACTGAAAGCCCTTCCGTGTCTTTTATCAACAGATAGGACGGTACCCGGCTGGAGTCTATCTCACCGGAAACAATAAAATAGGTGAGAGAGAAATTTCCGGTAATAAGAACCGGTGAGCTTTCATTTGTAGCACCAATTTCATAGATCTTCTGTTCAACGGCCATAGGACGTTGAGGATCTGTAAAAATATTCATGCTTGCAAGCAAAAGCGGAAATATGCTGTGCCCCTCTATTTCCGACATTACAATAACACCGCCATATTTTGCTGTCATCTGACAGGCGATCATAGTTTCCTTCATCAAGTTGTCTGCCATTTCGCAGGGAAATACAATTGTTGGGAATCCAAAAGGTTTAGATTTCTTTAACAAAGCGGATCTTCTTATAATAATCTGATCCTCAAACGCCTGCTTGGCAGACCTTGCCCCTGAATCTAATACCAAATCCTTTAGACCCATTGCTATTAATTTTTCAGAGACCTCAAACAATTCTTCAAGGTTGCCGGCTTTAACGGCTAATGGACAAGAAAGCTCTTTTGCAAAATTGCCCATTGTCTCAAAATTATTCTTATTGGCAGCATAAAGTAATGGCTTTCTGTTTGAACAGCTTCTGGCCACCTGAGAAAGCGCCTCTGTATCTTCGTTCATTAATACCAGACCCGCATCGGTTTCGTTGCAAACCTTCTCAACTAATGTCCCAAACCTGGAAGCATCCCCGGATTCTGCTTTTATCGCAACCAGCTCGGGCCTCAACACAACACCGACTCGCTCATAGACAGTATAATTAAACTTTTTGAGCCTGGTTGTAATCTCTGCTTCATCCATTTTATCAGAAAGGAGAAGCGTAAATGCAGGAGGATTTTCAAAACGTTTCTCATGACGGAATAACACAGTTTCCCCGCCCAACTTTACTGCGCGGTCACCCGTACCTATAACCACAGTTTTTACTGGAGGTGCCGAAGCTTCACCGATCTCTTCTTTCACAGCATCAGGGATATCCGGGCATGCATCGAGTTCCGCCTGACCGGTTGCCAGCTTCATGGCAAACGCCAAGCAGGTGGGAACCCCGCACTTGCCGCAGTTAGTTTTCGGAAGCTTTTTAAAAATCTCTATACCTGAAAGTCCCATAACCATTCTTCTCCTTATGCCTTGATGATTTGATAATTGGTAGATTTGATGATTCGTTAAATCCACCCAATCCAATCCCCAATCAACTAATTATCAAATCATCCAATTATCAAATCATCCAATCCCCAATCAACCAATCATCCAATCATCCAATCACCTACTCGACTACTTGACTACTCGACCAATCTACATCAACGGATCCATTGTAAGAGCAGGATGCCCTTTCTCCTCGAGAAAAGGAAGAATTTCTTCTTCTGTGGTTCCAACTGTTTCATCAGCAATCATATCCGCAAAATTCGGAATACCCATTTCCTCGCATATTGGTTTCATTCTTTCGGCAAGTTCCTCTTTCAGCATCTTTGGAAGCCATGCAACACGCTTCAAGCCTCCCTCAGCTACAAGAAACTTTTTGCTGCAAATATAATACTTGCTTACACCAAGGAAACCGGGAGTCTGGTTTCCACCGCCTACCATGCCGGCAAGAGTTGTAAACTTCATTCCGCATGGTGTCATGCCCATAAAGTCTCTGTTAACTACCATAATGCCATTACACATGGGAAGGATTGTAGCCACACACTCAAAGCAGCCACATGCAGTCATTGGAGAATTCATCAGGCTGTATGCAGATACTTGTTCTACTTTCTGGCGTGACGCTTTGTAAACAAAATCAGTGATTCCCTTCCACTGTCCAAGAACAGGTGCCGTACATTCGCCTTTTATAATTGGCTGGTTTGGGCCCGTAGGGTTGATCTCAAAAGAAGCCTTACAGTCAAGCCAGTTATAGGCGCCGCACATCCCTGCACGTTCAGGGGTAATTACGCATACATGGCTGGGAGCAAAAGACTGACACAATGTACATGAATAGTATGTCTCCTCTGTTTCATCAGTCATACCTTCAACTCTTGCATCTCTCTGTTTATATACTCTCTTTGCCTGTTCTAAAACCTCTTTGACCTTTTCTTCATCTGTATAAATTTTAACCTGGACTTTATCAACAATATTACCAAAATCCTGGTGGTATTTTGCATGCATAACCTTGCCAAGATGTTTGAGCAAGAATCCTTTTTCAACAGCAGCCTTTCCAACCCTGATCCACATAATGCTTCTCTGCCCGATATGCATTATACCCTGGACATAGTTAACAAGATGATGGATCTGGCGTTCTAATATCGGTTCAAAGTCAGACTGCATCTGGCGCCCGGCAACCTCTATAAGCATTGCAAATGGAAGCTTATCACCCTCTTTAACCTGATCAAGGTCAGGGCCGACCATTTCAACCTTTCCGTCCTCTACCTCTGACATATCTTTTGAAACGGTCAGCTCGACTCCGAGAGTTCTTCCGCCGCCGCATTCAAAATAGAGATCATCCTTGCGGATACGCTCTCCCTCAAATGCAGGACCGTAAGACATGGGAATATCGATTTTGGTAACCGAGACTTTTAACCCCCTGACTTCAACAGCTCTGGCCACAATCTTATCGTGGGGGACGTTACTGACCACATGCTCATATGTACAAACACCTGTGGGTAAAATCTCAGGTATCGGCGTATCTGCTATTGTGGGGAAACCCCAGTTAATAGCACCTGCAGCATTGGCATACCACTCATCCGTTACTGTTCCCAAAGGCATTGCAAAAGCAAAGATTCTGTCTTTATTATAACGCAGATTTCTGGCAAAATCTCCTGGTTGAACTCCGCCGAAAGACATTGCAGCACGTGTCGCAAACCCCATAGCAAAGACTGCTGCTGTATAGCTCGGCCCAAAAGATACCAGCCGGGTAGGCCAACCGATCTGAACACCGGCCTCTATCAGTTGTTCCGACATGGTTTTGCCTTCGTGGTCAGCGCACATGAATACATAAAGATTTTTTTCCTGAAGTTCTAATGCAATTTTTACTGCTATCTCATTAGACGGCGCAGCGCCAAGAATTGCAGCAAAACCAGGTGCTGTACCGTCAACAAACTCAACTCCACGTTTCCTCAGAATAATGTCGTCGGCAGCACCCAGCCAGATATTATCAGGGAGCGGGTCCTCTCCCTTTGTATAAAAATCCGGTTCTTCAAGATATCTAATCGCCTCAATTATCTCTTCTGCAAAAAATGTGGCCATCCCTGCTTCAAGTGCCGGGGCCAGATATGGAAGCCAGACATTATCACTTACTGCAGCAGGAACCAGCTCATTGCATTTGTCCATTACTTGTTTGACATCCCCTAAAGTGCTGACAGGAATGCCAAGCATACCATAGATAATTGGAAGATAATATGTTGTATTGGGGAATTCGATCTTTTGATCAGGCCCCCATTTTTTCAATGCTTCCTCATATTTTGCCTCTGCCATACCCACAATATTGCGGGCACCTCGAATTGCTGCCGAACAAATTATCTTAGACACTGTTTATCCCTCTCATAAAGTTAGCTCATTAGCTCATAGCAAAAAGGAAATTCCTATTTCCCAGTCATTAAATCTTTAATTGATTGTTTGACCAAGCTAATCGCCTCAGGATGTCTCATTACCAGAATATTAGCTCCGGCAAGGAGTACACACTGAGCCGTTAAGGCCTCCATTAATATCCCTCTTTTACCCAGATCTCCCAATAACGGTGCTTCGGCTTCAGTTACTTTTACTTCTTTCGTTTTCCAAACTTCTTTTGCGAGATTAGAAATAATCGGGAACTGAAGTCTTTCATCTTCCTGAACCAGCGCTGCCATCCGAATTCGTTCCATTACACTGTAACAATATTCAAGTCCATATCCCAGAGCACCGGTAGAAGGATCAATAATAATCTTTTCATCCGGCACATTTAAATTTCCTAAAAGTATATTGAGCTGTTTGGCAAGATTAATGTCGATCGGTGTTGATGCAACCACAGTATGCTTATAGGCTATTGCCGCTGCCCCAATCGCCCGATAGTTGCCCTCCACAACAGGACCTATAATCAGGTTTTTACCTTCGCAAACTTCGCAAACCGCCTTCAATACCTCTGTATCCTTTTCGACATTTGCACATCCCCACACAATCAGTGGGACTTCCACTGCATCAGCGACTTTTTTAGTGATCTTAGCAGCCTCGTCAGCTGAAATATCCTTATCATTGGGATCGGTGCTGGCCAGTTGCAATGCAATCATTTCCGCCCCATATGTGTCAATGCACTTACGAGCCCATGCAACAGGATCCTTAATAACATCAGCAAACGGTTCCAATGCTGTATCGGACCAGTCCTCTGGTTCACTGTCATAAACCTCCATTGCTATCTTCGGAGTATAAGGCATTTCACCTTCAAAAAGATGAAACGAATAACACGATTCACCGCCAACAGTAACTGTGCTTCCTTCCCGTCCCAGCGGAATTTCTCTTATCTTCCCAGTGTAAGATACTTTTGGTACCTCAAAAGCCATTATTCTTTCCTCCTTATATACCTGCTTGATCCAATACAGCAGGAATCATTTTCTCCCAGCCAAGTGCCATAATATGTACGCCCTGGCATAGATTTTTCAGTCTTTTTACTATACGAGCTGCAATCTCAACTGATTTTTTAACTTTATCTTTTGTATCTGTCATTTCTTTTATCAAAGGAATAGGCACAAAGACTCCTGCCACATTCTTGTTCATGAACCTTGCCATACCTGCTGATTTCAGCAATATGACTCCGCCTATAATCGGGACTTTAAACCCCTCTACCCGCCTTATAAACTTCTCAAAAAGATCTATATCATAAACCGCCTGAGTTTGAAAGAACTTGGCACCCGCCTCAATCTTTTTCTCCATCTTCATAATCTGCAAATCCAGAGCTGCTTCGTTGTCTGCTCCTGGGTTAACCACCGCTCCAGGGAGAAACTCGGGAGCCCCTTTCAATTCGTTCCCTGCCATATCATAACCGGAATTCAGTTTGCCAATCATTTCCAGAAGCGAGACAGAATCAAGATCAAAAACCGGTTTTGCATGAGGATGGTCGCCCATAGTCGGGTGGTCACCTGTTAAGGCAAGCACATTTCTAATCCCAAGGACCCAAGCACTCAGGAGATCTGATTGAAGGGCCAGGCGATTCCGGTCCCTTCCGGTCATCTGGAAAATGGGATCGATACCCATATCGGTCAATAAATGAGAAAAAGCCATGGAGCCAAGGCGCATTACCGAACTCTGCAAATCCGTGACATTGATGGCATCCACCCGATCTTTGATAATATCTGCAGCTTTCAATAAATGCTCTACATCAGTTCCCTTGCCGGGTCCAACTTCAGCAGTCACCAGAAATTTCCCTGATTCTAGGCTTTCTCTAAAACTCATAGTCGCACCCTTACAGTAACAGTAGCCATAACTTATGTGGTCTCAACCTCCCGCAAATCTTCTCTTACCACTCTGCCTGGATGAACTGGCCAGTTCTTCACCTGCGGCTTCTGTTTCAGATAATGCAACCTGTTCAATCGTTTGAGAGCATGGTAGATCTCCTGCCAGGCACAGGGTTGATCTTTTGAGACTTCGCATTTCCCCTCAGAAGCCCCACCACATGGTCCGTTCAGAAGTCCCTTGGCACAAAGAGTCACGGGACAGATACCTGCTGTTCTCCCTAAAACGCAGTCTCCACAGGCTAAACATGCCTCTGTCCAAACACCATGTTCTTCCGCTATCCCTGTAAAGTTTGTGTTCAATGCGGGTAGTACAAGCTTATCAGGAAATAATTTTGCTACAGTTTGGACGCCAGCTCCGCAGGCCATAGATAGAACAACATCATATTGATTGGCCATCTTCTCCAAGATGGGTCTAATGCTTTCCGGTTCACACTGCAATTCTGTTGAAGCTTCGATAGTTATGACTTTCCTCCCTTTCTGTTTTCTGTCCATGCGGATAAGGGTTGATAATGTTTTCACCTCTTTAGGTCCTCCGGCACAACAGACTGTTACACAGCCTTTGCATCCTAGAACAAGGATCCTCTCAAAATCTTCAATCATTCCCAAGAGCTCTTCCATTGGTTTTCTTTCGCCTACTATCATATGCACCTCTCTAGGATCTGCTCTTGTTCAAAGGGCTATGGCCTATTTTCTTTATAGCTTCTGTCATTTCTAAGGCCACATTAGCAAACTTGGTTCCTTCGGCGGCTGACATAAAATACATCTGCACCCGCTCAGGTTCTATATTTATCTCGCTTAGCAAATCTTTCACGTACTGAACCCTTTTCTCGGCCTTATAATTGCCTCTGATAAAATGACACGTCCCTTTCAAACATCCAGCCACATATACACCATCCGAACCATCTTCTAAAGCCATGAGGATATGATTAACGCTTACTCTACCCGTACATGGCACCTTGATAATCCTGATGTTTGGAGGATACTGAATCCTTGATGACCCAGCCAGATCAGCGGCCGCATAACTGCAGTAATGACAACTAAACACAGCGATAAGAGGTTCAAAGTTGTCCATTAACCCTGCTCCTGATCCCTATGATGCAAGCAATGCTTCACATGCTGCCATGATCTGCTTGTCGCTAATATATTTAAATTCGATGGCCTCAGCCGGACACTCGGCAACGCAGATACCACACCCCTGGCATTGCATAGGCTCTATTTCAGCCCTGCCCCGTTCATTTATATAAGGAACATTATATGGACAGACCTTGATACAGGTAAAACAAGTGGAACACAATTCTTCTTGAACAGAAGCGACCGTACCCACCCTTTCAATGGTATCATGCGATAGAGTAATACATGCCCGTGACGCGGCTCCTAATGCTTGACAAGTAGCCTCACGGACAGTTGCCGGATAACGGGCATTGCCGCACAAATAGATGCCATTGAAAGCAAAATCCAGGGGACTAAGCTTGGCATGTGCTTCCAAAAAGAATTTATTTCCATTGATTGGGACCTTCAGTATTCTTGAAATACTCTCAGCATCATCGTGAGCCACAATAGGTGTTGAAAGCACCACCAGGTCTGCCGGCAAAAAAATTTCCTTGCCCATTGCAGGATGATAGATTTTCACTTTGCCATTTTCAACAACAGGTGGGGTATCCGGCCTATACCTGATAAACCTGACACCCGCTTCTCTGGCCTTAAGTAAAAGTGCTTCGTTTTCCACTCCATAGGCCTGGATATCGCGAAACAGAACGAAAATCTTAGCGTCTTTAATAATATCTTTTAAATAAAGGCAGTTCTTGATAGCTACCATGCAACAGATGCGGGAACAATAGTTGCGCTCAGGAATGCGGGCACCTGCGCATTGGATCATCACGATACTCTTGGCCTCAATGTCTCTTTTTTTTAATTTTATCTCAAGTTCAGACTGGGTGATTACATTTTTCCCATCATAGTTGAACAGGCCCTCAGGCCTCAAGGGAATACCACCGGTAGCCACTATAATAACTCCGACTTTGCAGGTATAGGAGTCATTGCCACATGAAAATCTTACTGAGAAATTTCCCACATAGCCCGTAACTTCTTCAAGTATAGCGGAAGTAAAATATTTAATGCGTTTATTCTTCTTGATGGCCGCAATCTTTTCTTCGATCAACTCAGAGGCAGCTACGTTAGCAGGGGCTATCTTGTGTAGATGCCTTAACAGGCCGCCCATGTTTTCCTCTTTTTCTATAAGAATAACCTCAAAGCCTTGATCGGCTAATGCCAACGCTGACGTCATGCCTGCAATCCCAGATCCAATAACCAAAGTAAGGGGTTCGACCTTTGATTTAAATGTCTCAATCGGTTCCAAAAAAGCAGCCTTGGCAACCGCCATCCGAATAAGGTCTCCGGCTTTAGCCTGGGCAGCATCCTTGTTGTGCCTGTGCACCCAGGAGCAATGCTCCCGAATATTGACCATTTCAAACAGAAAGGGATTAATACCTGCCTCCTTGCATGAGGCCCTGAACAGGGGCTCGTGGGTACGGGGCGTACAGGCAGCCACGACAACCCGGTTCAAGTTATTATCTTTGACAGCTTTCTTTATTGCGGATGTGCCTGTTTCAGCACAAGTAAACAGATTGGCCTGTGCTGTTACCACATTTGGTAAAGCTTTGGCGTACTCACATAAGCCTTTAATGTCAAGAACGCCGGCGATATTGATGCCGCAGTGACAAATAAAGACCCCTATTCTAAGTTCTGTGTTCACTTTATTTTCCACATAATTAAAATTGCGCAGTTTTATCCCAGCCCCTTCACGGTCTGGGCGGCCATTGAAGCAGCCGCACTTGCCATGGACACTGATGAAGGTATATCCATCGGCCCATTAGCACAACCACATACAAAGATACCTTTGGCAGAAGTAGTGGTCGGTTTATTCGGATCTGTTTTAACAAAACCGCTTTGATCTGAATCAAAACCCATGATGTTAGCCAATTTTTCAATACCTTTGCTCGGCACACAGGCCGTTGCCAACACAATCAGATCAAAGGGAAGCTTTTTAACTTTTCGTGCATCCATATCTTCACACCATATAACAGGTCTGCCGTGGTCATCCTGGTTTATCTCCGCGACCCGGCCACGAACGAATTGGATGCCATACTCCGCCCCCCCCCTCAGGAAATATTCATGAAATTCTTTTCCATAAGCTCTCATATCTGTAAAGAATATAGTAGACCTGATTTCTGAACCATGCTCCGTGGAAACAATAGCCTCCTTGACCGAGTGCATGCAACCATAACTACAGCAATGAGCGTTATATCTAAGATCACGAGAGCCTACGCACTGGACGAACGCGATGTCTTTGACATCACCCAACGCCGCTTCCTTGGCTTTTAAACCTGATAGTCTTTCATCCAATGCTGCCAAAGTTTTGCGAGCTTCGTCAGTGGACCCCTGGTTTTTCTTCTCCAGGCTCTTTAACCGTGCCTTGGCCTTCTTGATTTTCTTTTCCGTTTGTTTGATTTCAGCTTTGATATTCAGGCTGGATGGACGTTCCAGGTGTCCCCTTGTGGGTCCGCTCGCATTCAGGAGCCGTTCAAATTCCAAGGCCGTAATCACATCGGCAATAGTACCGTATCCATAAGATTTAATATCTGACGGGTCAAACACCTCGAAGCCTGTTGCCACGATAATGGCTCCCACGTTGAGCTCGAAAACAATGTCCTTCTGTTCGTAATCAATAGCCTCTGCTTCGCAAATCTTGGCACAAATTTTACATTTTTTGCCCTGAAAAACGCGGCAGACACTATCATCAATAGTATATACGGAAGGGATACCTTGAGGAAAGTATTTGTAGATTGCCCTCCTTGTCCCCAAGCCCATATTGAATTGATCCGGAACAATCACTGGACACTTCTCGGCACATAGACCACAGGCAGTACATTTGTCTTCATCAATATAGCGAGCCTTCTTTTTAATCTTTACCATGAAGTTACCAGCTTCTCCATCGACTGCTTCAACTTCTGAATAAGTCAATAAGTGGGTATTGGGATGCCGCTCTACCTCGAAAAGCTTCGGGCCCATAATACAGATAGAGCAGTCATTGGTCGGAAAGGTCTTGTCCAGTTGTGCCATTTTCCCGCCAATACTTGGAAGACGTTCCAGCAGATAAACAGTTATGCCCTGATCCGCCAAATCCAGGCACGCTTGTATCCCCGCGATACCACCGCCAATTACCAGAACGTCTTTACTCATATGACCTCACCTAATGTCACTCCTAAATATTCATGGCCGAAGCCATCACATGAGTTAAGTCCTTAACTTCCATTTCTATATCGCTGGAAGATAAAGCACACGTAAAATGAATGTTACACTTTGGACAGGCAGTGATCAATGTATCTGCTCCTGTAGCTTTTGCCTCCTTAATTCTGTCCATTTGGATTTGCTTGGAATAACTGGAACAATTGGCCCAGCAACTTACCCCGCAGCAAACAGAACTTTCCCGGTTGCGCTCCATTTCCTTCAGTTTCATGCCTGGTATGCTGGCAATGATTTTCCGTGGAGCCTCGTAAATGCCGGCCATTCTTCCCAGCCTGCACGGGTCATGATACGTCACTGTAGACTCAACAGGTGACAGATTAAAGGCATTGTTTGTGATTTTGTCGCTAATAAAATCATAAAAATGAATGATCTCAAAGTCTAACTCTCCGAAATAAAGAGGATAATAAGTCTTAAAAGTAAGATATCCTTCAGGGCAACCAAATATAACTTTTTTACAACCACAGCGCTTTATCAATTCTATGTTGAAGGCTGCCAACTCCTTAAATAAATCCACATTGCCGTTCCATAGCATGTCGTGGCCGCAACAGCGTTCCTCATTTCTGACTACAGGATCGATCCCAAGTCTGTTGAGTATCTTTAACATACTGCCGGCAGAGCCAAGCGGAGAAACACCAAGTTCCCTGAAAACGACATCAAGATAAGGAAGACATCCTACAAACAGAAAGTACTCGCCCTCATCCTGAATCCTGCCGGCTTCCCGCGCCCAAGCGGTCTTGCTCTGTGGCATACCTGCAGTCTGCATTTGAACAAGGGTCTGAGTAATCCCGTCGTGAGCATATCTGGTTTTGTTTCCAATCCTAAACGCTTCTTCGCGCACAGCTCTAACAAATTCAAGATATTCCACCTTGGAAGGGCACCTTTCAAGACAACGGGCGCATGTCAGGCATGACCAAATATCCTCCTCTCTCAAAGACTCTTCCTCCATGTCCAAATCAGCACTGAGGATAAGTCTTCCTATCATCTGTCGAGGTGAAAAACTAGGCAACACCCTTGAAACGGGACAACTCCCAGTACATATCCCGCAATCCTGGCATAAAGACACCCTGGTTTTTTTGATCAGCCCTTGAATACTCATGCTGTTCCTGCGCCTTTTCTAAGAGGATTTGGTCCCAGTGACCTAATTCCCTCAATTGTCCTGGCCAACCACGACTCTTCAAAAAGCCCTTCCTTCGGCATTGTGTATAAGATCAAACGTTCTTCACCTAAGCCCAGGAGTTTAAGAATCTCTTTGGCTATTCCGCTCCGTTTTTCTATCAATGACCGGGTCCCAGGAAATGGAGGCTTTTCTTCGGGTGCTTCGGCCATCAAAATCCCGTCAGCTCCGAGTTGAAATGTTCGCAGCAAATCAGAGATACTGACCCTTTCCATACCAAATATCATTACGGGGACAACCTGTGGAAAGTCCCTGCCAAGAGCATCTAAATGATTAGAGGTGAAGTTGCCGTATTGAGAAAACAGGCCCACTGTGAAAGAGTCGTCAATCTGTGATTGTCTGAGCCCCTTTTCAACCTCACAGACAATGTATCCTCTGGGACAAAGGTTTATATCGATAGCCTGCACCGGACATTCAGCGACACAGGTTCCGCATGCCTGACATTGAAAGATGTCAATATCCGCTCTCCCGTCCGCATCTACAGAAGGAATTTCCAGGGGGCAAACCTTTGCACAAGTACCGCACCCAATGCATAGCTCATGATTTAAACGTGCTCCCAGGTTGCAGTGAAGGCAACGTTGAGCTTCCTGGATGGCTTCAATTTCAGTAAAACCTGTCGCCACCTCATCAAAGTTAGGAAGTCTACTTTCTGCTGAAAGGGTTTGCGCCTTACACCTTGGCATGGACTTGGCCTTTTCCACTATACGCTCAGGGAGTCTTCGTGTCTCAGGCATTTCCGATTGCTTAGCCGTTGGCAACGATTCTCCCCTTAAAAAGAGATCTATGGAAATGGCGGCTTTTTTGCCGGCAGCAATGGCCTTGATGGCTGTGGCAGGCCCGGTCACTGCATCACCCCCGGCAAAAACCCCTGAAATTGGCATCTGCAAAGTTGTGGGGTCAGCTTTAAGACCACCCCTTTCTGTCACAGCAATATTATCCATTTTAATAAAAGACAGGTCGGCAGCCTGACCGATTGCAACGATCACCGTATCAGCCTCTATCTCCGTGAGTTGCGTTTCATCATAGCGAGGACAAAAGGCGCCTTTTTCATCAAAAAGGCAGGTGCAAATCTTAAACTCTACACCGGAGAGCTTCCCGTTTTCTTCCAAAAATCTCTTCGGGCCATAGCAATTCAAAATGGCAATACCCTCTTCACGGGCTTCATCGATTTCAGAAACCGATGCAGGCATCTCCTCTTGTTTTTCAAGACAAACCATTGAAACATCTTGTGCCCCTACCCGTAAAGCTGTCCTGGCTACATCGATAGCAACATTGCCCCCACCAATGACAATAACCCGTTTTCCTACAGCCACTGACTCTCCAAGAGCCACATGTCGCAAGAAGTCAACACCCTTCAGCACACCGGCAAGGTCTTCCCCTTCGACGTTTAACCTTCGGCTCAAGTGCAGACCTGTTGCCAAAAAAACTGCATGATAGCCATCATCTTTAAGACTCTTAATTGTTATATCTTGTCCAAAGGTAACACCGGTCTTCATCTCAACACCAAGATCTTCAATGGCTTTTATGTCTGCTGAAAGGATGTCCCTGGGGATTCTGTACCGAGGTATCCCAACGGCCATCATACCGCCAAGTAGAGGAAGTTTTTCAAAGATCGTAACATGGTGGCCAAGTAAAGCCAGATCATGAGCGGCTGAAAGAGCCGCAGGTCCAGAGCCAACTACTGCGACTTTGTATCCTGTTGATTTTTCGGGCAAGGTCACCTTATAATGGTTTGCCCATGGGCCGTCAGAGGCAAAGCGTTTCAAAGACGCTATAGAAATCGGTTCTTCTATCTGCCCGCGTTTGCAGGCTATTTCGCAGGGATGTACACATATACGGCCACAAACCCGTGGCAAAGGATTTAGTTTTCTTATTGAAGCAAATGCCTCTTCAAATCTTCTTTCAGCAATGAACTGAACGTATTCCCGCGCATCGGTCAGAATAGGGCAGGCTATCTGACAAGGTGGAAAATCTTTATGCTCTGTATGAGTTGTATTATACATTTTACGATTAATTACTTTCTTATGCAATTATACACAGAACCTTTTTCACCTCTTAACCAGCAGATGCTATCGCAATATTAGTCTATTTCTCCAGCGGAAGAGAAACTATAAACATAGTGCCTTTCCCAACTTCGCTCTCTACACTGATAGTGCCTCGATGGGCATCCACAACACGTTTCACAATATAAAGGCCAAGACCTGATCCGCCTATGCTCTTTGTCTGTTCAGTTTTAATGCGATAAAACCTGTCAAAAATATGGTCCAAGTCACCTTTTTCAATACCTATTCCATTATCAACTACCTTTAAACGAAGATCCTTGCCGGCCTTTTTCAATTCAACCTGCACCTGTCCACCGGTTGACGTGTATTTAATAGCATTGCTGATGAGGTTAACAAAAACAGCTTCTATTCCGGTTCTGTCGCCACTTAATAGAGGGAGGTTCTCAACAATCTTTACATCAAAGTTAATGTTCTTGTCTTTAGAAGATAAAGTCATTATGTCGATGCTTCTATGCAAAATCTCTCCTAAATCTAAGGGCTCTATCTCTACAACAGCCTTACCTTCTTCAATACGGCGTAAGTCTAAAAGATCATTCACAAGAGCGATCATTCGTTTTGTCCTTTGCTTAGCCTTGCCCAAAAGCTCTTTCTGTTTTGTGGTAATATCGCCGGCAAGGCCATCTAAAACCACTGATAGTTGCATCAGTAAAGCACTCAAGGGAGCCTTCAGCTCATGGGAAACCATAGAAACAAGATCGCCTTTCAATTGATCCATAGTTTTTTTCTGAGAAACATCATGAAGCATAGATACAGAGCCGATAGTTTTACCATTATCACCTTCTATTGAATTTGTAAGGACACGCATCATCATGCCCCCAATCTCTACCGAGCCGACTTTCTGATGCCCGAAAGAATGTCCGGAACGGCTCAAATTCATAGACTCCGTTATAAATGATACAAGATCTGCGTTTTTTAAGGTTTCCCCGATAGGAAGGCCAAGCGCAGTATCACCTTGCAGGCCAAACAGATCAGCCGCCTTAGAATTATAAAAAACAATACGCTCATGATGATCGGTAACAATTAAACCTTCCGGAATGGCATTCATTATAGCACGCACTGTATCTTCATCATAGCTGTCCTTCTTCAGAATCGACAGCCTCTGCTTCTTTAATATCTCAAGCTGACGGGCAAGTGTAAATCTCTCCACCACTCTGTCCATCTTGGTCCAGAACCGCTCAATTGTAAATGTTTTCCGGATGCAGTCATATGCTCCTGCATGAATTGCCTCTATCGCCTCTTCACCGCAGTCAGCAGACATAGCCATGACCAGTATCCTGCTCTTAGTCTTCTTGAGAACCTCAATGATTGACATAGCTCCCAGACCGGGAAGTTCCAGGGAAAGGAGCAATATATCAACCTCTCTACGGTATTTTCCCAGAATCTGTAAGGCTCCCTTACTGCTTTGGGCTGTACGAACCTCAAAACCTTTACCTAACAAGAGCTGACTGCACTTATTCAAAATAGCTACATCATTGTCAACCACCAGCATTTTTGGCTTGGTCAACATATGGCTTTCTACTCCTCTCGTTTAAGCAAAACTTCAATTCTCTCTACCAGCTCCTCAGGTTCAACCGGCTTGGCGATATAATCGTCGGCTTCTGTCATAAGCCCCATTTCTTTGGTAAATGATGTCTTAAACATCTCTTGGCTAACAGCCGTTAAAAGGATTACGGGGATACGGTTTAATTCCGGATCTGCCTTCATGACGACACAGACATCGTAACCATTCATCTCGGGCATCATAACGTCTAAAATAACTAGATCCGGCTGTTCAGATCTTGCCATGTTAAGCCCTTCCTTACCGTCATAGGCCAAGCTTACCTTGAAAGCCTTGCTTTCCAGAATAAGCTTTGTTGCCTCACAAAAGTCAAGATCATCATCAACTAAAAGTATTTTTTTCATCTGCTCTCTCTAAATTAATTCTTCTTTTATGCCTTTCCGATTTTGTTCAATATTTTTGCAACTCTCTCCTGCAATACCTTGCTCTCGATAGGTTTTTCCACATAATCATCCACATCAAGTCTTACTCCGGTCTCCAGTTCATAACGACGTTGACTGGCATCTTCTCGAACAGAAGTAAGAATGATGATAGGCATCTTCGCATACTTGGCGCGTCTCGGATCTTTGAGTTCTTTGCAAACGGCAAATCCGTCCATCTTTGGCATAAGGAGGTCAAGTATAAGTAAATCCGGGCATTCGGTCTTTAATCTGGCCAAACATTCCTCGCCATCAGCAGCGGTCACAACTGTATGACCTGCAGCTTCAAGAATAATTTGTAAGGTTTCTCTCATATCCGGGTCATCATCTACCACCATAATTTTGGCTCCTGATCCCATTTGACACCTCCTTTGTATGGTCATTGGTCATAAAATTGAATATTGCCTGCCCGCCATCGCACTCGCCGTAACCAGATATGCGAAATTCAAGCGCTTGTGCTCAGGCGAGGCGGGCGGGTCGATTGAATATTGAAGATTTGTGGAATCGCTCCTGCCCGCCATCGGCTTCGCCTTCAGGCGAGGCGGGCGGGTCGCTCCATTAATTCATATAAAATTGACAGAATTCCTTCAATATTCAATATTCAATATTCAATATCCAATATCCAATGATCACTAAATTACCGGTCTTGGCATAAGTCCTGCCTTCTCCACAATCTCTGGCACAATATCTTCCCATGCTACTGCCATAATATGAACTCCATGAATTCCATCTATTTCTTTGAGCAGCTCAATGGTTTCCAGACAAATTTTAACGCCTTCTTCTTTTGCATCTTTTGCATCCGCCATACGATCAACCAATTCCTTTGGTACGCTTAATCCAGATACATTATTCCTCATATAACGCGCCATACCAACAGACTTCACAGGGATTACTCCAGCAAGTATATGGACTTTCTGATCCAAGCCTCGGTCTCTGACCATTTCCATCCATCTGATAAATTTCGGAACATCAAAAATAGCCTGAGTCTGAATAAAGTCTGCACCAGCCTTGATTTTTTTTGCCAGGCGGGTAACACGAAATTCAAAAGGATCGGCAAAAGGGTTGGCTGCTGCTCCAAGGAAAAGTGGCACCTCTCCTGAGATATCATCTCCGGATAAGAATTTTTTTTCATCGCGCATCTTCTTTAAGGTCTGAATAAGCTGCATAGAATCAATGTCATATACGCCCTTGGCGGTAGGGTGGTTGCCGAACTTCTGATGATCACCGGAAAGGCACAATACATTTCGAATCCCAAGTGCAACTGCCCCTAAGATATCGCTCTGAATAGCAAGACGATTCCTATCCCGCACGACCATCTGCATTACAGGTTCTACATTAACTTGTTTTAAAAGAACACACCCGCTCAGACTTGACATACGAACAATTGCCGTCTGATTATCAGTTACATTTAATGCATCGCAATGGAATTTAAGAAGTTCTCCCTTTCTCTGAATCACTTTTACAGAAGTACCCTTTGGAGGACCACATTCAGCAGTTACAGCAAACTGCCCGCTGGATAAAATTTTTTCTAAATTACTACCCGATTTCATAATAATCACTCTTCCTTTGAGTTAGATATTGCTTTGGTCTTCAATGGTATTGGGCCCAAACTTCTGACCGTTTCAGTAACTTCTCTGGCGACCTCACAAAATTTCCGGGCTTCGCCGGCTGAAATATTATATATCTCCAACCTTTCTTTTTCTATAGACAGCTTGCCCAGGAGATTTTTAACATATTGAACCCGTTTCCTGGCCCTGTAATTCCCTGAAGAATACTCGCATTTTCCTTCCGAACATCCCACCAGGCAGACGCCATCTGCCCCGTTTTCCAAAGCCTTTAATATATGTATTGCCCCTATTGTTCCTATGCAAGGCACCTTGACAATCCTTATATTCGACGGGTACTGCATTTTTAACGATCCTGCCAGATCAGCCGAGCAAGACGGACAGTAATTACAGCAAAAGGCAAGAATTAAAGGCTCAAATTTACCTTTCATTGGATATGTTCCATTTGCCGGTTCATGGTTCACAGTTCACGGTTACAAAAACGCTTCACATTCAGTTAGTATCAAATCGTTATTGAAATGTTCTAATGAAATTGCCTTAACAGGACACTCTACAGCGCAAATACCACACCCGAAGCATTTTTGCGGCTCAATATATGGCTTGCCCATACCATTTATAATCAGCGCACCAGCAGGACAAATCCTGGCACATGTGAGGCATGCAACACATAATTTCAGATCAATTGATGCTACTTCTGTATTAGTTGAAATATATTCCCTGGAAAGAACTGTTACCGCCTTAGCTGCAGCGGCCTGCGCCTGAGAAATAGCTTCATCAATGGGCTTTGGGGAATGAACAAGCCCTGCAAAATAGATACCCTTTGCGGTAAATTCAACGGGTTTGAATTTTTTGTGAGCTTCTTTTAAAAAACCATCTTGATCAACAGGCAGCTTAAAAAGCTTTGCCAGATTTTCATTATTTCCAGGAACAATAGCTGTCTGCAAAGTAACAAAGTCGGGTTGAATAATTAAATCTTCTCCAAGCAAATTATCTTTCACCCTGACCATTAGCTTGCCATCTTGGTCTTCTTCAACCTCTGGTTTGCCGTCGAGTTTATACCTGATAAATACTATCCCTTTATCCCGGGCTTCTGTGTATAAATCTTCTATTAAGCCGTATGTTCTCATATCCCTGTAGAGCACATATATTTCCATGTCTGGATTTAGTTTTTTAAGCTCCATGGCATTTCGAAGTGCACTGGAACAGCAAATTTTACTGCAATATGGCCTTTCAGGTTCCCTTGAGCCTACACAGAGTATAAAGACCCAGGTGTTTGCCTTTTCGATTGTATTGGGTTCTTCAGATAAGATTTTATCTGTATGGAACCAGATTAAAACACGGGAATTCTTTCCGTAAAGGTACTCACTGGTTCTAAGAAAATCCGCCCCTGTTGATATAATAGTAACACCGTGCTTAATGTTTTTTGTTTCAGTTGAACTCGAGATTGCTATTCTGGTACTGAAATTACCTGCATATCCATCCGTATGTTTAACCTCGGAATTAAGACAAACATCAATCAGAGGGTGATTTTCTACTTTATCTATAAGTTCTTTAATATAGGACTTTACATCTTCACCCTTAAAAGTCTTCCTCAGTTTAAGGGCATGTCCTCCAAGCTTATTGGTTTTTTCTACAAGATATACTTTATATCCCTGATCGGCTAAACACAGGCCGCTTACCATGCCGGTTACACCGCCACCAATGATAAGCCCTGCCGGCACCGGTTTTTGCTCAGTCACTTCAAAAGGCTCAGGTAATGCCACTTTGGATACTGCGTTCAGCGATGAAGCACAGGCGGCTGCGCTGGCCTCTGTTATGGATTCAGAAATATCTTTGGGAGCATTAAAGGCCCCGCACACATAAATGCCCGGGATAGATGTGTTAACCGGTGTAAAACTGCTGGTTTCTACGAAATTATTTTTATCAAGAGTTATGCCGAGATTTCCAGCAAGTCTTACAGCGTCATGAGAAGGTTCTAAACCAAGAGAAAGAACCACCATATTGAATATTTCTTCATAGATATTCCCCTGTTCATCAGCATAACGAATTAAAAGGTCATCAGTACCTGAAACCGGGAAGACATTGTGAACCTTTGATCTAACAAAGCGAATATTATCTTCATTTTTCGCATGATTGTAATATCTCTCATGATCCTTCCCGCATACCCTCATATCCATGAAAAAAATAGTGGCATTCAACATTTTGTTGCTTCGCCTGGCAAGAATCGCCTGTTTAATCGCATACATACAACAAACAGATGAACAGTAATTATGATAAATATCTCGCGACCCTATACACTGAAGCCATGCAATGTTTGATGGTTCCTTTCTATCAGAAGGTCTAACCAAATGACCACCATAAGGACCATTGAGGCTGTGAATTCTCTCAAATTCCATACTGGTAATGACGTTGGGAAGTTTATCATAATCATAATATGGAGGAATTATAGAATCAAAACCTGCGGCAAAGATAATTGACCCTACATTAAGAGAAATATTCTGTTCTTTTTGATCAAAATCTATGGCTTTTTCCATGCAAGCTTCCTTGCAAATATTGCATCCAGCTTCTGTAAAGTGGAGGCAGTTTTTTCTGTCAATCACATAGCTGTTGGGAGCGGCCTCAGGAAATTCTAAATATATAACTTTTCTTTTTCCCAGGCCTTCGTTAAATTCGTCATTAACCTCCTCAGGACATCTTTCTGCACACAAGCCACAGTTAGTACATTTATCGATATCAACATATCTCGGGTGCTGAATTATTGTTGCCTCAAAATCTCCTGAACTACCTTTAATGTCTTTAACCTCTGATAAAGTTAATATCTTTATATTTGTATGTGAAATACACTCCATATGCTTGTCAGATCTAATACAAAAAGAGCAGTCGTTGAGAGGATATGTCTTATCAAGTTGAGCTGTTTTACCGCCAATAAACGACGCCTTCTCAATCAAGTAAACAAAATACCCTGAATCAGCCAAGTCAAGGCTTGCCTGTATTCCAGCAATACCTCCGCCGATTACTAATACTGATCCAACTTTAGAAAACATTTTTTAATATGAATTTTTTAATATGATTAAATGTAATAGTTCAGCCTCAAAGACACTAAGACACCAAGATATAAAATATGATTTTTGAAGCATTTTAACCGTGAACCGTGAACTGCAAACCGTTTCTCAAGCGGTGAGGTCCTCTCTTACAATCTTCCGAGTCCCCCCATGCCCGCTAACATCCCAGTCTTTAATAGGAAATATTTCTTCTAACTTTTCCAGTTGATTTAAAGCCGTTAACCTATCTATGATTAGTTGCCATACGCAATCAACATCAGGACTGATTTCGCACTTGCCATCCATAGAACCACCACATGGGCCATTAAACAATCCCTTAGAACACCTGGCAATGGGACATAATCCTCCTGTCTTGTCCAAAATACAATTCCCACATCCAGCGCAGCGTTCAGACCAAACGCCCATCTTCTCGGTTAAACCCATAAATGTGGTATTAAGACCCGGCAATATTACCTTGTCCGGATATCTTTCCGCCAATGCCTGGACACCTACACCGCATGCAAGAGAAAGAACCGCATCACAATTATCAACCCGGTTTTCAACCGAATCAAGAAACTCAAAATCGCATTGCCTCAAGGTTGCATCCTCTACGATTTCAATATCCTGACCGGCCATTTTTCTGTCCATACGAATCATTGATGCCAGAATTTCCACTTCGCGCATACCACCGGCAAAAGAAATGGCAACACAGGTCTGACAACCCAATACCAGGATGCGGTTATAACCACTGATCATTTTTTTGATTTCGTCAAAGTCCTTCTGCTGTCCTACAATCATAATCTTTTACCTTCCGTATATAGTTCACAGGGAGCAAGATCTTTTTTTACAAATTCGTCATTCCCCGACCCCTGACCCCTGACCTCTGTTACCTTTACTCTGAGTTCCACATATCCTAAGACACCGTCCAGCCTCCAGTCTGGCCTGCTGCTCACTGAAACCTGAATCGATCTCTTCAAAACTGTTCCTTCGCCGAGTAATAGAAAGTCGCTGCATTTGTTGCCTGGCTAAATGTTCTACATCTTGTGGTTCAAGCTCAATACCTTTCCATTCCAAAGGACGATCTGCCCCAATGTCCTCTCCTTTAAGATAGCGATCAATAGATATGGCCGCCTCTCTCCCGGAAGCGACTGCCTCTACCACTGATCGCGGCCCATAAGAAGCATCACCTCCCACAAAAAGTCCCTGGATATTTGTTTCAAGAGTAATGGGATCCTTAACTGATGGGCCTCTCGGAGAAACATCAAGATCAGGTACACCGTCAGCAAAAGACATATCACAGGCCTGGCCTATAGATAACAGCACCGTATCTGCTTCAAGCGTCATTAATTCAGATTCATCATATTGAGGATTGAACCGACCTTTTTCATCAAAAACCGCGGTACATCGTTTAAATTCTACACTTTTAACTTTTCCGTTTTCTTCGATAAAACGTTTTGGGCCCCAACTATTATTTATTTTTATTCCTTCGTCCAGAGCATCCTTTATTTCATGTTCCCATGCCGGCATTTCTTCACGTGACTCAAGACATACCATCTCAACTTCTTTGGCTCCGCTTCTAAGAGCAGTAAGAGCTACATCTATGGCCACATTGCCGCCGCCGATGACTATCGTTCTTGCACCGATGGTTACATTGCCTTTAAGAGAAACGTCTCTTAGAAAATTTATGCCATGAATTATTCCATCAAAATTCTCCCCTTCCACATTCAAGCCACGGCTCACATGAAGACCAACAGCAATGAAAAATGCCCTATAGCTCTCATTTTTAAGGCTTTCTATTGTGATATCTTTTCCGAAACTAACTCCGGTCTTGATTTCAACGCCCATATCAACAATAGTCTTTATTTCTTCCCTGAGGATATCGCGGGGAAGACGATATTCCGGGATACCAACGGCCATCATGCCACCGGCAACCGGCAGCCTTTCGAAAACCGTCACAGGATATCCCTTAATAGCGAGAAAATATGCTGCACTTAAACCAGCAGGGCCTGCCCCTATAACCGCTACTTTTTCTTCTTTCTTTTCTTCTGTTTCGGGCACATAACCAATGTCCTCCGACAAGCCCCTGTCAGCTAAAAAACGCTTGAGGTACTCGATTGCCAAGGGTTCATCTACTTTACCCCTATTGCACTTCATTTCACACGGATGGTGGCATATGCGGCCGCAAATGCCCGGGAAAGGCATTGTCTCTTTGATTAATCTCAGGCCTTCCCTGTATCTTCCCTCTGCAATCATCCCAATAAATCCCTGGATGCTGATGTGAGCCGGACATGCGGCTTTGCATGGAGCAGTACCGAATTTTTCAAAGGCATCAGGTGTAACATATTTATCCCTTACAGCCATATGCTGCAAAGCATCCATAATTTCACTCAGGTGGACACCCTGGGGACAGGAAAATTTACAGGTTTCACAGTGAGAACACCGCCAGATATTTTCAGAGGAAAGGACTCGATCTTTAAGCCCAAGAATAATCATGTGTATGATCTTTCTTGGATCATATTCAGAAAAGGTATTGCTGACAGGACAAATTGCAGTACAGGTTCCACATGTAAAACAACGCTTAAGAAGTTCGCTGCCTGGAATATTGGCTATTTCAAATTTAAACTTTGGATCCAGGTCTTTAGCGCTTATTGCCAAATTAAACACCCCCTTCGCTATCTGTCAATTTAGGATGAAGCACTCTTTTCCATTTAACTATTTCCCCTTTAACGGACTTGGGCCTAATATTTTGATCCGCTCTGTCATATCTTTAGCAACATCAATAAATCCCCGATTCGGCTCACGGGAAATCATATACATTTCAATACGCGAAGAGTCTAAGTTCAACTGCGAAAGAATATTTCTCACATAATTCACTCTATTCGATGCTATCCGGCTTCCTTTAACATTATGACAAGTATCATCCAAACATCCAGCTACATATACACCATCTGCTCCCTCTTCAAACGCGTTCAACAAACGGCTTATGCTAATGCTGCCGCTACAGGGAACTATTTCCACGCGAACATTCTCTGGAAATCCCAATTTAGGCAAATTCTGCAGATCCTGTGAACACGCATAAGCTGTATAATGGCAGCAAAATGCTACTATGTTAGGTTCACCCATTTCTTCCTTGCGCAACAAATCAAATGAGCTAAAGCGCCTAACATCTTCCGATATTTTTAACTCAATAGCCTTAACCGGACACTCTGCTACACAAATTCCGCATGCTACACATTTAAGCGGTTCAATATAAGCGACTCCCTTTCCCATCTCGATACTCGGAGCAAAGAATGGACACGAACGCACACAGGTAAGACAGCCCACGCAACGCATTTCATCTACAACAGCGAGCTTGCCCATTTCACTTAAAGTATCTGCATCAACATATCCATCCTGCAATGCCAAGAGCTTCAGGGCCTTAATAACATCATTAAATCGAACATCCTGCGGACATACAAATTTACAAGTGCTACAGCCCGTACAATACCATGGCAAATCAGATGAAAGCAGGTGTTTTTTCAGGCCGAGAGATATCATGTGAAGGATCTTCCTGGGATCAAATTCAGGTATTATCTGACTGACCGGACAGACACCAGTACAGCTTCCGCATGCAAAACATTCTTTGACATTCTGACCTTCCGGAAGTTCTGCAACTTCAAATTTAAATCGAGGTTCTAAATCTTCTCTGTATATTGTCATAATTTCGTTACTCGTTACTCGTTGCTGACAACTTGCCGTTTGTCTCAGTCACTAATCCTTTTTTGCTGAATGCCGACACATATTTCTCAACGTCTGCGGTGGGCTGTCCAACCTTCTTTGTCAAGACGTCCAAAGATATAGGCCCTTCTTGCTGTATCCATAGAAGTGTTTCCTGCTTGCCAATTGCACTATCTATACTCTTAGCGATCTTCTGATCAATCTTATCTTCAATGGTTTGTGCAGAATAATCACCTTCTTTTCGGAATCCTTTAGTAAGATTTCCAAGACCTGTCCGCAATTTCATATCTTCTACGGAATGTCTTGCCGCTGATAGTTTAACCTTCAAAACATCCATGTCTACCTTATCAGTGGTTCCAAGCGGCCCCAATGATTTTAAGTTATTGGTGAACTCTGTAATCATCTGGACATACCTGGACCCTTCGGCTGCTGAGGCCCATTCCAATAAAAGCCGTTCAGGAGAAATACCGATCTTGGTCATAATCTTTTTTGTCAATGCTGTTGCTAACATGACGTCGTAATTACCGAGCTGGTAATGACACTCACCAAGATGGCAGCCGCCGACAAACACACCATCTGCTCCACAAGAAAACGCTTCGAAAATAAAGACCGGATCAACTCTCCCAGAACACATTACCCTAATAACTCTAATGTTCGGTGGATACTGGTACCTGGCTACCCCTGCCGAATCTGCTGCTGTGTAACAACACCAGTTACATAAGAACCCCATTATCCTCGGCTCAAATTTGTCACTCGTCATTTCGCTCACTCCGTTCTAACTGCTCTCCCCAAATGCCCTTATTTGAGCTATTATCTGTTCATTTGTAAAGCCCCCCATTGATATAGCGAATGTTGGGCAATGTGAGGCACATATGCCGCACCCTTTGCACGATGCTGAAATCGTCTCCGCTTTTTTCTTTTTACCTACTTTAATCGTCCTGATAGCTTTGTATGGGCAGAGACTCTCACAAATGCCACAGCCGATACAGGAGTCTGGATTAACGACAGAAACTATCGGATCAACTGATACAAATCCCTTTGCAAGACAGGCACCGGCCTTTGACGCTGCTGCCTTAGCCTGTGCAATCGACTCATCAATTGGTTTTGGAGAATGTGCCAATCCACAGAGATATATCCCGCTTACCGAAAATTCTACCGGACGAAGCTTGGCATGGGCTTCCAGGAAAAACTTATCACTGGTAAGAGGAACTTTAAGACCCTTTGCAAGCTTATCGACGTCGTGTGGCACAACCCCTACACTCAATGCCAGAATATCAGGCTCAACGACCACCCTTTCATCAAGTAAAGGATCCAGAAATTCAACTTTAATTTTTCCGTTCTCTTCGGTAACCGATGGAGGCATATCTTTCTCATAGCGGATAAAGATGACACCCTTTTCCCTAGCCTCTCTGTAATAGTCTTCCGCAAACCCGTAAGTCCGCATATCTCGATAAAGAATATAGATATTTGTGTTTGGATTTAACGCCAATATTTTCAGGGCATTTTTAACTGCCTGCCCACAACATATCTTACTGCAATAGGCAAGGTCTTCTCCCCGTGATCCCACACATTGAATCATAACGATATCCTGAATCTTCTGAACATCATCAGGAGAAGATAGAATCTTTTCAAGCTCAAGCTGGGTAACAACCTGGTTTGATTTCTCATACAAATATTGTGTGGGTTGATAAGGTCTTCCACCGGTTGCAACAATGACAACACCGTGTTCCACGCTCTCAGTCTCAGAACCGTAACTAATCGATGACGTAAAATTACCCACATAACCGGACACATTATCAACATTTGCTCCGGTATAAACATTTATAAGGGGTTCTTTTTCTACCTTATTTTTGAGTTCTTCGAGAAGTGTATGTGGTTCCTCCCCAGTGAGAGTAAAAACAAGATTCTTGAGGTTTCCACCAAGCTCATCGTTCTTCTCTACGAGAAAACACTCAAATCCTTGCTCCGCAATACTTAAAGCCACGGTCATACCAGAAACACCTCCGCCAATAACGAGAGCCCTTGGAATAACCGGTACACTCTGTTCTGCAAGAGGTGTAAGGAGCTTTGCTTTTTCCACCGCCATCTTTACCAGTTCTTTAGCCTTGTCTGTTGCCTTTTCCGGTTCATGCATATGTACCCATGAACACTGATCTCTTATGTTAACCATTTCAAAGAGTGCGCGATTCAAACCGGCAGCTCTAAGCGTTTCCTGAAATAAAGGCTCGTGCGTACGGGGTGTACATGCAGCAACTACTATACGGTTTAACTTATGTTCTTCAATTTTTTCCTTAATGGTAATCTGCGTATCCTGCGAACAGCTATACGGATTTCTGTCAAAAAACACGACATTCCCCAGGGTGGAAGCATACTCTTTTACTGCCGGCACATCAACTACACCACCAATGTTTATCCCGCAATGGCATATAAACACACCAATCCGTGGTTCCTTCTCTATCTCGATTTCAGTGGGATATTCTTTTTTTACAGTTTGGGTTCCGCGAGCATCGCGGAGGATTTCAGCAGCATGGGCAGCCGCACCGCTTGCCTGAGTAACACTATCAGGTATATCCTTTGGCCCTTGAAATGCGCCGGCAACAAAAATCCCTGGACGAGTTGTCTCTAGGGGCTCAAAACTGTTAGTTTTGCAAAAATTGTAGTGATTAAGGTCAATTTCAGCGGCTTGCGCCAAAGATTCAGCATCAGCGGGCGACTCAAGGCCCTGAGCTAACACCACGATATCGAAATCTTCGGCTAAATGCTCTCCCTTCTCGTTAACGTATGGTATCCTGAGCTGCTCACCATTTTCGTTGACTCCCGCGACCCTTGCACGTACAAATCTGAGACCGTATTCTTCTTTAGCTCTTTGACGAGCAGCGTCAAAACCTTTACCCTGAGTCCGCATCTCCATATAAAATATAGTAATCTCAAGATCAGGGTCATGTTCTTTTACAACAGTAGCTTCCTTTATAGCGTACATACAACAGACAGAAGAACAGTATCCATTGCCGCATGTAATATCTCTTGAGCCAACACATTGGAGAATTGCAATGCGTTTTGGATGCTTCTCATCAGATGGTCGAAATAGCACTCCATTGGACGGGCCTGAAGCACACATCATCCTTTCAAATTCCATGCTGGTAAGTACATTGGGATAGACACCGTAACCAAAGCGGCTCAATATGTCTTCACTCAAAGAGCCAAAGCCGGGAGAAAGTATTACAGCGCCCACAGAAAGCTCGATCGTCTCTTCTTTTGCATCAAGATCGATAGCCTGAGCCTGACATGTAGACACACATATCCGGCAAGTCTCATGATTGGCAAAAAGACATTCTTTAGGATCGATATAAAAGCTCGCAGGAACGGCCTGAGGATAATCCATATGAGGATTTCTTGTTATGGTAAATCCTTCATTGTAAATGTCAGGGATGACAATAGGACAATACATAGTGCACGTACCGCAAGCAGTGCATAAGTCTCCATTTATGTAACGAGGTTCACAGTGAACTTTGGCAGTGAAATTACCCGCAGTTCCATCAACTGACGTCAGCGTAGCTTTCGTTATAAGCTTTATGTTCGGTGATCGCCCGGCCTCAACCAGCTTGGGTGCGAGGATACAGATAGAACAGTCATTTGTAGGAAAAGTCTTGTCCAGGCGCGCCATAACTCCTCCGATTGACGCTGATTTCTCGACCAGATATACATAATAACCCAGATCAGACAGGTCGAGCGCCGCTTGAACGCCTGCCACACCGCCACCAACGACGAGGACAGAACCCATTTTTGTCGTTTTACTTTTTTTCATATCTATTATTCCAACTCACGTCTCATTTCCATATCATAGAGGACTCTTTCCTTCTTTTCCTGGATACCCAGAGCCTCTCGCCCTTTTTCGATACGCTGGATCATCAATTGAGCCATCTTTACTGGGTCGGATTCAACCGCCCACATTCCGCCGTACAGGTTTTCCATCTCTTTGAACAGGTAATCAGTCAAAACCTTGCTGCCCGTTGTCGGAAAGGTTCTCCCAAATACTACAAAAACGCCGCTCGCTACAAAATATTGCCCAATCGCTATCGCCTTCTCACTCATCCATTCCGGCGCACATCCTGCCGCTGGTATCTGGTAAATATCATCACCAAGACCACCCTCCCGGACAATCTCGGTAGCAGCAATCAAAATACGACTGTTGTCCACACATGATCCCATGTGCAATACCGGTGGCATACCTACTGTCTCACAAACTTCCCTTAATCCAGGGCCTGCCAGCTCCGCTGCTTCAGGACGCAATAATCCGGCTCTTCCACAAGCAGTGGCAGCACATCCTGTGACAAGAACCAACACATCATTGGCGATTAACTCTTTTACAACAGTAGTATGTACATAACCGGAACGCACACGCATGCTGTCACATCCAACTACCGCCCCGACACCTCTAATTCTTCCGTTTATAATATTATCATTTAATGGACGATACGAAGCACGAAAAGCCCCACCAAGCATATGATTAATAGTCTCATGACTGAAGCCCGCAACAACATCCATCTTGTTTTGTGGAATATTGACCTTTCCTCTCTGCGGATATTTATCAATAGCGCGCTGAATGATCTTCCGAGCTGCTTCCAGGGCGTTATGATGATGCACTTCGATATGCTCGGCACCAGGGATCCGAGCTCTATCAGAAGTCGTTATCACCGCTGTATGAAAACATCCAGCCACTACCGGCAGGGACTGCATAACACACTGGACATCAACAACCATGGCTTCCACAGCACCAGTTGCAAGCACAATTTCCTGTTGAATAAAACTACCTGCTATAGGGATGCCGTGACGCATAAGGACTTCATTTCCTGTACAGCACACACCAGCCAGATTAATTCCTTTTGCTCCAACTTTTTTTGCGGCCTCAATCAATTCGGGATCCTGGGAAACAATTGCCATAGCCTCAGATAAAATAGGCTCATGGCCATGTACAATAATGTTGACCTCATCTTCTGATAGTACACCAAGATTTACCACAGCCCTGATCGGAACCGGAGTCCCGAACATGATATCCTGCAATTCTGTGGATATCATTGAAGCGCCCCATCCGTCTGCTAAAGCACATCTGGTCGCCTGGAAAATCAGGTTATGATAATCCTGGTCGGTTCCCATATGAGTTCTATGCATCAGCTCAACAACTTCCCGCTGTATGCCACGAGGTATAACTCCCAATTTTTTCCATAATTCCTGCCTTTTTTCAGGAGCACGTTTAATACAGTATAAGCTGCCATCTTGTTTTCCGAATTCAGCTAAAGCCTTTTCACCCAACTCAATAGCTATATCCTTTGTACTTCGGCCTTCTGTCTTTATTTCAAAGACCTCTGCCAAAGCACGCAGCTTCTTTTCATCCTTGATTTTATACTCTGATTCTCCCTTAGCCACAGCCAGAAATGCCTTTGCTGTCTCAAGGGCATGATCCATGTGAGCAGATGATCCGGCAGCCACCATGCGACTAAAATTACGTGCAGCTACGGTAGCAGGAGTAGCGCCACAAAGCCCTATTGACTCAGGGACACCCTCTATCATCATACATGGCCCAAAGGAACAATTTCGACAGCACGTTCCTCCCTGACCGAAAAGGCATGGCTCAATAGCACGCCTGTTCATACGCTGTATATATGTAACAACCCCCTGTTTCTCAGCTTGCTCCGCAACACATGTGCTTCCCTCGCAATCAATACCCATACAGCGCTGAGCAATACCTATGGGAGATCTTTTTGTTGCCATAAGTCAGTCCTCCGACATTAACGATCAGCTTCAACTGATCCATTTTTTAACCTTAAAGAGTATTTCTTGCTGCTTCGACCGTATTTTTCATCAGCATAACAATTGTCATGGGTCCTACGCCACCAGGTACCGGTGTTATTGCTGCAGCTTTTTCTTTAACACTATCAAATTCAACATCGCCTACTAAAATCGCCTTTCCTTCAGGGGTTTTTCCAATCCTGTTAACTCCAACATCAATAACAACAACCCCTTCTCTGACCATATCGCCGGTAACTGTCTTGGGATGACCGGTAGCTACAATAAGGATATCCGCACGCTTGGTGTGGAAAGATAGATCCTTGGTCCTTGTATGGCACAGAGTTACCGTTGCATTTCCAGAGGGCCTCTTCTGAAGCATTAGATTTAGAACCGGTTTTCCAACGATGTTGCTCCTCCCGACTATTACCACTTCAGCTCCTTCTGTTTTTACTCCTGAACGACTTAGAAGCTCTAAAACTCCATGAGGTGTACACGGAAGAAAACATTTCTCTCCGATAACCATTTTCCCAACATTTACAGGATGGAAACCATCTACATCCTTATTGGGATCAATTGCATAAAGTACACGGGTTTTATTAATGTGCTTGGGGAGAGGCAACTGGACTAAGATACCGTGAATACTCGAATCATTGTTCAATTCATCAACTAACTTCAGGAGATCTTCCTCTGAAGCGTCTGCCGGCAAGTTAATCATCTTCGAATAAATACCCAGGTTATTACAAGACTTCTCCTTTTGACCGACATATACTTTTGATGCAGGATCATCACCCACAAGTACTGTGGCCAATCCCGGAGTCAAGCCATGTTTTTCCTTTAATTCTGCTATCTCTTTTTTAAGCTCTACTCTTATTTCTTTGGCAATTTCGGTTCCACTGATAATTTTTGCGGACATTATTTAAATCTCCCGTTTGTGGATTGAATATTGTCGATTGAATATTGAATATTTGTGGAATCGCTTCGCTCTGCCTTTTTTAAAAATTGACAGAATTCCTTCAATCTTCAATAGTCAATCTTCAATCTTCAATCTAAAAGAGCCCTTTTACTTTTCCGGTCTCAACATCTACGTCAATGCGCCTGTAAGCTGGATCTGAGGCTGTACCTGGCATAAGGCTAATTGCTCCAGCAACCGGCACAACAAATCCTGCCCCCTTATAAGTCAAGATATCACGAACAGGAAGAGTCCATCCATTTGGGACTCCTTTTATGTTAGGATCATGAGAAAGACTAAGGTGTGTCTTGACCATACATGTTCCCAATTTCGAAAGTTCAGGATCCTGCTCAATTCTCTTGGCCTTGGCCTCGGCCTCAGGAGTATAGCTCACACCGTCAGCACCATAAACCTCTTTTGCAATCATTTCAATCCGTTTACGGAGCGGAGTATCCAGTTCATAAAGAAGGCGAAAATCGTTTTCTTCTTCACATGCATCAACAACTGCATCGGCGAACTCCAAAGCCCCGTCACCACCCTTAAGCCAATGCTCAGAGACAGCGACACGGGCACCTGAAGCTTCAGACAACCTGCGAACCGTATTTATCTCATCCTTTGTGTCAGTATAAAATGAATTAATACAAACAACTGGATTAATTCCGGCCTTTTTTACCGTCTTAATGTGATGAACAAGATTTTCACACCCCTTTTCAACCCAGTCAACATGCTCCTCAAGATATGCGGGGTCCATTGGCTTGCCTGGAGGTACTGGAGGTCCGCCACCATGACATTTCAACGCACGAATAGTTGCAACCACTACAGCGCAATGAGGTTTCAGCCCGCTAAAACGGCATTTTAAGTTCCAGAATTTCTCAAAGCCAATATCTGCTCCAAAACCACTTTCAGTAACATGATAGTCTGATAATTTTAATCCTACCCTGTCTGCAATGATTGATGATTGTCCTATGGCTATGTTTGCAAATGGCCCTGCATGTACAAAAACCGGCTGCCCTTCTAAGGATTGAAGGAGGTTTGGATTCAGGGCTTCCACCATCCATGCAGTCATGGCACCGTCAACCTCAAGGTCTGCCGTAGTAACGGGATCTCCATTTTTGTTATAAGCAACCACTATCTTGCCCATTCGCTCACGCATATCTTTCAGACTGGTAGCAACAGCCAAAATAGCCATAATCTCGGAACTTACTGCGATTCCAAATTTGGACTGCATGGGAAAGCCATCCATCTTTCCACCAAGACCTATTATTATATTACGGAGTGACTGGGCGCAAAAATCAATTATCCATCCCATTTCAACATTTTTTGGATTAATATCCAGGCGTTTCAAATTCTTTTTAGCCAGAATCTCATCAGAATAATTGTTTTCATGCTGCATCCTTGATGTCAAAGCTACCATGGCTAAATTATG
>Ga0180732_1000221_pt1 | contig 54348 bp, 43 predicted proteins | sample KR11_01MetaG_FD_148674 | JGI IMG/M metagenome (GOLD analysis project Ga0180732, IMG submission 148674) | Groundwater microbial communities from the Olkiluoto Island deep subsurface site, Finland - KR11_0.1 MetaG | ecosystem: Environmental > Aquatic > Deep subsurface > Groundwater | place... | reverse complement strand
AAATACAGATGAGTTTAACAAGCTTGAAAAAGCAGTATCTGAAGGAACAGCAAACGAACAGCAGAGGCATCGCCAGAAATATTTAAAAGCTGTCGATCTTTTTTCAAAGCCGTTTAACGAAGTTTTTTATACTAAAGAAGTAGACTTTTCCATGCCGCCATATGCATCTCTGGCACCTTCCGTAGCATGTGCCATATGCGGGGAAATGACCATGCAGACAAAGATGGTTGAGGGTAAAGACGGCAGATTGATCTGTATTACCTGCTCAGATACAAAATCATAAATTTGTCCGCCTCAGATGAAATAACCGGAAAGTAATGTCATGTCCTTCCGATAGGTATACGTCACTCCGTTGAAAACCGTAGTCTATTATAGCTGCAACTATCTTCATAAAGTGGATGCAGCTTTCACCTGAATTACTGAAAACGATGTTTTTTAAATTTTTACAAGCCCATCATAATTAGTAACAGCTTTATTTTCAAGTTATATTCATCGATTACAATCAAGTTATCCTGTATAATCCGAATAAAGGTATGAATCCGAATAAAGGTATTGATTAGATACACAACCCTGTGTAAACTACTTTTTTATTTTGATACACCTGTTTTTTAAAGGAAAGTTACATTTTTAAAAATGTGAGGCGAAAGTAAATGAAATTAAAGCTTGCTGAATTTGCGGCATGTCTTAATATCCCACTAAACACTGTGGAACGATGGGTACGCCAGGGCAAGATTCCTATCAGGCAATCAGATAACCACTGTATGTTCGACGAAGAGGTTGTGGGGAAATGGGCTCAAAAGCACAATATCAGCTTTACACTTTCTGATCATCACAAGGATGAGACAAAAGAATATGAAATAAATGCACTCTCTTCAGCAATGAAGATCGGCGGACTTCACTACGATGTCCCCGGAGACAGTGTTGAAGAGGTTTTAAAAAACGCTGTCTCCCTTTTACCGGATATGTCGGAACATGACAGGGAAATTCTATATATAACACTGATTGAACGTGAGAAGTTAACTTCCACCGGCATTGGCAAGGGAGTCGCCATTCCTCATCCAAGAAGCCCTTTGACCGGCACTGACATGAAAGCATTTGTCAGCACCTGTTTTCTAAAAAACAAAGTCGATTTCGAAGCGATAGATGGGAAACCGGTATCAGTAATGTTTTTGCTTGTATGCCCATCAGTAAAGTCTCATCTTTATTTTCTATCACGCATATCTTTTTGCTTAAGAGATAATTCCTTTATAACTTTCTTGAATAACTCACCCACACCTGAAATGTTTTATGAAAAAATAGAGGCGTTTGAAAAACATCTGGAAAAGGCAGATAAATGAGACCATCGTTTTTGCGACAATCTCCGGTAAAATGGGAGGCATTAAGGCATGATGACCGGCCTTTACTTATCGTTACCGGCATAGTTGTGGGAATATGCAGCGGAATTGCGGCATTTGTCTTAAATCGGTCTCTGGAATTTTTGCTGGAATTTTTCAGACACTACAGGTCTTACTGGTGGGCTTTTCTTCTTCCTGCTATTGGTGCGGCCTTATCCTCTCTTTTCTTAAACAAAATAGTCAGGGAAGAGCCCGGACACGGTGTTCCCGAGGTAATAAAAGCTGTATCCAAATATGGTGGTTTTCTGCGCCTGCGCTCAAGTTTTTCCCGGCTGGTTTCAAGCTGTCTGACTATAGGAAGCGGTGGCTCTGCTGGTCCGGAAGCACCGGTTGTTATAAGCGGTGCTGCAATCGGCTCAAATATTGCCCGGATTTTTTCCTTTAATGACCGGCAACGAATAACCTTGGTAGGTTGCGGTGCAGCGGGGGCCATATCAGCGATTTTTAACGCTCCTATTACCGGACTTGTTTTCGCTATGGAAATTATTCTTGGGGAATGGTCTACAGAAAAAATTGTGCCTATAGCTGTCGCCTCTGTTGCGGGAAATCAAATCAGCTGGCTGTTGGCCGGCAATCAGATCGCATTCAGTCATCAAAAATTCCATATCGGTTTTCAGGATGTGCTGGCATGTGTTGGACTTGCCCTGGTCACCTCCTTTGTTTCCATCGTTATGACAAGATCCTTGAGAGTAAGCCATCACCGTTTTGACAAAGTCAGCCTGCCACTTTGGGCAAAAGCCGCTATCGGAGGCTGCATTGTGGGTCTTATGGGCTTTTTATTTCCGGATATTCTTGGTGAAGGATATCATTCTATCCGGAAAATGATAGAAGGGGTTTATACGCAAGGATTAACCATTGTTGCTATTGCCTGTTTTGCCAAGGTTCTTGCCACCTCCTTTACTTTGGGCAGTGGTGGCTCGGGCGGCATTTTCGCCCCCAGCCTGGTTGTTGGAAGTTTTGCAGGTCTTGCTTACTATAGAGGGCTTTCCCATATCTTCCCTTCTGTCAGCTGGGTGGGAGAAGGCTGCTATGCCCTTTTTGGAATGGCAGGTTTGATCGGCGGTATACTGCAGGCACCCCTCACCGGTATTTTTCTGATTGTTGAAATCACCGGGGGCTATGAAGTGATTGTTCCGCTGATCATCACATCTTCTCTTTCTGCTGCCATATGCCATTATTTTGAACCGGCCTCTTTATATATGAAGGATTTGATTGAAAGAGGCCAGCTTTTAAGACCGGGAACCGATGCCAGAGTACTCATGGATTTAAGCATCTCGGAACTTCTTGAAAAAGATTGTATCACTGTCAGACCGGATATGTCTTTAAGGGAGTTTGTCGAAGTTATAAAGCATTCGCATAGAAACTATTATCCGGTGGAAGATCCCAAAAGCAAACATTTTCTGGGCCTGGTACATTTTGATGATATCCGTCCATATCTATTTGATTCCATAATGTACGATACGGTTTTTGTGGAGCAGATAATGGATCGGGAAGTATTAACGGTGAGTAGTGATGAAGACCTTCCAAAAGTCCTTCGAATAATGGATGACAATGGCCTATACAGCATGCCGGTTGTTGTGAACAAACTGTTTATGGGTATGATCTCAAAAGCAACAATTCTGGATCATTACAGAAAAGAGCTGTTAGTGCAAACCGTAGAAAGCTGAGAAAGCTTTGCAATAACCATTACTTGCCATATCCGGATAGCGGAAGGCAGCTCTTGTTTTCCATGACTTGATTTTTTTATAAACTTATTTTGACTTTTGAGTTGTTTCTACATTAGACTTTAACATAAGAAAATAAAAGCTTCCCTTATGTTGCATGTTGCCCGCTGCTGTTTCAGCATATTTCCCGTTTCCCCAGAAAAGATCGGCCCGGCCGGGGCCGCGGATTGCGCCTCCGGTATCCTGTGCTAACACAAATTTATAGCATTTTGACCACCCAAGAATTTCTCCGTTTTCATCTACATCAGGCTTTAATGTCTCAATATAGACAAGACCTGATAAGGGGAATATTCTTCTGTCCAATGCTATTGATCTTTGTGGCGTAAGTTTTACTTCAAGACATCCAAAAGGTCCGTCTTGTTCGGTTTTAAAAAAAACATAGCTTGGGTTATGATTTAAAATTTCCTGCATTTTTTCCGGGTTGGAATTTAAATACTCACGGATACTTTGCATCGACATTTTTGAACGCTCAATAATATCTTTCTGAATTAATAAAGCCCCTATGCTTTTATATGGATGCCCATTTGAAGCATGATAATGAACATTTACAGTTTCTCCGTTATCAAGATTAATCTTTCCTGATCCCTGGATCTGAAGGAAAAAAAGACCTACCGGATCTTTCACCCATGCAATAATATAAGCCTCGTTATCAGCAATTGCTCCTGCTTCGATTTCCCTGCGCTCATAATAGGGAACAACTCTTTGTCCCGTGTACCGTCCTGTTATTTTTTCTCCCTGGTACTTTGGCGAAAATAATGAAAGATCCATAGATACAAGATCGGCTGGTATCCCGTAAACCGGATACTTATAAATATCGCTTTTGAAAAGACTTCCATCAAGCTCAGGCTCATAATATCCTGTAAAAAGAACTTCCTCTTTTCTATTGCTTCCTGCTGATTTATATACATAGTAATTTGTATTGATATATTTTCTTAATTCATCCGCTGAAGGTCTGCTTACGATAAATTTTTGAAACGCTTCTAAAGATTTTATCATTTGCGAAGTAGTATAAATATCATCACCAAACTTGAATTTTGAACTGGCAGGCCTTTTAAAAAGATATGAAAGACTTTGTTTTATACTTTCATCCAGATTTTCATAATTCATATCATCTGTAAAATCCGGATAGCTTGATGAAGATAGCTTTATTATCGCTGATGGTTTTACACCCGGTTTTAATATAATCTTGGCGCATCCTGCAAAAACCGAAACCAAAACCGATACCAAAAAGAAAATACCCAATAATGTTTTTATTTTTTTTTGCATTGCTCGATTCATATAGTTTATCGTGATGAAGTTAATTTTTCTCTTGAAAATTTTCCGCTTTTGCCTCCCTGTTTTTCAAGAAGGCATATATCCGAGATAGTCATTTCCCTGTCATAGGATTTACACATATCATATATTGTCAAGGCCGCAATGGAAACAGCGGTCAAAGCCTCCATTTCAACGCCTGTCTGACTAAAGATCCTGACGGAAGACTCTATTCTTATGGTACTTGTAGTTTCATCAGGATAAAAATCCACAGCAACATGAGTTAAATTTAAAGGATGACACATCGGTATCAGATCTGAAGTTTTTTTGGCAGCCATTATTCCTGCTATCCTGGCAGTTTCAAGAACATTTCCTTTTTTAACCTTTTTATTCATTATCATAATAAGGGTATCTTGTTTCATGGAAACAACACCGCTTGCGATTGCGCTCCGGTCAGTTGGTTTTTTCTCCGTAACATCAACCATGCGCACATTCCCGTTTTTATCAATATGAGTAAAAGAAGACATTATATTTTCCTTTTCTATTAATCCCTCATCACCTTCACAGAACCTACCAACTCATGAACCATCTTTCCCCGATCCCCTGCTCCCTGCTCCCTGACACCTGATCCCTGATCCCCGACTCCCACCTCACCCTCTGGGATGGTATTTACTATGTATTTTCTGTAAATGATCCCGCACAACATGTGTATATATCTGAGTTGTTGAAATATCAACATGTCCCAGCATTAACTGAACCGATCTTAAATCAGCGCCGCCTTCCAGAAGATGAGTCGCAAAAGAATGCCTTAAGCTGTGAGGTGTTATCTTTTTTGTTATTTTTCCAAGAACTGAATATCGTTTAATAATTTTCCAGAAACCCTGACGGGTCAAAGGTTTCCCCCCTCTTCCAACAAACAGAAAATTGCTCATATTGTTTTTTAAAATAATAGGTCTTGCAGTATTAATGTATTCACTTATCTTCTCTTTTGCATAAGTTCCGATAGGAACTATTCTTTCTTTTGAACCTTTACCGAAAACCCTGACAAAGCATGCATCCATATTGACATCAAAAAGCTTGAGACCGACAAGTTCCGAAACCCTGAGACCGGCAGCATATAAAAGCTCAATCATTGCAGAATCTCTTAATCCGGCCGGTTTACTGACATCCGGAACAGATAAAAGAGATTTAACTTCATCCTGTGTCAATACATTCGGAAGATAGAAACCGCTTTTGGGAAGATCGATAACTCCTGTAGGATCACTGGTAATAAACTTTTCCCGTACAAGAAATTTATAAAACCCCCTTAATGTCACTAAATGCCTTGCCCTTGATCTTGCTTTCAGCCCTTCATCTCTTAATGCGATAATATGCATAAGAATTGTTGGTGTGTCAGCCTCCGAAATCTCTTTAATCCCCTTTTTGCCTAAAAATTCAATATAAGTTGCGATATCGCTTCCATAAGACTCAAGAGTTTTCTTTGAAAGTCCTTTTTCTACGACAAGATAATTAAGATATTGATCAACAAGAGAATCTATTGAAGGCATCCGCATTAACCTTATGAGCCAGTTATTTATAAAAAATGTTTTGTTCGAGCTTGTTTAGAACCTCTGCCCCGCCTTCTCTTACAACTACCATATTTTCAAGTCTTATACCACCCCAGCCCGGAATATAAATTCCGGGTTCAATAGTAAACACCATTTGAGACTCAAGAACCGTACCCCTACTAAGTGGGCCAACTCTGGGATCCTCATGCACCGAAAGGCCTGTCCCATGTCCAAGACCGTGGATAAATTTTCCACTAAATTCCATGCTGTCAATATGTTTGCGGGCCGCTTCATCAACAGATTTTGAATTTACTCCCGGCGCTATCGCATTTACTGCAAGAGACTGGGCATCAAGTACTGTTTTATATGCCCTTATAAAATAATCATCCGGCTTTCCGATAACGATAGTTCTTGAAATATCGGAAAAATATCCGTTTAACACTGCACCCCAGTCAAAAAGTATAGGCTCGTTTTCTTTAAATGCGCGATCTGAAGGAATCGCATGAGGAAGTGCGCTGTTTGGCCCTGATGCAACAATAGTAGGAAAAGACAAACCATCTGCTCCGGCCTCGTGCATTGCTTTTTCAATAAGCCAGGCAGCCTCTTTCTCCGTAATTCCGGGCCTGATTGAATCCTGTATTTGTATAAAAGCCGTTTCAGCTATAAGCAAAGCTTTTTGTATTAATTCGATCTCTTCTTCATCTTTTATTACACGCAATGTTTCAACAACATTTTCTGTTTCCACCAGTTCGACTTCAAGACCGCTTGATTTTATCTCTTCAGATATTTTTCTGTGATCAAGGCATGATAACCTAACGCTTTCAAATCCGAGCCTTTTCGTACAAAGTTTTTCCAGAATTGCAGGCAGTTGCCTGGCCAGCCCTTCTTTATAACAGACTATTTCGTAAATATGTCCCGACTCCCGTACAGCCTGCTCTTCATAACGGGAGTCAGTAGCAAGAATAAGGCCTGCTTTGGAAATAAACAGAACCCCTGCAGATTCGTCAAACTGGGTATCATGACCTTTAAATCCACTTAAATATCTACGGTTTTCATCAACCATTACCATGAGCGTATCAAGGTTTTTTTCGGAAATGATTTCTTTTATACGAAGGATTCTGTTTTCAATAGTGCTTTTCAACTGATTCTCCTTAAATTGATTCCGGACTGATCATATTATCTTATCGTGCAGATAAAAAAATAGCCTCCTAATATCATAACGGTGCATTTTCCATAAACCCCATTTGATAAAAAGAGGCTATTTAATATGCTAAATGAGCACGCCGTACTTTTTAACTTCCTGGGCAAGTGTACTATATCGGTGGTCATGATCTTGAGGATAGAAGAGAAGTGATTCGATGTGTAAGTCTATCTCAAGAGCAACCTTACGCAGAAACATCATTTCTTTTATACTATCTTGCCCGAACTGTGAAGAAATTACTGCGGTTTCAAAATCCTGTTTGGAAGCCACTGACCAGTATTCAACTGTTTTTTTGTTCTTTATCCATTGATTTGTTAGCTTCCTGCCAGTCCAAGATCGAATTCCTCAAATGTTTTCTTCGACCAGCCGACCACAGCAAGCCATTTGAATTTTCTGTTCAACCCACGGTAGCAACTGCGCTGCTGTACGTGGTTTTTGTAGTTCTTCCGGGGTTATAATGGTCATTGTATCCCTCTCAAGCTAACATTATATAGGACAGTTTCCTTTCAATACCGGGATATTCTTATACTGTCAATATTGCATTTAGATTATATGGTCAACATATATTTGATATTATTGGCATTGTCTAACCTATTCAATATCCAATTACTTTTCTTGGCAGTTAACTGTTAAATACTATACAGCCTTTTAGGTTACCGTTTTGACTATGTTTGACGCAATTCTCGGGAAATGAGCTGTTGTGATATGGTTTAATTTAAACGGGTGCTATACAAACGAGAAAAATAAGAGAGCGGGGTGTCCGGTGAGCAAAGGCCCAAAAAGACCAAGCTACAAAAAAGGATTGAGCAAGAATACAATTTATATCAGTAATAACAATATCTTTAACTGATTCGGGTAGCGCTCTTATTAATAAGCTTATCTTGTATGGGATTTTTAGCAAAAATATGATAAAAAAACAAAATATCTTATAACGGGACGGTGAGAACTCAATCGGAGCATTTAAACTTACAGCATATGAAACAACAAGATTTATTAATTAAAAAAATTGAACGCCGGATTAACAAAGCCATGCGGGCCGACAGGCCGGCTCTTTACCGGGAAATCACAAAGCTGAAAAATGTCTCTTCAAAAAATCTTGCCGCCCATGAAATTGAAAAGCTGCTTTCTGATATTACTAAAAAACTTGATGCTTCCATTCATGAACAAGCGTTAAGAAGAAATAATATACCCAAATTTGATTTTGATCCCGCACTTCCCATAACAGCCAAAAAAGATGAAATCATAGATGCAATTGTTAAAAATCAGGTTGTTATTATTTCTGGTGAAACCGGATCAGGCAAAACCACTCAGTTGCCGAAATTCTGCCTTGCCGCAGGAAGGGGAATTTTTGGTAAAATAGGCTGCACCCAGCCCAGAAGAATTGCAGCTATTACCGTTTGCGCCCGTATAGCCTACGAGCTTGGGGAGGAAACAGGAAAAGCTGTCGGCTACAAGATCCGTTTTGACGATAAAACGGATAAAGACTCATATATAAAAATAATGACCGACGGCATTTTGCTGGCAGAAGCCAATAACGATCCATATCTTAATGAATATGACACCATAATTGTTGATGAGGCGCATGAAAGAAGTCTTAATATTGATTTCATATTGGGAGTTCTTAAGACTCTTCTGAAAAAAAGAAAAGACTTAAAACTTATTATAACTTCAGCAACAATTGATACTGATAAATTTTCCAAAGCCTTTGATAACGCTCCGGTAATCGAGGTCTCAGGCAGGATGTTTCCTGTTGATATACGCTACCTTTCTGCTGAACCTGATCCTGAAAAAAATGATGACAAAAGCTATCCGGATTTAGCGGCAGAAGCTGTGGATAACATAATTAAAGAAAATCCTTACGGTGATATACTTATATTCATGCCCACAGAGCAGGATATCAGGGAAGCAACCGAAACTCTTGAAGGAAGAAAATACAGATCGGTAGAGATAATACCTCTTTTTGCAAGGCTTCCAGCTTCTGAACAAAAAAAGGTATTTTTCCCTCTCTCATCAAGAAAAATTATCATATCAACCAATATCGCAGAAACATCAATTACTATTCCGGGCATAAAATATGTGATAGACACGGGTCTTGCGCGCATTCCGCATTATACTCCAAGATCCCGTTCAACTGCTCTTCCGGTGCTTCCTGTTTCAAAAAGCAGCGCAGACCAGCGAAAAGGCAGATGCGGAAGAGTGGAAAACGGCATCTGTGTACGCCTTTATACTAAAGAAAATTATGAAGCCCGGTCTCTTTATACTTTGCCTGAAATTTTAAGATCGAATCTTGCCGAAGTTGTATTGAGAATGATTGCTTTAAAGCTTGGCAACATTGCTTCCTTTCCTTTCATAGACAGGCCTTCACCAAAAAGTATCAAGGACGGATATGATATTCTTTTAGAGCTGGGAGCGATAAAACAGGAAACAGGCAATAAAGCCCTCTATGGTTTAACACCAACCGGCAAGCTTATGGCGTCACTTCCAATAGATCCCAGGCTTTCAAGAATGTTAATTGAAGCCCCGGGCAAAGGGTGTCTTGAAGAAATGACAGTGATTGCTTCAGCCATAAGCTCTCAGGACCCAAGGCAAAGGCCTGCTGATAAAACAGAAGAAGCGGACAGAGCTCACAAGGTTTTTTCAGACCCGCTTTCCGATTTTATTACTCTTCTTAACATATGGAATAAATACAATGCGGTTTCCGCTACTACTTCCGGTGCAAGAAAGTTCTGCAAGGCTAACTTTTTATCTTTTAAAAGGATGAAAGAGTGGCGCGACATATATACACAAATAACAAATATCTTAGTTGAAACCGGCATGAAAAGCCGGAAGCCGGAATATGTGAGAGCTTTAAGCAGTGCAGATAAATCAGACAATAAATTCAGCCCGCTTTATACTGCCATTCACAAATCGATACTTAGCGGCTTTTTATCAAATATTGCCGTAAAAAAAGAGAAGAATATTTTTTCTGCAACAAGAGAAAAATCCGTTATGATTTTTCCCGGCTCAGGATTATTCAAAAACCCCGGCACATGGATAGTATCTGCCGAAATGGTTGAAACATCGCGCTTGTTTGCAAGAACTGTCGCAAATATCGAAAGCGCCTGGATAGAAGAAATTGGAAAAGAGCAGTGCAAATATTCCTATTATGAACCGCACTGGGACAGAAAACGCGGAGAAGTTGTGGCTCTTGAAAAAGCAAATTTATACGGACTTGTAATCGTTTCCGGTAGATCGGTATCTTACGGAAGAATAAACCCGGAAGAAGCATCGGATATTTTCATAAGATGCGCTCTTGTCGAAGAAGATATTGACACCTTATTACCTTTCATGGAGCATAATAAAAAAGTAATAAAAGAAGTTCTGGATATGGAAAACAGGTTAAGAAAAAGAGATATTTTTGCAGGGAATGAAACCATATTTGAGTTTTACAGAAAAGAGCTTTCTCAGGTTTATGATATCCGGACGCTTTCCAGGCATATAAAAAATTCAGGAAACGACAACTCTCTTCGCATGAAAAAAGAAGATTTAATGCGTTACACACCTGATAAAGAAGATCTTTCTCTTTATCCGGACAGAGTAAATCTGGGTGAAAAACCTTTTAAATGTCTTTATAATTTTGATCCCGGAAAACCGGATGACGGCATAACCGTCAAGATCCCGGTTTCTTCTTCATCATCCGTTTCGCCTGAAAAAACTGACTGGCTTGTACCCGGTCTATTGCAGGAAAAAATAAGTGCTCTAATTAAAGGGCTCCCAAAAGAATACAGAAAAAAATTGCTCCCTCTTTCCAAAGTGGTGGATACTATCACAGAAAAAATGCCAAGAGGAAAAGCTGCGCTTGCAACCGAGCTTTCAAACTTTATTTTTTATAATTTCGGGATTGATATTCCTGCAAGTGCATGGTCGTATGACGCATTGCCTGAGCATCTCAAAATGCGCTTTTCGATAACGGATGCCAAGGGGAAAGAGATCTTTGCAGGAAAAGATAAAAATATTTTATTAAAAGATTTTTCAAAGCCGCTTGATAATAAAAGGCTTGCATCAGTTAAAAGAAAGTACGAAAAAACAGGTATTTTAAAATGGGATTTCGGAGATATTGCAAAACAGATAGTAATAAAGGAAGATGAAAACACCAGTAGGATATATTTTCCGGCTCTTGAAAAAGATGAAGCTTGCGTGAATCTGAGAATTTTTGAATCCGAAAAAACGGCTCAGATATCGCACAGGGATGGTACTATCGCTCTTTTCTTAATATCTTTTGACAAAGACATAAAGCATATAAAAAAACAGATTTCACTTCCCGGTGAACTTCATAAATTTACCGTTTTTTTTGGCGGAGTCAAAAGTTTTGATAAAATGCTTTTTAATGGCATAATAAATGATCTTTTCGATAAAGACATACGAACCGATGATGCTTTTAACACTCATTCTTTGTACGTCCTTAAAAATATATTTTCTTACAGCCAAAAAAAAATAAAAAACATTGCCCCGGTAATAGAAGCTTTTCATGAGACCAGATCTGTTTTGCAGGATCTATGCAAAAGATGCTGTCTTAATAATAACAGGGAAGCTTTTTCTATGGTAGACAGACTAGAAAATGAGGTTGTAAGACTATTACCCAATAATTTTATTCAACTATATGAGCCGGACCGGCTTTTGCATCTTCCCAGATATCTTAAAGCCTCATCAATCAGAGCACAAAGAGCTTTAATTGACCCTGAAAAAGACAATATAAAAACCAAGGAACTTGAAACACATACCTTTTCTCTGGATAAACTGCTTAAAAGCATTTCGCCGTTCATATCGGAAGAAAAGAGAAAAGCAATGGAAGAGTACTTCTGGCTGATTGAAGAATACAAGGTTTCTCTTTTTGCCCAGGAGTTAAAAACGCCGATTCCAATCTCTTCTATAAGACTGGATAAAAAGCTTAAAGAAATCGAGCGCATGATATGATTAAGAATATGATAAATAAAAAACCCTCAATTATCGTAATCTGCGGCCCTACAGGCATTGGCAAAACATCTGCCGGCATAGAAACCGCCCAAATTTTCGGCGGTGAAATTATAAGCGCCGATTCAATGCAGGTTTATAAATACTTAGATATCGGAACCGCAAAACCTACAAAACAGGAAACCATGCGTGTCTTTCATCATATGATAGACATCATAGAGCCTGATGAAGATTTCAGTGCTGCAAAATTTGCCTCAATGGGAAATGAAATAATAAACAGACTCGAAAAAGAAAACAAGGTTCCGTTTATAGTAGGTGGAACCGGACTTTACATAAAAGCTCTGGTTCACGGTCTGTTCGACGCCAAACCTTCGGCAGATAGCGATTTTAAAATTCATCTTAAAAAACAGGCCAAAGAATACGGAACTCAATTTTTATACGATCAACTTAAAAAACTTGATTCCAAAGCCGCAGACAAAATACATCAAAATGACACATTCAGGATAATAAGAGCATTGGAAGTGTTTGAGTCAACAGGCGTGAGCATTGCGGAGCATCAAAAAAAGCATGGTTTTTCGGAAAACAGGTTTAATGTTTTAAAGATCGGCCTTAATATGGAAAGAGAAGCACTTTACAGGCAAATAGAAAAAAGAGTCGATTTTATGATTGAAGCCGGTTTTGAAGATGAGGTAAAGCGGCTTCTTGATATGAATTATGCAGCAGATCTTAAATCAATGCAATCTATTGGATACCGCCATATGACAGATTATATAAAAGGGCGCATCAGCTTAGATGAAGCTATACGCACACTAAAGCAGGACACCAGAAGGTTTGCAAAACGCCAGTTAACATGGTTTAATGCCGATTCCGATATCATATGGGTAAGACCTGATCAGGTTGAAGATATTAAAATATTTGTCGGGAAATTTCTAAATACAGGAAGTAATTTACAGTGACATCTTTAGAAAAAAACGCATCCCGCTTTTTAGTTGAAAACATAAGCCTGTTGCCCAAAGGCCGAGTCCTTGACATAGCAACGGGTGAAGGACGAAATGCCGTTTATCTTGCAAGCCAGGGTTTTAAAGTGGAAGGAATAGACATAACAGAGGAAGCTATAAAAATTGCCGAAAAAACTGCCAGGCAATCGGGGGTGGATATCAGCGCCCATGTTGTCGATCTTGAGAAAGACTCATATATCACCAAAGACAGTTATGATGTCATTGTCTGCTTTAACTACCTTCAAAGAGCGCTCATACCACATATAAAGGCAGGCCTTCACAAAGGCGGTTTTATTGTGTATGAGACATATACAATTGATCAGATTCAGTTCGGAAAACCACGAAATCCTGATTTTCTTTTAAAGCACAATGAATTGCTTGATATGTTTTATGATTTCAGATGTCTTCGATATCATGAGGGAATTGTTGAAAATAGAAAGGCAGCTGCGGGGATAATTGCACAAAAGACGGCTTCGTAAAAATTCCCTCTGTTGGGGAAGAACCAGGAATCGGGGTTCGGGAAAAAGGCTCAAGGAACAAGGAACAAGGAAAAAAGTTCATAGATTCTTGAGAAGGTATTTATAGGCTCATCTATGGTTCACAAAACAATACAATATAGCCACTTTCAAAACGTTTCAGTTTGGCCAATCTCTGCGTTGGGCTCAAATTTCAAATAATTGTCGGGATACAGAATTTATGAAAAAGGTCTGGATAGCTGTTTTTATGTCAGTGCTGTTGTGGTCAGGGATAAAACCTGAAGATTATTTTACATGGTTCCTGGAAGTACTTCCGGCTTTAATCGGCTTTTGTATTCTGGCGATAACATACAAGAACTTCAGACTTACAGGTCTGCTATATCTTCTTATCCTGCTGCATTGCATGGTGCTGATGACAGGCGGCCACTACACTTATGCGAAAGTTCCCTTATTTGACTATCTTAAGTTGTTATTCGGCTTTGAAAGAAACAACTATGATAAAGTCGGACATTTTATGCAGGGTTTTGTCCCTGCGATAATCTCCAGAGAAATTCTTATAAGGAATAAGGTCGTAAACTCAAAAAGCTGGCTTAACTTTATAATAATTGCAATATGCCTTGCCTTAAGCGCATTCTATGAACTGATTGAGTGGGCTGTAGCAGTAGCAACAGGAGATTCAGCCGAAGCATTTTTAGGGACACAAGGCTATATCTGGGATACGCAAAGTGATATGGCATTTGCTCTGGCAGGCGCAATCATAGCTTTAATCACACTGGCGCGTTTGCACGACCGGCAGTTAAATAAAATGCTTTGAAATTATAAAAACAATTAAGAACATTGACATAGCGGCAATTTATTCTTAAGATGCAAAAGAATCTCGTTAGGGGGGCCGTCAAACGGCTGAGAATCGACTCTTAACCACCTGATCAGGATAATGCCTGCGAAGGGAAACGAGTTTTTAGCACTTAAGCTTTAAAATCCGCCGTTTCTCATGATGACACAAATGCATTATTACCCCTTTTGACCGCCTTAGCGTAAATAATGCTAAAGCTTTTTACGAGTGAGCCACTTTCAAAATAAGAAGAAACACATATGACACAGCTTGAAGATGCTTTAAACGGCAAAATAACCGAGGCCATGAAACAGGTAGCAGAATATGAAGGGTTAATCGGCGAGGAAATACGCGCAGGAGTTGCAACAGGAGAGATTGTAATTCCCAAAAACATTAACCATGATTTTATGGCACGCGGTGTGGGAAAAGGGCTTAAAACCAAGATAAACGCCAACATAGGAACATCGCCCAGCCATTTTAATCTTGATGAAGAGTTGAAAAAACTCGATGTTGCGGTTGAAGCAGGCGCCGATGCCGTTATGGATCTGTCAACCGGCGGAGATATTTCTCTGATTTTAAAAAAAATACTTGAACACTCCAAAGTAATGATCGGAACTGTTCCTGTTTATAAATCGGTGTCAAAAATAATTTTTGAGGGCAAAGCCAGTACTGAGTTGACTGTAGATGAAATTTTTGACGAAATTGAAAACCAGGCTAAAACAGGAGTGGATTTTGTTACTGTACATTGCGGCATCACCCGTCAAACTGTAAATGTGCTTAAAAATTCAAACAGGTTGATGGGAATAGTATCCCGGGGCGGTAGTCTTATGACCGAATGGATACTTGTAAATGAAAAAGAAAACCCTCTCTATGAATATTACGACCGCCTGCTTGATATAGCCCGAAAATATGATGTAACGCTTTCTTTAGGAGATGGCTTACGTCCTGGAACTATATGTGATGCAGAAGATAGAGCCCAGATCTCAGAGCTTGTGGTTCTTGGAGAACTTGCACAGACAGCAAGAAAAGCAGGAGTCCAGGTTATGATTGAAGGCCCCGGTCATGTTCCTCTTAACCGGATTGCTGCTGATATGAAACTCCAGAAACGCTTATGCGGCAATGCTCCATACTATGTTTTGGGACCGCTGCCGACTGACATAGCACCTGGCTATGATCACATAGTGTCTGCTATAGGAGGTGCTATCGCCGCAGCAAACGGAGCCGATTTTCTGTGTTATGTCACACCCGCCGAACATTTAAGCCTGCCGACGATTGATGATGTGCGGGAAGGAGTAATCGCCTCCAAAATTGCCGCTCATATCGGAGATATAGAAAAAGGTGTAAAAGGGGCCTGGGATCGTAATAAAAAAATGTCAGAAGCCCGCAAACGGTTTGACTGGAAGACCATGTTTGATCTGGCTATAGATCCTGTTAAAGCCTGCAGGATAAGAAACAGCACTGAAGACAAGGACAGGGATGTATGCACAATGTGCGGCGATATGTGCGCCTTAAAAACTTATGAACGCGCAATGGCGAGCTCGTCTTCTGATAAAAATAATGATTAAAGATAAATCTTGACTAGAATATTTTTTGATGTATAAACGCGCCAGAATCACTTTGACAATAATTTCTAATCGGAGATAATAACAGAATATGGAACCTCCTGGCCGTAGAGGAACAATAATCTATAGGCAATGGTTCACGGCTTTTAATAAATGTATCCCGGAATAATTTCTTTTCATCCATAACAACTTCTTTTTGTGGATTTCCGGATACAAGCAACCGGAACCCACAGCCATTTTTCCAACCCTCTATCCCCAGCATGCAGATTGAACCGACTATCCAATCTTTTGACCGGTTATCCTGATCGGAAGAAATTAATAGTTAATCCGGAGGTAGTCTTCTCATGTACTGGATCAGTAAAAGCATTCACAATCTGAATCGCCTGCGGCGGAATTTCATTATATTTTTGTCCGTTCTCGGGCCTGGCATTATCGTTATGATTGCCGACAACGATGCCGGAGGAATATCAACTTATGCCGTAACAGGCTCAAAATATGGCTTTTCTCTGCTATGGATATTTCTGATTCTCCTTCCGATGGCCTATTTTGTACAGGAAATGACCGTTCGTCTGGGAGCAGTAACCAAACGCGGCCATGCCGAAGCGATCTTTGACGGATTCGGCCCTTTCTGGGGCTGGTTTTCTATTGTTGATCTTGCTATAACAAACTGGCTGACACTGGTTACGGAATATATCGGAATGACGGCAGCTATGAGTCTTTTCGGCGTGCCGCCGCTTATTACTATCATTGCTGTTACGGCAATACTGTTTGCTATTGTCCTTTCAGGAAAATACTGGACATTTGAAAAAATAACACTTTTCTTCTGTGCCTTTAATCTTGTTTACATCCCCGCAGCACTCTGGGCAATGGAAACACCGGATGCTCCATTGTGGAGCGTAGTATTTAAAGGATTTTACAGTCCGGATATAGGACCAATAAACACAGATCTGATCTTTATCATACTTGCCAATATAGGAACTACAATCGCTCCCTGGATGCTGTTTTTCCAGCAAAGCGCAGTAGTCGACAAGGGCCTTGATATACATGATATCAGGTTTGGCAAACTTGAAACTCTTGTTGGATCGCTTTTAACCTGTATTGTTGCTGTCTTTATTATTATTGTCACAGCAGCGGTCTTCTATTACCACAAGCCACCCATTATTATTGAAGACGCCAAACAGACAGCTGAAGCAATAGTTCCCTTGCTTCCCTTCGGCCAGGGTCAATTGGCCCGTAAGTTTTTTGCTATCGGGCTTTTCGACGCCGGATTTCTTGGCGCACTGTGTATTTCCCTGTCAACATCATGGGCGGTAGGAGAGGTTTTTGGCTGGGCGCACACCCTGAACAAGAAAGTCAAGGAAGCACCATGGTTCTATGTTGTTTATCTTGGAATGCTCGTAACTTCAGCCTCAGTTGTTCTGATACCCGGAGCACCGCTGGTGCATATTACCATGTTCGTACAGGTTGTTGCAGTTACAATGCTGCCGGCATCTTTGATTTTTCTGCTCCTTCTTTTAAACGATAAATCACGCATGGGCGAATATGTGAGTACACGCTGGGAAAACATTATAAATGGCTTTATTGTTATCTTTGTTATTATTATGTCATCTTTGCTGGGTATAACTACACTTTTTCCCAACATTATTAAATGAGCACCCGGGAGTTCATACAATGGCGGAAAAATATCAAAAAATGAAAACGGCGGATTTGCCCCAGGGAACAGGAAATTTTCGGTTCATCTATTTTTCAGAACTTGTAAAGCGTCCGATCTGTATCGGAAAAATTAAAAACCGAATAGGAAAACTTACCGATGTAGTATTTGCTTTAACGGAATCTTACCCGGAAGCGGCAGGTATATATATTTATCATGGCTGGGGAAAACCGACCATGTTCATTCCCTGGGCAAAAGTTCTCAGGATAGAAGATGATGCCATTTTCGTTGGGCCTCCTGAAGAGGGTGATAAATATCCCCCTTTTATAGATCAACCGGGCTGGATTCTTCTGGACAAACATCTGATGGGACGAACAATCGTGGATATGGACGACCGGCGGGTTGAAGTGGTAAATGACCTGCATTTGATAGAATCCAGAAAGCGATTGCTCCTTGTTCATGTAGATATATCATTTAATGGTTTTTTGCGTCGCTGGGGGCTTGAAAAATTTCACTGGGTTAAAGACGATCTTATTTCATGGAAGTATGTCCAGCCTTTGTCTGTAGAAGATGCCGTTTCAACGGACAAGGTATCGCTATCTGTAACACGCAAGCAGATACATAATCTTCCAAGTGAGGATCTCGCTGATATACTCGAAGAACTCGGCAATGAAGAGAAAAGCGCCCTTTTTTCCGCACTTAACTCTGAAAAGGCGGCAGAAACCTTGGCGGATGCGGAACCGAGAACGCAGCGCCAGATTATTGCAAACCTTCGCAAAGAAAGAGCCCGTAACATTTTTTCAGAGATGACCATACCCCAGCTTGCAGCGCTTTTTTCAGTTCTTCCGCATGATCATGTTTCAGACATGATGAAACTGCTTACAAGTGAACAGGCCGAACGAGTAAGCTCAATTCTTTCAGAGCGGGAGGCAACGGCAAAAGGAATGATGTCGGAGATTTTTTTAACCATGCCGAAAAAAGCAACCGTAGCTGAAGCTTTGGCGAAAATCAGGCAGTCCGAGATGGAACCGGAGGTTATTTCTTATATTTATATTGTGGATGAAAATGCTACAAAGCTTGTCGGAGTAGTTGATCTGCGTGAATTGGTTCTATCTGCCGATAATACTACGCTTGATGAAATTATGGCAACGCATGTGGTAACCGCTGAAGACGACACGCAGGAAGACCTGGCCGAACTTTTTGCAAAATATCATTACCGGATGATACCGGTTGTGGACAGTAATGATAACATCCTAGGCATAATTCAATATAGCGACATCATGAAAGGGGTGGAAACCCGAATAAAATTGTAAGGAGAATCAGGATGGCTCGAATACAACTGACAAAAACAGCAAAAATTGCTCTTTATTTTCTGAGATTTTATCTCATTTTTCTTCTGGCTCTTATAGTTATAAAATTCTTAAAACTTTTTTAAGCTGTCTTGCAATTCAAATTTTCGCTTTTGCCTTTCGGGACTTTTCAATATAATGAGGATATATCACATAAAAGTGGATTGATAGAACCTAATCTATAAATTTCCAAGGCTTTTTATTAAGTTAGTGTACAGATTTTTATTGTATTTTCCGGAAACTACATCTTTCAAAATGATCTGATTGAGCGCATTATAGGCATCCATTGCGGTTCTATAAGGTCGAGTATCGTTTGTAAGCGCTTCATAACAATCGATAAGGCCTATTATCTGAGGCAGTTGAGATATTCTGGTTTTTCCGTTGGGGTATCCGCTTCCATCAATTTTTTCATGATGATCCAGGGCACAAGCTGCTATTTCTTTACTATTGAACTTGCAAGCAATTAATATTTTATAGCCTAAAATGGTATGGCTCTTCATTTCTGCAAATTCTTCATCAGTAAGTTTTCTTGGAGCGGACAGGATTTCGTTGTTTATTTTTGTTTTACCAACATCATGCAAGAGTCCGCATAAACCAAGCAGCTTGGCCTCTGCAGATGAGAAATTCATATGAAATGAATACTTTAATGCAAGTGCCATGACATTTATAGAATGCATAGTGGAAGAGTAGTCTTTAGACGAAAGATCTATCAGGCTGTTAATAACACCCGATTCCCTTGAATAGTCGCTGACAAATATCCCTACCGTATCAGATACTCCTTCAAGGCTTCCGCTTCTTGGCTCAGCAAGTGTTTCATCGACAACAGCAACAAGAGTTTCTTTAACTTTGGCAGGGTCGGAAGATTTGACATAATTTTCAAGCTGTTTATTAAATCCTTTCTGTGCTTCCTGGAGGCCTGTTAATTTATCGCTTTGTTTAATAAATAGCTCATGGGGGTGCATACCTTCTGAAATACGCATGTCTCCCAGCATAATTCCGGTTGGTTTATACAAAACATAAGTATCATCTTTGATGTTATGATAAAGGGGAATATTAATATAAAAGTTTAATTGTGATGCTTTAGCAAGTATATATTCGCTCAAAGAAGTAACCTTTATCGTTATAACATCTTAATGTTGTTCAAGTAAAACACTATAAACGCCTTTTTCTCACTCTGGTTTTTTTTGTATATTTACATAAACCGTTATTAATGGCAATGCAATTTGCTACATGGCAATATAACTGTCAATAAATAGTGTTAATAGATCCGCCTGTTTTTTTTCTACCCGTTATGGCTTCTCCCTTGAAGTTGTGATCATTCCATAGGACACAAGAATAAGAGATAATATTGAAAGCCATGTAAAAGATTCCGAATCTAAAATAGCTGCCGAAAGAAATGTCCCGCAAACCGGTATAAGAAACCTATAAACAGCGATGCTGGAAAGCTTGTTATGTTTAATCAGCATATACCAAAGCGAAAAAGCCGTTGCTGTAGCTAAAGATAGATATAAGAGAAGAAATACCAGCTCAGTTGAAAATTCTATTACGGAAGGCGATTCGAACAGACATGCAATACCAAAAAGAACAATGCCGCCAAAAGTAAGCTGATATGCGGATAAAACAGGAGGATAAATTCTGGTTGATATTTTTTTTACAATAAAAAGAGCAGATATTGAAGAAAGAGAAGTTAAAATTATAAAGCCTTCCCCTGCCAGCCTGAAATCAAGGCCAAACTGTTTATGATTGAAATTAACAATGATAATGCCGATAAAACCCAAGGTAAGCCCGGTTATTTTTACCGGACTCAAACGGTCGTCTTTAAGCCATAAATGAGAGAAAACAGCCAAAAACAAAGAGCCTGAGCCTGTTATTATCGAAGCTTTCATGCTTGTGGTGTTTGAAATGCCTATGTAGAAAAAAAAATATTGAATTGTAGTCTGAAGAAGTCCGAGTAGAAGAAGAGTAAAATAATCCTTTCCGGCAGGCAGTTTTAATGGTTTTCTGCAAAACAGCAATACCAGAAAAAGTATGATTCCGGCTGATAGAAACCGGTATGCAGCAAAAAACAGTTTTCCACCTGTATTTTTCTCAATATCAAGAATTGAAAACCCGATTTTTAGCAGGGGGAAAGCGCTGCCCCAAAGCATAGCGCAAACAAATGCTATGAGCAATACCGCAGGAGGCCAGGTTAAGATTTTATTTTTATCCATCTTAATTATAGGAGATATGCAAAGTCTTTTTTTATTATTTCGAAAAGTTCTTCTCCTATTGCAATACCAATATCTATGAACCCTGGCCCGTATTTTTTTCCGGTTTCAGAGCGGAATGTCAGTTTAATTTTATGAAGACTTTCCATTCCTTTTGGATAAAGAGCTATAAATTCAGAAAATGGCGGATTTATGTATGATATCATTTCCCAGAATGTATCGGTAAAATTATCCGGCCCCCAGCGGAATTTGTCCGCATCATAAAGACAATCTGAAATAAGTTTTCCCTCAGGGGTTTTTGTTTCTACAGTATTTTTAAATGCCTCATGATTTTTTATTGCGGTACAGATATCGTCCAGTTCTTCAGGAAGAAAAGAGCAGTCCTTTAAAGCTTCACGGGCAAAAGTTGCGCCCGCTTCAGAATGATCCTTCTCCTTTCGTTTTATGTCATGCATAAGACCGGCACTTTGGGCAATAATGACTCTGCGATTGTAGAAACTATCGGAATATCCGGCAATCTTGCTTTCGATAAATATTAATGCCCCGGCATCTAAAGTTACTTTGATGGCATGATCAAGGCCGTGGCCAAAATCATTATCCAGATTTTTGGATACAAAACTGCGTATTTTTACAAGAAGAGGATTTGTTTCAAGGATTTTTTTTGAATATATTACAGCAGATGCATAGTCCTTGTAGAACTCCGGAAGAGGATACCCGGCAACTATGCGTCGTGCCAAATTTTGTATTTGAGCGTAATGGTTCTCCATAAAACTCCGGACAGGAATTTCGCCTGATACAATTAAATCAAAAAAAATCCTTCTTGGGAGAAGCGCCAGTAAAGCACTGCAAAGCTGCTCCTCCCAAGAAGGATACATTTGGACTGCAAAAAAACTACAACTGCTAAACGCTCAAATCTTAAAAAATGCAGCGTACTTGTTCGCAGGCTGCAATGACGACAGATGAAGCGCAACGCAGCATATGGACTTTTTAATATGTTGTTATTTTTTTGCGTCTGCGTAACCGATTTTGATCAAAGCTTCTTTTATTTCATCCAGAATACCCGGATCATCTATAGTTGCCGGCATTTTGTATTCTTTGTTATCTGCTATCTTCTGTATGGTTCCTCTTAATATTTTACCCGAACGAGTTTTAGGAAGACGCTTGACAACAGTTGCTATTTTAAATGATGCAACAGCCCCTATCCTGTCTCTTACCATTTTGACTATTTCTTTTATTATTTCTTCATTACTACGTTTAACACCAGCTTTAAGAACGATAAAGCCTAAAGGGATCTGGCCTTTAAGCTGGTCTTCAACACCAAGAACAGCACATTCCGCAACATCAGGATGATCGGACAACACTTCTTCCATGCCTCCGGTTGAAAGGCGGTGGCCTGCCACATTAATTACATCATCTGTTCTTGTCATTACATAAACATATCCGTCTTCATCTATGAAACCGGCATCCGCTGTTTTGTAGTACCCGGCAAATTCCTTCAGATATGCATTGATAAATCCATCATCATTATTCCATAGTGTCGGAAGCGTTCCTGGAGGAAGAGGCAGTTTGACTACAAGGGCCCCTATTTCTCCCGGTTTGGCGATATCATTATTCTGATCAAGAACCGTCAAATTCCATCCCGGAGCCGGTTTTGTCGGAGAACCCTGTTTAATGGGAAAAGAATGCAGGCCCAAACAATTAGCTACTATAGCCCATCCGGTTTCAGTTTGCCACCAGTGATCTATTACAGGAATACCGAGGCTCTTCTCCGCCCAGCGAAGAGTGTCAGGATCAAGCCTTTCACCTGCCAGAAACAAAGCCTTAAAAGTTGAAAGATCATAATTTTTCATAAGCTCTGCATTTGGATCTTCTCTTTTAATCGCACGAAAGGCTGTAGGGGCGGTAAACATAACATTTACCTTGTGCTGAGATATAACACGCCAGAAAGCCCCGGCATCCGGTGTGCCTACCGGCTTTCCTTCATATACAATAGTTGTACAGCCCTGCAGCAAAGGACCATATACAATATATGAATGCCCTACTACCCACCCTACATCTGATGCCGCCCAGAAAACATCTCCCGGATCAACATTATAAATTGCTTTCATGCTCCATTTTAATGCAACCATATGGCCGCCGTTGTCTCTTACAACACCTTTCGGAACACCTGTTGTGCCTGAAGTATAGAGTATATATAAAGGATCTGTGGCTGCAACGGGAACACAGTCATGCGGTTTGGCTTTTGACATTTCATCATTCCAGTCAAGATCCCTACCGGCAATTAAATCTGCAGACACCATAGACCTCTGGAATATAAGACAATGATCAGGTTTTGATTTTGCTATTTCAATGGCACTATCAAGAAGAGGTTTATATGGAATCACACGCTGGGTTTCTATGCCGCATGATGCTGATACAATTATTTTAGGCTTTGCATCATTTATACGGGTTGCAAGCTCGTTTGGAGCAAACCCGCCGAAAACAACCGAATGAACTGCACCGAGACGGGCACATGCCAACATGGCAATGACAGCTTGCGGAATCATTGGCATATAAATCAGTACCCGGTCACCTTTTTGAACTCCGCGGGAAGCAAACGCCCCGGCAAGTTTTGCAACAAGATCTTTTAGCTCTGAATAAGTAATTTTCTCGATTGTATTGGTAACAGGGCTGTCATAAATAATTGCATCCTGGCCGCCTCTTCCATTTTCAACGTGAAAATCAACTGCATTGTAACAGGTGTTTACCATTCCACCGGGAAACCATCTATAAAAATAGGGTTTGCGAGAATCATCTAAAACCTTATCCCACTTTTTATACCAGTGACAATTTTGAGCCACTTCACCCCAAAATCCCTCCGGATCGTTGATGGAACGTTCATAAGCTTGTTGGTAAGGGTTTGTCATCGCTGTTCTCCTTAATTTGATAGTAAAAGGAAGCAAATTTATATCAAATAAAAAATTATAGGGGTAAGTGTCAAGCAAAAAAGATGAAAGGCATATAAAATACGAGTTATTTTGAAAAAAGGTTTACGTTGAAGGGGCTTTTTATCTTTGGCGCAAAACTGTTGCTGTTATCTTATAATGCACTCGTTAACAAAAGGCTTTGCTGCCAATTCCATATGATAAAATTCATCTTCAGTCAACTCGAGGTTTTTGGTGTTGAAAAACTCCGGCATAAGTACACTGTTTTTATGAAAATGCTGAATAACATACCGGCTTGCACCTGAAATAATACGGGATATTTTTTCAATAACAGATACGTCTACAAATGGCTTAACAGATGTAGTCCTGAATTCATATTTAATTTTTGAATTCATAATGATTTGAATACTGGATAATATTTTCACATAGTCAAAACCGGCTATGGTAAAATAAGAGTACCTGCAGGGGTCCGTTTTTATATCCATTGCAATATAATCGATAAGTTCTTCATCTATCAGACTTTTTATAACCTCTGGATTACTTCCGTTTGTATCGAGTTTAACAGAGTACCCCATTGCCTTAATCTTTTTGCAGATAAAATGTATATCATCATGAATAGTAGGCTCTCCTCCGGAAATAACAACACCATCTAAAAAATTCTTATGACTTTCCAAAAAATCAAAAATTTCCGTTTCTTTTATGCAAACATTCGGATTGTTTTTTACAAGTTGCGGATTATGGCAATAAGGACATGCGAAATTACAACCCGAAGTAAACAGAACACAGCTTATTTTTTCAGGATAATCGATCAGTGAATTTTTTTGAATGCCGCCTATAATCATGGTCAGAATCCTTTTTATTAAACCGGTTGCTTGGAACTATAATGAAACCAGCGATCTGACAAGAGGCTCTTCATAAGAGTAATCGCTCTCATTCTCATCGGCTTTTGCTTCTGAATTCACAATGCAGTTACTTTCATATTCATCTGACGGCAATACATAGATTTTCCTCATTACAAATTCCGCCTGTTTACCGTTGTTCCACTGCTTTATCGGTCGGAGATAGCCCACAACTCTCGAATAGACTTCCGTCTGGGTATCACAGGTCGGGCATTGTTCCTGTTTTCCTTTCAGATATCCGTGTGAAGGGCATACGCTGAATGTTGGGGTAAGAGTAAAATAAGGAAGATGAAAATTGGTTGATATTTTTCTGATAAGCCCTTTTATTGTTGTAATATCGGATATGAGTTCCCCTAAAAATATGTGCAATACGGTTCCGCCTGTATATTTTGACTGAAGACCGTCCTGCAATCTTAAGGTTTCATATATGTCATCCGTATAGTTAACAGGAAGCTGTGTCGAATTTGTATAAAACGGTGCTGCCCCGCCTTTGTAATCCTCTTCATTGGCACATATAATCTCAGGGAAATCATGTTTGTCTTTCATGCACAAGCGATACGATGTTCCTTCTGCAGGAGTAGCTTCAAGATTATAAAGGTCTCCTGTTTCTTCCTGTGCTTCAGAAAGCATATCGCGTATAAAATCCATAACCCTGAGTGAAAATATCAGACCTTTTTTACTTGCTATATCCGAACCCATAAAATTAAGGCAGGCCTCGTTCATGCCAATTATGCCGATTGTGGAAAAGTGGTTTTTCCAGTAAAGACCAGTTCCGTTTTTAACTTCTCTTAAATAGAATTTCGAGTAAGGATAGAGATTCTTTTCCGTAAACCTTTCGAGAACTTTTCTTTTTATAGAAAGACTTTGTATTGCAATATTGATCTTTTCTTTAAGATGCCCAAAAAATTCATCTTCACTTTCAGAAATATAGCCTATTCGCGGAAGGTTTATTGTAACAACTCCGATAGATCCGGTAAGAGGGCTTGCTCCGAAGAGGCCACCGCCTCTCTTTAATAATTCCCTGTTGTCAAGGCGCAGCCGGCAACACATTGATCTTGTGTCTTCAGGAGAAAGATCGGAGTTAACAAAATTGGAAAAATAAGGAATTCCGTATTTGCCGGTCATTTTCCAGATTGCATCAAGATTTGGATTGTTCCAGTCAAAATCGGCGGTAATACTGTAAGTCGGAATCGGGAAAGTAAATACCCTTCCCCTTGCATCTCCTTCCATCATTACTTCAGCAAAAGCCCTGTTTATCATATCCATTTCAGGCTGAAATTCGGAGTATGTTTCTTCGTGCTCTTTTCCTCCTATTATTACAGGATGATCTTTTAATATCGATGGAACAAAGAGATCCATGGTTATATTGGTAAAAGGCGTCTGAAAACCAACTCGTGTAGGAATATTTATATTAAATACAAATTCCTGTATTGCCTGCTTTACTTCACTATATTTGAGCCCGTCAAAGCGTACAAAGGGAGCAAGAAGAGTATCGAAATTTGAAATAGCCTGAGCGCCGGCCGCTTCACCCTGAAGAGTATAGAAAAAATTAACAATTTGCCCCAGAGCAGATCTTAAGTGCCTAGGAGGAGCACTTTCTACTTTTCCCTCAACACCCATAAATCCCTTTACAAGAAGATCTTTTAAATCCCATCCCACACAATAAACCGACAACAGGCTAAGATCATGTATGTGCAATTCCCCTTTTTTATGGGCATCTCTTACTTCAGGAGGATAAATCCGGTTTAGCCAGTATTCTGAAGTCACATCAGATGATATATAATTATTAAGCCCCTGCAAAGAATAACACATATTGCTGTTTTCCTTGATTTTCCAGTCAAGCTTTTGAATATAGTGTTCCACAAGATCAATATTGGCATTGGTTGCGATGCTTCGTATCTGGGCATGCTGTTCGCGGTATATGATATAGGCCTTTGCAGTTTTGTAAAATGAAGAATCAAGGAGCACCCGTTCAACAATATCCTGAATTCCTTCAACTTCAGGAATTGGCCCGAGGCGGATTTCATGGGCAAGGGTTAAAACCCGAAGTGTAAGTTTTCTTGCATCTCTTTCATCAAATTCATCTGTTGCTTTACCTGCTTTTGCTAATGCAGCTGTTATTTTAGATGAATCAAACTCAACAATCCTGTTGTCGCGTTTTCTTATTTTTTCAAACACTTGTGCCACCTCTTTTGGTTTTGTCGATTTAAAGGAAATAATTATTGCCTATACCAAGAGACAAAAACACCTGCCCGGCTCCAAAAAAACAGAAAGTACATAATTTATTATTTCAGTGAATTATAAAACAACCAAAGGACAAAACTGATTTAAATATCAATATAATAACATTTCCAACATTGTTTTATAGAGGTTGTGATTTTTCTGATTATGAGTATAAAGGGTTTATCTCACAATTTAATGGAGATGAATGCTTATACCCAACATATAGTTGCTTGTCAACATTTTTATTCAATATATAGTATTAATGCCATTAAAATGTAACTGTTTTAAAGAACAGTAAAAATGAATTCGGACATAATTATTTTTTAAAATAAACTATATTTTTGGTATAATGAATTTTATAATACGCGGATTGACAACATGGCATAGTTCTGACAAATAACAGCTCTAAGATTAATTATAATGACGAGCTAAAAAAATAAAAATCAACTGGATGGAAGCATATGGAAAATTTACAATGCAAAGGATTTACAGCTTCCGGAGTTATCTCCGGTCTTAAAAAAAACGGTCGAAAAGATCTTGGTCTTATATATTCCGAAGTTCCTGCCAATGTTGCCGGAGTATTTACAAGAAATAAAGTTCAGGCAGCTCCGGTAATTCTTGACAGGCAAAGAATTAAAAGCGGTATTTGCCAGGCATTTATAGCAAACAGCGGAAGTGCAAATTGCTGTACAGGCGATCAGGGCATGAAGGATGCCGTGTCTGAAGCCGGATTTGCTGCATCCGGCCTTAATATTGCCGAAGAGCTGGTACTTGTAGCGTCAACAGGTGTTATAGGAAAACCGCTTGAGCTGGATAAAATTAAAACCGCTGTTCCAAGTCTTGTAAAATCACTTTCCACTGCCGGCATAAATGATTTTACACAGGCGATAATGACTACGGACACGGTTCCAAAGATTGTGTCGGTAAAAGGTGATATCGGCGGGTGTAATTTTTATATAACAGGCGTTGCCAAAGGCGCTGGAATGATATGCCCGGATATGGCTACAATGCTTTGCTTTATCATAACTGATGTCAAAGCAGATTCTGATTTTCTTAAAGAATCACTGATATCTTCTACCGACAAATCTTTTAACAGGATAACAATTGACGGGGATACGAGTACAAACGACACCGTTCTTATCATGGCAAATGGCATGTCGGGTGTTGATACTAAAAGCGTTGCCGGAAAAGAATATTTCCGGATACTGCTTGATGAGGTTATGATCAAGCTTGCCAAAATGGTTGTAAAAGACGGTGAAGGAGCAACAAAGCTGGTAGATATCGTAGTAAACGGAGCCGCAAGCGAAAGTGATGCAAAAAAAATTGCAAGCGTTATAGCAAATTCAAACCTTGTTAAGACAGCTCTTTTTGGAGAAGATGCAAACTGGGGAAGGATTCTTGCTGCCGCAGGAAGGGCAGGAGCAGCAATTGAACCGGACTCTGTAGATATTTATTTCGATAATGTGCTTATGGTAAAAAACGGCTCAGGCTGTGGAGATGATGCTGAAGCCGAAGCAACAAAAATTTTAAAGAAACCTGAATTTACCATAAAGCTTGATTTGAAATTGGGAAACGCAAAAGCTTCGGTTTTTACATGTGATTTTTCAATTGATTATGTTAAAATAAACGCTGACTACAGGTCCTGATTATCTGTATGAGACTTCAAAAATATTTATCGGCGGCAGGATTCTGTTCGAGAAGAAAGGGAGAAAAGCTTATTCTTTCCGGTCTTGTAAAGGTTAACGGCGTTGTAATAACTGAGCTTGGAACAAAGGTAGATCCTGCAAAGGATTTAGTTGAAGTAGACGGAAATAAGATAGAAGCAAAAGATGATTTAATATATATAGCTCTCAATAAACCAAAAGGATATGTTACAACATGCAGCCGGGAAAGGGATAAAATTGTCCTTGATCTTGTTGATATTTCCCAGCGAATTTACCCTGTAGGACGCCTGGATAAGGATTCAAGCGGACTTCTTCTTTTAACCAATGACGGCAGATTGCACAATGTCCTTTCACATCCATCCTTTGATCATGAAAAAGAGTACAGGGTCACCCTCAAATGGCCTATTACTGATGAGTCCCTTAATAAAATGGAAGAGGGCTTTTTTTTGTTGGGAAGTAAAACAAGACCTGCCGAAATAAGCAGAATTTCACCTGAGCAGTTTCATATTACGCTTAAGGAGGGCAGGAACAGACAGATACGCCGGATGGTCGATAAAGTTGGAAATAAAGTTTTGGAGTTAAAAAGAATAAGGATTTCAGATGTGAAACTGGGAAATCTTAAAGAAAGTACCTGGAGATATCTTACGGAAAAAGAGAAGAAAGCATTGCTTAAGAATATAATATGACAAGCGATCAAAGAGTAACTATATCAAAAAGAGCGACAGAACGGGTTAAAGCAGGGCATCTTTGGATTTACAGAAGCGATATCATAGATTGCCAGGCCGAGGGAGGTTTGGTCGTTTCACTGTATGACAATAAGGATAAATTTTATGGCAAGGCCTTTTATAGCAACAAATCCCAGATAGCTCTTAGGTTAATTACAACTCAAAACGATAAAATTGATAGAGATTTTTGGCAAAATCGAATTAAAATTGCTTTGGATCTTCGGCAAAAAGTTGTGTCGGATACAGAAGTTTGCAGACTGATAAACAGTGAAGGAGACGGCTTTCCATCAGTAATAGTAGATCGGTATAAGGATGTTCTATCCCTTCAGACTCTCAGCCAGGGATCGGATAAGATCAAAATGCTTATTGCCGAAATTCTGATAAAACTTGTTAATCCGGTTTCAATCATTGAACGAAATGACGGCAAAGTGCGTGAGCTGGAAGGATTGCCCCGGCAGAATTTAATTTTAAAGGGCCCTGACCCAGATGAAATAATTTGTGCTGAAAACGGATTGAAATTTTATTTTCATCCATTATCAGGCCAAAAAACGGGGGCTTTTCTTGACCAGAGAGAAAACAGAATGTGGGCCAGAAATTACTCTTTCGGAAGCGGTCTTGATTGTTTTTGCTATTCAGGCGGTTTCGCTTTAAATATGGCACAAAATTGCTGCCAGGTTGAAGCTCTTGATATATCAAAAGATGCTATTGATCTTTCAAAAAAGAATGCTCTTTTAAACGGTATAGAAAATATACTCTTTGAGGCTGATAATGTTTTTGACCGGCTGAAGCTTTATGACAGCCAAAAAAAGAAATTTGATACAATTGTGCTTGACCCTCCTGCTTTTGCAAAAAGCAGATCACATGTTCAAGCTGCTGTGAGAGGTTATAAAGAAATCAATTTCAGAGCATTGCGTATGCTTAATCCCGGAGGAATACTGATAACTGCAAGCTGTTCACAACATATAGATGAATTTGCATTTTTAAATATTTTAACCCGGGCAGCTTCAGATGCAGGACGCAAGGTTCAGGTTATTCAAAAGCGTACCCAGAGCCAAGATCACCCTTTCCTTCTTTCTATGCCCGAAACCTATTATTTAAAATGTGTATTTCTTCGCGTTTTATAATTCTGACATAATTACAAATAGAATTCCTATGATCAAATCACAAAACTTTATGCCTACAATATTGGCAATTCAACCTTCATAGCATGAAATCTTTACTGTATAATCGGATAATTAGATTTGTTGACAAAATGAAAAACAAATGATATTGACTAACATATTTGTAATATAAGCAGTTTTTTCTATAGGGTAACTAGTTTATATAATTATGATTTTAGACCAGATGAAGATTTTGCGCCAATTGAACAAAAAGGGATGCAATCCAAAACCCTGCTATCAGTGATCTTTACACTTTTTAGCTTGCTGCTGCGATTCAGTATTATTATATTTATACGTATTAAAGAACGTATTTGCTACCTTCCGTTCTATTAATATTAATCACAGCAATAAAATACCGTAACCATATTTTTTTAATCTAATTGCAGGTGAAAAATGAACATTAAAAGCGCCATAACCCCGCAGATAGAAAAAAACGGATTGGTTTTAATTGCATTTGCGATGGTAGTTATTTACTGGGTTATTGATTCTCTGGCATCCGGCCTTTTGTTCCCACGAACACTTATCGTAACTTTTGTTATTATTTACGGCTTTTTTACCCAAACGTTGATTAATTCCCGTAAAGCGGCTCTCGACGAAAAAGATAAAACTCAACAACAATTGATTCAATCGGAGAGCCTTGCAGCAATCGGGCAACTTGTTGCAGGCATTGCACATGAACTAAACAATCCCCTCTCAAGCACGGCAAGCTTTATCCAAAGCGATATTGAATTAATCAAAGAGCAGGAAGAAAAAAGAGATATTGATCATGAAATACTGGCTGACCTTGAATTTTCGCTAAAAGAGCTGAACAGAGCCGAAACAATAGTTAAAAGCGTTTTGGGACTATCCCGCCAGACACAGACATACGCCGAAAATGTCAATATTAACACAATACTTGCTGATGCACTAAGAGTTTTGCACAATCAGTATAGTACTTCTGACATAACAATTGTAAAAGATTTTGATGAAAATTTGCAGGACATTAACGGCAATTTTGCAAACCTTGGGCAGGTGTTTATCAATATTATTAAAAACGCTCTGCAGGCACTGCCGGACGGCAAAGGATTCATCTACTTAAAAACACGATATAACAAAGATACGAATTGTGTTGAAATTGAATGCCGTGATACAGGAGAAGGAATTCCAAACGAAACTATCAAGGATATATTCAAGCCATTTTTTACAACAAAGGATGTTGGTAAGGGATCGGGGTTAGGATTATATATATCTCATGAAATTGTAAAGAAGCATGGAGGCCTTATCTCTGTGCTCAGCAATAAAGGTAAGGGCACAACCTTTTTAATAGCACTTCCGGCCAGAGGAGAAACAGAAGATGATTAATATTTTGGTCGTTGATGATGAAGAGGGTATAAGAATCGCTTTGAAGAAAGTTCTGAAAAAAGATGGTTATGAAGTCTTTTTAGCGGAAAGCGGAGCAGAAGGTATTGATATCGTAAAAAAGCACGTCAACGAAATAGAAACAGTAATATCGGATTTTAAAATGCCGGGATTAGACGGCCTTGAAACTCTCCAGCAAATCGGCAGAATAAACCCGGAGATTATCAGAATTATTTTAACCGGATACGCAACTCTGGAGCGGGCCATTGAAAGCGTAAATTCCGATATAGACGGATTTCTCACAAAACCTTTTGACAATAATATAATCAAACTAAAAATCAAAGAATTCCATATTAAAAAAAGATTAAAACAATTTGTGCCATTTCAGGTGCTTGAAGAGCTTCAGAAGTATGGCAACGGCTTGACTCCTAAAAACCGGAGAGTATCCGTTCTTTTTACCGATATCCGCGATTTCTCCGGATTATCTAAAAGAATAAGCACGGTCGAGCTATCTGAACTCTTAAATCTGCATTATTTTTATCCTCTCGATAATATCATTTTCGAACATAACGGCACCCTTGATAAGCACATCGGAGACAGTATTATGGGGATATTCGGAGCGCCGATATCTCACGAAGATGACGCTTTCAGAGCTGTTACCTGCGCAATTAAAATGCGGGATAAAATGGCTGAAATAAATAATAAAATAAATGATAAGAATTTGAGAATACCCGTTGGTTACGGAATCAGCACCGGCGAAACAATGGTAGGAATTTTTGGATCAGCCATCAGGAAAGAATATACCGCACTTGGGCAAACAGTAAATTTTGCAGCACATCTTGAACAGACTGCCAAAGAAGATCAAATTCTTATCTGCCATAAAACATATCAAGCCGTTAAAGATTTATTTAAGTTCGAATTGTTAGAGGGGTTGAATGTAAAAAGCATGGAAGGAGAAGGTTCAATCTATAATGTTGTAGGAGCACTTTAGGCAAAAAGATCTTCATTAACAGTGCTAATCCGCTTTAGTACTGAACAGCGAAATCATCGAAATACGTGGAATCGGCTGAACTACCCGTTGCATGGAGTGCGATTCCTGAATGGTCTATAGCACCGATATCAGGTGTTAATAGCGAGAGGAGAGGATCAGAGTTATCTTGTATAATAGCATTTGCTTCCGTACTTCCGATCCCACCTAAAATTGAAGCACCTGCCTGTACTCCGTCCCACTGCACCAAAGTTATATAATCATTTTCAGCTTTCCAGTCACTGACATTGTCCACAGGCCAGTAAACCTCGGTGCGAAGGCTCCTTTTTCTGTTGTTGTTTGTAGGAATAATATCCGATGTATCAGGATTAGTTGCATCCGCATCTCCGTAGTAAGCTCTTATAAAATTCGTCTTTACTCCCAGCGTTCCGGATGCTTTGGCAAGAATTGTTCCGTTAACCGTTAGATTTTCACCGCTTGAAAATGCTCCGCTAATATTTGTCAAGGTCAGGATTCCGACAACATCACTACTTGCCCAGCTACCGGATGTTATAACCGGTGTCCCGCTTATCCGGGCCATCGCGCCACTTGTTTCACCAACGACTATTGCCCCGCTCATCAAAGGAGAAGGACCTCCATTCTCAAAATCCAGAGGATACGCTTCGATAAGACGCACCTGAAGGTTGGACCAATCGACAAGATTCCCAGATCCGTCGACTACAAAATCAGCGCTTGTAAGAAGTTTATAGGCAAGCCATGTAAAATTAGCGCCCTGCTTCTTCCATAATATTATGGCAGGTTGTGAATAATGAAATGGTAAAGCCTCCGTTTTACCCGGCCATATGGCTGGCGGTTTTAAATTTGGCGGAATATTATCAAAATCAACTCCAAAAGACCACCTTCTAGCTCGCAGATATGAAACCCCATAAAATTCCCTATTATCCCCACTTCCTGCAACCTTAAAATTCAATCCTGCCATATAACTATAATATGGATCAGTATTAGTATTATTTATCTTTACCTGCAAATCATAACTGAGGCAGCGTCCGGCGTTTAACCATGATGGAGTGAGATCGATCCCCTCGCTTCCACCACCGGTTTTCAACTCTAGAAAACTCCATATTCCTGAGCCAAAAGCTGCATCGGAAGATTTCACTTGCAAAGCTTTATCATCGGAAACCTTTTTGCTCTTATGCGTGCCTACTTCATTGTCTGTGTCCCAATTGTCAAGATTCTCAAAACTATCTAAAAAGTGCCGTTTAGCAGGACTCGGCGGCACAAATTTGATTTCCTTTCTTGACTCAAAAGGCGTATCCTTTTTTACAATGCCGGTTGATGTGATTTCATAATCAGTAATCGTAAGCTCAAACCGCTCACTATTGGATAGGCTAAATTCATTGCTGTATGGCCGCGATATTTTATCCCAGTTTGAAAGAGCATAGTCCTTGCCCGCCATTGCGAGACCATAGGCGCGATTCATGCCGCTTCCGGCTGACTGCCCTGTAGTTGAGGCAGATATCATATAAAACATGCCAAACCCTAATGCAGCAGCCATGGTAATCCCGACAATCACAAATAAAAGGGCAGTTCCATTTTGATGTTTTCGCAAAAAATCAAAAAATATCTTTATGCGAGTCAATCTGTTTTTATTAAATATAATCATGACTACAGCCCGGTCTCCCTGTTCAGGATCACGATATCGGGATTTGCTATGGATATGGATGCGCCTTCAAACCCCTTCAATTTCAATGTGAATTTAATAAGCAAGACTGTTGCAGGTGTATAAACAGGACCGTTTGGAAAGGTGGTTGAACAATTGATATCATCGGCATTTGTACAATATTTCAACTCAAATGCGCTTACATTACCGGCAAGTATATCACCACCCGAACAAGGACTTACACAGTCAATACAGTTTGAATTTGTTTTCAGATACAATGGGTTGTCAGCGCCAGACCAATAAATCGTTGTGGTATCTTCCGGTACCGATGTGTTTCTCTTTATTGTGTAAGTAATACTTTTATCGCTTCCACATGTGATAGCCCGGATGGAGGAAAATTCTTTTTTCAGCCTTGCAATGGTAATCTGGCCATGCTGGGCTGTTTGTGCATTCTTTTTTGAAATAATATAAGCTTTTGCAATTTCGGCGATTCCCATTCCTGCCACAACAGCAATGATTGCAGCCACTGCTATGGCGGTTATTATTTCTATCAGCGTAAATCCCCGATTATTAATTGCTTTACTATTAATCAAACGCTTTAATCCTCTTTAACGGTAAAAAGCGCAGACAGTGATTCGCCTTCATCATTTGTTATCTTCACCTGAAGCATATTTTCCAGCTCTCCGCCACCGATAGGCTGGATTATATTACTTGAATCGAATTTTACAAACCTGTTTAAAACTACATAATATTTGCCGTATGCGTTGTCCTGTGCAGTTCCTGCCGGCCCGATCTTAAGGTTTAAATATCCAAGAAGACGAACCCATTGAGCTCCAACACCTACTACAGAGTTGCCCGTAGACAACCAGACCGGTTCTGTATTATTCTGCCCGGCTTTCACACAACGATAAAAATGACCATTTGGATTTATTGGGATGACAATATCACCTAAACCATATGCTTTGTCTGCAACCCAGGCACCGGCTTCCCATGTTACACCACTATCATATGTTTTGCCATTGCCATAATCGTTCCATAGTGGCTCTGATGTATCGCTCTTTCCTCCTGATGTGCAAATATAAAATCTTCCGTTCATTTCAACCGGCAATATCTTATTTCCGGTAGCATAATCCGTCAATGCTTTCCATTTTGGATGTTGGTTGTAATCTACTGTAATATTAGCCATTACTCTGCTTAGATCCGATGATTTCAGCAATCGTTTTGCCGGATCGCTGCTTTTAATAAATGAATCGGAAAACAATGTAAGCATTAGGGTACTAAATATTGCTACCATAACAACCGTAACTATAATTTCAACAAGAGTAAATCCGGATCTGGCATTGGATTTATTGAAGATCATGGAATGAATCCAGTGATTTTTGTTATGGTTACACTTCTGGTTTGTGCGCCGTCAGATAGTGTTATTATGGTATCTGCGGCTAAAGGAGTTCCCGAATTGTCAACAGGAGAACCCCAGTCGTTGAAAGCTATAGTATCGCTGGTGGAAGTTAAAGTTATGCCCGATGAGAGAGCATGCGTGGGAGATAAAGGCGTTTCATCCGGCAGGTTAATTCCTGTTCTGACATCTGAATCGTCACGCCTGTATAAAGCATAAGATGTTGCGTCAGGAATATATATTTCCCAGCGGGGATTGCTGCTTGGCTGTAACGTGTCATTCATAGCCTTGATCTGGGCATAGCGTAGATGAGACTTTAATATATCTGTATTGGTAATCAATTTTACATCATTGCTTCCGAATCTGCTTATAACAATGGGGGTAAAAATAGAAAGAAGGATCAATACGACTACCAATTCGATTATCGTAAAACCATCGGAGGCCTTGACATAATATCTGAATTTAATCATGATTTAATTCATGAGGCTCAATAAAACACCCCCGCTCCCCTTTAGTTTATTAAAAGGGAGCTATGGTGGACTTTGTAACTTTTTTAATTCGCTGTATAGTTTTTCAAATCACGAAGGTTATGAAGGCCACTAAGTATTATATATTATTTCTCCTTCTTGCTCTTCATGCCTTTTATAGTGAAAACTCGAAATTATGTAATGAGCTGTATAGTTTAACTATCAGAAACTGCTACAATCCAACTAGCAGGCTCATTTTCGGTAGGTTGCCCTGTTCTAGTAAAGGTGATAAATTTACCTTGATGTGGAAATTTGCCTGCCGCCCCTGACACTATAGCCACTCCGCCATTCCAGTCAGCACCCAATGCAGTATCAACAGGCTCGATTGGAAGTGGCCTGCTTGGTAAAGTTACAGCAGCATCTAACGGGCCTGGATAGTTGCCAGTACCATCGTTTAATTTCCATTCCGCCAGTTTCAAGCGCTCACGGGCATTCAACTCGGTATTGGCCGCACCGGCTGCTTTTGAAATAGCCTCATATCTCATATCCAGATATTTGGGTATTGCAACTGCTGCCAGGATGCCAAGGATAACGAGAACGGCTATTATTTCAATCAGCGTAAAGCCTTCCTCATTTTTTAGCGTGTTTATAATTTTATTTTTTGCCCTCATATTGAAACCTCCCCAATTTGATACCCTTTCCGTAAAGAAATTTGTATAAGTTTTTTCGATCTCTGACTGTTTTTAAAGCATTTTCCATGCCAGTTAGGCACTGATTAGCGACAAATTGTCATTTACCAGAGGGCAAAGTGTCAGAAACCATATATATAGTTACTCATAACCGGTTGATATACAATATATCTTATAATAATTATAAAAACCAGGGTTATTCTACATTTTTTACATTGGCCCAATAAGAATCTGAGCCAATAAGAACTATTATGCACAAAATGAAGCTTAATCTACATTTTTTGTAGATTGTTTTAAGGCTGCTACATCAATACCATGTTTTTTTATTCGATGCCACAGACTTCTTTGGTTGATGCCAAGAAGTTCTGCAGCCCTTACCTGAACACCCCCCGTCCGATTTATAGCTTCAATGATTAATCCCTTTTCAATTTCACCGAGACGATTGTCTATAGACACATTGTCCAGAGACAGGTCATTAATAATGTTAGCGGAAACAACTTCTTTTGTAATGCTTGAAGGAAGATGTACCGGTTCAATTACGCCTGTTTCTGTTAATACGGCTGCCCGTTCTATAGTGTTTTTTAGTTCTCTTATATTACCAGGCCAGCTATAACCTGTCATTAACTGAAGAGCAGTGTTTGAAATATTAACCGATTTAGAATTATTTTCAAGAAAATTATCCGCCAGATAGGGTATATCCTCTTTTCTTTCTCTTAACGGCGGCAGTTGTATTAAAAAAACATTAATACGGTAATACAGATCTTCCCGGAACAGCCCTTGTTTTACCATTTCAGGAAGATCTTTGTTTGTAGCAACAACAAATCGGATATCAACCTTGATTGTTTTGGTGCTTCCTACCCTCTGCAACTCTTTTTCCTGCAATATACGCAATATCTTCGCCTGAGTAGAAAGCGGCATATCTCCTATTTCATCAAGAAATACAGTGCCGCCGTCGGCTATTTCAAATTTGCCGATTTTCTGGGATGTTGCACCGGTAAATGCGCCCTTTTCATAACCGAAAAGCTCGCTTTCAAGTAAATTTTCGGGTATCGCAACACAGTTGATTTTTAAAAACGGGCCATTTCTGCGCAAACTATGGTCATAGATGCTTTCGGCCAGAAGCTCTTTTCCGGTACCGCTTTCACCTAAAACAAGAACGGTTGTATCCGTAGGTGCAACCTTTAATAGCTGAGTAAAAATCTCCCTCATGATTTTACTCTGTCCTATGATTTTGGGAAACATTTCTTTAGCTTCAACTTTACTCAAAATATTGGCAAGCTGGTCAAATACCTGAGTAAAATGCTCCAAAGCATCTTTTGCCTCAGGGACTCTGTTTTTCGGGGTTTTGGAGAAAACGGGAAGTTTTTCAGCTTTTTTGATAAAACTTGTAACAGGTCTTAATAAAAGCCAGGTAATCAACATACTGATCATAAATGTAATAGTATAAACTGATAGCTCCCAGAATAAAAACATATTAGTATCGGAAACTCTGGAACCCTGATCAAATGCAATACGACCTGTTATTATTACCAAGATAAGGGAAAGTCCGCTCAGCACAAACGGCACTAGTAAATATAGACTTACCTGAAAATATTTCTTTTTCATATCAATGCTGTACCATCTTTGTCATATCCCACATAGGCATGAATATGGCCAGAGCAAAAAATCCTACAACAGCGGCAAGACCCACAATCAGAACCGGTCCTATAAGTTCCGAAAGCCCATTAACAGCATAAGAAACTTCCTCATCATAATGGAGAAACACCTCATGGAGCATCTCTTCGATATTTCCTGTTTCCTCACCTATGGCAACCATATTAATAACCATTGGTGTAAAATATTTTGCGGACTCCAGAGTAACGGCTATCCCCTGCCCTTCTCCCATAGATTCACGTACACGATCAAATTCCCTTGAAATGGCCGAATTTCCGATTACTCCGGATAAAATTTTCATAGTAGTCATTACAGGCACCCCGCTTGACTGCAATATACCGAATATACTTGCAAATCGTGACATTGCAGCTTTTATGAACAGCGGGCCGACTATTGGCGTTCTTAGTATAAGAGAATCCATTATATACTTTCCGTTTTCCGTTTTAAGCCAGATCCGAAGCGCAAATATGATCGCAAGACCGGAGCCGAAAACTATAAGCCAGTAGTTTGATATAAAGTGATGAAGCATAATAGCTATTTTGGTAGGTATTGGAAGATCAATTCCTGCCTTGGAAAAATTTGCAGCAAATTTTGGAACAACAACGGTCAAAAGAAAGAAAAAAGCACTGAACAGTGCTATAGTAACCATAATAGGATACTGAAGGGCTGATTTGATATCCGCCTTGATTTTTCCTTCATGTTCAATCATGTAAATAAGACGTTCAAGCGTTTCGGGAAGAGTTCCGCTTATCTCTCCCGCCCTTACCATGCTGCAATATAAAGGTGAGAATATTTTATCATGGTTGCCCATGGCTACAGATAAAGTAATTCCTTCTCTGATATTCTGTGAAATCGAAGCTATCGCATATTTTAAAGCCTGGCTTTGCGTTTGATCTTCCAGCACCTGAAAAGTTCTTACAAGAGGAACCCCAGCCTTGAACAAAGATCTAAATTGCTTTGTAAATATTATTAATTCAGATAGTTTAACTTTGCGATTGATTAAAAATCCAGGGCCTGATTGAGCTGTTTTTGCTTTTTTTTCTTTCAATTCATAGGGAACATAACCTCTATCAGCTACAATACCTGCAGCTTCATCTGAAGAGTTGGCTTCTATATCGCCCCTCACAACAGCTCCCCTGGCATCTATAGCCTGATACAAATAATTAGGCATGGATTATATTTTCCTTGTTTGATCTCTATAAGCAAGAAGTTGTCATTGACAATTGTTCGGCATTCGACATCCTGCTGCTATTTACTGTCACATGATTACTGCCGAGCTGGCTTCTTCAAGCGTCGTTATTCCCTTTAGGGCCTTTTCACCGGCATCATATTGCAAAGTTCTTAATGTTCCTGCCTCTATACATTTACGAGAAATTTCGTGCGCAGCCTTTTTCTTAATAATCATATCACGTACAAGTTCATCGCAAATAAGGACCTCGAATATGCCTGTTCGACCCTTGTAACCAGTATTCAGACACTGGTTACATCCTTTGCCGCGCTGAAAATTAGCCGAATCCCAGTTTTTAACGCCCCAGGTTGTAAGCACCTTTTCCGGAGGATTATATGACTCCCTGCAATAAGGGCAAACTGTCCTGACCAGTCTTTGCGCAATACACATCAGAAGGGTTGAAGAAAGAAGGAATGGTTCTATGCCCATATCAATAAACCGGCTAATTGCTCCCACCGAATTATTTGTATGAACCGTGCTTAATACCCGATGGCCGGTCTGGGCAGCCTGCACCGCGATCGCCGCTGTTTCCGCATCTCTGATCTCTCCAACCATGATTATATCAGGATCCTGTCGCAGAATTGATCTGAGACCACTGGCAAATGTCATTCCTGCTTTACTGTTTAACTGAACCTGCCTGATATTCTGTATCCGGTATTCAACAGGATCTTCAAGAGTCATAATATTTCTGTCAGGACTATTGAGTTCATTGAGAATTGCATAAACACTTGTACTCTTACCGCTTCCGGTAGGGCCTGTACTTAAGATCATTCCATAAGGTTTTGTGATAACGGATCTGATTTTCTCCGTATCTTCCTTATTTATACCGAGGCGATCCAAAGAATAAATTCCTGCACTGGTATCTAAAAGCCGAAGAACTATATTTTCCCCATAAATTGTAGGTATGAAAGATGCGCGAACATTGATTTCTTTATTTTCCATTCTGAGAGTGAAGCGCCCGTCCTGTGGAACCCTTGTTACGGTTACATCTACATTGGAAAGTATCTTTACTCTGGCCGCAATAGGCAAAAACATAGATTTTGAAGGGGACGGAACTTCATGAAGTTTGCCATCTATACGGAAACGCACCTGAATATTATCCTGCTGCGGACTTATATGGATGTCGCTTGCGCCTTCACGGATGGCTTGCACAAAAATGGAATTTACAATTCTTATTACAGGAGCTTCTCCGGCCATATCCTGAAGATAAGCCAGCTGCAAGTCCTGAGAAACTTCCTCTTCCTCTTTTTCGGTAACCACCTTGGTTTCAACGTTAATGTTTTCCATTATTCCGCTGATACCTGACTGGATACCATAAAGCCCGCTTATTAGATTATTAAATTCGCGCTCGGCGCAAATCACTACTTCAACTTCACAATTTGTTGTTGACTCGATAAAATCAATAGCATTGATATCCAAAGGGTCGAGCATGGCAACAGTTAAAAGCCGCCCTTTTTTATTTAAAGGCACCAACCGGTATCTCTGAGCATGTTCTATGGAAATAAGCTGCGACAGTTCGATGTCAAACGGGTATATATCCGGATGATACTTTCTTATCTTTAACTGCCTGCCCAGAAGATCAACCATCTGTTCTTCGCTGATTATTCCACGCCTGATAAGGAACTGACCCAATTTCAGCTTATTGTTCTTCTGCTCATCAAGAGCGTTCTTAAGTTGCTCTTCTGTAATCAGTTTTTCATCCAGAAGAATCTCGCCCAACTTCTTTTTTGAAATTATGGTCACTTTGTTTGGAATCTCCTGTTTTTTCTGTCGGCAAAAAACAATGTGTCATCATCTAATTTCCCCAAAATACTTGCATTTGATGCAAGAGGTTGAGGCAGTTTGTCTACTGTACTTCCTGCTGATTCCATACTATTATAGCCGTTTTTCAAAAAAACAGCAAAAACCAAGCCTTCCCTTCTGTTCCAGTAAGGAATAAATTCCAGAGAAGACAGTTGTCGTTTATATTCATTGTATAATTCATAAATCTTTCGGATGTCTTTATCAGTTGCCACTCTCACAAGGTATTTTCCCGAAGGCATTGGATTTGATTCGACAGCAATAGCGGGAAGGTTCAAAACCTCTCCGGTTGCAACCTTGTCGAGATTATTAATATGCGGGTTTGCAAGAACAACTTTCTGAAATATCGAATTGTCAAAATCTCCGTAAAAGTCTGCCATTATGCGCCATACGACTTCACCGTCTTTAATTGTAAGCTTACCGATTAGATCCGGCATTGTCTTTTCAGGCATCGAAACTTGCCCGGCAATTGGCACAACTGCTTCCTGTAAAAATGTTTTTTCAGTCAAACCGGTTTCAACGGGTTCGGTTTGAACACCCGGGATAAATTTTTTAAACTCTGCTATACACGATATCTCTTTCGCAGCTTTTATATCGGATGTTTTGAATAAAAATAAAGCGGATAAGATTATAATTACAAATAAAGCCGTGACAGTTGCTGCCATAATCCATCCAAAGCCTTTTTTATGTATTGCGGAAACCCTTTGGGCGCAGGAACGAACCACAAACCAGCCGGCTTTTGAACGATTTTGAATAATTAATGCAAGAATAACCTGATGACACAGCGTTACAATCTTACGCGGATAACCTTTTGTAGTAAAATACAGGGCACATAAACCCGCATAGGTAAACAACGAGGGTGTTTTACCGGTATTGCCCGCTTTAGCAATACGGTATCTTACCATCCCAAGGGTTTCCCTGAAATTTAATGGTTTAAGATAGTAAAAAAGATTAACCCGATCGGAGAAATTTTTATGTGTTTTTAAAATCTGCTCGAATTCTCTTTGCGCAAATATTACAATCTGCAGAAGTTTAAATTCATTTGTTTCGTAATTGAGAAATTCGCGCAGTATTTCGATACAAAAATCCGGTAGCTTTTGCCCTTCATCAATAATGAGAACGACAGTTTTATCTTCATCTACACCCTTTTGCAGAAGATATTTTTTAATGTTTTCTTTAAACTGCCATTCACTTTCAAAATTTTGTGATACCGGTATCCCGAAAGATATTGCTATTGCTGTTAAAAATTCTATTGAACTTGTAAAACCCGGGTCCATAAGAAGATGAGTTTCTATATCATTGCTATCGTCTTCGGATTCGGAAAATATTAATATAAGCTGCCTGCACAGCGTGGTTTTCCCTGTTCCCACATCACCTATAACAACATTTAATCCCCGGCGCAGACGCACCGACAGCTCCATTTTTTGCAGGCAGCCTAAATGTTTCATGGATTGAAAAAAAAATTCAGGCTCAGGCGAGTTTGAAAAAGGCTCCTTATCTAAATTTAAGATCCTGAAATAATCCATAATTACTTTGAAAGAATAGGTTCGTTGGTTGTTTTTTCCGATACTGCAACAGCTGTTTCCACGGGCAGTATTGTCGGAGTTATGAAGATGAGAACCTCTTCCATTGATTCGCTTTTGCCTGTACCCTTAAACAGCCATCCCAGCAATGGCATGTCACCTAATACGGGCACACTGCTATCCGAATCCTGTTTTTTCTGTTTAGTAAGACCCGAAATTACAATGGTTTCCCCATCTTTTACTATCAGATTTGTCTTCGTTTCCTTTTTTATTATATATGGATTCCCCAGCACATTTCTGCTGCTGTCAACTTCATTCTTTTTTACAAGAACCTCCATTTTAAGATTTTTACTGTCAATAACATGGGGCTTGATTTCCAGACGTAGAACAACGTCTTCGAATTTTACCGATCTTGTCAGTGCGCCAGTAGTGCTTGTCTCTTCTGTAACATATGGAATTCGTTCTCCGTTTTCCGTATACGCCGTCTGATTGTCCAGAGTAGTTATAGACGGGCTGGAAAGAATGTTTAATTTTCCGTCCTTCTGAAGAGCGTCTAACTGTATTTCGAGGATGTTTCCACCAAGGGTACCAAACATAAGGCCAAGGGTGCCTGATGCCGAATCCGACATAGTTGCCGGAAAATTGACGCCAAAACCCTGACTGCTCAGACCATCGGAACCATAAGAAGGTGTGTAGTTACCCGATATCGGATTAGTAGGTGTTGTTGCAGCCGTTGAACCGCCGGGCGATACCCAAAGATCATGATTGCCAAGACGAGGGTTATACATGCCGCCCCACTGGATACCAAGATTACGGGCGGTATCCTGTGTTGTTTCCACTATGTTTGCCTTAATCAGGATCTGGGAAGTAGGCCTGTCAATTTTTTCAATAATCGGAATAATTTTTATTATATCGTCTTTTATAGCCCGAATAATTAAGGCATTGTTGTGCTCATCAAGCCTAATCGAACCCCTCGGTTTGCCATCTTTGTCTTTAGTCAGAAACTCCAAAAGATTATCTTTGAGTCCCTTAGCGTCAGCATAATTTATATCAACTATCCTGGACACAAACGGCTCAACCTGGCTGATGCCCAACTGCTGAGTTTTTCTCTTTAAATCCCGCTCCAGATCTTCTGCGGTCATAACCCTGATAACATCGCCTTCCCACACATAATCCAAGCCCTGGTTACGAAGAATGCTTAAAAAAGCCTGATCCCATGGGACTTCATTGAAATCAACAGTAATTTCCCCTTTTACCTCGTTCTTTATTAATATATTGAGCCCCTCGGTCTTGGCCATAGCTCTAAGAATCGCATTTACATCGGCCTGACGCATCTTCAGATTTATTTTATTAGCTGGAAAACGTTTTTCAGAGGGTGCGCTTTCCTCTGAAACCGAATATATTCTATCTCTCGGAGCCATTTCCGAAGGTTCGGCGGTTTTAAGTTCAGAAGCGGGGGAATGCCCTTTGGACGACTGTGCCAAAGTTTCCCACTTATTAAAAAAGGAATCTTTTTTCAATGCTACGTCTTCGGCACAACCGGTTATTGCAACCAGAAGAATAATAGTGACAGCCCGAAACCAATTAATTTTACAATCATTGTTATCAGTCAAAGTTACCCCCAGTCTATTCATGATGGGACTAGTCTTGCAAAGAAACTTCAAATCTTGACATACTTTTTTTATTTATAATTATAGCCTTGTCCGGATAAATTTTTTCGACAACGTATCCTTCCGTTTCCAGATTATCCCCGGATTCATATTCGATACCGTTAATAATGGCCATTTTCTTATTGCCCATGCCAATATAACCGGAGTAATTGAAGATCGGTTCCGATTTTAAATCACTCTTTGCTTCATGTTTATTAAATTTAATCCAATCCAAAAGGGATTTCTTGTTATAAAAGGGATCCTGCTTCCATTCTGCCTCAGCACGGCTTATAGTATAGTTATCGGCAGCCGTAATAGGTCCTTTAGTAATTTTTGCGGTAATATCAGTTAGAAAAGCCTCCAGTTGCGTAGATTCGTTTTTCATGTTCAAGGATACGGATTTAGCATGTGGAGCTATGAAAAAATCATAAATGCCATATAATGCAACAATAACCGTTATCGAAAGTATTATTATTTGCTGTTTTGTAAGTTTTCCCATAAATCCTCTAACCTCTGTTTCTCTATGCGAGAGCCAGCCGGATTTTTAGTTTGAATTCCATAGCATCCTTTTTTTGCTGAATCTGTATCTCTTCCACGGACTCCGAATAAGGCACTTTACCAAGGCCAATTAATAGTTTGCGAAAATTCAAAAAATCACCTCTTATCACCGCATTTACAATAAGAAATTTTGAACCGGTCGAAAGTAAATTTAAGTCCGGGGAAATTGATATCGCATCCATTCCGGCTTCTTTGGAAATACTTTTCAAGATGTCAGGAAACAAATCTATCGATTCCCGTAAAAGTTTATTTTTTGCCGGGAAAGGTAAGGCCATTGAATAATTTTGCCGATCGTTATTTTTTAATAAGTTATAAATAGGGTAAATTTGTTTTTTCTCCTCAAGCTGTAATTGTAAATTTGTTATTTTACGGTCAAGGCTCATAAGAGAAATCCAGTTTGGAACAATCCCTATAAATACAGTTATAAACAACCCAAAAAGGCATACTGTCATATAGATTAGAGTACGCTTTGGAATCATTAAATTTTTTATTTTATGGTACATTTATGAATTCCACCCCATTATTGACGGTTTTCACGAGTCCATTATTTTTATTTCTATTATAAAGTGAAGAACTTTATTTTCGTTAAAAGGTTCGATACTGTTTTCCTTAATGCTTATCTGCCCAAACATTGGTGAATCATCCAGTTTCATCATAAAGCCGGCTAAAGATGATTCAAGAGCGTTTTCATCACCAAAAATCAGTCCTTCGAGTTCCGTATTTTTTTCTGATTTTTTCGCAGTTACTTTATTATCCCGACCTTTTTTCAGAAATTCTTTGCCTGATTCAACACTTCCCAGATTAGCCTTAAAATTAATCAGGCGAATATTTGCAGGAATCAGTGAGGTCAACTCACTGACAACCGCCATTCCGAGGTATTTCTCCTGGTATTGTCTGGCTGTAAGTTGTTTACCTTCAGAGCTGTTGAGCATATTTGATATCATAGCCTGGTCTACAGATGGCTTATATTTAAGCATCTGCTTTTCGAGTTGCGTAAGGGAGGCTTTCTTTTGTTTGATAGTGTTGTTCTGATACGAGAAAAATCCCCCACAAAAAACTGCAACAAGTATTAAAAATGCAAAGACGGCATTTGTAATGCGTAAAGTGCCGGCCAGTTTTTCCTTGTCTTTGAATCTAAACAAGAGATTGGGAGTATAGTCATTATCCGAAAGAGCAAGACCCAAAGCCGGAGTAAGAGCCACTCTGTCTGAAACCGAAGCATTTCCCGCAATGCTTTTGAAATTCGGCAGTTGGAACTTCAGTGGATCAAGGATATCGCTTTCCATACCCAGTTGATCTCCAACATATTTTACTATAGGCATGTAAACATTCATCACAGTTGATACATAAATTCTTTCGATCCTGTCATATTTGAGATTTGCCGTATAATATTCAAAAGTTCTTTCTACCTGCCTGACAATCCTTTCTAATGAAAGCGCAATTGCCTTGAACTTTTCTCCTTCCGTAAGCTTAAAGCCGATATCATTCTCTGCGAGAGGGGCAGAGTCGGGGCTGAGACTTAATAGCGCTTTTCTAATCTCTTTAGCTAATACTGCTGAATCCGACCCTTCTGTTTCATTATATTTTTGGCTATCATCTGTCTCTGCTGAAATATTTTCCATCAATGCTTCAACCATACTGTTTGTTCCTGCCCTGATACCTCTTGTCATGACAAGTTTGCCATGAGCATAAATATCAATGCGTGAAAAATCATTTCCTATGAACAAGCATGCGACTGTGCCTTCAAAATCAGGAATCTGAACTGTTTTTAATATGTTTTGAAGCGCAAAAGGAGTGATGGATATTCCATTTAACTGCAGGTCAATTTCTGAAAATAGTTTTTTTATCTCTGTAACTTCATCTTTAGGAGCCGTGTAAGCAACAGCATATAATTTTGGAACATTATCTTCGCTGATCTCTCCCAGAATCTCGAAATCCAGACTTGTATCATTATCATCAAAGGGGGTTTCTCTTTTAATTGCCCATGAAATAGCTTTTTCGATTTGTTTTTTTGGAACTTTAGGGATCCTTAAATGTCGTAAATTAACACGTGCTGCGGACATGTTCGCCCAAAGATTCACCTTGTGGTCGGGTCCAAAAAACTTTAAAAGTTCAGATTTAATAAAATTGGCAAATTCAGGGGATTTTTTAGATGCTATATGTGCAAATGATACAATTTTATAGCCAAGAAAAATCCAGTTTTTATCGGAAGATTTTGTTGTCTTTACCAATCGTAAACATTCATGTCCTATATCAATGCCTATGTTTACAGAGTTTTTCCCTGAAAAAATATTATGGTATGAAACACTTTTGTGTTCTTTTTTCTGCGGGATAGTACTAGATATATCCGAAGCCTGGCTATCAATATCAATTTTTTTATTACGAATCGAATTAAGCAGTTTTTCGGTTGAAGTAGCTTCTTTAAAACGGGACAAATTATGCCTCCTCCTGAATTGTTCAGATAATATAAGCCGAAACAATCAACCGCATTAGATGTATCAAACATTACTGTAATTTTATTACAGTTTATATCAATTTATTAACATTTGCGAATACATATCAAACATTTTCTTCCATGTCAATTTTATAAATGCTAATTTTAATAGTATTTATTGATAGTTCAAACAAATATCGACGGAATTACAAAAAAATTTACATAAAATAATTGTCATTATAAAATATTTATGTTCCGCTTATAAATTGAACTACTCAAATCAATTGACTTACGGGTTTAAATCAGTCATATTAACATCATTTTTTTTACTAATTTACTTGTGGGAAGGGGAATATGAATAAAACTGATTTAGTGAATGAAGTTGCAGCAATTGTTTCCAACACCAAAGAGGCAAAGGCTGTAGTTGATTGTATATTTACAAGCATGACTTCTGCCTTGAAAAACGGAGATGAAATCAAGCTATCCGGATTCGGAACTTTTAAAGTAAAAGAGAGAAAGGCAAGAACCGGAAGAAATCCGAAGACAGGAGCAGAAATCAAAATTGACAAAAGCAAAGCCGCAAAATTTTCTGCTGCAAAAGCATTAAAAGATGCTATAAGCGAATAGCCTTTATTATATATTATTGAGCCTGTAATAAAATCCTTTCATTCTCATCAGCTCTTCATGGCTGCCCGATTCAACTATTATTCCTTTTTTTAGCACAATAATGCGGTCAGCCCTGTGAGCGGTTGAAAGACGGTGGGCGATAACTATTGAAGTTCTGCCTTCCATGAGATTTCCCACTGCCTTTTCAATACGACTTTCCGTTTCGGAGTCAACATAAGATGTAGCTTCATCAAGCATGATTATTTCAGGATCACGGGCTAATGCTCTTGCTATTGATATAAGCTGCCGTTCCCCGCTTGAAATGGATTTTCCGCCTTCCGAAAGCAAGGTGTCAAGACCTTTTGGCAGTCTTTCTATTACTGCTCTGCAATTTGAAGCATCAATAATATGCTCCATCTCCTTATCGGTAATGCCGCTTTTACCTCTTGCAATATTTTCCCGCACAGTGCCGGAAAATAAAAAAGAATCCTGCATCACAAGCGCCATTCTTGACCTGAGTATAGCCGGGGGAATTTCTTTGATATCGGTTCCGTTTACAAGTATAAGCCCCGATTCAGGCTCGTAAAATCTTGCCAGAAGATTAATAAAGGTTGTTTTTCCTGTTCCTGTGGGTCCGACAACCGCTATTTTTTCGCCTGCTTTTATATTTAAAGAGATGTTGTTCAACACCTGTTCACCCGGAACATAGCCGAATGAAACATTTCTAAATTCGATAGAGTTTATGCTGCCATCTATTTTGTTATCTTCATTGTCAGGGAAAGTCTTCTCATACGTTTTTCCGGTATAGTCATTTATTATGTTTTCGGCAGTATTTTCATTGTCTATAATAAGAAATATTCTTTCTGCCGAAGCCATAGCATTTTGAAGAATATTGTATTTATCGGCGATATCTCTAATTGGCCCGAAAAACATCTTTATATACGATATGAAAGCGACAAGTGCACCTAAAGTCACTTTTTCGGAAATGACGCTGCTTCCGCCGTAAAAGATTACCAGAGCAACGGAAACGGAGCCGAGAAGCTCAATTACCGGCATAAAAACAGCCAGAACATGAATCTGTTTCATACCTGCTATATAGTTTTCATGATTGAGTTTTTCAAAACTTTCAAAATTTTCGCCTTCTTTTCTGAAAAGCTGTATGACCTTTATTCCTCCGATTGTTTCGGCTATTTTGGAATTAATTTCCGCAATTTTTACTCTAAGTATTCTAAAGGCATCTCTGGCCTGGTTTGAAAAACTGAAGGAGGCGAATATAACAAAAGGTATGACGGTAAAGGATACAAGAGCAAATTTCCAGTTTATACTGATAAGAACGATCATGATTCCAAGAAGCAGAAAGATATCCTTGAAAACAACTGATATTACCGAAGTGAAAAACTCATGCATATTCTGGACATCACTTGTAACTCTTGTGACAAGTCTACCCGTTGGATTCCGTGTAAAAAAAGAAACCGGAAGCGCCTGAATATGGTTAAAAAGACGCATCCTTAAATCGTGCATCACCATCTGCCCTGTATATTCCATCAGCATCACTTCAAGAAAATCAAGTAGAAATGCGGCAACTACAAGAACAAGAAGAACTATTGCGGCAAGACCGACTCCGTTGATATCCTTTGCTCTTAATTTAAAAACATCTCCCCTGTCCATGTTGCCAAGCTTATCATAAGGAATCAGGGCGAAAACTTCTTTTTTCTTATAGTCAATTTTATACTTTTCCAGAATATCGCGGACATCAGGATTACTTAAATCTGCCCTGTAATATCGAATTTTCTTTTCATCAGGCTTTTGATTTACTTCATGCCCGCTTGTTCGGGGAACAATATATCTGTCTATCGCTACCTTTGTTACATAGGGTAATGAAAGATCAAGCAAGGTAATTGACACAACAAGTAATATTGCCCAGAAAAAAAGTCTGCGGTAAGGCTTGCCGAACAAATAAAGCTTTTTTAAAAGATTTAAGTCGTAATGCTTGCCCAGCTTTTCTTCCTCATATCCGTAATCAAAGCGCATTCATTTCCTCTTCGATTTCCTGCATTCTGAAAGTTTTGGCATAGTATTCCCCAAGTTTCATAAGTAAATCATGATCTCCCGATTCTATAATCTTTCCCGTGTCCATTACGATTATCTGATCTGCAAAACAGAGGGCGGAAAGTCTGTGTGATACAATAATAATAGTCTTTTCTCCCATCATGGATTTTATATTGTTTATTATTGCAGAGCCCGTCTCAACATCAACCTGACTCACGGGGTCATCTAATATCAGCACCGGTGAATTGGAAAGCAGCGACCTTGCAAGGGCAATTCTTTGCTTCTGACCTCCTGAAAGAATAACCCCTTTTTCTCCTACCATTGTATCAATACCGGCAGGAAAATTTTTTACGGTTTCCAGAAGCGAGGCTTTTTCCATTAATTCTTCCAGATCCGCTTCCTTTATGCCTTTGCCTCCAAGAGTTATATTGTCGCGTATTGTTCCGTCAAACAGGAAGGGTTCCTGAGGCATATATGAGATAGTTTTTCTTATATCAAAAAGCCTTATCGTGCGTATGTCTTCACCGTCTATAAGTATCCGCCCTCCGGAAACATCGTACAGTCTTGGAATCATGCCTAAAAGAGTTGTTTTGCCGCTTCCGGGAGGCCCTGCAATTCCTGTAATTGTTCCTTTTTCAATCCGGATGTTAATGTCGGATAGCACCGACTGAGCACCATCTCCCCCGAACGAAAACGATACATTTTCAAAGACAATTTCCCCGGGATTGTCTTTGATTGTCTTCGCATCAATTTTATCGAAAATTTCTGGGGGGGTATCCATGATCTTGTTTATCCTGTCAAGAGATGCTTTCCCGCGCTGCACAAGGTTTGTAACCCAGCCCATCGCCATCATTGGCCAGGTGATAAGAGCGAGATAGTTAATAAATGCCACGAAATCGCCCGGGGTTATAGTGGAATATATTGTCTGCCTGCCTCCAAGATAAAGAACTATGACCAGGCTTATGTTGGAAAAAAGGAGCATCATGGGAAAGAAAAAACCGGTAATTTTTACTAGCCTTATATTCTTTTTAATGTAATCTTTCGATTTTGCCTCAACCAGAAGGCTTTCTTCTTTTTCCCTTGTATAAGCCTTGATCACCTGGATTCCGGCAAACTGTTCGCGAACCGATTCGGTAAGCTCTGAAAATGATTCCTGAACCGCACCGTAAAGCCTGTGCATTTTTCTACTGAAAAATCTTGCACCAAAAACAATAAATGGCATAGGTATAAGGGCAAACAGGGTAAGAGTTCTATTAATGTAGAGCATAAAACCTATAGCAGCCGAACCCAGAATTACAGCATCCGTTAAGGCTACCATTCCCATTCCTATTGCCATTCTGATATGCATTATATCGTTTGTGGCATGGGCCATAATGTCGCCGGTTTTTGTTTTGTCGAAATAAGGAGAAGAAAGAGACTGTATGTGAGCAAAGAGTCTGTTTCTCAAACCTTCCTCTACAACTCTTGAAGTGCCAATCAGATACTTTCTCCATAAGTATCTGAATATAGACATCATAACAGCAATGCCGATAATATATAGAGCATATATGGCAAGTTTTTTAGTGCTGGCCTGAAATAAAGTAAGATCATCGATAGCATGTTTCATTATACGCGGAATTATAAGCTGCAGGAAATCAACAGCTATCAGGCATAACAGGCCTGCTGCTATCATAAGACGGTTTTTAATAAAATATGGCTTTATCAGTTCAATGGATTTCACAATATATTCCAATTTTTTGTCAGCGAGACCTTTGGAGAACGTTCAATTTTGTTCAAGTTCAAGAAAGACAATAATTTCAACCGAAGGAATACATTGAGTATTTCGAGGATTGAAGTTTGAACCTTAAGCAAAATTCTGGCAAAAGGGGGCATATGCCAAGTCTCGATTCTTCTTTTGGTTATATTCTTGAATAGTTCATCCGACAAATAATTCAATCAAATTTAGAATAATATCAGAAGCACTATCTCCGGCTACAAGAATATGAAGATGGTTTAACGTAACAGTATAATTAAACATTGACAAGCCAAAATGTTTCTTAGCTTCGAAAAGCTACTGAAGCATTTATAATAAATATGTTCGTTTTGAGAACGCAGCAATATTTGCAAATCTGAAAATGATGAAAGCTTATAATCTTCAATAAAATAACAGAAATTTTGTGGAATTTTGCTTCAATTTGTGCTTTAATATAATTTGCTTCCGGTAGTCTCCTGATTTGTTCTTTTGCAAACCAAACTTGTATTAATTTGTTCATAGGCTCCGCAAGTATTTTGCCGTTTATGGATGGACACCATTTAGGCAAGCTCACATTCATGCAGCCTGGCTCTTAAGTTGTGGCACAGTTTCAGAGCCGTTTCATCACCTTTTTATTATCTATTTATTTATCAGTTATCAGGTTTTCGGTTTTCATAGTTTCGTGACTGTCTAAGACCTGTTGTGATCTCATAAGTTTTAGAGCCAGTTTTTATGGATTACGTTTGATAACACTTTCCGAAACATGCTTTGAAAAAATTTGCTATTCCCAAATAACTGTCATGGCTAATTAACACGTAAGGGGGGAAAATGATGAAAACGATAAAAAGGCGCTTTTCGATAATGTTTTTTTTAGTTATTGTTTGTTTTCTATATCAATGTAGCGGATCTGCACACAGCCAGGAATCAACTCCCAATGCCGAATATATTATTGACAAGCACATTGAAGCCACAGGCGGAAAGACGGCTCATGAAAAAATCAATAATTGTAAAGCAGAAATGAAAATAAAGTATTTACGAACCGGACAAGAGTATAAACTGACACACTATAAGGAAAAGCCTAACCTTTTTTATTCCGTTTTTGAAGAAAACTTCATGGGCAATACGATAAAAGTCGAAGAAGCTGGAACAGACGGAAATATCGTATGGGCGCTCGAAAACGGAACAGACGGGATAATAGTAAAAGAGGAGGAACGCGCAAATCTTTTAATTGACTACGCGTTTGATGCACTTGCTTCATGGCGAACCTATTTTAAAGACGCACAATGTGTTGGACTGGAAGACATTAACGGAAAGCAATGTTATAAAATTGTCATGACACCATTTCAAGGGGACCAAAGAATATACTTTTTTGAAAATGAAACGTTTTTTCTTGTAAAGATGATTATTTCACCTCCCAAGATAGATCCGGATATAGAAAAAACTTTGATCCCAAAAATCAAAGAAAAATACGGAGAGGTGCCGCTTACGCAAAAAGACATGATTGAGTTATACCTGAGCGATTATAGAAAAGACAGCGATATATTGATACCCCATAATATCTTAGAAATTTCAGGCGGGTATGAAATATTTATAATTAACATCGAGAACTTTAAGACCAATATTGATATACCCAAAGGCCAATTTGCTCTGCCCGAAAGTATTAGACATATACTCGATCCGTACAATCCAAAAGGCGGTCTGTTGATATAGTAATTACCTGAGTGGATATTCCGCTTAAATCGGCCACTATTTCCGGAACAAACCGGCCACCTGTTCCAGAGTTAATCGGCCACCTGATCGGAGCGAAGCGACGCTGGTTTTTTTCTATTTCTCAGTTTTGT
>Ga0180732_1000220_pt1 | contig 54646 bp, 39 predicted proteins | sample KR11_01MetaG_FD_148674 | JGI IMG/M metagenome (GOLD analysis project Ga0180732, IMG submission 148674) | Groundwater microbial communities from the Olkiluoto Island deep subsurface site, Finland - KR11_0.1 MetaG | ecosystem: Environmental > Aquatic > Deep subsurface > Groundwater | place... | reverse complement strand
CAAGGCGGCGGTGACCAGACAGATTCATTATGGGAGAAAACGCGGGGTGCCCTGGGGCAGTTCTGAATCCGGCTACAACGCAACCGACGTTAATCTGAACTACCAGTATCGCGCCTTTGGTATACCCGGCCTGGGTCTAAAACGCGGGCTAGCCGATGACCTGGTTATTGCGCCCTATGCCACGGCACTGGCACTGATGGTTGCGCCCGAAGAGGCATGCCTGAATCTCGAGCGTCTCGCGGCTGAAGGATTTGCAGGAACTTATGGCTTCTTTGAAGCAATCGACTATACTCCTTCACGTTTGCAGCGTGGACAATCAAGCGCCGTCGTCCGGTCTTTCATGGCACATCATCAGGGTATGAGCTTTCTATCTCTGGCCTATGTGCTTTTAGACCGTCCGATGCAAAAACGATTTGAATCGGAACCCATGTTTCAGGCAACCATGCTTTTGCTTCAGGAGCGAATCCCCAAGGCTGCGGCATTCTACACGCACTCCGGCGAACTATCCGACCATCAGGCCGAATTACTGGGTGCGGAGGCACCGATACGCGTTTTCGGCAGTCCGAATACGCCCAAACCGGAAGTGCATCTGTTGTCAAACGGAAGATACCACATGATGATCACAAACGCCGGTGGCGGCTACAGCCGCTGGAAAGACATGGCCGTCACGCGCTGGCGCGAAGACAGTACCTGTGATAATTGGGGCTCCTTCTGTTATCTCCGGGACGTGGCAAGCGGAGAATTCTGGTCAACGGCCTATCAGCCGGCACTCAAACAAGCAGATAAGTATGAAACGATATTTTCGGAGGCAAAAGCGGAGTTTCGTTGCCGCATCCATGACATTGACACGCATACGGAAATTGCCGTTTCGCCCGAGGATGACATCGAGCTGCGCCGCATCACCATCATAAACCGTTCCGGAAAACGCAGATCCATAGATATTACAAGTTATGCGGAGGTTGTCCTCGCCTCACCTGCTGCGGATGCGCTGCATCCTGCGTTCAGCAATCTATTTGTCCAGACCGAGATTCTTAACCGGCAACGGGCGATTCTCTGTACGCGCCGGCCCCGCTCTCAGGGTGAAGCCGCTCCATGGATGTTTCATCTGATGGCAGTGCACGGCGCTGACATCGAAGAAATATCTTATGAGACCGACCGACTGCAGTTTATCGGCCGCGGAAATACAGTGGCCAATCCGCAAGCAATGATTAACACATCGGCCCTCTCCGGCAGTGAGGGCTCCGTGTTGGATCCGATCGTCTCGATCCGTTATCGAATTACCATTGATGCGGAAGAAGCAGCAACGGTTAATATTGTTTCAGGCATCGGGGAAACCCGCGATGCAGCCCTAAGCCTGGTCGGAAAGTACCAGGACCGGCGTCTCGCTGATCGGGTCTTCGACCTTGCGTGGACACACAGCGATATCTTCTTGCGGCAGATTAATTCCACGGAGGCCGACGCGCAACTCTACGGACGCCTTGCAGGTTCGGTGATCTATGCCAATGCTTCCCTCCGTGCCAACACGAGTGTTATCATCAAGAATCAACGCGGGCAATCCGGTTTATGGGGCTATGCAATATCCGGCGATTTACCGATCGTAATTCTGCGAATTGAAGATCCGGCCAATATTGAACTGGTACGTCAGCTCATACAGGCTCACACATACTGGCGGTTAAAAGGATTAGCTGTGGACCTGGTAATCTGGAACGAAGATCACGCCGGTTACCGGCAACAACTCCATGAACAAATAATGGGGTTAATTGCCGCAGGTGTCGGAACCCATTTAACGGATCAACCGGGCGGCATTTTTGTAAGGCCTTCGGACCAGATATCGGGTGAGGAACGCATTCTGCTCCAGACAGTAGCCCGTGCCATTATAACCGACAGCCGGGGGATGCTGGCGGACCAGATCAAACCCAGGAGCCTGGCCCTGGTGGAATCGACTGTGCCTATTCTTACGCCAACCCGGACTCATCGCAGCGCTCCTCCGGCAGTTCCAGCCATGCCTCGCAACGATCTGCTGTTTTTTAACGGATTCGGCGGATTTACCCCTGATGGCCGCGAGTATATCATCACAACCACACATGATCAGGTAACACCGGCACCATGGGTGAATATACTGGCGAATCCGAATTTCGGAACCGTCATCTCGGAAAGCGGCTCTGCCTATACCTGGGCAGAGAACGCCCACGAGTTTCGCATCACTCCCTGGCATAACGATCCAGTGAGTGATGCGAGCGGAGAAGCTTTCTACCTCCGCGATGAAGAACGCGGCCACTTCTGGTCTCCCATGCCGCTTCCAAAGCGTGGAGTAACGCCCTATGTTATCCGTCACGGATTCGGCTACACCGTATTCGAGCACTTAGAACGCGGCATACGCTCCGAGGTATGGGTTTACGTGGCCATGGACGCATCAATCAAATTTACTGTTTTGAAGATCAAAAACGTGTCGGACAGATTACGCATGCTCTCTGCTACCGGATATGCGGAATGGGTATTAGGAGACCTGCGGCCTAAATCTACTATGCATGTAATCACCGAAATTGATTCAAACAGCGGAGCGCTTTTCGCAAGAAACCCTTACAATACAGAGTTTCCGAACCGGATTGCCTTTTTCGACGTTGACGAAGCGAACCGGACGGTAAGCGGTGACAGAACTGAATTTCTGGGGCGCAACGGCACGCTCGCCAGTCCGGCTGCAATGACCCGGGTCCGGCTTTCCGGCAGGGTGGGGGCCGCTCTTGACCCTTGTGCAGCGATTCAGGTTCCCTTTGAACTGGCAGCTGGGCAGGAACGTGAAATAGTTTTCAGACTCGGCGTAGGGCGGGATACCGGTGACGCAGGCAACCTTGTCCGTCGCTTCCGCGGAACTGCTGCGTCCCACCAGTCGCTTGAAAAGGTCTGGCAATACTGGCGGCACACTCTCGGGGCAGTGAATGTGGAAACACCCGACCAGTCACTCAACATGTTGACCAACGGATGGCTTTTGTATCAGACAATAGCATGCCGTCTGTGGGCGCGCAGCGGCTACTATCAGTCCGGCGGTGCCTTCGGTTTTCGAGATCAGTTACAAGACGTAATGGCGCTCATCCACACCGAACCGCACCTTGTGCGCGAACACCTCCTTCTTGCGGCAGGCCGTCAATTTACCGAGGGTGATGTGCAGCACTGGTGGCATCCTCCTGTTGGCCGCGGGGTGCGCACACAATGTTCCGATGATTATCTCTGGCTGCCATTGGCGATGTGCCGCTATGTTAGGAGTACGGGGGATTATGGAGTATTGGATGAAACCATACACTTTCTTCAGGGTCGCCCGATAAATGCAAATGAGGACTCCTATTACGATCTACCCGGCCGGTCCCATGAATCGGCTGGTTTGTATGAACATTGCGTAAGAGCCATATTGAAAGGTCTTAACTATGGCGAACATGGATTGCCGCTCATTGGCTCAGGCGACTGGAACGACGGCATGAACATGGTGGGCATAGAGGGCAAAGGTGAAAGTATCTGGCTGGGCTTTTTCCTGTATGCTGTGCTTATGCAATTCACAGAGGTTGCACGCAGGCGTGGCGATATAAATTTTGCCGAACGATGTGAAGCAGAGGCGGCTTCCTTGCGCGGAAACATTGAGCAGCATGGCTGGGATGGTGGTTGGTACCGCCGCGCTTACTTCGACAACGGCTCACCGCTTGGGTCGATGAGCAACACGGAATGCCGGATTGATTCGATTGCACAAAGCTGGTCTGTTCTCTCCGGCGCCGGTGATACCGAGCGTTCGCGCATAGCCATGGAGGCGGTGGATCAACATCTTGTCCACCGGGAACAGGCGCTGATCCAACTCCTGGACCCGCCATTCGACAAATCTGATTTAAATCCGGGTTATATAAAGGGATATGTCCCAGGAGTAAGGGAGAATGGCGGGCAATACACCCATGGGGCGATATGGATGGCAATGGCTTTCGCTAAATTGGGGGACAGCCAACGCGCCTGGGAACTGATGACCATGATTAATCCGATAAATCATGCAAGGTCACCTGAGTCGGTTGGAATATACAAAGTAGAACCCTACGTTATTGCGGCTGATGTTTATGCACTCTCACCACACACAGGCCGTGGCGGATGGACATGGTACAGCGGTTCGGCGGGCTGGATGTACCGTCTGATCACGGAATCACTTTTGGGGCTGAGATTGGAAGTGGACAGGTTGAGTTTTGCACCGCTTCTCCCGGCGGATTGGAAGGGCTTTACAGTACACTACCGATACAGGGAAACTGTCTACCACATCGCAATTCTGCGCAGGCAGGTTGGCGATGATACAACAAGTGTGACTGTCGACGGCACCCCGCAACATGATAAAACGATTACTCTTATTGACGACCTTCAGGAACATTTGGTAGAGGTGAAAATACCTGTCTGAATATAACAACAGAGCCAATTACAGGGTTCTTATTATTGGAAGAACAAAAATGGATTACAATACACAATATGTCGATCGCCTCTTATTATAGTTATATTTGTTAGCATAAGGATATATACATATATGGTTAATGCTCGAAATAAATCAAAGACCCGAACACCTTCGAAAGAAAAACCCATAGAGATAAAAGCACCTGCTGATGCGGTAATGCTTGGCGAATTGCCTGCAACCGCCATTTGCGGAAATGACATCAGTTCATCCTGTTTATATGTTTCTGCGTTATCAATTATATATGCAGGGAAATTTGCATGGATTTCTCTATTAATAGTTGCCGGTGTCTTATTTTTCTATCGTAAAATATATGGCGAGGTTGTTGGCGCCCTGCCTTTGAACGGAGGTGCATACAATGCACTGCTCAACACAACAAGTAAATCAGTGGCTTCCCTTGCTGCTGCTCTGACCCTTCTGTCGTACATGGCCACAGCGGTCATTTCAGCCAGTGAAGCAATGCATTATGTATATACATTATGGCATGGGCTGCCTGTCATCGAATCAACAATAGTATTGCTGCTATTCTTCATGTTTTTAACCATAATTGGAATCGGCGAATCTTCCAGAGTTGCAGTAGTTATATTTATCACTCATTTGTGCTGCCTTACCGTTCTGGTTATCGCGGGCGGTATATACATAAAAACTCATGGATTCGGTGTTCTTGAGTCCAATTATAGTATTCCGGTTGAAGGTGGATTGGCTATGGCTTTATTCTTCGGATTTTCTGCCGCTATGCTGGGTATTTCCGGGTTTGAAAGTTCAGCTAATTTTGTAGAAGAACAGGCTCCGGGTGTTTTCCCGAAAACACTGCGCAATATGTGGATTGTGGTCAGTGTTTTCAATCCCCTGACAGCTTTCCTTGCACTTGCAATTATACCAATTCAGGAAGTAGCGGCAAATCAGGAAGCATTACTCGCTCATATTGGGGGTATTGCCGCCGGGAATTGGCTTTTGTGGGTCATTTCGGTTGATGCAGCACTTGTTTTAAGCGGAGCAGTGCTAACTTCTTTTGTAGGTGTTGGCGGCTTGGTACAGCGAATGACACTGGACCGAACTCTGCCGCAGTTTTTTCTCAAACTGAATAAAAGAAATTCTCCTTATCGCATTATGATTGCGTTTTTTCTTCTTTGCCTTTCAATTTTGCTGATTACCAAGGGGAAACTAGGCGCGCTGGCAGGTGTTTATACAATTTCATTTTTATCAGTAATGGCATTATTCGCCATCGGAAATATTTTGCTCAAAGTGAAGCGTGCCCGTTTGCCCCGTCCGGAAAAGGCCGGCGCTATTGCTCTTTTTATAGCTATCACGGCCGTTCTTGCAGCACTTGCCGGAAATGCCATTATGAACCCGGTTTATGTTGCTGTGTTTCTGGAGTATTTTCTGCCGGCCATGGGTGTTCTTGGAATAATGCTATATAGAACATCAATACTTAAGGGCTTGCTATATTTATTTAAACATATTTCGGATAAAATTCAGACAGCGGTTTCTTTTGGAAATGCAACGTTGCTCAAGATGATCAACGATATTAATGCACAGGAATTTGTGTTTTTTACTAAGGATGATAATGTGGCTATCTTGAATAAGGTAATGATTTATGTCACCCAGAATGAACAAACGCGCAAATTAAAAATCGTTACTGTTTTGCCTGAAGATGGCGACCTGACGCCAGGTCTCGAAAGGGATATAGAGGTTCTTGACCGGGCTTATCCTGATATTAAAATCGACTTTGTGAAACTGTACGGTGAATTTGGTCCTGGAATAATCACGAAGCTATCAAAGGCATGGAACATTCCACCAAATTTCATGTTTATTGGCTCACCTGGTGATCATTTTCCTTATAAAATAGCTGATTTAGGAGGAGTACGATTAATTATTTAACAAGTGAGTAAGTTTCAAACAACATACATGCGTTAAAAATAATAATCGATAAAATTGGCACCAGGATTCGGATGCGGAAAGGATTCGGAATATTATTCTGACAAACGCTATAAAGCTGTTCTTTACTGTTTTATCTTGAAGTCATTATTTATGAGTTCCTCTTTTGCCTCTTCAAGAGTTACTTCTTTTAAAGTCATTCCACAAAGAGGGCATTTGCCCGGTTTGTCGGAAATTACATTCCAGTCCATCTGATCCTGAAAGACCTTTCCGTCCTTGTTTTCATCGATTGCCTTTAAATCGATTACACCGTGGCGAATAACAGGATCTGTTTCCTTTTTTGCTTCCTGCGCACATGATAAAGCTGTAAAAAGGAATAAAAAAACAATCATTAAAGAGATTATTCTACCTTTCTTAAATGCCATAATTTCCTCCTTTGGTTAAATTTTACTATTAAAGTTAGCATGGGAATACTGACAAACCCAAACTCTATCAAAAATTCTTTTTTATTTTCCAAAGCTTATAAATTGCAGGATAGACAATAAGCTCCATCATAAACGATGTTACAAGGCCTCCTATCATCGGTGCTGCAATTCTTTTCATTACATCGGTGCCGGTTGCTGTTGACCACATTATCGGCAGCAAACCCATAAAGGCCGCTGCAACCGTCATCATTTTCGGCCGCACCCGTTTTACTGCGCCATGAACTATTGCTTCATCCAGCTGGCTTATATTGTTGAGCATTCCTGCCTTTTTCGCCGAATCATAGGATAGATCAAGAAACAGCAGCATGAATACGCCTGTTTCGGCGTCAAGTCCGAGAAGCGCTATCATCCCGACCCATGCGGCAATAGAAACGTTGTAATCGAGAAAATAAAACAGCCAGATGGCGCCTATAGCTGAAAACGGTACAGCCAGCATAACCATAATCGCTTTAAAAGCGGATTTTGTATTAATATAAAGAAGCACAAATATCAGAACAAGTGTGATAGGAACTATAACCTTAAGCAGTTCGCGCACCCTTAGCATATTTTCGTACTGCCCGCTCCATTGCAGAGCATAGCCTGTTGGAAGCGAGATGTTTTTTGCCACTTTTTCTTTTGCCTCGTTTACATAGCCTCCAATATCCCGACCTGTAATATCAACATATACATAGCCTGTCAGAAAGCCATTTTCATCTCTTATCATGGCAGGCCCCCCGACAATTTCTATATGGGCAAGCTGTGCCAGCGGCACATTTATTCCCATAGGGGTTGAGACAAGAACACGACCAAGCCTTTCCAGGTCATCTCTTAATTCACGCGGATATCTGATATTTACCGGATATCTCTCACGCCCTTCAATGGATGTGGTTATATTTTCACCTCCGATGGCGCTCATGATAACGGACTGTAGTTTTTCAATTGTAAGTCCGTAACGGGCAAGCTGATTCCTGTCCGGATTAAAATCCAGAAAATAACCGCCTGCCACTCGCTCTGCGTAAACGCTTCGTGTTCCGGGAATATTTCTGATAATACTTTCAAGATTTAAGCCTATTGTTTCTATTTCTTTAATATCCGCTCCCGATATTTTGATTCCAACAGGAGTTCTTACTCCGGTTGAGAGCATGTCAATTCTTGCTTTTATCGGCATGGTCCAGGAATTAGTCACACCGGGAATTTTCAAAGCCTTATCCATTTCATTGATAAGATCTTCCCAGGATATCGTATCCGGCCATATGGGGCGCATAATTTTTTTTAAAAATTCAGGCGCCCATGAAGAATACCATCTGTCTTTTGGTCTCCATTTGTTTTCGGGCTTTAAAATTACGGTGGTCTCCATCATGGAAAAAGGAGCCGGATCAGTGGATGTATCGGCCCTGCCGGCTTTTCCGAAAACTCTTTCAACCTCAGGAAAAGATTTTAATACGCGATCCTGTGTAGTAAGAAGCTCCTGTGCCGCACTTACAGAGATTCCCGGAAGAGTTGTAGGCATATAAAGAATTGAACCTTCTTTTAAAGGAGGCATGAACTCCGAACCGAGCTTGAAATAAACCGGCAGGCTAAGGGCCACCAGTATCAGCGAAGAAGCTATAATCGATTTCGGATGCTTTAGCGCAAATCTGCATACCGGTTCATAAAGCTTAAATATCACCCGGCTTATCGGATGTTTTTCTTCAGGATAGTATGTTCCTACAAAAAACTTATTTGCAAGCCAGGCAAGCCCCCGCGGTTTGAATTCAAAAGGATCTATGCGTGAGAAAAGCATCCGCAGAGCAGGATCAAGAGTTATCGCCAAAATCGCCGCAATAGCCATAGCAAGCGTTTTTGTATAGGCAAGAGGCTTAAAGAGCCTTCCTTCCTGATCAACCAGCGCAAAAACCGGGAGAAACGCAACTGCTATAACAAGAAGTGAAAAGAAAACCGCTGGACCGACTTCTTTGAGAGCTTCAAGCCGGATTTCGTGGAAATCCCCTTTTCTGCCGTCTGCCTGCCAGTGATAAATTTTATTGTAGGCGTTTTCAACCTCAACAATTGCGCCGTCAACAAGAACGCCTATTGAGATTGCGATACCGGCGAGAGACATGATGTTTACGTTTATATCCAGAAGATACATAGGAATAAATGCCAGAAGCACGGAAAGCGGGATAGTGACAATAGGCACCACAGCAGAAGGGATATGCCAAAGGAAAAGGAGTATAACAAGCGACACCAATATCATTTCCTCGACAAGCTTTTCTTTAAGAGTCGCAAGTGCTCTGTGAATGAGATCGGAACGATCATAAGTTGTCACCACTTCTACCCCTTCGGGAAATGATGGCTCAATTTCCTTTATTTTCTCCTTAACCCTGTTTATAACATTAAGGGCGTTTTCTCCATGCCTCATCACAACAATGCCGCCAACAGTATCACCGAGTCCGTCAAGATCCGAAACACCCCTGCGTAATTCAGGCCCAAGCTCCACCCTTCCCACATCGGAAAGCAGAACAGGAACTCCATTGGAGTTTGTTTTTAATACTATCTTGTCAAAATCGCCAAGAGACCTTGCATAGCCGTGGGCGCGAACCATATACTCGATTCCGCTCCATTCAATGAGCCTGCCCCCGACCTCATTATTGGACTCTTGTATGGATTTAATCACTTCATCAAGCGAGAGCCCGTATGCAGCAAGCCGGTTCGGATCTATTACAATCTGGTATTGTTTTACAAAACCTCCAATCGATGCAACTTCGGCAACTCCTTGAACGGATTGTATTGCATAACGCAGATTCCAGTCCTGAAAGGAACGGAGCTGGTCTAAAGAATGCTTTCCGGAACGGTCGACGAGAGCATACTGAAACACCCAACCGACTCCTGTGGCATCAGGCCCAAGCTCTGTCTGAACGCCTTGTGGAAGTTTTGATTGAATCTTCGAAAGATATTCAAGGACTCTTGAGCGCGCCCAGTAAATATCGGTACCGTCTTTAAATATTACATAAACATAGGAAAACCCGAAATCGGAGAAACCGCGTATTGCTTTAACGTTTGGCGCACCGAGAAGCGCCGTGATTATCGGGTATGTAATCTGATCTTCAATAATATCGGGAGATCGATCCCATTTCGAATATATAATAACCTGGGTATCGGAAAGATCGGGAAGAGCATCGAGGCGGATCTGGCTTAGTGTGTAAACGGCTATTACCGCAAGAGTAATTGCACCCATAATAACAAGTATGCGGTTTTTTGCAGAAAACCCGATGATTTTCCGTATCATTATTTACCTCCGCTACCCTTTTTAGATTCTTCCGTAGACCGTAAAATGGCAGCCCGCAAACGGGATTCCGAATCAAGCAGAAAATTGGCTCTTACAACAACCTTTTCTCCGGCGCTAACTCCTGATAACACCTGCGCCATTCCATTGCTGCGATATCCTGTTTTTACTTCGCGTGGTTCAAAAAAATCGCCTCCGGAACTCACAAAAACAATCTGGCGCAAACCGGTATTTATTACAGCTGAATCGGGAATTACAACAGAATCGGGAACCGCAACTTTCATGGAAACATTCACGTACATTTCAGGCTTTAAAGAGAAATCGTCATTTTGAAATTCAAACCGCGCTCTTAACGTGCGGCTTTGAGGATCAAGATAAGGATAGACATAAGAGATACGGCCGGTCATTTCTTTTCCGGGATTATAAGCAAGAGAGATTACGCCCTTTTGGCCAACCCGTATAAAGCGGGATTCAAACTCATAAAAATCGGCTTCAATCCATACTTTTGAAAGATCTGTAATGGTAAAAAGTTCCATACCCGGTTCAATCTGCTGGCCTTCATAAGCCATTTTCGTTGTAACAAAACCGGAAACAGGAGCAAGAAGAGTTACAGTGCGGCGCGGGGTGCCGGTTTTTTCTATTTCGTTTATAAAACTTTCCGGCACATCAAAAAGTTCCAGTCTTTTTTTCCCGGCTTTTAAAAGGTCTTCTCCACATTTTCTTACTTCAGGAATTGATGAGGTTGCAAAACTTGCTGCATTTTCTCGTGCACGCAGAAATTCTTCCTGGCTGGCAAGAAGCTCGGGGGAATAAATAGTTAAAAGAGGCTGGCCGGCTTTTACAAGCTGGCCGGTTGTGTTTACATATAGTTTTTCAATCCATCCGGAAATTTTTGTATGAACATGGCGCATCCTCGCTTCATCTGCTTTCACAAGGCCGACAGCTCTGATATCTCCGTCAAGCTTTTGTTTTACGGCATCGGCTGTCTGAATGCCAGCAAGGCGAACTCCTTTTTCATCAAGAGAAACTGTTGCATGCTCCTTAAGCTCTTTTTTCTCAGGCTGTTTTACTTCATCGTCATAAACAGGAATATATTTCATACCCATTTCATCTTTAGCAGGTACAGGTGATGTTATGGGTGGATTCATTGGGTTGCGATAAAAAAGTATTTTTCTCTTACCATTTGAAGCAGGCTTTTCGGAATTATTTGCAGCCTGTTCTTTTAAAGGCAAAGGCTCTACTTTCTTATCTGCGGAGTCGGACGCGCTTTTTTCAATCGCTACAAGATCCATTCCGCATATAGGGCAGGTTCCGGGTTTATCAGCAATATAGGTTGGATGCATGGGACAATGGTATTGAACTGCTTGTTTCTGTTTATCTTTTTCAGCACAGGCCGATATAAAAGCAGTAAAAAATAGTGCAAATATGACAAGAAATATTAATTTATATCCATGAGATGATATTTTCATGGTTTTTGTCCTTGCTTATCATTTGATGGAAGAGGGGCTGTAAGCGCATCAAATCCTGCCCATGTAACATACCTGTCTGCTTCGCGGCGGGCAAGCTGAGTCCTTGCATCAAGCCATAAGTTATAATCTTCAATAACAACCGAAAAATCTGCACGTCCCGATAGATAGGAAGCACGTGCTGAATTAAGGGCGGCGCTTGTCTGGGGAATAATTGCATCTTTATAAATAACTATCTGTTTCTGATCCCGGTTCCATCTTGCAATCAGATTCGTAATTTCAGAGCTTGCCGCTAATTTTGCTTCCTCAAGCAGTTTTGCTGATTCGTCAACTTTAAGGGTTGCAGCTCTTTTAAGAGGTTTCTGTTTTACATTTTGCCATAAAGGAAGAGTTATACCGAAAGAAAGAAGCCCCATAGGTTCATAATTATTATCGTAACCTATTCCGGCGCCAACAAAAAAATCCGGCCAAAAATCAAGATCCGCTGATTCTACTCTGTATTTTGCAGCTTTTACGGCATACGTCCTTAATAGAACAGATGGTGAGTTGGTAAAGGCAAGCTGTTCAGGTTTTTCCAATTGCTCCTGTGTTAAAGAAACGACAGGAAGCGAAACGACTTTTCCGATTAAATGGTTTCCAGAACGCCCGAGCAACCTGTTTAATCCTGCAGACATTTCTTTTCGCTTTGCAGTAATATCGGTCATTTTTTCAAGAAGGCGGGATAATTCAAGCTGGGCCTTAATCTGTGACTCCTGATCTCCTTCACCTGTGCTGTAGCGCACGGCAGCTGTTGCTTCAAGCATTTTGAGAAGTTCTTGGGCAAGTTTAAGAGCATCTAATTCGCTGTCAATCGAATAAAGTTCGGCGTAAATGGTGCGCACATCCTTTGTAATCTGCCGGTTGGTATAAACAAGATTGGCAAACTCCATTTCCGATTCAGCGCCGGCGGATTTTCCAAGAGTAGAACGCTTCCCAGGGAAAGGAAGTTCCTGTTTTAACATCATTTCACCTTTTATAAAGTTAGGCGAAGATAGTGAACTGACATTTTCCTCGAGGGTAAATTCAAGCATCGGATCAGGCAAGGCAGATGCCGGCGTAATAAGTTCTTTTGATGCTGCGAATCTATCTTTTACAGCATTTATAGCAGGAGATTTTTCAAGCGCTTCTGATACAAGCTCTTCTATTGGAGGTGCATAAGGCCCTTGATCAGCAATAGTAACTTCTTTAGGTTTTTCGTAAGCATCGCTGTTACGGAGAGTAAAGGAAAACAGTATCATCGAAATGACAAAAAATCTTAAAATGAGATTTAATTTCAAATAATCCTCCTAACAATGCATGGGGGAGAGGGAAGAACCAAGGCTTTTTCCAGTGTTTCTCATTTTGAAAAATTTGATAGAAATATATATTACAAACCAGAATGTCTTTGCCGTGAAAACCATCTTCGTTGTTCAATCCATGGCTGAATGTATAAATAAAGCGCAGGCAGTATGAAAAAAGTGTCCCGGGCCAGGGTAAGCGGGGAGATCTTTTCTCCGATTCCAAAGCAACCGCAATCAGCACCAATGCCGCGCAGATATGTAACCAACATAACAACGATGAAAAGCGCGAGAAAACCTCCGGCTAAAGCAGATGTATACCGGATCATAATTCCAAGAAGTAATGCTATACCCAAGGCAATTTCCAACCAGGGAAGTATCTTAACGATCCAGATTACTATACTTGGTGATACTAGTTTATAGCTTTCGACGGCAACTGCAAACTGTGGAGGATTATCCAGCTTGGTATAAGCCTGCATAGATAAATATCCCTCCCAGAAAAAGCCTGGAAGCCCAATGGAGAATATGAATCATCATCTATGGTTTGTTTTATGGACGGATCCTTTATCAATTCCTTAACCTTCGCCATTTCATCCTCAGAAAGAACACGAGCAACAACAGCTTCAATGTTAACCGGTGCATCCGGAGTTCCTCCCACGCATCTGTTTTTTTGATTCAACTTCGGTTTGTGCAATCGCCGATGACACTATGGTTACTATTGTCGATATTATTATTAATGCTCGTGTTTTAGCGTTCATATCTTTACCGCCTTTTCCATGTTTAAGACTTCTGCAACTCTCTCAGTGTAAGCAATTCATTGCAATGGTAAAAAATATGTATTTATCCCTTACGGGACCAGTCAATTATTTTTTTACCTGGAAGTCATTATTTATGAGTTCCTCTTTTGCCTCTTCAAGAGTTACTTCTTTTAAAGTCATTCCACAAAGAGGGCATTTGCCAGGCTTGTCGGAAATTACATTCCAGTCCATCTGATCCTGAAAAACCTTTCCATCCTTGTTTTGATCGATTGCTTTTAAATCAATTACACCATGGCGAATGATAGGATTATTTTCTTTTGCCATTTCGGGCGTCATAGTCTCGTGGCTCCCGGAATTTCCAGTTATGCCCTGTGCAAATGATAAAGCTGCAAACAGGAACACAAGAACAACGACCATACCTACTGTCTTACTTGCCTTAATCAACATTATCTTTCTCCTTTTATTAAATTATTGAGCCAATTGCAAAAATCCCTGTTCTGTCATTCCCGCAACGTTTCTGGGAATCATGTACTGTCCCGGTTTTTAATATGCACGACTTTTTCAACTGCATCCGACCTGCTGCGCCTATGCACTTTCCGTCAGCATGTTCTGTTTTCGCATCTCCCTTCTTTTGAGAGCATAGAAAATAGCTGGAAAGATCGTCAGTTCCATGATCATGCTGGTAAAAATGCCGCCTGCCATCGGCGCAGCGATTCGTTTCATCACATCACCGCCCGCACCGTGACCGATAAGGATAGGCAAAAGACCGAAGAACAGTACAAGTACGGTCATCATCTTAGGGCGAATCCTTTTTACCGCTCCTTCAAATATTGATTCTCTCAAATCGGCAAAGGATTTAAGAGCCCCTCGCTTCTTCCAGTCCTCATAAGCGATGTCTAAATACAGCAGCATCACTACTCCTGTTTCAGCATCGACTCCCAACAGAGCAATAATACCAACCCACACGGCAACACTTAAATGAAATCCGGCAAGATAAAGATACCAGACGGCTCCAACCATTGAAAAGGGAAGCGCCAGAAGGATAATGCCTGTTTTGACAAAAGATTTCGTATTGAAATAAAGAAGCATGACGACAATTAAAAATGTCAACGGCAAAACGATAGCTAACCTTTGCCCGGCCCGTTCCATATATTCAAACTGACCGCTCCATTTTAAAGAATAACCCTGGGGCAGTTTTACTTCTGCCGCGATTATTTTTTGCGCCTTTTCAACATAAGTTCCAACATCGATATTTTCAATATCAATATAAACCCAGGCATTCGGTCTGGCATTCTCAGACTTTATCATGGGAGGACCTTTGCGAATCTGAACATTGCCCAATTCCGCCAAGGGGATATTGCCTCCTCCGGGCAGGGGCACAAGCACCCTTTTTAGCGCATCGATATTTTCCCGGTAATCCCTCTGGTATCGCAAGTTAACCGGGTAGCGTTCCAGCCCTTCGACAGTTTTTGTGACATTCATTCCGCCAACGGCAGCCATAAATACTTTTTGCACATCGGATATTGTTAATTCGTATCTGGCGATTGCATCCCTGTTTATACTAAAATCCACATAATTGCCGCCGGCAGAGCGTTCAGCAAAAACCGAGCGGGTACCGGGTATCTTTCTTGCTACTTGTTCGATCCGCTTGCCTATGTCCTGCAAGACATCCAGCTCCGGCCCCGCTATTTTAATACCCACGGGGGTCTTAATCCCCGTTGAAAGCATGTCAATTCTTGTTTTGATGGGCATGGTCCAGGCATTGGTAACACCGGGAAACTTAACAACGGCATCCAATTCTTCAACGAGTTTTTCCCGTGTCATGCCGGGACGCCACTGATCTTCAGGTTTTAGTTGAATCGTTGTTTCAATCATAGACAGAGGTGCCGGATCGGTAGCGGTATCGGCTCTGCCGATTTTTCCGAATACGGATTTTACTTCCGGAAATGTTTTTATCAGCTTGTCTGTCTGCTGAAGGATTTCTCTCGCTTTGGTAATCGAAATACCGGGAAGAGTAGTAGGCATATACAGAAGATCGCCTTCGTACAATGGAGGCATGAATTCCGAACCAAGTCTGGAGAAGGGAATGTAGGTAATAGCCACGATTATTACTGCAATTGCAATAACCATCCAACGGGCCTTCATCACAAAATCAACGACGGGATGATAAATTTTCATCATGAGTTTTGTAATAGGATTTTCTTCTTCACTTTTCATTTTACCACGGATGAAGAATCCCATTAATACGGGAATAATGGTAATGGAAAGTATTGCAGCCGCACCCATCGAATATGTTTTTGTGAAGGCTAATGGCTTGAACAATCTTCCTTCCTGCGCCTCCAATGTAAATACTGGTAAGAAGGAAACCGTGATAACTAAAAGTGAAAAAAATATTGAAGGTCCAACTTCTCTTGCTGATTCGAGAATGACCTCCCAGTGGGGACGCTTCTCTTCTTCAGATAATATTTGATTCTTAACAAGGTGAGAATGTGAGTTTTCCACCATGATTATTGCGGCATCCACCATGGCGCCGACCGCAATGGCGATACCTCCCAAGGACATGATGTTGGCATTGATGCCCTGAAATTTCATTACAAGCAGTGCGGCAAGAACGGCAGTGGGCAAGGTGAAGATGATAACCAGGGAACTGCGAAAATGCATCAGAAAAACAATGACAATCAAGGCTACGATGATTCCCTCTTCTATGAGTTTTTGCCCCAGATTATTAACTGCTTTATGTATCAAAGTTGATCTGTCGTACACGGGAACTATTTCTACATCGGGGGGAAGAGATGCCTGTAATTCCTTAAGCCTTTGCTTAACCCTGTTTATCACGGCCAACCCGTTTTCACCAAAACGTTGAACTACTATTCCGCCAACTACCTCTCCTTCTCCATCTAACTCGGCAATGCCTCTTCTCAGTTCGGGACCAATATCTATATTGGCGACATCTTTCATATAAACAGGCGTACCTGTGTTTTTGTTCCGTCCTATGGCGATATTTTTTAGATCTTCTACACCTTTTATGTATCCCAGGCCTCTGACCATAAACTCGGTCTCGCCCATTTCCATTAACCTGCCGCCAACATCGTTGTTGCTTTCCAGAATAGCCATTCGTATTTTGCTTAAGGGGATATCATAGGATGCAAGTTTTGTTGGATCAACATTGACCTGGTATTGTTTTACGAATCCTCCGATACTTGCCACTTCCGAAACTCCGGGCAGAGAAGTTAATTCATAACGTAAAAACCAATCCTGAATTGAGCGCAGTTCCTGCAGACTCCTTGTTGGGGATTTAAGCGCATATTCGTAAACCCACCCTAATCCCGTAGCATCCGGCCCCAATTGAGGAGTAACTCCTTCCGGCAGTTGGCTTCTCATTGAACTTAAGTATTCCAGTACCCGGCTTCGCGCCCAATACAAATCCGTTCCGTCTTCAAAAATTATATAGACCATCGAGAAACCAAAGAAGGAATAGCCTCGCACATCCTTTGCGTAAGGTACGGACAGCATTTTGGTTGTAAGAGGGTATGTTACCTGATCTTCTACTATTTGCGGGCCTTGCCCTGAATATTCCGTATAAATAATTACCTGGACATCGCTTAAATCGGGAATGGCATCTACCGCCGTATTTTTAATCGCCCATATGCCTCCCATAATCAATGCCACAGTAAGTATGATAACGAGTATTCTGTTATTGATTGACCACTCGATTATCCCGGCGATTACTCCCTTTTTATCCGAACTGCTGTCATGTATCATTTATCTTCTCCGAAGATATTCAGAAAGGATGTGAGCAAAACATAAAACACCATTTTATTCTTTGTACTTAAAATCGTGTTCCTTTAAATTCTTCTTTACTTTCTCTATGGAAAACTCCCGCAAGGTCATGCCGCATAAGGGGCAGGTTCCCGGCTCATCAGAAATAACATTCCAGTCCATTATGTCTTCATAAAGCTTGCCGTCTTTATTTTTGTCAATTACTTCTAAATCAATAACCCCTTCTCTTACTCTCGGGTCTTCCTTTTCCATCTTTTCTTTTTTAGCCGTATCCCCCATCGATTCCCTTTCCCCACTCTGGTCAGCCTTTATTTCCGGCTTATCTTTTTTGCCCGAACCGCCAAACTGTGTTAACGCCGCTTTCAGGTTACTTTCGGAATCAATAAGAAACTGTGCTGAGGTTACAATGGTATTGCCTACTGAAAGTCCATCGAGTACCTGGTAATATCCGTCGGAATAGTCCCCAAGTTTTACTTCGACAGGTTTGAATTTCCCGTTACCCAATGCGAGTATCAGAATATTCCTCTGACCGCTGCGAAGTACAGCCTGTTCGGGAACGACCGGATAATTTCCCGCATTCCTTCCTTTTATAACGATGTTTGCAAACATTGAAGGCTTCAATTCGTTTTTATAATTAGGAATATCAAATCTGACTTTTACCGTTCTTGTCTTATTATCAAGGGTCGGATAAATAAAGGAGATTTTACTATGATAGGCTTTTCCGGGTAAGTAACTGAATGTAATTTCCGCAGGTGCACCCAATTTTATTTTGGGTAATTCATATTCGTAAATATCAGCCAGCAACCACAGGTTTGCAAGATCGGCTATATGCAGCAGCGTGGCGCCCGCCATAATCTTCTGACCTTCTACAACATTTTTTTCCATAACCGTTCCGCTATTCTGGGCATGAAGTGTGATGTATGTTTTTACTTCTCCGGTTTTTTTCAATCTTTCGATTTCACTTGCAGGTATTTCCATCAATTCCAATTTTCTCACAGAGCTTTTCAATAACTCATCACCACTTGCGACTGCTTCAGGGAAGCCGGAACTTTTTACAGATTCCTTATAGGAAAGAGCCGTCAATAGTTCCTGTTCAGCGGCCACTAAATCGGGTGAATATATATCCATAAGTTTTTCACCCTTTCTCACAACCTGGCCTGTGTAGTTCACATACAACTTTTCCACCCAGCCATTTACCCTTGTAGTGGCAATATAATCAGTCTTCTCATTCAGGGCTAAGATACCATTCGTAATAACCTGAGGATTAAGTTCTCTAACTTCCACAACAGCGGTTTTCACATTCATGTTTTGCTGTACTGCCCCGTTGATGGTTATAATGCCGGTAGAAGATGCCTCATCTTCATAAACAGGAACCAAATCCATCCCCATATTTGATTTTCCAGGCTTATCGTATATTTCATTTGGGTTCATCGGCGCACGCCAATATAAAATCTTTTTCTCTTTTTTTGTTTGGTCATTTTGGGCGGTTTTCACCGGTGAAGCGGAATTCTTGTTTTTTATCTTCTTAAGATAAAAAATACCCGCAGCAGCAATAACAAATACAAGGAGAATAATGGTTATGATTGATTTCTTTTTCACGCCGGGTACTCCTTATTTATATTATTCTATTTTAATTCCTTAGCACCGGTTAAGAATTTCAGCTCTTCAATTTCCTTAAAATAATCTGTTTTAAGGCGATATAAATTAGTCTGTATCTGATATAATTTATTTTGCGCATCAATGACATTGATAAAATCGACTTGTCCCACCTGGTAGCTGGATAAGGTGGCGGAAAAAGTCTGCTGTGCCTGGGGAAGTTGAACCTCTTGAATCAGCTTGATCCTTTCCTGAAGAGAATTCAGCATGGAAATCGATGTTCCGAAATTTCCGTCAAGCATCTGCAAAGAGAGATGATACTGCGCGTCATACATTGTTTGCAATGCCTGAGTCTCTTCAACTTTTGAAGATACTTTTCCGCCAAAATTAAGAGGCAGGGATATACCCACCATAAAGGTTGCAAAATCGGCAAGGCCGGTATCTGTCTTTGCTATTCTATCTCTTTGAGAATATTGAACTAAAAAATTGAAATTGGGGTAATAATCATAATTGGCTAACTTTTCCTGCAGTTTCGCACGCTGCTTAGCAAGTTTAATTCCTGCAAGATAGGGTCTGTTTTGTATCACCAACGAATCCAGCTGCTGCTGTGTTAAATCGTAATATTGAAGCACCGGAAGATCATCAGTAATAATATGCGTATCCTGAGATTGAAGCAGCGAAGCGTTCAGCATTGCAGTAACCATATTCTCTTTATTTTTTAATTCTTCAATTTTATCGTTTAAGTTTGTTATCTCTAATTCAACCTTAAACAAATTCTGCTGGCTTGATTTTCCTACAGTATAATTTGTTCTCACAACCTGATTGATATTATGGAGCAGTTTCAGGTTTTCTTTTGCCACTTCAATGGCTTTTCTGACAAAAATCAATTCGTAATAATTTTGAGAAACACTTTTCACAATTTCATTTTTAGCGTCCTCAATTTCCTGTTTAATGATTTCGGCTGCTTTGTTATTCACATCCCGTATAGAATCAAGTTTTCCTGGAAAGGGAACGGCCTGGCTAAGAGCGATTACTTTTCCCGTCATAGGCTCCTGGGTAAAGGAGAATGTGTCTGTCGGCAAGTTTGCTACGCCAAATGTCAGCATGGGATCAGGCAAATGCGAATCGACATTGCTTTGCATTTGGGCCGCTTTGTATTTTGCTTCCAGCATTCTCAGCTTAGGACTTACATCAAGGGACTTGCTTACCAGGGTATCGAGGGTAGCTGGCTGAGAAAAGGCATTAATCGGGATAACGCTTAATAAGAGATATAAACAGATTTTGATTATTCTGGTCATGAATATCTTCCTTTGTATATGTCTGATCAGCACCCAACTGGCATGTTGTTTTATAAAAATATCAAGAAGAGCTAAGGCTTATTCACAAAGAAACTTTTAAATCTAAAATATCATAACTATGGTAATTATCAAAGAATATTTTGAGTTGTCTAAAACAATGACAAAATGCTCCCATTTCTGAGATAGTATTTCGTTAAAGTTTTAGTTATTAAGCTCTTGTTGGATTATCCGGGATTAGAATTACCAATATCAATTGAGGAAAGCTATCCTGTGCTTTTTTGAGCATTTAATATAGGTATTTACCCTCGATCTTGGAAGAATAAATTCTTGAATGTGACCGAAAAAAGGCTGTTTCATATCATAAAAGTAATTGGGGGATTGCACAAAATTAGGTCATGTGCTAACAAAAAGAGCACATAAAACTGGTGCGTTTATCTAATGTGGATAAAAAGCTTATAAAAACGGGATGATTTTGTTAATCATCCATCAACATATATTGTTTGCCGCCCCTTAAACAAGAGAAAGGCTCCTATATGGCACAGCATTTCCAGTTTGAGCTTTACCGTATCAACATCGTTGACACAGATCCAATGTTTCCCGACTTTGGGCAAAGGATCCGATCAGACGAACAAATTCTGGCCGTTTTGCAGAAAGTGACTTCTTCGGATTTCGATTTAACCCAGGAGACGAAAAAAGCGGAATATAAGTGGAGTGTCAGAGAGTTTACTGATTACGGCCAGATTCCGGGGAGAGGCCGAGTAGCATCAGTTGTGCTTGCAAAATCTACTTTAAAAAAAGATGGGATGATCGTAACGGACGAAAGGATTATATCCGGTACCTCAGACTCGTTTCCGCCTTTAGCCAGTATGATGATGCTCTTTTTTGATATGGACCGCCACCTTGTAGCAGCCGAGTATCATGGCGAACTATCGCAAAACAAAATATGGAAGAGCTCCTTTTTAAAGATCCTGCTGAACGCTGCCTACAAAATGCAAATGTCGTCATCTCTTTTGTTGGAAGAAGTACCAGAAAAACATGAGATAGTGAAATTATTTAGATCATTTGAACGGCTTACGCGACTCAAAGTCTATCTGAGATTGCCTAACCCCGAGCTTTCAAGATATACAAAATCCATTTATGAAGATTTAGAAAATGGCAGCATTCGTGAGTACCTCCAAGATATGAAAAACCCCGGTGGATTATCGAAAAATGAGCAAGCCCGGCCGTTTGCCTCGGTTGCATTAGCCGAAGAAGGTTATAAAAGCGGAGAAGTACTTTTTGAGGGGATAAAAGAAGGCAGGTTTACCAAGGTTAGATCCAGCGAAGAAGCGGCAAGGGGCAAGTTAGAAATCCTTAAAGACTATGTCCGGGGTATTTCTGCAAACGCAAAAGCTAAAGAAGCGCAGCAGGTTCTAAGTGCTATTACAGCAGAGATCGACAGGCTGCATCCCAAAGAGGACTGATGGCCTTTGTAAAAGATAAACTTGTAGTCCTGTGGGCCTATTTGGCCGAAGTCATTTTGGCAGGGCTTGTATACATCCTTTCTTTTTTGCTCTGGGATTTCGACCAGATTGCAAGCTTTTTCATCAAAACATCTGATAGTTTGGTAACAAAATTTACTGCCATCATGTTGGCCGGAAGCGTTGCATTTTTCTGGGCTTTCTATTCCCATAGCAACACTGACTTTTCAAAGTGGTTGTATCAAAAAAAAGTGTTTAACACCTACCTGTGGGCATTTCTGACAGCTATAGCAGTTTTTATTGCAACAACAATTGCCTTTGTTATTACACAGTTCACTCAGAATAAAATAGCTGGTATAGTTTCCGGTGGTCTGTTTATCCTATCTGTTATAAACGTCTTTTCCTTTTTCAAGAATATTGTAGGCATTATGAAGTTAAACATCGTTTTCAATATTAAGCGCGATCATGAAAAGCAAAAAAAAGAGTAAGAAGCAGATTGTCTGCATGCTGGAGTTTCAGCCCATTTCTAGAAAGTATAGAGAACGCTCGGATTCCTGTTTCCCCGCAAAATTGAGAATTAAATTTAAGAGAGATTAATTGATGACCAAAAAAGAACTTGAAGACTATCTTTGGGGCGCAGCCAATATTTTACGCGGAATGATTGATGCGGCTGATTTTAAGCAGTATATCTTCCCTCTGCTGTTTTTTAAACGCATCAGCGATGTATGGGAGGAGGAATATCAAACGGCCCTTGCTGAAAGTGGAAACGATCTTGACTACGCTTTGTTCCGTGAAAACCACCGGTTTCAGATACCAAAAGGTTGCCATTGGGAAGATGTTAGAAAGAAAACCCTTGATGTCGGCGCTGCCCTGCAAAAAGCTATCAGCGGAATTGAAAAAGCCAACTTTGAAATGCTTCATGATGTGTTCGGCGATGCACAGTGGACGAATAAGCGCCGAATGAGTGATGAGAAGATGCTCGACCTTATTGAGCATTTCAGTCAGATGAATTTAACGGTCAGTAATGTCCCTCACGACATCATGGGTGAAGGTTACGAATATCTGATTAAAAAATTTGCAGACGACAGCGGCCACACCGCAGCCGAGTTTTACACCAACCGCACCGTTGTGAGACTCATGACGCAAATTACCGACCCTCAAAGCGGAGAAAGCATCTATGACCCTACCTGCGGGAGCGGTGGAATTCTGCTTTCCAGCACTTTGCATGTAAAAGAGCAGGACAAAGAATACCGGACACTAAAACTCTATGGGCAAGAACTGAACCTTATTACCTCTGCAATTGCCCGTATTAATATGTTTATGCACAATGTAGATGAGTTTTTGATTGTGCAGGGCGATACGCTGGAAAGTCCTCAGATACTTGAAGATGACGAGCTTAAAAAGTTTGATGTAATAATGGCAAATCCGCCATACAGCGTTAAGCGATGGAATCAGCAAAAGTGGATGAACGACCCTTTTGGCCGCAACATCTGGGGAACACCGCCGCAAGGTTGTGCTGATTATGCTTTTCAACAGCATATTATGAAAAGTCTTAATTCTGATATCGGCCGAAGCGTGGTTCTCTGGCCGCATGGCGTTTTGTTCAGAGATGCGGAAAGTAATATACGCAAACGCATGATCGAAGAAGATTATGTGGATGCTGTAATTGGCTTGGGCAAAAACCTTTTCTACAACAGCAGTATGGAAAGCTGTTTGCTGGTTTGCCGCATGAAGAAGCCGAAAGGGAGAAAAGGAAAAATTATTTTTATTGATGCCAAAGAAGAATTGCGGATTGAAAGAACCAACGCCTGGCTCGAACCGCAGCATATTAAAAAAATTGCTGACGCTTACTGGAAATTTAAAGATGCCGAAGGCTTTGCCAAAGTGATGAGTAATAAAGAAGTGCTGGAAAACAACGGAAATCTGAGTTTACAATTGTATGTAAAGCAGGCGGAAGTTGCAAACGAGCATAATACCCAGGATTTAATTGCGGAAGTCAAAAAAGGACAAAAGCAAATCAATGTTTCGCTCGATAACTTATTTATTCAACTCAAAAACATTGGAATAGAAGTATGACTGAAGAGATAACGTCGAAGAACCTCTATTCAAAAATTGCCGAGCTTTTGCAGGCTGCAAGGCAGACAGTTGTGCGTGCCGTGAATCAAACAATGGTTTACACCTATTATGAAATTGGGAGGATGATTGTTGAGGATGAACAGCAAGGGAAACAACGGGCTGACTATGGAAAGCAAGTCCTGGAAGATTTATCCCAAAAACTGACGCAAAATTTTGGTAAAGGATTTTCTATAGTCAATTTAAGACAAATGCGGGCTTTTTATCTAACTTACTCAATTCAGCAGACGGTTTCTGCTGAATTGAAAACACCTCGTTTTCAGTTATCCTGGTCGCATTACCTCAAGCTGATGCGGATTGAAAACCCTGATGAGCGTATGTTTTATGAGATAGAATGTTATCAGAATAATTGGTCACTTAAAGAATTGCAAAGACAATTTGATACTGCATTGTACGAACGTTTGGCTTTGAGCCGGGATAAAGATGCCGTGAGGCAGTTAGCTTTGCAAGGTCAAATAGTTGCCAAGCCCGAAGATGCCATTAAAGAACCTTACATTCTTGAATTTCTTGGCTTGCAGGCGCATAGTGCATATTCTGAAACAGAATTGGAAGAAGCGATAATTGATAAAATTCAAAATTTTTTAAAGGAACTCGGTAAAGGATTTATGTTTGTGAGCCGGCAGGAACGTATTTCTTTTGATGAACGCCATTTCTATATTGACCTGGTATTTTATAACCGCATCCTGCGTTGTTTTGTTATCATTGACCTGAAAATCGGCGACCTTAAACACCAGGATCTTGGCCAAATGCAGATGTATGTGAATTATTATGACCGCTATGTAAAACTACCCGACGAAAATAAAACCGTAGGTATTGTGCTCTGCCAGGATAAAAGCGAAACCCTGGTAGAAATTACGTTGCCGGAAGATAACGACCAGATATTTGCCAGCCGATACCAAACTGTTCTGCCAAACAAAGAAGAGTTGAAAAGATTATTGAGCGATAAGGATTTTAAAGTATGAAGTTGAGAAAGGAGAAATGGAAGGTTGAAAAAATTGGAAACGTTTGCCAAGTAATTAGCGGTGGAACACCAAGCAGAAATGTCGATGAGTATTTTGGTATTGATATTTCTTGGTTTACGCCCACGGAAATCCCAAAAGATAAGATTGAAATTGTATATGAATCTCGAGAAAATATAACTGAATTAGGTTTAAAAAAGTCAAGTGCAAAGATTTTACCTGAAGGAACGGTTTTGCTTACCTCAAGAGCGACCATTGGTTTAATTGCAATTGCAGGAAAGAAAGTCACAACTAATCAAGGCTTTGCAAACTTTATTTGCATTGATAAGGTTTTGAATAATTGGTATTTAGCATATTGGTTGAATTCGAAAGTAAACCTGATTAAAAGCCTATCTTCAGGAACTACTTTCAAAGAGATTTCAAAAACTACAATACGCAATCTTAAAATTCCTCTTCCCCCTCTCGAAGAACAAAAACAAATCGCCGCCCTTTTTCAATCCATAGAAACCGCCATTGGGCAGGTTGAAGGGCAGGAGAAGAATTTGTTGAAGTTAAAAAATCAACTGCTTCGTGAATTGTTTGGAGAAATGCTGCAATTTGGCAACTATCTGAATAAAAATGATTTTGAGAAAATTAAGTTTGAAAAGATTGCACTAAATATTTCTGAGAGAGTAGAACCTCAAAAAACAACCCTGGATACTTATGTAGGATTAGAACATTTAGATCCTGATAATCTTGTCATTGCAAGAACAGGAAAACCGGATGATGTAATTGGTACAAAATTAAAAATTTATAAAGGCGATATTATATTTGGAAAGCGCAGAGCCTATCAGCGCAAAGTTTCTGTTTCACATTTTGATGGCATTGCATCTGCCCATAGCATGATTTTGAGAGCAAACGAGAAAAATATTGAAAAAGATTTTCTTCCTTTTTTTATGCAATCCGATGTTTTTATGAACAGAGCCGTTCAAATTTCGGAAGGTTCTCTTTCGCCTACAATCAAATGGAAAACATTGGCATCACAGGAATTCATTTTGCCAAAGAAAGAAAAACAAAAAAGAATAACCGAAGTGTTTAAACAATTTGATATTACAAAAGAACAACTCAAGCAGCAAAAAACCACTCTCAAAAACCTGAAACAAAAACTATTAAGTGAGATTTTAGGATAGCCCTATGAAAAAAGAACTTATCGGCGAACTATTTGAAAAATTTGAAAGAGCCTGTTATCTCTTCAACAATCTGGAATGCTGGAGCGCGCGGGAATTGCAGGAAATTTTAGGCTATTCCAAATGGGATAATTTTAAAAATGCGATTGAAAAAGCAAAAAAATCATGTGAAAACGCCGGTATTTCTGTTTCAGATCATTTTGCCGATGTCGGGAAAATGATCGAAATTGGCAAAGGCGGTCAGCGCGAAGTAGATGACATAGCCTTAACCCGCTACGCCTGTTATCTAATCGCCCAAAATGGTAATTCTGCTAAAAGTGAAATTTCCTTTGCTCAGACATACTTTGCAGTTCAGACCCGAAAACAGGAAATTATAGAGGAGCGGCTTTTAGACGTCGACCGTGTGATTGCCCGTGATAAACTGACAAAATCCGAGAAGAAGCTGTCGGGTATAATTTACGAGCGCGGCGTTGATGACAAAAAAGAAGAAAAAGGGTTAGCGATATGACATTTAATGAGCTAAACAGCGTAGAATATTTCATCATCCGCCAGCTTACCGGCATTAACCTGAATCAGGTTCAGCATGGCATAGTAAAGGAAGAAACTGCGTCTTACAGCGATATCGCAAAATGGAAATATGTACAGCCCGAATTGCTTCCAAGAGAAATTACCGAAGTTTTTCTGGAAAAGGAACTGAAAAAATCCTTAATCCGCCTCAATCCTGCTATAAAATCCAATCCTGATCGCGCCGAAGAAGTAATTCATAAACTTCGCGCTATTCTCATTACTGTCGGAAATGTCGGGCTTGTGCGCGCTAATGAAGAATTTGCCAAATGGTTACGGGGAGAAATCTCCATGCCTGTCGGCAAAAATAATGAACATGTAAATATACGTCTGATAGACTTTGAACAAATAAACAACAACTCTTTTTTGCTGACGAATCAATTCAAAATCAGAGCCAGAGAAACAAAAATCCCCGATATCGTGATGTTTGTAAATGGTATTCCGCTTGTTGTCGGTGAAGTGAAAACCCCTGTCAGACCTGCTGTAAGCTGGCTGGATGCCGCGCATGATATTCATGTTATTTATGAAAATGCAGTGTCCCAACTTTTTGTTCCCAATGTGCTCTCTTTTGCAACCGAAGGAAAAGAACTTTTTATTGGCGGGGTAAGAACACCGCTGGAATTCTGGTCGCCCTGGCGGCTTGAAGATGAAAAAGATGAGCTGTATCATATTGCCGGCTTACAGGATGTTGCAAAGCAGATAACCCATTTGTTAAAGCCTTCAACATTGCTGGATATATTGCAATACTTCACCATTTACGCCACAAACAGCAAAAAGAAAAAGATAAAGATTGTCTGCCGATACCAGCAATATGAAGGAGCCAATTGTATTGTTGAGCGGGTTAAAGAAGGCAAAATAAAGAAAGGTTTAATCTGGCATTTTCAAGGTTCCGGCAAATCGTTGTTGATGCTGTTTGCTGCTCAAAAAATGCGAAAACAACAGGATCTCGGCAGTCCCACTGTATTGATAGTGGTTGACAGAGTTGATCTTGATACTCAGATAACCGCAACTTTTAATACTGCTGAAGTTCCGAATATGGTGACAACCGACAATATTAAAGAACTGCATGACCTGTTGGAAAAAGATACCAGAAAAATCATTATCACCATGATTCATAAGTTTAAAGATGCCTATCCCGATATGAACAAGCGCGAAAATATCATTGTGATGGTGGACGAAGCTCACAGAACCCAGGAAGGTGATCTTGGCCGCAAGATGCGAAGCGCTTTACCCAATGCATTTTTATTTGGTTTAACCGGGACTCCTATCAATAAAGCCGACAAAAATACTTTCTGGGCATTTGGAGCGGACGAGGATAAAAGCGGATACCTGAGCCGATACACTTTTCAGGATAGCCTTCGTGACAATGCCACGCTCCCTTTGCATTTTGAACCACGCTTGCCCGATTACCACATTGATAAAGAAAGCCTTGATGTTGCTTTTAAAGAAATGGCAAATGACCTGAGCGAAGAAGACCGCAATAAACTCAGCCAAAAAGCGGCTAAAATGGCAGTATTTTTAAAATCTCCTGAACGGGTTAAAACCATAGTCCAGGATATAGTGGGGCATTTTCAGAAGCATGTGGAGCCGGAAGGTTTTAAAGCCTTGATCGTAACTCCTGACCGCTATGCCTGTGTCCAGTATAAAGAGGAGTTGGACAAACTGCTTTCACCTGAATCCGCTATAGTTGTTATAAGTACTTCTGCCAATGATGATTTTATGTTCAAGCAAAACTTCGCCCTGGACAGAGACCAGCAGGAAAAGGCCATTGAAAAATACAATGATTCAACCTCACCGCTTAAATTCCTTATTGTTACTGCAAAACTGCTGACCGGTTTTGATTCGCCTATTTTACAAACAATGTATCTGGATAAATCACTCAAAGACCATACATTGCTGCAAGCAATTTGCCGGACAAACCGACTCTTTCCAAATAAAACATTCGGACGGATAGTCGATTACTTTGGTGTCTTTGATGATACAGCAAGCGCTTTGGCATTTGATGAAGAATCTGTAAAAAAGGTTATCAGTAATCTTCAAGAGCTGAAAGACAAACTACCCGGACAAATTATACTTTGCTTGTCCCATTTTGCGGGTTTAGATAGAACAATTGAGGGATTTGAAGGTTTGCAAGCCGCACAGGATTGCATAGGTTCAGATGAAAAGCGGGATGCCTTCGCAAAAGATTTCAGCTTATTGTCAAAACTATGGGAAGCACTTTCTCCGGATGACATATTAAAGAAATATCAAAAAGATTATAAATGGCTTTCGCAGGTTTACATCTCGGTTAAACCGGGTTCCGATGATAACGGAAGATTATTATGGCATGCTTTAGGTGCACAAACTACTGCTCTTATCCATGAGCATATTCATGTTGCCGGCATCAACCGCGATATGGATGAGATGGTTTTGGATGCCGATATAATTGACAACTTAATGAATAAAAAAGATCCGAAAGATGCAGATAAAATTGTAAAAATATTATCAGACAGGCTGGGTAAAAATAAAGGTAATCCGGTTTTTAGAAAGTTAAGTGAAAGGCTTGAAGCCCTAAGAGACAAGGCCGAAAAAGGTTTAATTAATAGCATCGAATTTATTAAACAGCTTTGCGAAATCGCAAAAGAAACTTTACAGGCTGAAAAGCAGAAAGATAATGGTGAACAGCAAAAATCCGCAAAAGCGGCATTAACGGAATTGTTCCTTGAACTTAAAACAGATAAAACACCGGCCATAGTTGAAAGAATAGTAAATGACATTGATGAGATAGTTCGTTTAGTCCGCTTTGACGGGTGGCAAAATACCATTCCTGGAGAAAGAGAAGTTCAGAAATCTTTACGCAAGACATTGTTGAAATATCAATTGCACAAAGATGAAGAGCTGTTTAATAAATCGTATGAGTATATTAAAGAATATTATTGAAGCAAACGCATCCTTAAAACAAAAACATCAATAATAATTGCTGTTGACAATATTATAATAAAATCTATAGTATTACATTTCAAAAACAATATAAGTTAGGGGTGTTGCAAAGCAGCTGAGAACCCGGAAAACGGGTAACCCTTGGAACCTGATCAGGATAATGCCTGCGAAGGGAAACGAGTCTTCTTAATAAAGTTGATATATGGCCGTTTCTCTATTTATGGGAAGCGGTTTTTTTTGTTAATTATAAATCCGGCCGGATTGGTAACTGTAAACATTGGCCGGAATGAAAGGGGAAAGTATTATGGCATTGGATGAAGTTGTCATCACTCAGGCTATTATTGAGCGGTATTATAAAAAACTTATGGATAACCTTGAAACCGATGTTGCGATAGTAGGTGGCGGACCATCAGGTTTAATTGCAGGTTATTTTCTTGCAAAAGCCGGAAAAAAGGTAGCGCTCTACGAACGAAAACTCAGCATAGGTGGCGGCATGTGGGGTGGCGGCATGCTGTTTAATGAAATTGTCGTTCAAAAAAGTGCAATTCATCTGCTTGAGGAGTTTGGCATTCGTTATAATCATTTTAAGGAAGATTATTATACAGCCGATTCAATTGAGGCAATTACTTCCTTAACCGCCGGAGCTATCCGGGCAGGTCTTACGGTATTTAACTGCATTTCCGTAGAAGATGTAATGATGCGTCCGGAAGGAATCGTTGGGCTTGTAATCAACTGGTCTCCGGTTGAGATGGCCGGATTGCATGTTGATCCGCTTACCGTCCGGACAAAATTTGTTATTGATGCCACAGGACATGCAACTGAAGTAGTTAAAGTGGTAGTAAAAAAAGTTCCGGGAAATCTTTTAACCCCAAGTGGTGTGATTGAAGGTGAAAAATCCATGTGGGCGGATAAAGCGGAAAACCTTACTCTTGAAAATACAAAAGAAATTTTCCCCGGATTATATGTAGCCGGAATGGCCGCAAATGCAACATTTGGCGGACCGAGAATGGGACCGATTTTCGGAGGGATGCTTCTTTCAGGTGAGAAGGTCGCAAAAGAGCTTATTCAACGATTGTAGTTTCCCATCCGCCTCCAAGAGCCTTGTAAAGAGCAACCAGATTGGTTGATACAGTTCGTGTGCTTTGAGCAAGAGCATCTTCTGAAGCATAAAAGGAGCGCTGGGCTAAAAGTACATTCAGAAAATCAGTCTGGCCGTGGATATAAAGCTGTTTAGCAAGATCTACGGCCTTTTTGTTTGCGGTAACTGCATCAGAAAACGCTTTTTTCCGTTCCTCTTCTTTTGCCGAAGCAATCAGCGAATTATCTACCTCCTGCAGCGCTGTAAGGATGGTTTGCTTGTAAGTAATTGCAGATTGTTCCTGTAAAGCTTTTTGCAGCTCGATGTTTGATATCGTTTTGCCTGTGTTGAAAATCTGCCAACTTACCGAAGGCCCAAACGACCAGAAACGGTTTACCCGATCCATCCATGAATTGAACTCATCATTTTGAAAACCAACAGAACCGGAAATGCTGAATTTGGGAAAAAGATCGGCCGTTGCAACTCCAATTCGCGCTGTAGCAGCGTGAATTTGTGCTTCAGCTCTTCTTATATCCGGGCGTCTTCTTAAAAGGTCTGACGGAACTCCTACAGGGACCGAAGGTGAAGCGGCTGGTATCTCCGATAAATCCCGAAGCTCGGTAAGCAAAGCTGCCGGCTCACGGCCTATAAGAAGGCTTAAGCTATAGATCGCTTGCTCCGTTGAGGCCTCCAGCAGCGGAATCTGGGCTGCTGTTGTTGCCGCCTGAGCATCGGCATTTGCCGCATCAAGGCTGCTAGCAAACCCGGCTGAAACTCTTTTGTGCGTCAGCTCGGCTGTATGATTCTGTGCTGCAAGATTATTACGGGCAATAATAAGGCGCTGCTGATAAGCTCTTAGATCGATATAGTTAACGGCAACCTCTGCGGCCAAAGTCACCAGCACATCTCTTCGTCCTTCCACAGCCGCCTGAAGATCAGCATCGGCTGCTTCAACACTTCGCCGAACACCACCAAAGATATCGAGTTCCCAGGCCGCATCAAAACCTGCCTGATACTGGTTGGATGTTATACCGTCACTTCCTGCAGTTGATTGCGGTGAGTGGCTGCGTCTGTACGAACTTACTGCGTTAATAACAGGGCCGAATCCTGAGATTGAAACCCCTCTTGCTGCTCTGGCCTGCCGGATACGGGCTTCTGCCTGTTTAACATCCAGATTCGAGTCTGTAGCCCTTTTTACAAGTGAAACAAGTATCGGGTCATTGAAAGCCGCCCACCAACCAGCTATTTCTTTTTCAGTTCCGGTATCTGACTTTGGTGCGGGTCCTGCCCAGGTGGATGGAAGAGTTGCTTCAATCGGCTTAAAATTTGGGCCCACAGCACAACCAATTACCAATATCAGGCAAAGCAGAAGGACAAGGCCGCATATTTTAATATTTTTCTTTAAAACTGCATACATATTATCATATCTTTTTTTACTCATAGCGCAGTGCCTCGATTGGATCAAGCCGTGATGCTCTCCACGCAGGATAATATCCAAAAACAATACCTACTCCGGCAGATACTAAAATAGCCGCAGCAATTGCACCAGGCGAATTTTCAACAGGCCATTTAAGGAAAAAGTTAACAAGCTTGGATCCGCCGTGACCCAACACAATTCCCAATCCACCTCCTACAAGACAAAGCACAATGGATTCCACAAGAAATTGCCTTAAAATATCGCGGGCTCTTGCGCCAACTGCCATTCTCAGCCCTATTTCACGGGTTCGTTCGGTAACGGACACCAGCATTATGTTCATAATACCTACACCGCCTACAATAAGTGAAATCAACGCCACAGACAGCAGCAAATTGGTCATCATTTTTGTTGTTGAAGAAAGCGTATCTATCATCTCGCTCATGTTTCGAATATTAAAGTCGTCCGGTTCTCCATTTCTTATATGGTGGCGCTCGCGAAGCACTTGTGTTATCTGACTGATGACAGCAGGAATTTGTGCAGTGGAAACCGCGGCCATCATAATCTGGTCTATATTGGCAAAACGTATCGGCATAGGATTGTTTGCAGCCTGAACGGATGACTGTTCAGGATATAGATTCGGAGGATCACCTGAATATAATCTGCTTAGTGTATTTACCGATGAAGCTGTCACAGAACCGCTCTGGTTTATATTATCAAGAGTTGAGCCTGTGACTCTGTATTTTATTGTAGTCCAGGGGGCGATAATGGTGTCGTCCTGGTCCATTCCCATCATATTGGCACCTTTAACCGAAAGCACACCTATTACCCGAAATGATACATTCTTTATACGTATTTCTTTGCCTATGGGTGATTTGCCTTCAAACAACTCCCGGACAAGGGTTTGGCCCAAAACGCAAACTTTATTGGCATTAAGCACATCACGATTGCTAAAAACTTCTCCTTCCGAAAGATTTGTCCAGTCGCGCACTTTGAGAAATTCAGGGGTAGTTCCATATATAGATGAGGGAACCCAGTTGCGATTGCCATAGACCACCTGAGTCCGGGCACGCACCACAGGAGCTGCAGTTAAAACGGAAGGACATTCACGGATTATTGCATCACAATCTTCAGACGTAAGAGTCATAGCACTCCCTGAACCAAAACTTATGCCCCCGCTGGATGCTGTTCCGGGACGAACAAGTATGGTGTTTGCACCCATACTGGCTACTGATTTTTTAATTGCAGCAGAGGAGCCGTTTCCTATTTCCATCATGGCAATAACAGCACCTACACCGATTACGATCCCAAGAGTTGTGAGCATTGCACGCATTGGATTGCGTAAAAGTGCTTGAAGAGCGATCTTTATTGTGCGATGGGTTTTCATACATCCTCATCAACTTGCATAGAATCGACAGGAGTTGAAAATCCCGCCTCATTCTGACCGGGTAGTTCATTTACTATCACACCATCATTAATATGAATGATCCGGTCGGCATATTTCGCCACAGCCATATCATGAGTGACAAGCACTATTGTAATCTTATCTTGCCTGTTCAGTTGGCGAAACATCTCAAGCACCTCAGTGCTGGTATTTGAATCCAGATTTCCGGTAGGCTCATCGGCAAAGAGAACGGGAGGGCGGTTAATCAGCGCCCTGGCGATTGCCACCCGCTGTTGCTGTCCTCCGGAAAGCTGTGAAGGCTCATGATCAAGCCTGTCCTGCAATCCAACACGGTTTAACATTTCTATTGCTCTTTTACGTGCCATACTGTCAGAAATCGAATCTGTTGTGTATGTGAGAGGCATCGCAACATTTTCCACGGCACTGGCACGGGGAAGCAGATTGAAGCTTTGAAACACAAACCCCATTTTTTTATTTCGTATAAACGCGCGTTCATCGGAAGATATTTTTCCTACATCTTGTCCCTCAAGCCGATATTCTCCGGATGTCGGTCTATCCAGACATCCAACAATGTTCATCAAAGTGCTTTTGCCGGAGCCGGATGAACCCATAAGTGCAACCAGCTCTCCGGCTTTTATCTGCATTGAAATGCCTTTTAGTACGGGAATGTCGATTTCGCCTATATGGTAGGTTTTATAGATATTCTTTAATTCTATTATTTCCATGGCTGTTTTTAGTGCCTGCCTCTACCCATATTAGGAACAAATGGATTAGATGTTGTCTCGGTGTCGGAATTTGTTTGGACCTGTTGTCCTATAACAACCTCAAGTCCTTCCTTAAGGCCATTGCCTTCGATTTCTGTTATTACACCATCACTTGTCCCTACGCTTACCCGTAATGGCTCAAGAAGTTTTCCGGAGCGAATGATCCAGATTGTGCCTCTCTTTTTACCGTTTTGAAGCTTTTGTTCCTTATTATAACCCTGCTTCAAAACCTCATTCTGATTTTCTTTATCAGACAAAGATGTTTTAAGCAGATCACGGAATTTAGGATCAACCTGCTCTGAACTTGGCGTCCAGCGCAGGGCGGCGTTTGGTACCAATATAACATTTTCGAGACGATTCAATTCAAACTGAACATTTGCGGTAAGATATGGCAGGAGGCGCCCGTTTGAATTGTCGGTTATGATCTCAACAGTGTATGTAACTACATTCTGGCTCATGGATGCGTTAAGACGTACCTTACCAACCTCTCCATGAAATAATTCTCCGGGAAATGCATCTACCGTAAAGCTGACTTTTTGACCTGAATGAATCTTGCCGATATCGGCCTCATTAACGGCAACCCATACCTGCATGCGTTTTAAGTCTTTAGCAATCAGAAAAAGGCTTGGTGCATTCAGACTTGCCACAACAGTCTGCCCGATATTAACTCTCCGGTCGATGATAACTCCTTTAACCGGAGACTTTATCGTGCAATATCCAAGATTCCGTTTGGCACGTTTAAAAGCCGCCTCAGATTGAGCTACAGCAGCCACGGCCTGTTCAATTGTCGCCTGGCCAACCGCAAGGTTTGCAACAGCTGTTTCATAATTAGACTTATAGGCATCGTAAGCGGTTTCAGCCAGAGCCTCTGATGGGCCAAGTTTTTGTGCCCGCTCCCAGTCGCGCTTTGCCTGGTAAAGCTTTGCCTTTACCTGCTCGATATCGGCTCTGGCTCGTTCAAGAGAAGCCTTGGATTGCAACACCTGAGCAGCAGCCTGAGCAGCATCTGCCGCATACAGTGAGTCATCGATCTGAGCCAGAACTGTCCCTTCCCCAATAACCGAGCCATAATCTATTGTTTTATTGTTCTTATCTTTACCAAATTCCAGTATTCGTCCGGCAACCTGAGCGCCAACATCAATCACTTCCTCCGGCTCTATCGTGCCGGTAGCGCTAATGGTGACCAGAAGCTCACCTCTTTTTACCTTTTCTGTACGATATGAAACAGGCTCACCGTTTCTTTTTTTGAAAAATATGAGAACAGCAATGATGACAAGCCCCAAAGCCAAAACCGTAATGATGGTACGCCTAATCAGAGGTTTCATAGTTTATAAACTCTTAAGAAATTATAATTTTGATTGTAAGATCATATATCTTGGTATTGGATCTTTAACCGGTTTAATTTATACAATTTTCAATTTCTGAATCAATGTTCCCTTATAAATATTTTGTCAATAATTGCTTAATTTTGTTTTTAATACAGCAATCAATATGCCAATCATTTCTCAGGGTTTAGATTGTTCATAACTTATTTAATATAAATGATTTTATCTATTTCACAACAAGTTTTTATATTCAAACCATAGCGGTTGTGGATAGTGTGTATGCAGAGTTTATGGATATGAAATATTGAGCGGATATAAAGTATCCATCTTGATTACAAGACTCGAACAACAGCTATCGATCGGATGAACACTGCTTTCATTGGCCAGCTTTACGATAATGAAGGTCCTTTGCAGCCAATGGTTACTGGTTTGTCAATTACATGACCGAAGTGCTTAAGAGCACAATCCGGGCTAAACTTAATATGCTGCTGCAATCGGAGGCTTATTCTGACAATCACTATAATATAACCAATGGATTTACCGGCGATATTGGCCGATAAATCCTGACGGAATAAATTTTTTTATTGTAATATGTTGTTTTTACTATTATAACAGCCCATATAGATGCCAAATGCCTTACCAACTAAAGTAATGTATTGAAATGTTTCAGATACAAAGCTATAAACATTAGCAGTCGTTTATAGTTTTTTCCATGTGGATTTTTAATTTTACACGGGCGAGCTACTTTCAAAACATTTCAGCTTGGTCAAGGTCAAGGCGGATAAAAATATTAACCGCATGAATACATGGAGTATTTAGAGGATAGCGCTAAAGCTTCACTAAAGTGCAAAATTTTCGCCCAACGCAGAGATCGGCCAAAATGGGACGTTTTGGAACTGGCTCCTGAGTATAAATATAAACACATAAAACCAAACCATAGAAGGCAATGTAAATATCATGTTTCGTCATTCCGGTTAAGTCAGGAATCAAGTAAATTCAATCTGTTCTGGATACTGGATTGAACATAGCATGACGGTTTGGGTACTTTTTACGAAACCATCAAGAATTGACAAACGGCTAGAATCTGTGGTTAGCCAGTAAAAAGGGGGATTATGAATCTGTTTGATATCTTGGTAATTGTAATTCTAACGTACTGCCTCATTCGTGGCATATTCAGGGGTGTTATAAAGGAAATTTCATCTCTGATAGGAGTGCTTGGAGGTTTTTACGCTGCTTATACCTATTATCTTGAAGTCAGCAAATTCTTTGAAAAATGGATAGCTTCTCATTATTTAAATGTGTTAAGCTTTCTTCTGGTTTTTATTTGTGTTTTCTTACTAATTAGCATTATTGGGACCATAATAAAATATATTTTAAAGATAGTTTTTCTTGGGTGGGTTGATAGAATCTTTGGAGCGATTTTTGGAATATTGAAAGGAACATTAATAAGTTCCATACTGTTAGTCGTGTTTGTAGCTTTTCTTTCAGGCAGCATAAATACAATTAAGTCTTCAAGAACATCACCTATTCTTGTAATATTTTCCGATAAGATGGTCATGGTAACTCCAAAAGGCTTAAAAAATGAGTATAATACAAAAATAAAGGAAATTAAAAAAGCTTGGATAAAAAGCGGCAAGCCAGGAAAGATAAAAATTTTAAAGATTTAACCGGGCTTATTGAAATTCTAAGAGGCACCAACGGATGTCCGTGGGATAAAAAACAAACCCCAAAGACGATGGCTGTCTATCTTTTGGAAGAAGTATATGAACTTATTGATGCAATTGAATCGGAAAATTCCGATGAAATATGCGAAGAGCTTGGTGATGTTTTGTTCCATATCTTCTTTATTGCACGGCTTTTTGAAGAAAAAGAAGCTTTTGGAATAGATGATGTTATTAAACAGATTACAGAAAAAATGATACGCCGCCATCCGCATGTATTTGGCTCAGAACCTGCTGAAGATACATCTGTGCTGAGAAACCGCTGGCATAAAATAAAAATGAATGAAAAAAACCATGTTAAAACCAGTACGGTTCTTGATTCTGTTCCTGGAAAACTTCCCGCTTTAATGCGGGCGTATAGAATCTCAGAAAGAGCTGCACGAACCGGCTTTGACTGGGATAACATCAGCGGTGTCATGCAAAAAGCCGAAGAAGAATGGCATGAGTTCCAATGTGCTCTCAATGAAAAAGCAGATGATAATGCAAAGGAAAAAATTGCAGTTGAATTCGGAGACATACTTTTTACCCTTGTCAATGTTGCGCGTTTTGCGGCAATCCATCCCGAAACTGCATTGAAAGCCTCCATAAAAAAATTTGAAACCCGCTTTAGGACAATGGAAAAGATGGCGACACAAAGCGGGCGGGATATCGAATCTTTATCCCGTGATGAATTTGATACGATGTGGGAAAATGTAAAAAGAAGCGAGGTATGAAAACCAGCGTGCAAGGTTCGGGGTTAAAGATTAAGAGACGGATTTTACGGTTACGATAATAATAATATGATTGCAATTATAGACTATGATGCAGGAAATCTTACCAGTGTGGCACGTGCTGTAGATCACCTGGGGTTTAAATGCATTATCACGAATGACACCAAAGAAATAAGTAAAGCTGAGCGTGTTATATTTCCCGGAGTAGGTGCCGCCGGCTCTGCTATGGAAAGCATAAAGCGTCTCGGCCTTGATCAAGCCATTAAGAATGCCCTTATATCCGGAAAACCCATTCTTGGCATATGTCTTGGAACACAGATAATAATGGAATACAGCGAGGAAAATAACTCTAAGTGTATAGGTATTATTGGCGGCAGAGTACTATCTTTTAGGTTTGATAAAAATCTGAAAAATGAATCCGGCCTTAAGATACCTCACATGGGCTGGAACAGCGTTCTGCTGCAAAAAAATCACTTTGTTCTTTCTGATGTTAAGGACAATGATGAGTTCTATTTTGTTCATGGATTTTATCCTGCGCCTGATGACAATTCTCATATAATCGGAACAACAACTCATGGGATTTCATTTGCATCGATTATCGGATACGAAAATATTATAGCCACCCAATTCCATCCTGAAAAAAGCGGTAGACCCGGGCTTGCAATACTTAAAAATTTCTGTGTGTGGAAACCATGCTGAGCAAACGTATTATTCCCTGCCTCGATGTGCGGGAAGGCAAAACAACAAAAGGTATAAAGTTTCAAAACAATGTGGATATAGGCGATCCTGTTGAGATGGCCCGTTATTATTACGAGTCAGGAGCTGATGAGATTGTCTTTTATGATATTACCGCCTCAAGTGAAAAGAGAAATATTATGATAGATGTTGTAAGGCGTGTTGCCGAAACAATATTTATTCCTTTTTCCGTTGGTGGAGGAATTCGCAATCTTGAAGATATGCGCAAAGTTCTCCTCGCAGGAGCCGAAAAAATCAGTGTTAATTCAGCAGCAGTAAAACATCCTGATATTATTTCAAAAGGAGCTGAAGCTTTTGGTAAACAATGCATAGTGCTGGGCATGGATGTAAAATTTACCGGTAAAAGTGAAAGTATTCCTTCAGGCTATGAAATAGTTATAAACGGAGGAAGAACTCATATGGGAATCGATGCTCTTAAATGGGCGATCGAAGCTGAAAAACTTGGAGCAGGAGAGATCTGCCTGAATTCAATTGATGCTGATGGAACCTGTGAAGGCTATGAGTTAAATCTCACATCACTTATTTCGGAAAATGTTTCAATTCCTGTGATCGCTTCAGGCGGTGCAGGCAAGCCGGAACATCTTTTTGATGTTTTAACTAAAGGAAAGGCTGATGCTGCATTGATAGCTTCTATGGTGCATTACGGCACATATACTGTTCCTGAAATTAAATCTTATCTTGATAAAAGAGAAGTAAAGATAAGAAGCCGGTGGTAATGCACCAATAAAGATTCAGCTTGATTCTAATTGTTAATCCTTTTAGAGCAAACACAATTTTTTTAAACCCCCTGAAAAAATATTTACTTAAAGTATAAATTATGTTATATATTTTACACCTTGTAAAAATAACCGACACATTCCAACTCATTTTAATTATTACTGTATATTAATCGTTTGATTTATCCGTTTTATTAAATTACATTTCAAGCTGTTATATTCTATTAATCATATCTTTTTCTTGTGGCATATCATTTGCTAAAATATAAATAAGCAATTTTTATTACTAACAGGCTTTTGCTTTTTCCCTTTATAGTAAAATATAATATTTATATCACCAAAGGAATAAAGTGTTTAATTTTTAACAATATCACAACGCATCAAAGGAGATTTAGATATGAAATTTAATAAAATTTTATTCCCGGTAGATCTTTCAGAAGCATCCCCCAAAATCGTTCCTTATGTAACAGAAATGGCGCATAAATTTGATTCGGAAATACACATTTTGTTTGTTGCGCGTGCTTTTCAATATTTTACAAGTATGTATGTACCTCATCCTTCGGTTGATCTTTTTGAAACTGCAGTTACTGAAGGGGGCAGGAAAAGCATTGAGGAATTTGCAGATAAATATTTCAAAGATCCTGAAAAAATTAAAATTGCTATTGTAAATGGTGATGCAGCCGAAGAAATCATTAATTACATAAAAGGAGAAGATATAGACCTGCTCATTATGGGTACCCATGGAAGAAAGGGCCTTGATAAGTTAATCTTCGGGTCTGTTGCAGAAAAAGTAACAAAGACTACACCAATTCCTATGATGCTGATAAACCCATATAAAACCAAAAATTGACGGGATACCAAAACGTCCGTCTTTTAACACGTCAGGTTTAATTTTTGCTGAACGTATTAACAAATAAATCTAAAGGAAGTTAATCTCTATGGGTGTTGACAATCTGGATAAGATATTTCAACCCAAATCAATCGCAGTAATTGGCGCAAGTGAAAAAAAAGATAGTGTTGGTTTCGACATTATGCGGAATTTGATGAACGGAAAATACCCGGGAAGCATATATCCCGTTAATCCTTCAAGTAAAACATTGTGGGGTCTTAAAACCTATTCTTCTGTAACTGAAATTAATTCTATGGTGGATCTTGCCGTTATAGCTGTTCCGATTGTTTTTACTCCAAAAATAATTAATGAGTGCGTAAAATCCGGCATAGGTGGTGCGGTAATCATTTCGGCAGGCGGCAAAGAAACCGGTCAAAAGGGAAAAGAGATCGAAAACGCCATAAAAAAAGAGGTTGAATCGTCAGGTATTCGCGTAATAGGGCCCAACTGTCTTGGAATAGTATGCACAAAATCAAATCTGAACGCCAGTTTCGCAGGCCAAATGCCTATAACGGGAAAGATGGCATTTATATCACAAAGCGGGGCAATCTGCTCTTCTATTCTGGATCTCTCAATAAAGGAGCAAATCGGATTCAGTTATTTTGTGAGCGTAGGTTCTATGCTTGATGTTGATTTCGGAGACATGATAGATTTTATTGGCCAGGATCCGAATGTAGGCAGCATAGTTATGTATGTGGAAAATCTGACCAACATCAGATATTTCATGAGTGCAGCACGTGCTGTATCAAGGATCAAACCTATTATCGCTTTAAAATCCGGACGAACAAGCGCCGGAGCTGCTGCTGCTGCTTCTCATACCGGTGCACTTGCCGGAGAAGATGATATATATGATGCAGCATTCAAACGCGCAGGAATAGTACGAGTTAAAACCTTCGAGGAACTTTTTGATTGTGCAGAGCTTCTTGCAAAAAATCCGCATCCTTCCGGTCCGGGGCTCGCAATAATTACCAATGCCGGAGGATTGGGAGTTATGGCAGTTGATGCTCTTTCCGATTATGGAATAGAGCCGGTAGCTCTATCATCAGAAACCATACAAAAACTTGATAAAGAACTTCCCAGCTACTGGAGTCATTCAAACCCTATTGATTTAATCGGGGATGCCGACCATGAGAGATATCTGAATGCTGTTAAAATCTGTATTGAGGCCCCCGAAATAAACGGCCTTCTGGTAATTCTTGTTCCACAGGGTTTGAATGACCCCGAATATATCGCAAAAATGATAGCGGGTTTTCTTAAGAATAATCCATTTCCGGTTTTCACATCATGGCTAGGCGGTTCTGGCGTTGAAAAAGGTCGTCAGATTTTAAATGACGCTGGAATACCAACTTTTGATACTCCCGAACGTGCGGTTAGAGCTTTTATGGATCTTCACAAGCATTCGAAAAACATAGAAATGCTTCAGGAAACTCCTGCAAGGCTTCCCGGAAAGCTTAAATTCGATCGTGAAAGCGCATCTTTGATCATAAATAAAGGAATAGAAAATAGAAATTTTCTTCTTAACGAGGTAGAAGCAAAGTCTCTGCTCCTTTCATATGGCATTCCCGTTAATCGTACTGAAATAGCCTGCTGTTCCAAAGAAGCTGCACAAAAAGCCCAGGAAATAGGATTTCCGGTCGCAATGAAGATCTGTTCAAGGGATGTAGTACACAAAACCTCCGTTAATGGAATACGGCTTGATTTAAACAGCGTATCGGATGTCGAAAAATCCTATGAAAGTATTTTAGCTTCTTGCCTCTCATGCAAGCCCGAAGCAAAAATAGATGGAGTTACAATTCAGCCCATGCTTAAACGGCCGGATTTTGAGCTGATACTTGGGATTAAAAAAGACAGAGAATTCGGCCCGGTTATTCTTTTTGGAATGGGCGGGGTGATGACCGAAATTTTAAAAGACAGGGCAATAGCTTTCCCGCCTCTTAATCGCCTTCTTGCAAGAAGGCTTATGGAAGAAACCAAGGTTTATCGCATCCTGAAAGGTCAACCAGCTCATAATTCTAGAGACTTATACCTTATTGAAGAGATACTGATACGCCTTGCTCAACTTGCGGCGGATTTTCCCGAAATAGAAGAACTCGACATAAATCCTCTTATTCTTACAAAAGATTCAGTATGTGCCCTTGATGCGCGGGTAATTGTAAAACCGTCTAAAATTATAACACCTATGCACCTTATCATCAGCCCATATCCCAACCAGCAAGAAAGCCATATCCCTATTGGTGGAAATATCAACTTATTCGTTAGACCTATCCGACCTGAAGACGCTCTTCTTATAGAAGAGCTTTTTAAAACCCTTTCTCCGCAAACTATCTACTTTCGGTTTTTTGCACCTATAAAATATATATCTGCAACTATGTTGGCACGATTTACGCAGATTGACTACGATAGAGAAATCGCTCTTGTTGCAATTCTTGAAACGGAAACCGATGAAAAAATTATAGGAGTTGCGCGTGTAATCAGTCAGCGCAATCCGAAACATGCTGAATTTGCAGTTCTGGTAGGAGATAGTTGGCACGGAAAAGGGATAGGAGCTACGCTTTTAAGGCGATGTCTTAATATTGCAAAAGATCATGGAATTGAAAAGGTATGGGGAACAGTTCTTGCTGAAAACACACAAATGCTGGCTATGGGGAAAAAACTGGGCTTTAAGATCGAAAGAGTTCCTGATGAAAATGAATATCAATTGATAATTGATCTCACAAAACCATATGATGATACAACTAAATAATTTAAAAGGTGATATTATGAAAAATGTAATCAGAGTACTTATTCCTGTTGACGGCTCCAAGCAATCTCTTACTGCAGTCCGCTATGTTGGAAATATTCTTAAACCCAAAAACGCAAGAGTTGTTTTATTTTATGTTGATTCCGAGTTGCCCGAATCCTTCTGGGATTTGGAGAAAAATCCTGAATTCCGTTCCAAATTAGCGCCTGTAAAGGCATGGGCAGCACAGCGGAAACAGCTTGTAAGTGATTCAATGACTAAGGCAAGCAAAATTCTCATTAATGACGGATTTCCGGCTGAGGCCTTGTCAACCAAGATGCAGGGAAGAAAAATCGGGATAGCAAGAGATATCCTGCAGGAAGCAAATACCGGGGAATATAGAGCAGTTGTAGTCGGACGTACCGGAATCAGCAATGCTAAAGGCATTGTATTGGGAAGCGTGGCAAACAAGCTGATAGGAAATTTAGTTGAAATGCCGCTTATAATTATTGGAGGAAAGCCCAATACCAATAAATTTCTTATAGCATTTGATGGATCAAAAGGTTCTATGAAATGCGTAACAACTGCAGGCGCAATGCTGAATAACACCGATTCCGAGATAATGATATGTCACGTAATAAGATCACTTGGCATTGAACAGCAAAGTTTAAGTGATATTCCTATTTCTGAATTGGAAAAAGACTGGACTGAAGCAAACATAAAAAAAATTAAACCTGCTATGGAAGAAGCTAAAAAAAAGCTTATTGCTGCGGGTATTAATCCATCAAAAATATCGGAAAAAATTCTTACGGACAAAGCAAGCAGAGCCGGTAGTATTATAGCAGAAGCAAGAGAAGGTGGCTATGGGACTATTATTCTTGGAAGGCGGGGCCTTTCTGCAACTCAAGAATATTTTATTGGGAGAGTAAGCAGAAAGATTCTACATATGGCTAAAAAATTTGCTGTATGGGTGGTAAATTAGAACATAAAGTCATTTCTATACTCGAATATCGAACAACGTACCTCGATTTCCGGTATTCGCTATTCATTGTTCGCCTTTAGTTTTGTAATTAATATGCCTCATATCTAATACAGTTTCTTGACAAAAATTGTATCCGGTTATAAAAACAGGTTATGGATTTTAAAGATAAGCTGGTCATATTCCTTGCAACCGGTTTTTATGCCGGGAATATTCCAAAAGCTCCCGGTACATTCGGCACTATCGAGGGGCTTTTATTTTGCTTTTTTTTATCCGGGATAGACTTGGTTTATGCCGCAATCTTTGTAGCTTTTTTTATTGTTTTTTCAATTTGGGTTGCAGGTAGCGCTGAAAGGATATTAAAAGAAAAGGATTCAGGAAGTATTGTAATTGACGAAATTGCAGGAATCATGGTAACTCTTTTGGGACTTCCATTTAATATAATTCTTGTAGTTTCGGGTTTTTTTATCTTTAGATTGTTAGATATCTTAAAGCCTTTTCCAATTGGCTCAATCGAAAAAAGGCTCACAGGAGGAACCGGCATAGTAATGGATGACATTGTCGCAGGAATTCTTGGAAACTGTATTTTGCGGGCAATACATTTTGCAACCGGTTTGATTTAACCGGATGAACCAAACCAACATAAAAGGCGGCTAATACAAAGTGAAATCAAAGACTACAAATCAAGATGAAGGTACAAGGAAAGAGATAAAAAAGAAGAGCGTTCTTAAAGAAAATATTGAGGCGATTATTATTGCTTTAATTCTTGCCTTTTTTATAAGAACATTCATTGTACAGGCTTTTAAGATTCCTTCCGGCTCTATGAAAGAAACTCTTCAGATAGGCGATCATATTCTTGTAAATAAATTCATATACGGAGTTAAAATTCCTTTTTTAAGAACGACTCTGATTGATATAAAAAATCCTAAAAGATTTGATATCGTTGTCTTTAAATTTCCTGAAGATCCCAAAAAGGATTTTATTAAAAGAGTTATTGGGGTTGAAGGAGATACCGTCGAGATTCGTAATAAAAAGGTCTATATAAATAACGAACAGATTGATGATATTTATGGACAGTACACGGATCCTTATGAATTCCCGGCAAATTCTCAACCGAGAGATAATTTCGGACCTGTTAAAGTGCCTGCTCATTCAATATTTGTAATGGGTGACAACAGGGATCACAGTTACGACAGCAGGTGGTGGGGATTTGTTGACCTGAAGGCTTTAGAGGGAAAAGCAATGATTATATACTGGTCCTGGGATGGGGACAATTTCGGAGTCAGGTGGAACAGAATTGGACAAATATTGAAATAAGGCAGGTGCAACATGCAGTTTGAAAGGAAACACATTCTTGATATGGAATCCCTTTCAGCAGAAGAAATTACTTTTATTATTGACACCGCTGACCGGTTAAAGGAGATTTCAAGAAGACCGGTAAAAAAAGTACCTACATTAAGAGGCAAAACTGTGGTGCTTTTTTTTTATGAAGCAAGTACCCGCACCCGTTCTTCTTTCGAAATAGCAGCAAAGCGATTAAGCGCAGACAGTATTTCCGTATCAAAAGCATCAAGCAGTATGGTTAAGGGCGAAACTCTAATAGATACTGCCAAAAATCTTGAGGCTATGAATCCGGATATTATTGTTGTAAGGCACTCTTCAGCTGGAGCACCGCACATGCTTGCAAGATTGCTTAAAACATCTATAATAAACGCGGGCGACGGAATGCATGCACATCCCAGCCAGGCGCTTTTGGATATAATGACGGTAAGAGAGAAAAAGGGCTCAATAAAGGGGCTGCGAATTGCTATAATAGGAGATATATCTCACAGCAGGGTTGCAAGATCAGACATAACAGGGTTTAATAAAATGGGAGCCGAAGTAGTAGTTGCTGGCCCTTCAACCATGATTCCAAAAGGAATCGAAAGTCTTGGTGCTCATGTTGCGGACAGCTCAGATGATGCAGTAAAAAAAGCAGATGTAATAATTATGTTAAGGATACAGAAAGAACGCCAGGACAGTTTCCTATATCCATCCGATCGTGAGTATTCCAGATTTTTTGGTCTTAACCGGGAAAGAATGAAAAAAGCAAAAAAAGATGTTCTGATTATGCATCCCGGGCCTGTAAACAGGGGAGTTGAACTTTCATCCGAATTGGCCGACGGACCATATTCAATTATTCTCGATCAGGTGACAAATGGTGTTTCATTGCGCATGGCTCTTTTGTATCTGATTTCCGGAGGTATTCGAAATGTTGACACTGATTAAAGGTGGAAGGGTTATAGATCCTGGAAACTTAGATGGGGTTATGGATATCCTTATAAAAAACGACAGGATAATCGACATAACGCCTTTAGAAAAATCAGAAATCAATTCTTCGGAACTATTAAAAAAACAGAATGCTATCAGGATAATTGATGCTTTTGGCAAAATAGTCGTTCCCGGTCTGATTGACATGCATGTTCATTTAAGAGAACCCGGACAGGAATACAAGGAAACAATAGAAACAGGAACTCTTGCAGCAGCAGCAGGAGGCTTTACAAGTGTGTGTGCAATGCCTAATACCATTCCTGTTAATGATAACAGACAAATTACCGAATATATTTTAAACAGAGCGAGGAATACAGGTAAAGTAAATGTATATCCTGTTGCAGCAATAAGTATTGGCCTCAAAGGAAACAGGCTTTGTGAATATGGTGATTTAAAGGACGCCGGAGTGATAGCAATTTCTGATGACGGGAATCCCGTATTAAACAGTCGCCTTATGAGAAGGGCGATGGAATATGCAAAGGGATTCGGCCTTCCTGTAATTTCACATTGCGAGATAAGCGAACTTTCGTCAGGTGGATCAATGAATGAAGGTGTCGTTGCCACCAGAATGGGTCTTGCCGGAATACCGAATGAAGCTGAGAGTATAATGGTTGCAAGAGATATTGCTTTATGTGAGCTTACAGGCGCACATCTCCACATAGCACATGTAAGCACTTCGCAATCCGTTAGCACCATAAGGGATGCCAAAAAAAGAGGTGTTTCTGTAACCGCTGAAACGGCCCCGCATTATTTTACGCTGACAGAAGATGCCGTTTGCGGATATAATACTAACGCAAAGATGAATCCACCGCTGCGATCCGCAGCTGACAGGGATGCAATAAGAGAAGGGCTTGCCGATGGAACGATTGATGTTATTGCAACAGATCATGCTCCCCATTCCAGCCTTGAAAAAGATGTTGAATTTGACATGGCTGCAAACGGAATTGTCGGTCTTGAAACATCTGTTTCGCTTGGTCTGAAGCTTGTTGAAGAAAGGATTATCAGTCTTACCGTACTGATAGAAAAAATGTCCTCTAATCCGGCGCGTATCCTGCATCTTGACAAGAGTATAAAAAAGGGCAATGTTGCAGATATTACAATTATTGATACAAATTTATCATACACAGTTGATTCAAATTCATTTTTTTCGCTTGGCCGTAACACCCCGTTCAATGAATGGGAAATGAAGGGAAGAGCATGCCTTGCAATGGTTGGCGGAAAAATTGTTTTTGAAAATATGATTTCATAAAGACACTATGGATATAGTTGAGCAGGTTTTTAATATACTTGTGGTTGATGATGAAGAAAGCATGAGAGAACTGCTTGATGTAATGCTGTCAGGGGAGGGATATAACATTACATGTGCCGAAAGCGGAAGCAAGGCAATCTCTTTGCTTGAAAAGAATAATTTTGATCTTCTTCTTTGCGATATCAGGCTGGGAGACATGACAGGCATTGATGTCCTCGAAGCGGCAAAAAAGAAAGATCAACATCCCGTTGTTATAATGATCTCAGCATATGCTTCTACGGAAAAAGCGATTGAAGCCATGAACAGTGGGGCATATGACTATGTTCCGAAACCTTTCAATAATGAAGAGCTTAAGCTTACAATTGCAAATGCTCTTGAATTAAAAACTATCGAACAGGAAAAGAAATTTATTGATAATGAGCTTAAAAAACAGCTTCATTTCGGAAAAATAATCGGAAACAGCCCCGCCATGATGCATGTTTATAACCTGATAAAACAGGTCGCAAAAACTAAAACCAGCGTACTTATTACAGGTGAAAGCGGAACCGGCAAAGAACTTATAGCAAGGGCTATTCATGAAGAAAGCAATCGCTGTAATAAGACTTTTATGGCGATAAACTGTGCCGGCATTCCTGAAACATTAATGGAAAGCGAGCTTTTCGGATATAAAAAAGGGGCTTTTACAGGCGCGGCATTTGATAAAAAAGGCTTATTTGAGCTTGCTGATAAAGGAACTATTTTTCTTGATGAGATAGGTGATCTCAGCATACATCTTCAGGTAAAATTATTAAGGGTTATCCAGGAAAGAGTGTTTAAGCCTGTTGGAGGCATTGAAGATATTGCAGTTGATATCCGGATAATATCTGCAACAAATAAAGATCTTACAAGCGAGGTAATAGAAGAACGTTTCAGAGAGGATCTGTTTTACAGGTTAAATGTTATAGAAATAAAATTGCCTCCCTTAAGAGACAGGAAGAGCGACCTTCGCGCTCTTGCCCAGCATTTTCTTGAAAAATATGCGAATGAAATGGGAAAGAAAGTTACGAAGTTATCTTCATATGCTATAGATCTTTTAAATAAATATGAATTTCCCGGAAATATCCGGGAACTTGAAAACTTAATAGAGAGAAGTGTCGCCATAAGCGATACTAATATTCTTCTTCCTGACAGCCTTTCTATTTCCATGCATAAGCGAAGAAGGTTTGTAGAAGGCGCAAAAGGTAAAAGATTCGATTTAAACGATATTGAAAATGGCGTTTCTCTTGATGCTATACTTGAAGAATTTGAAAGAGCCTATGTTATGAAGGCATTGGAATTTGCAGGCGGTGATAAGGTAAAAGCTGCTGAATTGCTGGGAATAAACTTAAGGTCCATGAGATACCGTTTTGAAAAACACCGCCTTGACAGCAAAGGTGAAGTTTAATAGCATCAGCGGCGGCATATAAAATACCGCCCAACGGAAGATTGTTAGTAGGGCGGGGTTTTACTCCCTGCTAAGACTGCTTTTTACAGCATCGAATACCGCAGCAACTGTTATATTTTTCATGCATGCTGTGTTATCGCATTCTTTTTTTAAGCAGGGGCTGCAATCCATATCGCTTCTTATTACTTTATGCCCTCTTCCGTAAGGGCCTGTTCGTAAGGGAGATGTAGGGCCAAAAAGCGCAACAACTCTGCAGCCCATTGCAGCCGCAATATGCATTGGCCCTGTATCCGTGCAGATAAGGACCGAACATCTTGAATAAAGATAGGCAAGTTCTTTTAGGCTAGTTTTGCCTGCAAGATTTATTATTCCGTCTTTACTGTCAATCTTATTTATAATACCATCAATAACCGGTACATCATGTTTACTTCCCGTAAATATGATACGGCAGGACAAATTCTCTTGCAGCATTGAAGCAAGTTCTGAAAATTTATCTTCTTCCCAGAGCTTCGTTTTCCATTTAGCCATTGGGTTAACAGCTATTATATTTTTATTTTCTATTTGTGATCCAAGCATGCTGTCGGCAAGTATTTTATCCTGTTCGGAAACAGGGATCTCACCTTTAATGTTATCGATATTGCAGCCAAGATATGATGCCACTTTAAGGTAGCGGTCGATTGCATGCTGTTCATAGCTAACAGGAACCGGGGGTTCTTTTAAAAAAATTGAAGCTCCCTCTCTTGACCCGCTCATACCAATCTTTCTTTTTCCCTTTGAAACTGCAGCTAAAATTCCGCTTCTGAAAAGACCTTGCAGATCAATAACAACATCATAAGAAGATAGTCTCAAATCTTTATAAAATTTAATCGCTTCGGAAGAAATTTTGATAAATTTTGAAGCGTTCAGGATATCTTTCTGCCATCTTTTTCTTCCTGATACTATTATACGATTAATAGCCCGGTGTCCCGTTATTACCTGGGAAGCTTCTTCTTCAACCAGCCAGTCTATTTTGGAATCAGGGTAGCATTGTTTTATTGCTTCAAGAAATGGAAGTGCGTGTACAACATCTCCGATAGAGCTTAATTTTATAATTAAAATGTTCTTGATATCTGTCATTTGTTTATATTTTCATAAAAATATCTGAACTGTTCCATCTCTTGCCATACTTCTTCAGGTGTTATGGAAAGCATGCATTTAAAATCCGTCGGACACTCCTGCTTCATACATGGAGCACAGTCAATATTATGTTTTAGTATTCTGGTCTTTGGGCCACGAGGCCCTGTGGCTACGTGATCGGTTGAACCAAAAATTGCAAGAGTTGGAACACCAAGGGCTGCTGCAACATGCATGAGTCCTGAATCATTTGACAGAAAAAAGTTGCATCGGCTGATAATTGCAATTGCTTCTTCAAGAGATGTGGTTCCGCAAAAATCTACCGGGTTGTATCTCATCAAACCGGTCACGATGGAGCCGATATATTGCTCTTTTTTACTGCCCATTATAATTGTTTTTGCACCCCACCTTTGGGCTGCGAGATCTCCTATTTCGGCAAAACGCTCGGGAGGCCACTTTTTTGCGTTTCCGAAAATAGCTCCGGGTGCAAAACCAAGCAGAAAGTCATCCTCATTTATACCGTTTAATTTTAATAGATTATCCGCTTTAGCAAGAACATCTTCTGCTATATGAATAGCAGGGTTCCGGCTTTCGGCCGTATAGCCTAAAGCCTTTAAAATAGACAGGTAATATTCGACCTGGTGAATCTTAAATATTTCATTGGTTCTTTTTATTGCGTGAGTCAGCAATAAGCCACGACCGTCCGAATCGAAGCCGACCCTGTATTTTATTCCGCCCAGATATGCAATTATAGCTGCTTCAAATGCATTCTGAAAAAGAAGAGCAAGATCAAATTGTTTTTCTTTTATTGATTCTATCAGACTTTTGATTTCAGCAAGATCTTTTATAAAGCTGTCATGTTTTTGAAAAATAAGAACGTCGTTTACGGCAGGATGATTTTCAAATAAAGGAGCAACCCAAGGCCTTGCAAGAACGGTAATCCGGGCAGATGGAAAGTTTTCACGTACGGCTTCAAGTGCAGGAAGAGTCATTACAGCATCACCCACCCAGTTTGTCGCGCGAATGAGTATGGTGTTAATATCTGACTTATCAAGTTGTTGTAACAACATCTTTACTCTTCCTCCTTATTAACCGACATGCTTTCTAATATGCCCAATGACTTGTTTTATTGCTCCCTGATGTTTATCAACAAAATTTTTGGAGTTTTTCCCCATTCTGTCACATAAGTCCTTATTTTCAAGAAGTTTTTTTATGTTTTGATAAAGCTCGTTTTCGTTATTAACCTGTCTGCCGCCTTCTTCTTTTAAAATAAGATCGGACATAAGAACAAAATTATGCATATATGGCCCAAAAAGCACCGGCATACCAAAGCTTGCCGGTTCAAGCAGATTATGACCGCCTGAGGCAACCATGCTTCCGCCGACAAAAGCAATTTTACCGATGCCGTATATTCTGCTTAATTCTCCGATAGTGTTTAGAATCAATACCGGATAAGGATTTTTATCATGATCACGATCGGTTTTGAGAATACTATTTAAACCCATCTCCTGCGCCATTTTAAGTATTTTATTTGATTCTTCGATATTTCGTGGAGCAAGAATAAGACGCAGCTTTGGAAACTGAGTAAAAAGCTGCAAAAAAACATTCAAAATTATTTTCTCTTCATCTTTATGAATGCTTCCGGCAACCCATATGTCATCTTCGACAGATAAAGAAAGTTTGTTTAACCAGTTATCGCGTTCCTGCTTCTGCATCGGAAGCCATTGTCTGTCAAATTTAATGTTTCCTGTTGTTAAAATTTTATTTTGATCAATTCCTGTTTCAATAAGCCTTTTTGCGTCATGTTCCGACTGCATCATGCATAATGCAAATTTATTGAAAACCGGTTTGATAATAAAAGAAAATCTTTTGTATGCTTTGAATGTGCGGGGCGAAACACGGCCGTTTACAAGAAAACATTTTACATTTTTTTGTGCAAGGTTATTTAAAAGAGCAGGCCATATATCGGTTTCAACAAGCACAAAAAAATATGGATTAATATGATTTCTTATCCTGTTAATGCTCCACCAGAAATCAATGGGCATGGGTATTATTTTAACTTTCTCATGAAGTTCTTTTTTTGCGATCAAAAGACCTTTTGCCGTTGTTATGGTAAAAACTATTTCTTTGTCAGGATATTCAAGTTTTATCGCTTCAATAAGAGGTATGGCCGATATAACCTCTCCTACGGAAAGCGCATGAATCCATATCCTTTTGTTTTTCGGGTACTCTTTGGGAAGCCTCAGGCCAAGCCTTTGCGCAGCCCTTTTATTTCCTGCGGCTGCGAACAACAGAATAAACGGAACACAGCAAATAATTATAATTGTATATATAAATTGGTATAATAAAATCATTTTATCCGATATTTTCGTAATATAATTTACACACAAACTATTTCTAATTTCAACAATAAATTAGTGCGCTATCTAATCCAGGATAACGGCTTCAACATACCTCATGTCGCTGACATCGACATGTTGTTTTGAGAGAATCTTAAAGATGCACTGCACAGGTGCATATTAGAAAAGGCCTTAAACAAATCATATAATCCGGTATTTATATAAAAAACATCCCGTCCGGCCTTTTCTCTTTTTAAGATATTTATTGGTTCAAGTTGGTTAAGATATCTTTCAGCTACATTGCGGGAAGCGATATTCTTTTCCACCAAATGGTCTATTCTCGTATATACATTTGTAAAAAGTGTTTCTACAAGTTCATGTGAATAAAATTTTGGCAGTTTGTCCTGCATGGATTTGCGGACATTTTCTATGAGTGCTACGATCTCTTTGCTTAAAGCCAGGGTATAACAGGCTGTTTTTTCTATTGCCGTAAGTATAAAGCATATCCATTCTTCCCAGGCGTTCTCAGCAATCGGCTCCTGAAAGTCAAATGTTTAACATTGCATAAAATCATTGGTGTTATAACTTCCCCCAGGCTTTTATCTCGTTGATGTGCAATAACTTTAAATATAAAGGGTTCCCCAAATATACCCCCAGATAGCTTATTTATACCGCCGCATATACACTTCGTCCAGCCCCATAGTAGGCGTCATAAACGTGCTGGAACACCGCCGCTGTTTTTTGATCAAACAGTTCCGGCGTATAGGCTCTTGGCAAGCCCTGGTCAAGCAGTTTCTCAATAGTCACCCGTACCTCGGCACGGGCCTGTTGCCGTTTTCGCCAATCTATCACAAGCTTACCTTCCTTAAGTGTAGCCAACAGCTCTCGGGCCGTGGCTTTTACTTTGTTCCTGTCTGCGTCGCTCATTGCAATTACCGGCTTGGTCAGAATGTCAAAAAGTGCCAGTTCTTCTTCGGTCAATTGCTCGCCCACAGCTCGCTGTTCTTCTTCATTCAGGCTCTGAGCAAAGTCCATTAATTGCCGGAAAAACTCCTCGGCATTGAGGCTGCCTGAGTTATAGGCATCGATCATCTCCTGAAATCGTTCCAGATAATCCATGCGCGTTCGGTTGAGCCGGACCATTGCTATGAGCTTTTGCGAAACTGTGCCTTTGAGTTTTTCATTAAGCGTCCTCTTACGGCCCGTCTTGAATTTATCGGCCAACTTCTCAAAGTCAATTTTGCTCAAATCTACCCATTGTTCGTCACCCCAGCCGGAACTCGCCTCTCGGATGATATAACCTTCCGTTGCTATGGAACGGTCGAGTAGCTCTTCCACTTGTTGCATGACCTGAGAGATGTCCGCCGGTGGTATAAGGGCACGGATCTTTTCGGCAATAACCTGTACCGGATTCACTTGAACGGCAAACTCATGAGCGGAAGGATCGGGCAGCACAGCCTTAAAGAGCCGCTGAACGTTATTGGCCAGATCCAGATAGCGGCGCTTGATTTCCTCGGAGGCTACGAGCGCCTCCACAGCGTCATCAAGCAGCCCAATACGTGCAAACCCGTCCGCAGACTTTATGCCTTCTATGCTCAGCCCATGTTCTTTGCATAATCTGATAGTTTCTTCCAATGCATGCCGCAAAGCCGCCACCAGTGCGGCCTTATCTTCTACCGGTTTCTTGCCGTCGCTCCCTCCAACTCCATAAATGGCAAGTGCTTGCTCCAAATTGCGGAACACCCCCGCATAGTCTACGATCAGGCCGCTTACCTTGCCGGGATAAACCCGATTGGCCCTGGCGATAGTCTGCATAAGAGTGTGGTTACGCATCGGCTTATCAAGGTAGAGGGTCGAACAGCTCGGTACATCAAAGCCGGTCATCCACATGGCGCAGACAAAAACCAGACGGAAAGGGTCGCCAGGGTTCTTGAACTTTGTCTCAAGGTCTTCATCTAACATGCGCTTGCGGTGCGGGCGGATATCCAGTCCCTTCTCGTTCATTTCGGCGATTTCGTTCTGCCCCTGAGAAACGACCACCGCCATATCGGTTCCCCTCATTAGGGTGATGCCTTCTTCGATCTCCCGCCGCACTTCGCTATCGGCTTTGGCAAGCTGAGCCTCCAACGCCACAATCTTCTCGCCCCAGTGCTTCTTCACCTTGTCATACATACGAATGGCTGTAGCCTTGTCGATACAAATCATCATCGCCTTGCCCTGAAAGCCGCGCCCGGTAAAATGCACCACCA
>Ga0180732_1000219_pt1 | contig 54711 bp, 54 predicted proteins | sample KR11_01MetaG_FD_148674 | JGI IMG/M metagenome (GOLD analysis project Ga0180732, IMG submission 148674) | Groundwater microbial communities from the Olkiluoto Island deep subsurface site, Finland - KR11_0.1 MetaG | ecosystem: Environmental > Aquatic > Deep subsurface > Groundwater | place... | reverse complement strand
CGTCGACCTTCGTTTCACCGATACACGCGGTAAAGAACAGCACGTTGGCGTGCCGGTCAGTGCCGTGGACGAGAGCAAGTTCGAAGACGGTCACGCCTTCGACGGTTCTTCCATCGCCGGTTGGAAGGGTATTCAAGCTTCCGACATGCTGTTGATGCTGGATCCAGCTTCCGCTTATGTTGATCCGTTCTTCGACGAGCCGACCCTGGTCATCACTTGTGACGTAATCGAGCCGACAGACGGCAAGGGCTATGACCGCGACCCGCGTTCCATCGCCAAACGCGCTGAAGCCTACCTGAAGTCCACCGGCATCGGCGACACAGCATTCTTCGGTCCTGAGCCAGAATTCTTCATTTTCGACTCCGTCGAGTGGAGCGTAAGCATGTCCGGCTGCTCCCTGAAGATCAACTCTGAAGAAGCTGCTTGGTCTACAGGCGAGAAGTTCGAAGGCGGCAACACTGGCCACCGTCCAATGGTCAAGGGTGGCTACTTCCCGGTTCCTCCCGTTGACAGCCTGAACGACATCCGCGCACAAATGTGTCTGTTGCTGGAAGAAGTCGGTATTCCTGTCGAAGTGCATCACCACGAAGTGGCGACTGCCGGCCAGTGCGAGATCGGTACCAAGTTCGACACATTGGTGAAGCGCGCTGACCAGACTCAGACTCTGAAGTACATCGTGCACAACGTTGCGCACCAGTACGGCAAGACTGCGACCTTCATGCCCAAGCCCATCGTTGGCGACAACGGTTCCGGTATGCACGTGCACCAGTCGATCTGGAAAGACGGCAAGAACACCTTCGCGGGTAACGGCTATGCCGGTCTGTCCGAGACAGCGCTTTACTACATCGGCGGCATCATCAAGCACGCCAAGGCACTGAACGCGATCTGCAACCCCGGCACCAACAGCTACAAGCGTCTGGTTCCTCACTACGAAGCACCGGTGAAGATGGCTTACTCCGCCAAGAACCGTTCCGCTTCCATCCGCATCCCGCACGTCGCCAGCGACAAGGCTCGCCGCATCGAGACCCGTTTCCCGGACCCGACAGCGAACCCGTACCTGTGCTTCTCCGCGCTGATGATGGCTGGTCTGGACGGCATCCAGAACAAGATCCACCCTGGCGATCCTGCTGACAAGAACCTGTACGACCTGCCGCCGGAAGAAGATGCAAAGATCCCGACCGTGGCAGCTGGTCTGGACGAGGCATTGGCAGCACTGGACAAGGACCGCGAGTTCCTGACCCGTGGCGGCGTGTTCTCCAGCGACTTCATTGACGCATTCATCGCGTTGAAGATGGACGAAGTGAACAAGATCCGCATGACCACTCATCCGGTCGAGTTCGACATGTACTACAGCATCTAAGTCGCTCCGCGACTTGCTGCAAATAAACGGAGCCCTTGCGGCTCCGTTTGTTTTTGGAGGGCGGTTTGTCTCACCACTATCCTTACCCTATACTCCCCCCATCGAATTTCGAGGACACACCATGAAGCCAACCCGCATGCTGTTGTTGTGCGTCGTGTTCACTGCCAGCACCGCCGCCCACGCGGAGATCTACAAACGCGTCGACAAAGAAGGCCGCGTCACTTATTCCAGCGAGCCGCTCAAGGGCGCACAGAAGCTGAAGCTGGAGCCTTTGCCGACCATGCCCCCGCCCAGAGCGGCTGCCAAAGAACGCAATCGCGAAGTTGGCAGCGAGGAGTCTGCTTTCCCGCGCGTGGACAATGCGACGCAAAAGCGTCGTGACGATAAGCGCCTGCGCATCCTCGAGGACGAGATGGCCAGCGAACGTCAGGCACTGGAAGATGCCCGCACGCAATTGAAAGTGGCCGAAGATACACCGCAGATCTACACCGGCGCAGACGGCAAGACCTACCGCAACATGGCGAAGTACGAAGAGAGCGTGCAAGCCGCGCAGGAGAACGTCCGGATGCATGAGAACAACCTCCGGGCGATACAGACCGAGATCGATAATCTCAAGTGATCTGACGCTGGCATGTTTTCTGCTCTTTGTTTGACATGACCAGCGCCCCGCTCCCCACACTGGACTTTCTGTCGACCGCCGTGATGCTGCTCGACGATCAGTCGCGCATCGCGTATCTGAATCCGGCGGCGGAGCATCTGTTCGCGGTGAGCCACAGCAACCTCGTCGGCCATCCGCTGCAATTCGCATTCACCCACACCGAGCAATTGTTCAGCGCGATCCAATCCGCGCTGGCCAACCGCTCGGCGCACATCGAACATGACCTGCTGCTGGGCACGCATACACATTCGCAGAAACTGCATCTGAGCTGCACTGTCACCACATTGCAGCTGCCGCAATATGCACTGTTGCTGGAATTCCACACCATCGAAAGACCGCTCAAGTTGGCGCGCGAGGAGCAGATGCTCGACCAGACGCAGGCCAATCGCATGCTGTTGCGCAATCTGGCGCACGAGATCAAGAACCCGCTGGGCGGCATCCGCGGTGCGGCGCAATTGCTGGAGCAGGAGCTGGAAAAACCGGCGCTGCGCGAATACACGCAGGTGGTGATCCAGGAGGCGGACCGTTTGCGTTCGCTGATGGAGAATCTGCTCACGCCGCAGCACACGCCCCATTTCAGTGCATTGAATATCCATGAAGTGCTGGAGCGCGTGCGCAGTGTGGTGATGGCCGAGCTGCCCGAGAGTCTGCACATCCAGCGCGACTACGACTTGAGTCTGCCCGATCTCGACGGCGACAAGGCGCTGTTGATCCAGGTGATATTGAACATCGTGCGCAATGCCGCACAGGCGATGCAGGGACAGGGAACGATCATCCTGCGCACGCGCATCTCGCGTCAGGTCACGCTGATGAAGAAGCGCCACCGGCTGGCCATTTCGGTACAGATCATCGATGACGGCCCCGGCATCCCGCATCACCTGCAAGACAAGATCTTCTATCCGCTCGTCTCGGGACGGGCAGACGGACACGGCCTCGGCCTGACGCTGGCGCAGGACTTCGTCAGCCAGCATCAGGGCAGTATCGAATTCGACAGCGAACCGGGGCGGACCTGCTTCACGGTCATGCTGCCGCTCACTTCCATGGAAAAACAATAATGAGCAAACCTGTCTGGATCATCGACGACGACCGTTCCATCCGCTGGGTGCTGGAAAAAGCCCTTGCCCGCGAGGAGATCGAATACAAGAGTTTCGCCTCGGCCGACGAAGCACTGGCCGAGTTGCCGAACAGTCAGCCGCAGATGGTGATCAGCGACATCCGCATGCCGGGCAGTTCCGGCCTGGATCTGTTGCAGACCTTGCGCAACGACTATCCCGCGCTGCCGGTCATCATCATGACCGCGTATTCCGATCTGGAAAGCGCGGTGTCCTCGTTCCAGGGCGGTGCGTTCGAGTATCTGCCCAAGCCTTTCGATGTGAACCATGCGGTCGAATTGATCCGCCGCGCGCTGGCACAGAGTCAGCGCAAACAAAGCAACGGCGTCGAGAGCACCGATGCGCCTGACATCCTCGGCCATGCGCCGGCGATGCAGGAAGTGTTCCGCGCCATCGGCCGTCTCGCCCAATCCAATGCCACCGTGCTCATCACCGGCGAATCAGGCACCGGCAAGGAATTGGTGGCACAGGCACTGCATCGGCACAGCCTGCGTGCCGACATGCCTTTCGTCGCGATCAACACCGCCGCCATCCCCAAGGACCTGCTGGAGTCGGAGCTGTTCGGTCACGAGAAAGGCGCGTTCACCGGCGCCAACACCACGCGCCATGGCCGCTTCGAGCAGGCCGAAGGCGGCACGCTGTTCCTCGACGAGATCGGCGACATGCCTGCCGAGTTGCAGACGCGTCTACTGCGCGTGCTGTCGGACGGCAACTACTACCGCGTCGGCGGCCACCAGCCGATCAAAGCCAACGTGCGCATCATCGCGGCCACCCACCAGAATCTGAACGAGCGCGTGAAGCAGGGTCTGTTCCGAGAAGACTTGTTCCACCGTTTGAACGTGATCCGTCTGCGCCTGCCGCCGTTGCGCGAACGCCGCGAGGACATCCCGCTGCTGGCGAAATATTTCCTGCAAAAGAGCGCTAAAGAGTTGGGCGGGGAACAGAAGGTATTGAGCGAAGCCGCGCTGACGTTCCTCTCCGCGCAAGACATCCCCGGCAACGTGCGCCAACTGGAGAACCTGTGTCACTGGCTCACGGTGATGACACCGACCCAGCAAGTGGAGATCGCCGACCTGCCCGCGGAATGGCGTGAGGCATCACCGGCTGCTTCAGCTGGCGGTGATTGGCACACCTTGCTGGCGCAGCAGGCCGCACAGATGCTGCAACGCGGTGAACCCAACATCCTCGACACGCTCACCAAGGAATTCGAGCGCACCTTGATCACGCAGGCACTGCAACACACCGGCGGACGTCGCATCGAGGCATCCACGCTGCTCGGCATGGGCCGCAACACGCTGACGCGCAAGATTCAGGAATTAGGGCTGGATGGTGACGAAGGTAAGGACTAACGCCAAACCTTGCTGATCGGTTCCGCGCGAACGCTCTCGTTCATGCCGGGCAGTCCGTACATCTGCAGGATGGTACGCAACACGTTGTAGTGATCGATACGCTGCGCATATTTCCCCGGCTTGACCATGGGGCCGACGAACAGCGTAACGATGCGATTCCCTTCCGACCCATCGTCCTCGTCGAATGTGACGATGAGCAGGCTGTTGTTGTCCATCGCCCACTGCGCATACCCCTCGATGTTCTGTTTCAACCATGCATCGCCTTGCGCGATGCTGCCGTCGTGCATGTCGTGGCGCTGGTCCGGTATCACCCAGGACACTTCGGGCAATTTCGAGAGATCCTGCGGAAAGGCGGTCAGCGGTTGATTCACTGCTGCGAGTTCCTTCCAGTTCGCCGCAGGATTATGTTTGCGCATATACGAACCATAACGGCACCCCGGGTAGCCGGCCCTCGGCATCGATTCCGAATAGCTGATGAAGCCCAGCCCTTTTGCCAGCAGCGCACTGGCGAGATTGTCACCGGACAGGTCGAGCGGGCAGGTATTGCTGCCGATGCCGCGTGTGCTGCCGGTGAACAAGGCCAGATAGTTGGGTTGACTGGGATGGGTGATGCCGTACGAATTGGTGAACAGCGCACCGCGTTGCGCCAGCGCGTTGATGTATGGCGCGTCGGGATTGCCGATGATCTTTGACCAGGATTTGTTTTCCTCGATCACGATGACGATATGGTCCGGCCTTGGCAAAGCGGTGGCCTGCACCTGCGCTGCCCCACAAAGCAGGAACAAGCCGGACACGAACCTCATCATCACTTCTGGCCGCCCGATGCAGGCTTCGGCGTTTCGTCCTGCACCTTTTTGCGTGTGCGGTTCTTGCTCGGATCGGCGAAACGGAAACGCCCCGCCAGCACACAACCTTTCATGCCGATGTCGCACGGCTGGTTCAGCACCTTCTGGCACTTGCCGTCTGCCTCGTGAGGGCAACCCCAGCCGCTCATGTCTGGACCCTCTTTAGACCTTCTTCACGAACTCGGTCTTCAACTGCATCGCGCCGATGCCGTCGATCTTGCAGTCGATATCGTGGTCGCCATCTACCAGACGGATGTTCTTCACCTTGGTACCGACCTTCACCACCGAGGACGAACCCTTGATCTTCAGGTCTTTGATCACGGTGATCGTGTCGCCGTCGTTCAACACCGTACCGAAAGCGTCCTTGAACACCTTCACCTCTTCAGTTGCCTCGGCTGCAGCCTTGGGCCATTCGTGCGCGCACTCGGGACAGACGTAGTTATCGCCGTCTTCGTAGGTGTATTCGGAGTTGCATAAGGGGCACTTCGGCAGATCTGACATATCGATTCCAATTTTGTTTGAAGAAATACTACTGCTATTACAACTTATAACCGCGATGCACCGCCACCACACCGCCGGTCATGTTGAAGTACTCGACCCGCTCCAGCCCTGCATCGACCATCATCTGCTTCAGTTCTTCCTGCCCCGGATGCATGCGGATGGATTCGGCGAGGTAGCGGTAGCTGTCGGCGTCGTTGGCGATGAGTTCGCCCATCTTGGGCAGCAGCTTGAAGGAATACAGGTCGTACATCTTCTCCAGCGGTTTGGCGACCTTGGAGAATTCCAGCACGATGACGCGCCCGCCCGGTTTGAGCACGCGTTTCATCTCGCGCAGGGCGGCGTCCTTGTGGGTGACGTTGCGCAGACCGAAGGCGATGCTGACGCAGTCGAAATAGTTGTCGGGGAAAGGCAGATGCTCGGCATCGCATTGCGCGGTGGGCGTCGGCGTACCGTTGTCTATCATGCGGTCGCGCCCGACGCGCAGCATGGCGTTGTTGATGTCGGTGAGGATGACCTGGCCGCTGCGGCCGACCTTCTTCAGGAACAGTTTGGACAGATCACCCGAGCCGCCCGCCACGTCCAGCACGCGCTGGCCTTCATGCACATTCGCCAGTCCGACCGCGAAAGGCTTCCACACGCGGTGCAGACCGACCGACATGAGGTCGTTCATGATGTCGTATTTGCTGGCGACGGAGGTGAACACGCCGGCGACTTTCTTCGCCTTCTCGTTCTCGTCGACAGTCTCGAAACCGAAATGTGTCTTGGCCATTTTCCTGCCTCCTATTTCGGGTCGCGCGAGGCGCCCGCTGCCTGCATCTTGTCCAGATATTCCTGCCACAGCGTCTGCTGGTTCTGCCCCAGCGTATAGAGCAGGTCCCAGTCGTACAGGCCGCTATCGTGGCCGTCGTCGAATTCCAGTTTCAGCGCGTAGCTGCCGGCCGGCTCCAGACCCTTGAGCACGACATTGCGCTTGCCGACCTGCAGAGTCTCCTGGCCCGGGCCGTGTCCGCGCACTTCGGCGGAAGGTGACTGCACGCGCAGAAACTCGGCTGGCAGGTTGAAGCGTGCGCCGTCGTCGAAGGCGATCTCCAGCGAGTTGGATTTCTGGTGCAGGACGATCTCTGTAGGTGTTGCGTTCATAGTGAGCGTATCTTCTTGAGCAATGCGGTGGTGGAGCGTTCATGCAGGAAGGGGATGCTGTGCACGCTGCCGCCCCACCCCTGCACTTCTGTTGCGCCGACGATGTTCTCGGGTTTCCAGTCGCCGCCCTTGACCAGTTTGTCGGGCTTGCAGGCGAGTATCAGATTCAGCGGCGTGTCCTCGTCGAACTGCACCACCAGACTCACCGATTCAAGCGCGGCCAGCACGGCCATGCGGTCGGCTTCGTTGTTGATGGGGCGGTCGTCGCCCTTGCCCTGGCGCTTCACCGAAGCGTCGCTGTTGACGCCAACAATGAGCGAACCACCCAGCGCGCGCGCCTGCGCGAGATAAGTGACATGGCCACGATGCAGCACGTCGAAACAGCCGTTGGTGAACACCACGGGATGCGGCAAAGCGGCGACCTTGGCGGCCAGCTCTTCAGCCGTGCACAGCTTGGTTTCGAATGCCGGAGTGGGATACATCACTGCATGTACTCGAACACGCGTACTACCTTTTTCACGCCACGCGTGGTGGCCGCGATCTCCGAGGCCGCATCGGCTTCGGAGCGAGTGACGATGCCCAGCAGATAGACCACGCCCGCCTCGGTGTAGACCTTGATGTGTTCGGGGCTGAAGGCTTTGCTTGCCAGGAAGCGGGTGCGCACATCACCGGAAACGCCGGAATCACTGCGGCGCACGCCGGTGTCGGCTGCCCGCGCCACATGCAGCTCGTTGGCGATGCCCTTGATCGGCGCGATGCCGCCCACGATGCGTTCTATGCCCTGCTTGGTCGCATCGTCCGGCACTTGGCCGGTGATCAGCGCAAAACGGTTAAAACAGGTGACGTTCACCTGGATGTTGCTGCGGTACTTGTCGGCGATACGCTGGCGTGAGGTGTATTCGATGTTGCGGTCATCCTGCACGGCGGCGGCGCTACGGCGCTCGATCTGCGGGTCGGTGATGCCCTGCGTCTGTGCACAGCCTTGCAGCAGCGCAAGAGCGAACAGTACGGCCACCAACCAGCGGCTGCGCATCACTCGCCCCCCAGTAACACGTGATCGATCACATCACACAGACAGTGCAGCATGAGCAAGTGCACCTCCTGGATGCGCGCCGTTCTCTCGGTCGGTACACACAGGTGGAAATCGCCTTCTTGCAGCATCGCACCCATCTGCCCGCCGTCGCGGCCGGTGAATGCGACGACGACCATGCCGCGCTCGTGCGCGGCTTCGATCGCTTCCACCACGTTGGGCGAACTGCCGCTGGTGGAGATGGCGAGCAGCACATCGCCTTCCATACCGAGCGCGCGCACCTGCTTGGAGAAAATCTGCTTGTAGTCGTAATCGTTGGCGATGGAAGTGAGCACCGAGCTGTCGGTGGTCAGCGCGATAGCCGGCAGACCGGGACGCTCGACCTCGAAGCGGTTGATCAGCTCGGCGGCGAAGTGCTGCGCATCGGCGGCGGACCCGCCGTTGCCGCAGGCCAGTATCTTGCCGTCATGCATCAGGCAGTTGACCATGGCCTGTGCCGCATCGGCGATCGGCTTGGCCAGCACCTTCTTGCTCTGGAGTTTGATCTCGGCGCTATCGTCGAAATGTTTGCTGACGCGTTTAGCGAGTGTCATGTATTGGATTTCTCGTTGGTGAACGGGTTTGATTTTACCCTAAAGCTGGAACGCATTCTTCAGCCACTCGACTCCTTCGCCGCCTTCGGCCGAGCTGAGCAGCACGGCATCGAAACGGCAAGGCGGTGTCGGCGAGACGGAAGAAAGATAATGTTGTGCGGCCAGTATGAGCTTGTTCTGCTTGCGCGCGTCGATGCTGGCCGCCGCACCGCCGAAATCGGAGCGGCTACGCATGCGCACTTCGGCGAACACCAGTGTGTCGCGATCTTTCAGGATCAGGTCGATCTCGCCGAAACGGCAGCGGTAGTTACTGTGCAGCAGTCGCAGGCCCTGACGCTGCAGATACTGCGCAGCTGTCTGTTCGGCCTGCGCGCCGGCCTTCATCCGATCACTCTTCCGGCACCGTGGTCGGCATGGGCGGTTGCGGCCCTTTCAGCGCGGCGTCCATCGTCATGCCCTGTCCGTTGCGCATGGTGGATTTCACGCCCTCGCGCTTGACGTAGCGCCCTTCCAACGTCAGCTTGCCAGTGACACCGTCCAGCGGCAGCGCATTGCTCGTATTGTGGTGGTACAGCACCTGCAACATGCGGTAGGCATCTATGCCCAGCGCGTACAGGCGTTCCATGTCCATGCTGTAGGGCGGTTCCACACGCGGGTAGACCATCACCGCCGGATGATCCGGCTGCATCACCCAGGGCATGTCATAGAAACGCACCTCGCCCAGATCGTAATTGACCAGATTGTTGCCGTTGCCGGTGAACACCTGCGACGTGGTGTAGACCGGGATATCGGCGAAGATATAGGGCCGGATGAGGCGAGCCTGATCCGGCTCTGCAGCCATGAACACCATGCTGCCCGCTTCACCACCCAGCAAGCGGATCTCCTCCGGGTCGCCTTCGTATACGATCTCGGGCCACAGCACCCCGCCGGTGCGTTGCCATTCTTCTTCGAAAGCCTGCGCCAGCCGTTTGGACAGTGCGCTATCGGTACGCACCACAGTGGCGGTGAGCAGGCCGGTGCTCGCCGCCCACTGCGCGGCCTGGCGTGCTTCGAGTTCCGGGGGCAGACCAAAGGAGTACAGCTGGTCGGTGCGCTCCATCTCCAGCACGTTGAGCGCGAGGGTCGGCACCGGCAGCGCCGGGTTCGCAGCCAATGCCGCGACGCCGTTACGGGTGAGCGGCCCGGCTACCGCGAGCGCGCCCTGCGCCAGCGCCAAGCGATACAGCGCGTCCACTTCGAACTTCTCGTCGCTGGCAGAATAGACCCGCACCGGCAATTCGTTCGGTTGCTGTTCCGCCGCAGACAGGAAGCCCAGCTGCAACGCCTCTGCGGCACGTCCGAACACGGGCGAGCGCAGCGGCAGGATCAATGCGATATGGTGTTCCGCGCCTTCTGCCAGACGGGGCAGGATAGGTTCGACGACCGGTTGTTCCATGTCGACCGTGCCGGTCTCGACAACGGGCGTTTCCACGGCGGGTTGCTCGGTCGATACTGCCGGCGCAGTGACCGGCGTTACGGATTGGGGTGGAGTGGCGCAGCCAAACACGCTCACGTATAGTGCGGCGATCAACAGACCGCGCAACCATTTCAACCCGGGGATACTCGTTTGCATAGCAAGACCAATCAAAAAATCGAACACGCATTATATGTAGTCGCCACCCCGATTGGAAATCTGAGCGACATTTCTTTGCGCGCGTTGGACATCCTGAACGGCGTAAACGTTGTCGCAGCCGAAGATACACGCAATTCGCGCCATCTTTTGCAGCATCACGGCATCAGCGACGCCAAGCTGCTTGCCGTCCATCAACATAACGAACGCGGCTCCGCAGACAAGGTCATCTCCCTGTTACAGGAAGGGCAAAGCATCGCGCTGGTGACCGATGCCGGCACCCCGGCGGTCAGCGACCCCGGTGCCGTGCTGGTGGAAGCCGTGATCGCAGCCGGATTCCGCGTCATCCCCATCCCCGGTGCGTCTGCGGTGGTCACGGCTCTTTCCGCCTCCGGTCTGATCAACCCGCATTTCATGTTCTACGGCTTCCTGCCCAACAAATCCGCCGCGCGCCGCGTCACGCTGCAATCGTTGGCGAACCAGACCTGCACACTGGCGTTCTATGAAGCCCCGCACCGCATCCTCGAATGCACGGCCGACCTGCAGGCCGTGTTCGGCGACGAGCGCGAGATCGTGTTCGCGCGCGAGATCACCAAGCTGTTCGAGAGCATCCATCGCTGCAAGCTGGGGGTCGCGCTGGACTGGCTGAACAGCGACCCGAACAACCAGCGCGGCGAGTTCGTGCTGCTGGTGTCGGGCGCGGCAGAGCGCACCGAGGAACTTGATGCGGAGGCAGAGCGGGTGCTCACATTGCTGCTGGAAGAACTGCCGCTCAAACAGGCCGTTCAGCTCGCCGTGCAGATCACCGGACAGAACAAGAACGCGCTCTACCAAAAGGCACTTTCCATCAAGTCCGCATAAGCACGCGGTTGTTATTCGCGTCCGGTTTGCTAAACTCGCTGCCCCGCACCACGATCCGATCTTTCGAGGACGTAATGATTCCCGCATCCAAATTCCTCCCTGTTCTGCTGGCGCTGACTCTGGCTGCCTGCGGCGGCGGTGACAAGAAAGCCGCCGCGCCCGCCGCCGGAGCCATGCCGCCGCCGCCCGAAGTCGAGGTCGTCACCATTGCGACCGGCAATGCCACTTACACGCGTGATCTGCCGGGCCGCGTGCAAGCCTTCCGCACCGCACAAGTGCGCGCCCGCGTGGATGGCGTGGTCGAACAGCGTCTGTTCAAGGAAGGCAGCGACGTGACCGAAGGCACGCAGTTGTTCCGCATCGATTCGCGCAGTTATCGCGCCGCCGCCGAAGCAGCCAATGCCGATGCCGCGCTGGCCTATCAGAATCTGGATCGCGCCAAGCGTCTGCTGGAGATCAAAGCCATCAGCCAGCAGGAATACGACCTGACATTGGCCAGAGCGGCACAGGCGCGCGCTGCGCTGGTGCGTGCGAATGAGGACGTCACCAATGCCGGCGTGCCCGCGCCCATCACCGGCCACATCGGACGCACCGAAGTGACCGAGGGTGCACTGGTCAGCAAGAGTGCCGCCACCCTGCTGGCGACCGTCGAACAGCTTGATCCGGTGTATGTGAATTTCTCGCAGTCGGCGACCGACCTGCTGCGTCTGCGTCAGGCGGTGGCGACCGGTGTGCTCAAGCGCGCCGACTCCACCGATGTCGAACTGATGCTGGAAGACGGCAGCATCTATCCCAAGACCGGCCGTATCTTCTTCACCGATCTGGCGGTCGATGCCAACACCGGCTCGATCTCCTTGCGCGCACAGTTCCCCAATCCGAAACGTGACCTGCTGCCCGGCATGTTCGTGCGCCTGCGCTTCCCCGAAGCCATGGCCGAGAACGCCATCCGCGTGCCGCAACGTGCGGTGCAGTCCGGTGCACAGGGCCAATTCGTGATGACCGTGGGCCCTGACGGCAAGGTCGCGCCGCGCCCGGTCACCACCAGCGGCATGGCCGGTGCGGACTTCGTCATCGCCTCCGGCCTCCAGCCGGGTGACCAAGTCATCGTCAACGGCCTGCAGAAGGCACGCCCTGGCACGGTCGTTAAACCGGTACCTGTGACGACCACGATGAAGTTGGAAAACCAGCTTTCCGCTGCGAAGTAAGCCGATATGCTCGCCCGCTTCTTCATTGACCGCCCCATCTTCGCCTGGGTCATCGCGCTGGTCATCCTGCTGGCCGGTGTGCTGGCCTTGCGCGGCCTGCCCGTCGCGCAATATCCGTCGGTCGCACCGCCTGCGCTGGCCGTCACCGTCACCTATCCCGGTGCCTCGGCGCAGGTGATCGAAGAGACCGTGGTCTCCCTGCTCGAGCAGGAGATGAACGGTATCGACAATCTGCTGTACATGGAATCCGCCGCCGAACTGGGTCGCGGCAGCATCACCCTAACCTTCCAGACCGGCACCGATCTCGACCTTGCTTCCGTTGAAACACAGAACCGCGTCAAACGCGCCGAGATCCGTCTGCCGGAAGAAGTACGCCGCATGGGTATCCGCGTGGCGAAATCGGCGCGCAACTACGTGATGATCGTTGCGCTCATCTCGCCCGACAAGAGCTTGGACAACGTGGCACTCGGCAGCTATGTCAGTGCCAACGTGCTGGACAGTGTGCAGCGCGTACCTGGCGTGGGCGAGGCACTGCTGTTCGGTACCGAATATTCGATGCGTTTGTGGCTGAAGCCAGAGAAGCTGCAAGCCTACGGTGTGTCGCCATCGGATATCTCGAAAGCAGTACGTGCGCAGAATTCGGAGCTAGCTGTGGGCGAGCTGGGCCAACTGCCCTCCGCCCCCGGTCAGGAGATGAATGCGGTGATCGTCACCCGCAGCCGCCTTTCCACACCGGAAGAGTTCGGCAACATCTTAGTGCGCACCAATGCCGATGGTTCCGCTTTGCGCGTGAAGGACATCGCCCGTGTCGAACTCGGCGCACAGGATTACTCCACCGCCGCCCGCATCGACGGTCAGCCGACCGCCGCCATCGCCATCCGCCTGACACCGGACGCCAACGCGCTGGATACCGTGAAAGCGGTGAAGGCGCGCATGGCCGAACTGGCGAAGTTCTTCCCGCAGGGTGTCGACTGGGTGGTGCCGTACGACACCTCCAAGTTCATCGAGATCTCCATCCAGGAAGTGCTAAAGAGCCTGGCCGAGGCGCTGCTACTGGTGTTCCTGGTGATGTATCTGTTCCTGGGCAACCTGCGCGCCACGCTGATCCCCACCATCGTGATCCCAATCGCGCTGGTCGGTGCACTGGTCGGTCTGTATCTGCTCGGTTACTCGATCAACGTGCTGACGCTGTTCGCCATGGTGCTCGCCATCGGTATCGTGGTGGACGATGCCATCGTGGTGGTGGAGAACGTCGAACGCATCATGACCAAGGAGAACTTGCCGCCGCGTGAAGCGACGCGCAAGGCGATGGATCAGATCATCGGCGCGATCATCGCCATCACACTGGTGCTGTCGGCGGTGTTCATCCCGATGTCGCTGTTTCCGGGATCGACAGGTGCGATCTATCGCCAGTTCGCGGTGACGCTGGTGCTGACCATGGGCTTCTCCGCGCTGATGGCGCTGACGTTGACGCCTGCGTTGTGCGCCTCGCTGCTCAAACACACCCCAGGCAAGGACGACCTGGTACCGAAGAGCGGTCCGTTGCACTGGTTCCATGATGCATTCGAGCGCTTGAGCCATCGCTATGTCGGCGTGGTCGGCAAGATCGTGCGCAAAGCTGCGCGTTATCTGCTGGTGTATGCCGCCATCCTCGTCGCCGTGGGCTGGATGTTCAGCAAGCTGCCGGGCAGCTTCCTGCCTTCCGAGGATCAGGGCTATTTCGTCAGCGTGATCCAGTTGCCGGCCGGTGCCACACGTGAACGCACACTCGACGTGCTGACACAGGTAGAGCAGTATTACCTCGGCCTGCCGGAAGTGGAGCACGTCATCGGCGTGGCCGGTTTCTCCTTCTTCGGCCGCGGTCAGAACGCCGCCATCACCTTCGTGCGCCTGAAGGACTGGAGCGAGCGCCCGGCCAAGGAAAGCGGCGCATCGGCACTGGCACAGAAAGCCAATATGATGCTGTTCCGCATCAAGCAGGCGATGATCTTCGCCATCAATCCGCCGCCCATCCCCGAGCTGGCAGCGGCGGGCGGTTTCGACTTCCGCCTGCAAGACCGTGGCGGATTGGGGCGCGACAAGTTGCTGGAGGCACGCAACATGGCACTGGGTATGGCGATGCAGAACCCCGCACTGGCTGGCGTGCGCCCCGAAGGTCAGGAAGCCGGTCCGCAACTGTTCCTCGATGTGGACCGCATCAAGGCCGAAGCCTTGGGCGTTTCCATCACCGACCTGAACGAGACGCTGCAATCGCTGCTGGGCACGGTGTACATCAATGACTTCGTGCGTCAGGGCCGCGTGCTGCGCGTGCAGATGCAGGCCGAGGCCGACACCCGCCGCACGCCTGACGACATCCTCAACATCTCCATCCGCAACAAACAGGGTGGCATGGTGCCGCTGTCCGCTATCGCCAAAGCGAGCTGGATCAGCGGTTCGCCCAAGCTGGACCGTTACAACGGCCTGCCCGCGATGAAGATCGCCGGTGGTCCCGCGCCGGGACGCAGTTCCGGTGAAGCGATGCAGGCGATGCAGGAGATCGCCGCCAAACTGCCGCCGGGCTTCGGCTTCGAATGGTCGGGTACGGCACGCGAGGAAGAGCAGTCCGGCGCGCAATCCACACTGCTATTCGCAATCTCCATCGTAGTGGTGTTCCTGTGTCTGGCCGCGCTGTACGAGAGCTGGTCCATCCCGTTCGCGGTGATGCTGGCCGTGCCGCTGGGTGTATTCGGTGCGCTGCTGGCGGTGACGCTGCGTGACCTGCCGAACGACGTGTATTTCAAAGTCGGCCTGATCGCCATCATCGGCCTGTCGGCCAAGAACGCCATCCTGATCATCGAATTCGCACGCAGGTTGCAGGACGACGGTATGAACCTGATCGACGCCACGCTGGAAGCTTGCCGTCTGCGCTTCCGACCCATCCTGATGACCTCGTTCGCCTTCATGGCCGGTGTGTTGCCGCTCGCCCTTTCTACCGGTGCGGGCGCGCAGAGCCGCCATGCCATCGGCACCGGCGTGATCGGTGGCATGTTCACCGCCACGCTGTTCGCCGTGTTCCTGGTGCCGGTGTTCTTCGTTATCGTGCGCCGCTTCTTCCCCGGCCATTCGCGCAAGCACCTCGATTAGATAGACCACCATCGTGCCGTGGCATACACTGCTCGCGGCACCGGAACGATGCGTTCGATCACTATGCGATGGCTTCGTTTCCCCAATGGAAGTGCACCCTCGCTGAAGGGAGTCACCGCAATGAGCACACTGGCAACACCATCCCGCTTCTTGCACTGCGGCGCTACCGCACTCCTGCCCATTTTCTTTGCCGCGTCCAGCGCAACTTCTATTGCATCCGAAATCCCGGATTCGCACAATCCCGGGAATGCAACACAGGTGAGCACTGTCCCACCCACCCCGGATATCCAACCCGCAGGCGGGATATTTATTGAACGTAACATCGCGATATTTGCCGGCAGTGCCCAGCTTGCCGACGCGCACATCACGACCACCTACCAATGTTTCATTTGCACATTGACGAGTGGCAGTCAGGATTTCCAGTTCGAGAAAGGCAATATCTCCGGGATCCGTGCCGAGCAGTGGGGTAAATATTTTGGAGTGGCATTTGAATTGAGCTCGACCAGCAATATTCCTTCCACCTTCAATGTGAATGGTGCCTCGGCCATCATCGGCCTGAACTCCGCGTCCATCATCCCGATGTTGAGGGCGCCTTTCTTCGTCACGGATTCCGCACCCGGCGGAAGACTCAATCTGTATGGTGGCCTAGGACTGGATTTCATCTCATGGATCAGCATGGAGATCTCCATGCCGGGACAACCGCCCCTTTCTGCACACCTTACCGGCAAACATAACACTGCGTCTCCGGGCACAATATTCCTTGCAGGTGCTTCCTGGGATTTCTCACCCTGGATCGTTTTTGCGGAATATCGCTCGCTCGAGACCCGGATCACTTATGACGGCGCGATCAACAACTTCGGTCTGGCAGCGGTCAGGACAGCCGATATCCCTATCCACATGACCCAAACGATCGCCGGGATCAAATACCGATTTTGAACCGTTGCGGTTCAATGGTAACTTCCGTCATCTGATCCTTTCACCAGCTCCCTATTTCGGACACAAGCACATGGAAATCACCCTCACCCGCCCCGACGACTGGCACTTGCACCTGCGCGACGACGCGCTGATGGCCTCAGTCCTGCCCGACACCGCGCGCCAGTTCGCGCGCGCCATCGTCATGCCCAATCTGCGCCCGCCTGTGACAACAACAGAACAGGCCGTCGCCTATCGCGAACGTATCCTCAAAGCACTGCCAGCAGGCATGCAGTTCGATCCGCTGATGACCTTGTACCTGACCGACATCACCAGCTCCGACGAGGTCAGGAAGGCCAAAGCCAGCGGCATCGTGCATGCCGTGAAGCTTTATCCGGCCGGTGCCACCACCAACTCCGACGCGGGCGTGACCGACCTGCGCAAGACCTACGCCGCGCTGGAAGCCATGCAGGCATGCGGTATGCCGCTGCTGGTGCACGGCGAAGTCACCAGCCCCGACATCGACATCTTCGACCGCGAAGCCATGTTCATCGAGCGCGTCATGCAGCCGCTGCTCAAAGACCTGCCCGGATTGCGCGTGGTGTTCGAACACATCACCACCAAAGATGCCGCCGAATTCGTGAGCAGCGCACCGGATACCATCGCCGCCACCCTCACCCCGCAACACCTGCTCTACAACCGCAACGCCATGCTGGTCGGCGGCATCCGCCCGCATTATTACTGCCTGCCCATCCTCAAGCGCGAGACGCACCGCGAGGCTCTGGTCAAAGCCGCCACCAGCGGCAGCAAGAAATTTTTCCTCGGCACCGACAGCGCCCCGCACGCGCAGCACACCAAAGAGAACGCCTGCGGCTGCGCCGGTTGCTACAGCGCACACAGCGCCATCGAACTGTATGCCGAAGCGTTCGAGAACGCGGGCGCGCTGGACAAGCTGGAAGGTTTTGCGAGTTTCTATGGGGCGGATTTCTACGATCTGCCTCGCAATACAGAGAAGGTCACGCTATGCAAGGAAGAGTGGCTAGTGCCTGCGTCGGTAGGATTTGGGGAGCATCAGCTGGTGCCGTTGAGGGCGGGGGAGCAGATGAAGTGGAAGTTGCTTTGAAAAAGCCAGCTTCACGTGGAGCGCAATAATTGAAGCGCTTTGCAGCAATTTATAAACCTCCGGTGCAATGCCCGTTGGCTATTGCGCCCGCTTTACAATGTCTGCTCAGTTTCGGGAGAATGAGATGGAACGCAAGGTAGGCGCCAAAAGATCCGCGAAGAAAGTCGCATCGCCCAGTGACGGCAGCCAAAGGGATGCAATCATCCTCAATGCGCTGGTCGATTCCTTGCACACGATCTTCGAGACGATGATGAATACCAAGGTGGAGATGGGCGCGCCTATCCCCAAACCTGCAAACACTGTGCAGAGCGGTGTATCCGCCTTGATCGGCATGAATGCTCATCAAGCGCGCGGCAGTGTGGCAATCACCTTGCCGATGCCTGCGCTGAACGAGATCTCGCGCAAGCTGCTCGGCGAGGAAGTCACGGCTATAGATATGGATGCGGCGGGTCTGGCAGGCGAGCTTTCCAACATGCTGGCGGGTGTGGCGAAGCGCATCCTGTCCGAACAGGGCATGGAGTTCGATATGCAGACTCCGCAGATGATGCACGGCGACGGTCACGAGATCGAACATCATCATGACGGACAGACCATGCTGTTACCGGTGAACATGAACGGTCACGAATTCTTCATCGAACTGAATTTTGTGTGAGAACCTGGCTATGCCGCTTTCCAACTACCTCGATACCTCCCCTGTCATAGGAGACAAGGTCTTCCTGCATCCTTCCTGCCAGGTCATCGGCGATGTGAAGATCGGCGAGGACAGTTCCGTCTGGTGCAACACGGTGTTGCGCGGCGATGTGAACCGCATCGTGATCGGGCGCGGCTCGAACGTGCAGGACCTGACCATGGGCCATGTGTCGCACAAGACCGCCGAGAAACCGGATGGCTCGCCGCTCATCATCGGCGACTACGTGACGGTGGGCCACTCGGTGATCCTCCACGGCTGCCGCATCGGTAACGAGTGCCTGATCGGCATGGGCTCCATCATCATGGACGATGTGGTGATCCCCGATCATGTGATGGTGGGCGCGGGCAGCCTGATCTCGCCTGGCAAGACGCTGCAAGGCGGCATGTTGTACATGGGCCGGCCGGCCAAGGCGGTACGCGCACTGACCGATGAAGAGATCGAATATCTGCGCTATTCCGCCGAACATTACATGCGTGTGAAGGACAATTATTTGAAGAGCGAGGTTTCCTGAGATGTTCGGCGACGACATCTCATTCAGGATAGAGCGCGAACTCGAGCTTGAGATCAAGCGCAAATGCCTCATCCTGAATCTGGACTTCAACGATGATGTGGCGATGCATGGCTTCGCACACGATGTGCTGAGCCATCTTGATCGCTATGGCAAAGCCGCCGCCGACGGCGACATGCAGGCCCGCATCAAGATCGAGCTGTATGGCATGGCGGTGTTGATGCACAAGAGCAACGCGGCTAATTTCGGTGCCGGTTACATGACACAACTGGATGCGCTGTCGGAACGCGAATCGGCATGGGTGAGGATCGCGCGGGCGATCTGGAGCGAATTGGAAAGACGCAGCACGATGAATGAAGCAAGGAATGAGCAGGCATGAAGATGGATAACGACGAGAAGCTGCTGCGCGGCCAGATCAATCTAGAGACGGCGCAGATCGCCTGGCGGGAGCTGCAACGCTTCTTTGCCAGCGGTGCGACAGTGTTCGTCGGGCCTGAGCTTGATCTGGTAGAAGTGGCCTACCAAATCGCAAAGGACAATGCGGCGCAAGTCGCGGAGTGGATGGAGCACGGCCAGATCGCCCGAGTCACCGATGCGCAGGCTTTGGCCTGGCATGAGGCCGACACCATAGTGTGGGCCGTCGTCGCAAGACCATATGTTTTGATCCAGGAGAACCGTTATGTATCACATAGTTGAGAGCGAGAAGAGTTTCGAACAAGCAGCTGCCGATCTTGAAGCAGCGGTGAAGAAGCACGGCTTCGGCGTGCTGCATGTGCACGACATCGGCAACACGCTGCGCGGCAAAGGCGTGGCGTTCGAGCCGCAGTGCCGCGTGTTCGAAGTGTGCAATCCTGTGCAGGCTTCGAAGGTGATGGCGGCGGACATGCGCCTGAACATGGCGCTACCCTGCCGCATCTCGGTCTATACCGAAGGCGGCAAGACGCACATCGGCATGATCAAACCCGCCGCCATCCTCGCTTCGCTTTCGCAGGACCCGGCGCTCGCCGTGGTTGCACAGGAAGTGGAACAGCAAACGATACAAATGATCAACGAATCGAAGTAGCCGAACTTACTTCGCTTTCTTCAGTGCCGCCTCAATACGGTCGGCGAGGGTCTTCAGCACCTTGATGCGCGCGAAGTATTTGTCGTTCGCTTCGACCAGCGTCCAAGGGGCGATCTCGGTGCTGGTTCTGTCCACCATGTCGCACACCGCGTGCTCGTAGGCGTCCCATTTCTCGCGATTGCGCCAGTCTTCCTCGGTGATCTTGAAGCGCTTGAAACCGATCTTTTCGCGTTCCTTGAAACGTCTCAACTGCTCATCTTTGGTGATCGCCAGCCAGAATTTGACCACCACGATGTTGTGGCGCGCGAGTTGCGATTCGAAATCGTTGATCTCGCTGTAAGCGCGCATCCAGTCTGATTCGGAACAGAACTTCTCAACCCGCTCGACCAGCACGCGACCATACCAGGAACGGTCGAAGATGGTGAGACGGCCGCGTCGTGGCACATGCCGCCAGAAGCGCCACAGATAGGGTTGAGCGCGCTCTTCCTCGGTCGGTGCGGCGATGGGGATGATGTTGTATTGACGCGCGTCCAGCGCGCTGGTGATACGGCGCACTGCACCGCCTTTGCCTGCCGCATCGTTGCCCTCGAACATGGCGACGACCGTGATCTTGCTGAATTTTGGCGAGCGGGTCAGGATGGCGAGCCTGCCCTGATGCTTCTCCAGTTCGGCCTCGTATTTCTTCTTGTCCAGCTTCTGCTTCATATCCAGCGTCTTCAGCACGTTCAGCTTGTCGAGGGACGACATGGGCAGCGGCGCGGTGACGTCCGTCGCCTTTTTTGCGACATGCTTCAGACGTTTGGTGATCACGTCGAGAATGATCTTGCCCACGGTGAGGCTGCGATAGCGCGGGTCGTAACCCTCAACGATGGTCCATGGCGCGTCGGCGGTACTGGTATGGCGGATGACGCGTTCATTCACCGCGTTGAACTTGTCGTACAAATTGTAGTGCTCCCAATCCCGCTTGGTCACACGCCAGCGCGTTTTGGGAGCCTTCTCCAGCGACTTGAGTCGCTTCTGCTGTTTCTCCTTGGACAGGTGCATCCAGAATTTGAGTACCACCGCGCCCTCGTCCACCAGCATCTTTTCCAGACGTTTGGCACGCTCCAGACTTTGGTCCAACTCGGCGTTCTTGGTCACACCGCGCACACGGTTGAGGATGGGCCAGGTGTACCAGGAACCGAGGAAGATGCCGATACGCCCTTTCGGCGGCAGCTCACGCCAGAAGCGCCACATCATCGGGCGGTCGAGCTCTTCGTCGGAGGGTTCGCCCATGCCGTGCGTCTGCAGGAAACGCGGGTCCATCCATTCATTGAGCAGGTTCACGGTCTCGCCGCGTCCCGCACCGTCCACCCCGCCGATCAGGATGACCACCGGGAATTTGGATTGCTTCGCCAGTTCCATCTGCGCTTCCAGCAGCGCTTCGCGCAGCTTGGGTACTTCGGCGTCATAGGTGGCTTTGTCTATCTTGTGTCCGAGCTCGGCGGATTCAAACATGATCGTCTCCTTTGATTCACAGGCTTTCCGGTGCGATCACCAGTTTGAGGCTGGTCTGATAATCGCCTTCGTTCGTTTTGCGCACCAGCCACCACACCGCACCTTTCTTGACGCTGAAACCGGCGTTTGAATCCGCCAGCAATCGGGCGGCGATCTGTCCCAGTGTGGGCTGGTGGCCGACCACCAGCACCGTCCCTTCGGCATCCGGCCAACCAACAGCGTCCAGCACATTCTGCGGCGTGGCGGATGTGCCCAGTGCGGCATCGGTGATGAAGTGTTTGGTGAGGGCAAGTGCGGTCTGTTGTGTGCGCTTGGCCGGGCTGACCAGGATGCGGGTGTGCTCGGGCAATCGTTCGCGTAGGAAGGCGGCCATCTTGTCGGCTTGCTTGCGCCCTTTGCCGGTCAATTCGCGTTCGAGATCGGGCGTTCCATCTTCTGCCTCGGCATGCCGCCAAAGTATCAGTTCCATGCTGCCTCTCCCGAAATATTACAATCGTGTCAGCAGGATATACCGTCTATACTGTTTTTGCCATCACACAACTGGAGGCTTCAACATGGTCACATCCGCTACAAAGAAAGCTACACCGGCCGCACGCAAACCTGCCGCTGCTGCGCGCAGAACACCAAGCACGACACGCAAAGCCGCTGCTGTAAAACCGGCTGCCAAGCCCGCAGCCAAACCGATGAAGAAAGTCGCCGCGCCCAAGAAGGTGAAAGTCGTGCGCGACAGCTTCAGCATGCCGCAGGATGATTACGCTTTGATCGCGAAGTTGAAAGAGAAGGCGCAGGCAGCGGGCATGCAGGTGAAGAAGAGCGCGCTGTTGCGCGCCGGCCTGCAGTTGCTGGATAAGAGCAGTGCGCTGCAATTGAAGCGCGTGCTCTCCGGCCTGACGCCGATCAAGACCGGCCGGCCGAAGAAACACTAGGCGGCTTCGTCGCTCGGAGTTGGCGTCTGTCCCAACAGGGCAGCCAACTCGACTTGGGCGTTGACCGATTTGCTGCGATTCGGTTTCTTGCGATGCCAGAAACCGTTGCAGTCCATCTCCCATGCCTGATGGTTGTCCTTCAGGTAGATGTTCAGTCCTTCATCCAGCACACGCTTCTTCAGCTTCTTGTCGAGGATGGGGAAACAAGCCTCGATACGGCGGAAGAAGTTGCGGTCCATCCAGTCGGCACTGGCGAGATAGATGTCTTCCTTGCCGCCGTTGCGGAAGTAGAAGATGCGGGTGTGCTCCAGGAAGCGTCCGATGATGGAGCGCACCTGGATGTTCTCCGACAGTCCTTTCACGCCGGGCCGCAACGCGCATACCCCGCGCACGATCAGGTCGACTTTCACACCCGCTTGCGAAGCCTCGTACAAGGTGTTGATGGTCTCCGGTTCCAGCAGGGCATTCATCTTGGCAATGACGTGCGCCGGTTTGCCCTCCTTAGCCAGCGCGATCTCGTTGCGGATAGATTCCAGCACCTTGCTGTGCAGAGTGAACGGCGATTGCCACAGATGTTTGAGCTTGCTCGCCTTGCCCAGACCGGTGAGTTGCACGAATATCTCGTTCACATCACTGCACATGTCCTCGTCGCAAGTGAACAGTCCGAAATCGGTATACAGACGTGCCGTGCGCGGATGATAGTTGCCGGTGCCCAGATGCACATAGCGACGCAGGCCGCCTTCTTCGCGGCGCACCACCATCAGCATCTTGGCATGCGTCTTGTGACCGACCACGCCGTATACGACGTGCGCGCCGACCAGTTCCAGCCGCGATGCCCAAGTAATGTTTGCCTCTTCGTCGAAGCGTGCCAGCAGCTCGACCACGACGGTCACTTCCTTGCCGCGTTTAGCCGCGGCGATCAACGCTTCCATCAGCTCGGAATCGGTACCGGTGCGGTACACCGTTTGTTTGATCGCCACCACATCGGGATCGGCGGCGGCCTGCTGGATGAAGTCGATCACCGGGCGGAACGATTGGTAGGGATGGTGCAGCAATACGTCACCCTTGCGGATCACCTTGAACATGTCCGCACCCTTCTTTTTCAGCAGGGGCGGCATGCCGGGCACGAACGGCGGGAACTTGAGGTCGGGCCGTTCCACCTTGTCGGGAATGCCCATCAGACGCACCAAGTTCACCGGACCATGCACGCGATACAGGTCGTCGCTATTCAGCTCGAACTGCTGCAACAGGAAGTCCGCCAGTTCGGGCGGACAGTTGTCGGCCACTTCCAGCCGCACCGCATCGCCGAAATGGCGCTGCGGCAATTCACCCTGCAGGCTGATGCGCAGGTTCTTCACTTCTTCCTCGTCCACGAACAGGTCGCTGTTGCGGGTGACGCGGAACTGGTAGCAGCCCTTCACTTCCATGCCGGAGAACAGCTCGCCCACGTGCGCATGCAGGATGGACGACAGGAACACGAAACCGTGCGGGCAACCGGCAATCTCGGGCGGCATGAGGATGGCGCGCGGCAGCACGCGCGGCGCCTGCACGATGGCCTTGGCGGAATTGCGGCCAAAGGCATCCTTGCCCTGCAGCTCGACGGCGAAGTTCAAACTCTTGTTGAGCACGCGCGGGAAGGGATGCGCCGGGTCGAGTCCGATCGGAGTGAGCACCGGCATCACTTCGCGCAGGAAGAAATCCTTCACCCACGCCTGCTGGGTGGGATTCCAGTGCGTACGACGCAGGAACTTGATGCCCTGCGCGGCCAGCGCGGGCACCAGTTCTTCGTTGAACAACTGGTACTGGCGCGCGATCAACTGGTGCGTGGGATCGAACAGGCGCTTGAGTATCTGCGTGGCTTCCAGTCCGTCGGCACCCGCGGCGATACCACCCAGCTTGACCTGTTCTTTCAGGCCGGCGACGCGTATCTCGAAGAACTCGTCCAGATTGCTGCTGACGATGCACAGGTACTTAAGGCGTTCCAGCAGCTGCACCGCGGGGTCTTCCGCCTGTGCCAAGACGCGCCGGTTGAACTCGAGCAGCCCGAGTTCCCGGTTGAGGAAATTCTGCGCTGTGTAGGTTTTGGCCAATCTCAGTTTTTTGGCGGCACGAAGCCCTGCGGCATCTGCGCTTCCCCGCCGAAGAAGTAATTCTCCATCTGCTGGGCCAGATACTGGCGCGCCTTGATGTCCGCCAGATTGAGCCGGTTCTCGTTCACCAGCATGGTCTGGAACTTGATCCAGCCCTGCCAAGCTTCCTTCGACACGTTGTCGAATATGCGTTGTCCCAGCGGGCCCGGATAGGTCGGGCGCTCCAGCCCTTCCGCTTCGCGGCCCAGTTTCACGCATTGCACCATTCTTGTCATTTGTCGTCTCCATAACCGGTTGATATTAGGCGCGCAATGTTACACGCCGATGAAACAAAGCATCTCATTTCAGGTTCTTTACGAATACTTTTGAGCGGCGCTGGTAGTTGTACAAGGCCTTCTTCTCCTTAGGCAACTGATTGACGTCGGCTTCCTTGAAGCCGCGCTCGATGAACCAGTGTGCAGTACGCGTGGTCAGCACGAACAACTTCTTCATACCCTGACTTCTCGCCAGTGCGCCCATGTGGTTGAGCACGGCCTCGCCGTAACCGTGGTCGCGATACTGGCTGTCCACGGCCAGACAGGCCAGCTCGGCGGACGCTTCATTGGGGAAGGGATACAGCGCGGCACAACCGATGATGCGATGGTCGTGTTCCAGCACCTCGAAGCGGGAGATCTCACGCTCCAGCAGCTCGCGTGAACGCCTGACCAGAATGCCTTCCTCTTCCAGCGGCCGCAGCAACTGCAGGATTCCGCCCACGTCCTCGATGGTCGCCGCGCGCAAGGTATTGAGCGTGGACTCGACCACCATAGTGCCGATGCCGTCGTCGCTGAACAGTTCCTGCAACACCGCCCCTTCCACATGACGACTGACCAGATGCGTGCGGGCCACGCCTGCCTCGCAGGCGCGCACGGCGCAGGGCAGGAACAGGCTGATGTCGTCAGGCAGCTTGCGCTTGGCGGACAGGATGGCTTGCGCCTGACTGATGGTCAGCTCCTTCAGCAGTGCGCCCTTCTTGTCCTGCACCCCGTCCGTGTCCATCAGGAACACCAGCTTGTCGGCATCCAGTGCGATGGCGGTGGCGGTGGCCACGTCTTCCAGCGTGAGGTTGAACACTTCACCGGTGGGCGAGTAGCCCAGCGGGGACAGCAGCACCACCTCGCCGAATTCCATGCGGTCGTTCAGTGCGGCCACATCCACCTTGCGCACGCTGCCGGTGTGCATCAGGTCGACACCGTTGATGACGCCCAGTGGTTGCGCGGTGATGAAGTTACCGCCGGCGACGCGGATATCGGCATTCGCCATCGGCGAATTGGCCAGGCCCATGGACAGCAGCGCCTCGATCTCGACCCGCACGCGGCCGACCGCCTCCTTCACGCATATCATGGTTTCAGCATCGGTCATGCGCACGCCATGGTGATAGGCGTCTTCCAGCTTGTTCTTGGCCAAATGCTGTTCGATCTGCGGGCGGGCACCGTGTACCAGCACCAGCCGGATGCCCAGTGCCGCCAGCAGATTGAAGTCATGTGTCAGCTCGACGAACTTACCGTCCGCCACCACTTCGCCGCCGAATGCGATGACAAAGGTCTTGCCGCGAAAGGCATTGATGTAGGGGGCGACCGAACGGAACCAGTTGACGAACTCGGTGGACTGGAATGGCATGGCTATCGATTCGGGGGAAGTTGGCAACGCTTGCAATTAGACACCCAGAACGAAAAAATTGCCATTTGTAGCGCGGCCTAAAGGGGCTAGAATCAAAGCCACAGACAAGAAGGCGAGTTCCGCCCCGACGCAAGGAAAACAACCATGAACCATCTCCTCAGCCAGGTCTCCTATCCGGTGTTCCTGTATATGACGCTGCTATTCTTCCTGATCGCCAGTGTTTTTTCCTTCCTGGTGGGGATAGGTCTGTCACTGAGAAGCCGGCGCGCGATGCGCTGGTTCGACGTGATGAACCGCTGGATCTCGGTGCGCAAGATGATCAAGCCGCTCACCATGCCGCATGAAGTGGAGCCGATCCTGATGAAACAGCGTGTCTGGCTCGGCAGCGCCATCATCATCGGCGCTGCTATCGCGCTATATCTGTTGCAGGATGTCGACCTGCGTCCGGCGCTGCTGCTGTTCGACGGCAGTCTGACACCGATCGAGATGGGCGGTATCGCCGAAAACCTGAAGACTTTCCTGCTGGTCGGCAACGCGCTCTGCCTGATCGTCGGCATCGCCATCCTGTTCTTCCCGCGCACGCTGACCGTGGTCGAGCGCTATACCGATCACTGGTATACCGTGCGCAGAAGTACGCGGGCGCTGGATCTGATGCACATGGAAGTGGATAGCTGGGTGCTCAAGCACCCCACCAGCGTGGGCATCACCATGTCGCTGCTGTCGGCCAGTCTGGGCATGATGATGTACAGCCTGATGCAAAGCCTGCCGGCTTAAGTCACAGCTCGTCCTGAAGCTTGCCTGCGATAGCCCGGTTCTCGTCGGGAAATTCGTCGAATGCTATGTAGGTGTAGCGGTCGCGACACGGCGGGACGCAGTCCGCGGTGCGGGAACGATCTCGTACACCGTCACGCCTCGTCCAATAGCCTGCCTGCGATAGCCCAGTTCTCGTCGGGGAGTTCGTCGAACGCAATGTAGGTGTACGACGCCGGTTTGAGCGCGATGCGTTCCAGCGTGTCGGTGATCTCTGCGGCGATCTTCGCTTTCTGTTCGCGGCTCAGTGTTCCGGCGATGCGGATGTTCACATAGGGCATATTCGCTTCCTTCTGTTTAGTTGAAATCTCCCCACAGGGTCTGGATGGCAGTGATCCCGGCGATGGCCGCTGTCTCGGTGCGCAATACGCGCGGCCCGAGCAGGATGGGCGCGAAGCCGACTTGTTGCGCGACATTGGCTTCGTCCGTGGTGAAGCCGCCCTCGGGTCCGATCAACAGGGTCACGCGCTCCTGCGGTTTGGCTTGCGCCTTCAACGCGCAGGCGCCACCCGGCATCAGGATGAACTTGCTGCCGCTTTGTGCTCTCGTGGCTTGCAACCAGTCTGCCATAGACACGGGGGGATGCATGCGCGGCAAATCGTTGCGGCCACATTGCTCGCAGGCCGAGACGATGACGTTCTGCCAGTGCTGCGCACGCTTCTCGGCGCGGGCCCCGGTCAGCTTGGCCACACTGCGCTGCGCCTGGACAGGCACGATCTCACTCGCCCCCAGTTCGGCGGCTTTCTGTATCACCCAATCCATCTTCTCGCTGCTGCACAGCGATTGCGCCAGCACGATCTGCAGGTCGGATGCCTGCTGCTGCACCATGCAGGTCTGCAGATTGCCCAGGTAAACATGCTTGCCGCTGATGTTGTTGATGGTGGCGTCCAGCGCATTGCCTAGCCCATCGAAGATCTGTACCGCATCGCCGACGCGCAGACGCAATACACGGCTGGCGTGATGGGCGGCTTCGGGCGGCAGTTCGCAGTTGTTGTTTTGCGGGAGCGGCGGCGGACAATAGAATCTGGGGGCTGACATGGTGACCCGAAGGCGTATGAATGGGCGTGATAATATAACGCCGCAAAAAATCACGCTGTTCATCAGGAGGAAGTTTCATGGTCAGTCTGCAACCCCCATTGTGCGACTTCGGCTGGAAGGCGCGTCCTTTCGATCTGCCGGGCGTCGATGGCAAGCGCTATACATTGGAGAATGCACGCGGCCCCAACGGCTTGCTGGTGATGTTCATCTGCAACCACTGCCCCTACGTCAAATCCATCCGCGACCGCATCATCCGCGACGTGCGCGAACTGCAGCAACACGGCATCAACACCATCGCCATCATGTCCAACGATCCCGCCGATTACGAGGAAGACTCGTTCGACAACATGAAGAAGGTGGCGCAGGAATTCAGCTATCCCTTCCCCTACGTGTGGGACGAGACGCAGCAGATCGCCAAGGATTACGGCGCGGTGTGCACACCGGACTTCTTCGGCTTCAACGCCAACCTCGAACTGCAATATCGCGGCCGTCTGGATGCTTCGCGTAAGGAAGCTGCACCGGATGCCAAGCGCGACCTGTTCGAAGCGATGCTGCAAGTGGCGCAGAGCGGGCAAGGCCCGCGCGAGCAGCTCGCCAGCATGGGCTGTTCCATCAAATGGAAAGGTGAAGCAGCGTGAAGATCCTCATTCTGGGTGCAGGACAAGTCGGCTCCTCCGTCGCCGAAAGTCTGGTCGGCGAAGCGAACGACATCACCATCATCGATTCCGACGCGGAGAAGCTGCGCGTATTGCAGGACAGGCTGGATCTGCGCACGGTGGTTGGCAACGCCGCCCACCCTTCCACACTGGAGCGGGCCGGTATCGCCGATGCGGATATGCTGCTGGCGGTCACGCAGAGCGACGAGGTGAATCTGGTGGCCTGCAAACTGGCCGCCAGTCTGTACAACACCCCGACCCGTATCGCGCGTATCCGCGCCGTCGATTATCTGAACCGTCCCGAGATCTTCGAGAAGGATATCTTCAGCGTGGATTTCTCCATCTGCCCCGAGCAGATCCTCACTGAATACATCGTCAAACTGATCGAGTTCCCGGAAGCGCTGCAAGTGCAGAAGTTCTCGCAGGGCAAAGCCTCGCTGGCTGCCGTGCGCGCTTTCGAGGGCGGACCGCTGGTCGGCCAGCCACTCTCTTTCCTGCGCACCGACATGCCGCAGGTGGAGACGCGCGTGGCTGCCATCTTCCGCCACGACCGCCCCATCATCCCGGAAGGCACGACCGTGGTGGAAGCCGGCGACGAAGTGTTCTTCATCGCTGCCACCGAGAACATCCGCAGCGTGCTGCACGAACTGCGCCGCATGGACAAGCCGGTGAAGCGCGTCGCCATCGTGGGCGGCGGCAACATCGGCTTCCGGCTGGCCAAGGCGATCGAGAACGATTATCAGGTGAAGCTGATCGAGCACAACAAGAAAGCCTGTGAACGACTGGCCAGCCAGCTGACCAACACCCTGGTGCTCAACGGCGACGGTACCGACGAGAAGCTGATGGAGCAGGAACACATCGGCGAGGTGGATGTGTTCTGCGCGCTGACCAACGACGATGAGAACAACATCATGTCCGCCCTGCTGGCGAAACAGGCCGGCGCACGCAAGGTGATCTCGCTAATCAACCGTAGTGCCTATGTCGACCTGCTGCAGGGCGGCAAGATCGACATCGCGCTGTCGCCCGCCCAAGTCACCATCGGTTCGCTGCTGGCCTATGTGCGCCAAGGCGATGTGGCAGCCGTGCATTCGCTGCGGCGCGGCGCGGCGGAAGCGCTGGAACTGGTGGCGCATGGCGACCACGACTCCTCGCGCGTGGTCGGCCGCCGTATCGACGCGATCGACCTGCCCAAGGGCGCGACCATCGGGGCCATCGTGCGCAACCACGAGGTGGTCATCGCCCACCACAACACGGTGATCGAGGCCGAAGACCATGTGATCGTGTTCGTCGTCGACAAGAAGATGGTGAAGAAGGTCGAGAAACTGTTCCAGGTCAATCTCGGGTTCTTCTGATGGGCCGCACCCTGACCGTCTTCCATGCGCTGGGCCTGTTGCTGGTGATGTTCAGCATCACCTATCTGTTCCCGGTCATCACCGCGCTGATCTATCACGACAGCACGCTGCTGCTCGACTTCCTGCTCGCCATGCTGTGGACCGCCGGTGCCGGTACCGCCATGTGGATGCTGACCCGCCGCTACAAGGGCGAACTGTCGATCCGCCATGGTTACCTGCTGGTGGTGACCATGTGGACCGCGATGCCGCTGTTCGCCACCATTCCGCTGTTGCTCGCGATCCCCGGCCTGTCGTTCACTGATGCCTATTTCGAGACCATGTCCGCCATGACCACTACCGGCGCTACCGTGCTGACCGGACTGGATGACATGCCACCGGCGATCAACGTCTGGCGCCACGAACTGCAATGGCTGGGCGGTTTGGGCGTGATCGTGCTGGCGGTGGCGGTGCTGCCGCTGCTGGGCATCGGCGGCCGACAACTGTTCAAAGCCGAGACACCCGGCCCGATGAAAGAGACCGCGCTGACCCCGCGCATCGCCGACACCGCGCGCAATCTGTGGATCATCTATGTGGCCATCACACTGGTCTGCATCGGCACGCTGAAATGGGCCGGCATGGACTGGCTGGACGCGGTCTGCCATGCTTTTTCGGCCATGGGCCTGGGCGGCTTCTCCACCCATGACAACAGCATCGGCTATTTCGATTCACCGCTGATCGAGTTCGTGCTGATCGCATTCATGCTGTTCGCGGTGATCAACTTCGCCACCCACTTCCTGGCACTGCGCGGCCGCTCCTTGCGCACTTACATCAGAGATGCAGAAGCGGTCGCGGCAATCAGCCTGATCGTGCTGAGCTGCGGTGGTGTCGCGCTGTTCCTGTGGTGGCAAGGTGTGTATCCAGACTTCCTCACCGCCTTGCGCCATGCCAGCTTCAACCTGGTGTCGATCGCCACCGACAGCGGCTATGCCAGCGTGGACTACGCACAGTGGCCGATCTTCGCGCCGATGTGGATGCTGTTCCTCGGCTGTATCTGCGCCAACTCCGGCTCCACCGGCGGCGGCATCAAGATGATCCGCACGCTGGTGCTGATCAAGCAGGCCGGTCGCGAATTCCTCAAGCTGCTGCATCCGGCCGTCATCAACCCGATGAAGATCGGCGGTCAGGTGATCGCCAACAACATCGTGTTCGCCGTGCTGGGTTTCATCTTCCTGTATTTCATGACCATCGCCACGCTGGCCTTCGTGCTGTGGATCAGCGGCCTGGATTTCATTACCGGCTTCACCGCCTCGCTGGCGATGGTTAACAACATCGGTCCCGGACTGGGCGCGGTCGGTCCTTCATCCAACTTCCAGGGGCTGACTGATTTCCAGACTTGGGCCTGCGCCTTCGGCATGCTGGTCGGTCGACTGGAGATCTTCACTGTGCTGATCCTGTTCACGCCCGCCTTCTGGCGCCGATAAACACGTTGAGGCGGCGGGGGCAAATGGGGTAGGATTCGCCCGTATCGCGGCGGCGGTGCGGCGGGAGGGGTCTCAAATACAACGAACTAGGTGGACAGCATGAGCGATAGTCTGGCCGGGATAAGCGTTTTACTGATAGACGACAGCAACACCATACGCCGCAGCGGCGAGATCTTCCTGTCTCAGGCGGGCGCCAAAGTCATTCTGGCCGAAGACGGCTTCGACGGCCTGTCCAAGGTGGTCGATCACAAACCCGACATCATCTTCGTCGATGTCATGATGCCCCGCCTGGACGGCTATCAGACCTGCGCGCTCATCAAGAACCACCGCGATTTCAAAGATGTACCGGTAGTCATGCTGACCAGCAAGGACACGCTATTCGACCGCGCACGCGGCAAGCTGGTCGGTTCCGACCAGTATCTGACCAAACCGTTCAGCAAGAAGAGCCTGATCGAGGCGGTCATCGCACATACGCAACAATACGAGGATGTGGATTATGGCAATTAGCAAAGTGATGGTGGTGGACGACTCGGCGACCGAGCGTCATGTGTTGGGGGACATCCTCGGCAAGAAAGGTTTCCAGGTGGTCTATGCCGAGAGCGGTGAGCAGGCTGTGGCGAATTCCAAAACCGAACTGCCCGACCTGATATTGATGGACGTGGTGATGCCCGGCCTCAACGGTTTCCAGGCCACGCGCGCGATCACCCATGACGATGCGACCAAGCACATCCCCATCATCATCTGCACTACCAAGGGGCAGGAGACCGACAAGGTGTGGGGTCTGCGCCAAGGTGCCAAGGATTACGTCACCAAACCGATCAGCGCCGATGAGTTGCTCGGCAAGATCGCCGCACTCGGCTGATCCAATAGACGATGTCGAAGCGTTTCAACCTGCGCGAATTCCAGCAACAAGTGCTGGATCGCCTCCAGGCGCAAACTGCCGGCGACAGCCGCCAGTCCACACTGGGCATCCAGCTCGGGCAGGAGAACTGGCTGGTCGACATGACCGACATCAGCGAAGTCATGCCGCTACCGGCGCTCACGCCGGTGCCGCTGACCAAGAGCTGGTACTGCGGTGTCGCCAACGTGCGCGGCAACCTGTACAGCATCATCGATCTGAACACCTATAACCATCAGGAAGCGACAGCCCGCGACGCGCACAACCGCGTGATGCTGCTGGGGCATCGCTTTGCCTTCAACGCCGGTTTGTTGGTTTCGCGCGTGCTGGGCCTGCGCAACACGGAAGACTGGCCGCAAAGCGAAGAGAACGGCTCGGTAAGTTACCGGGATCCGGGCGGTCAGATATGGCACAAGCTGGACATCCATCAATTGTTGTCACAACCAGAGTTTTTGCAGATCGGGGAATGAACCCCGTCGCACAGGGAGAATAAGCAATGGCTTTCAAGTTACCGTTCACAAAGTCCTCGACCAAGCTTGCCAAACACGGCGCCACACAGCAGGCGGAAAGCGCCATCCGCATCCCCTGGTTCAGCGACCAGTCCTTTGACCGCCAGCTCCGCATCCTCGGTTTCCTGCTGCTGGTGTTCCTGGTCGTCGCCGCCACGTTCACCTACCTCGACACCCGCACGACCAGCGAAAGCTCGCGCTATGTCGCGCAGGCGTCCAAGCTGCAACTGCTGTCCCTGCAACTGGCCAAGCATGCTGAAGTGGCCAGTATCTCGGGTGAGAACGATGCGTTCGATGCGCTGCTCAATACGCGCGCCGAATTCACAGCCACACTGAACGGACTGGATCAGGGCAATGCCGAGCTGCCTGCCACGACCGGTGTGCCGCGCGACTCGCTGGACCTGCTGCTGCTCAAATGGCAACAGCAGGAGAAGTTGCTCAATCAGGTGGAAGAAGGCCGTCCTTTGCTGGTGACACTGGAACGCGGCGCTTCGCTTCAACGCGACATGCTGCACCGCGCGGAAGTGATCGCACTGCGCGCCCCGCTGGTATACAGCCAGAAGGCCGCCCGTCTGCAATTGCTGCTCGAGCAGATCGTGGGCGCGGTGCAGACCGTGCAGACCTCCTCCTCCATCGACATTCTGGATACCTTGCCCGCCAAGATGCAGGCCGCCCGCACGCTGTTCAGCGAATTGCCGCAATCCGACAGCGAAGTGCTGGAGCTGTCCGAAGAGTTCGACGGCTACCAGAACGTGGTGGGCTTCATCATCGCCAACAAGAGCCTGCTACTCACTTCGCGCCAGGCAGCCCAGCAACTCCTGAAAGAGGATGTGCGCATGCAATCGCTGATGCAGAACCTGCTGAATGCCTATGAGCAGGCCAGCGAGAACCGCCTCACCAGTTTTGTGGTGGCACTCTCCGGCGGTATGCTGCTGTTGCTGCTGTTGCTGCTGTCCAAGATCTATCTGGACGAATCGCAGCGCCGCGAACATGAGTCCGCCCGCATCAACCGCCAGAACCAGCAAGCCATTCTGCGTTTGATGAACGAACTGTCCGATCTGGCCGACGGTGACCTGAGCGCCAAGGCGACCGTCTCGGAAGACATCACCGGCGCCATCGCCGACTCGATCAACTACACCACTGACGAGCTGCGGAAGCTGGTCGCGCGCGTCATCACCGCGTCCGAACAGGTGAACAAGGCGACCACCGACGCGGGTCAGGTCACCAAAGGGCTGCTGAATGCTGCAGAGAAGCAGGCGGCGGAGATCCGCGACGCCGGCAGCGCGGTCGAACTGATGACCAAGTCCATCCAGGAGGTCGACAGCAGTGCGGCGCAGGCTTCGCAAGTGGCGTCCCGTACCTTGCAGGTGACCGAACAAGGCGCCAAAGCGGTGCAGAACTCGGTGGCCGGCATGGACGGTATCCGCGAACAGATCCAGGAGACATCCAAGCGCATCAAACGTCTGGGCGAAAGCTCGCAGGAGATCGGCGAGATCGTGGACCTGATCTCGGACATTACCGAGCAGACCAACGTGCTGGCGTTGAACGCCGCCATCCAGGCGGCGTCGGCCGGTGAAGCCGGTCGGGGCTTCGCGGTGGTGGCGGAAGAAGTGCAGCGCCTCGCAGAACGCTCCGGCGAGGCGACCAAGCAGATCGGTTTGCTGGTGAAGACCATTCAGGGCGACACCCAGGATGCGGTGACCGCGATGGAGAAGAGTACGCAGGGTGTGGTCGAGGGGGCACAGCTCGCCGACGACGCCGGCCATTCTCTGCAGGAGATTGAAAAAGCCACACGCGAACTGACCGACCTGGTGAACAGCATCTCGGTATCGACCCAGGTACAGACCGATATGGCGCAGGAGGTCGCGGCAGTGATGGGCGACATCCTGAAGATCACGGAACAGACTTCCAAGGGTACCCAGCTCACCAGCGCATCGGTCATACAGCTGGAAGGTCTGGCCAAGGAGCTGAGTGGCTCCGTCTCCGGCTTCAAACTCTAATCACGGCTCAGGAATTTAGTGACTCCCGCGTTCAATCCTCTGCTGCTTTCATCGGTCAAGTCCGAGCTGGACAGCTCGCTGGCCACCATCATCCGCGAACAGGAGCAGTTCTTCTCCTCGGCCGGCAAGCATCCGCTGGATGCCGCGCTGGAGGAATTGCATCGCCTGCGCGGTGTGTTGCAGATGTTGCACCTGCAAGCGCTGGAGGTGTTCTGCGGCGAGCTGGAAACGCTGATGCGGGAAATGTCGGACCGTCCGGACAGCGCCACCGTGATGCACCTGGACGCTATGCGTCATGCCTTGTTCGGCCTCACCCATTATCTGGATGCACTCTCGGCCGGCGCCTCCAACGCCGCCCTGCGGCTGTTCCCGGAATACCAGGAGCTGCATCAGGTGCGCGGTTTGGATATGGCCTTCGAAGTGGATCTGTTCTTCCCCGAGCTGAACGTCGATCTGCCCGCTGAACTGCTGGAGGGTGCGCTGCCCGACAATGCCCCCGCGCGTATCAAGCAGGCACGTATGCATTTCCAGCAGGGCCTGCTCAAGTGGTTGCGCCAGGACGAAGCGAATGAAGCCTTGCGTGCCATGACAGCCGCTGTCAAAACCGTCGCGAATTGTGTGGCCGGTGAACAACGCGGCTTCTGGTGGGTGGCGGAAGGTGTATTGGGCTGTGTAGCACTGGACGGTGTGCCGCCCGAGTTGAACGTCAAGAAATCGTTCAGCCGCATCGATCAGGCCATGCGCGCCCTGCTGGACAACAGCGAGTTCGACACGGTCGGCGCCATGAGCGAGATGCTCTATCTGGTCGCGCGCAGCCACACCGTCAACGAGGCTGTGGAACAGATCAAACAGGTGTTCGATCTGGACACCTACCTGCCGGAAGCACCGCCGCTGCCGCCGGGCGAGACGTCGGCATTGCTGGAGAACATGCGCGCGCAACTCGCCGTGGCGACCGAAGCATGGGAACAATGCGTGCTGAACGACCGCCCATCCTGCACCCGCTTCGCCACCCAGTCGGAACAGCTGCATGCCTTGTCCGAACAGCTGGACCGCAACACGCTTCAGTTCCTGTGCAAACAGATCCATGCCACGGCGCAGCATGTGGAGAATCCGGAACACGCGCAGATCGTTTCGATGGATATGGCGATGGCTTTGTTGCTGCTCGATAGCGGCATCGAGCACTACCAGCATCTGGGCAGCGGCTTCCACGAGCAGGCCCGACTGCTCACTTCGCGTCTGCATGAGACTCTGCTGAAGCATCCCGAAGACCACAACAAGCTGGCCAGTCTGGTCGCGCTCTACTGCGAGATGGAACAACGCGACGTCATGGGTCCGCTGGCCGTCGAGATGCAGAGCAATCTGCAGCATATCGAACAGACCCTTAACGCCTTCTTCGGCAATGCCGCCAAACGCACCGAGCTGCTGCAGGTCAATCGCCTGCTGAGTCAGGTACAAGGCGGTCTGCACATCCTGTCTTTGGATATCGCCGAACAACTGCTGCTCACCCTGCGCCAGATCACCGAGCGCTACCATCAGGGCGATACGCCTTCTCCCGCCGAGATGCGCGCCGTGGCGACGGCCATCAGCGTCATGGACGATTATGTGCACGGCCTGTCGTTGGGCCAGAAACCCGACCCGGTGGCACTGAATGATGTACTGCGCGAATTGGGCGAAGCCACGGCCGGACATGCACAAGCTGTGGCAGAAACCGCCGAAGAGGAAACGCCCGCTTCGGTGGTGTCTGTCCGCTCCGGCGATGAAGATGCCGAACTACTGGAAGTGTTCCTGGAAGAAGCGCAGGAAGTGATGGAGACTTTGCGCACCAATCTGGAAGTCTCGCGCCTGCATCTGGACAGCCGCGACCCGTGGGTCACCATGCGCCGCGCCTTCCATACGCTCAAGGGCAGCGGTCGCATGGTCGGACTGACCGAGCTGGGAGAGGTTGCCTGGGCAGTCGAGCGTGCCATGAACAAGTGGCTCGCCTCCAACCAGCCCGCCACGCCGGATCTGCTCGATCTGGTCGGCGATGCGGAAGTGCTGTTCCAGCACTGGGTGGATATGCTTGAGAGCGGCAGCACTACGGCGCAGATCGACACCGCGCATCTGCTCACACTGGCAGATTGCATCGAACACGGCAAACCAGCACCCCAGCCAGCCGTACCTGCAGCCGCCGAACCCGAGCCGCAGATCGAAGCGGCAGCCGAGGCTGCACCCGAACCCGAGGATGAAGGCCCGATCGTCATCGGTGACGTCAGTATGTCTCCGGTATTGTTCAACATCGCATCGGAAGAGGCGCTTGAGCATGTGCACGCCTTGCGCGCCTGCTTCGACGTCATCCAGGCATCTGCCAAACCGGTCGTGTCTTACGATTTCATGCGCGCCGCCCACACCCTGGCGGGCGTCAACCGCACCATGGGTTTCCTGCCTATCGCCGAACTCGCCTACACGCTGGAGATGTGGCTGGAACCGCGCATCGACAAAGCAGGCGCCATAGGCACCCCGCAGCTGGTGTTGCTGGACGATGTCATCACCCGGCTGGATGAACTGTGCAATGGCGTGCGTCAACGCAACGCGCCAGCCCCACAGACCGAACTGATCGAACGCCTGCAAGCCGACAAGGCACTTGGCGGTTCCGATATCCCGCAGGAAACGGAAGAACAACCTGACGAAGCAATCATCACAATAGCTGCCCCATCTGAAGCTGGTGCAGAGACCGCGGCCGCCGAGCCGTCACCCGACATAGTGGCGGAAGAGGCTGAATCCGAGGAAGAGACCACTGCGCCTCAATCCGAGTTGCACGAACGCACCGTCCATGACGAGGTAGACGAGCAACTGCTGCCCATCTTCCTGGAAGAAGCGCACGAGCTCTATCCGCAGATCGGCAGCACCTTGCGCGCCTGGCGCGACGATCCCGAGGATGCGCAGCAGGGACGCAACCTGCAACGCAGCCTGCACACACTGAAGGGCAGCGCACGCATGGCCGGTGCCATGCGGCTGGGGGAATTGACCCACCGGGTCGAGGATCGCGTCAGCAAGGCCATCTCGCAGAACGTGCTGGACGAGAACCTGTGGAACGAGATGGACAACTATCTCGACCGCATCGCGCATGCCATCGAGCAATTGACCCAGCCATCAGCGGACGAAGCAGCACCGCAGACCGCTGAGGTGACCGGCGCGTCTGCGACCGAATCGCCCGCCGAAGTGCCTGCCGCGTTTGCTGCACCTGCGGCACCGGTCGCCGCGCTGGAAGTCGGCGCCGAGCGCGCGATGCAATCCGCACTGTTGCGTGTGCGCTCCGATATCGTGGACCGGCTGGTCAACGAAGCCGGCGAAGTCAGCGTGACACGCTCGCGCGCCGAGGCCGAACTGCGCGAATTCCGCGCCAGCGTGCTGGAACTGACCGACAGCGTGAGCCGTTTGCGCAAGCAATTGCGCGAGATCGAGATCCAGGCGGAAAGTCAGATGCAGGCCAACGTCGCCGTCAGCACGGATGTCGCCGGACAGTTCGATCCGCTCGAGTTCGACCGCTTCACCCGTTTCCAGGAACTGACACGCTTCATGACCGAGAGCGTGCACGACGTGCAGACGGTACAGCAGACGCTGCTGAAGAATCTGGACGAGACCGCCGCCGCGCTGAATGCCCAGGCACACATCAACCGCGATCTGCAACAGGGGCTGATGAGCATACGCATGGTGCCGTTCGCCAGCATCAGCGAACGTCTGTACCGCATCGTGCGCCAGACCGGCAAGGAACTCGGCAAGCGCGCCAACCTGGAGTTGTCGGGCACCGAGATCGAACTCGACCGCAGTGTGCTGGAGAAGATGACGGCACCGTTCGAGCACCTGCTGCGCAACGCGATCGCCCATGGTCTGGAAATGCCGGAGCAACGCAGCCAGAGCGGAAAACCGCCTATCGGTGAAGTACGTTTCTCCTTGCGGCAGGAAAGTAATGAGGTGGTGTTCGAGTTGGCTGATGACGGTGCCGGTCTGGATATCGAGCGCATCCGCCAAAAAGCGCTGGACAGCGGCCTCATCACCGCCGACGAGGAGATCAGCGACGAACAGTTGATGCAGTTGATCTTCACCGCCGGCTTGTCCACCGCCGGCGAAGTAACCGAGATCGCCGGTCGCGGTGTCGGTCTGGACGTGGTACGCAGCGAAGTGTCAGCATTGGGCGGTCGTGTCGATGTCAGCTCCGAGCCCGGCAAGGGCGTGCGCTTCACCATCCACCTGCCGTTGACGCTGGCCGTCACCCGCACCCTGATGGTGCGCGCGGCGCACGCCGTGTATGCCCTGCCCGGCACCATGGTCGAGCATGTACAGCAGGTGAAGCCGGCAGAATTGAACGCGCTCTATGCCCAGCAATATATCGACTGGCAGGGCAAACGCTACCCCCTGTTCTATTTGCCGCGCGTGCTCGGCGACGATCAGGCCGAAGTTGTCAGCCTACCGCACAACCCTATCCTGCTGCTGCGCAGCGGTGAGCAGCGCATCGCCTTGCATGTGGACGCCCTGCTCGGCAACCAGGAAGTCGTGGTCAAAAACATCGGTCCGCAACTGGCGCGCCTGCCCGGCATCGCCGGGGCGACAGTTTCCAGCAGCGGTGCCGTGATCCTGATCATCAATCCGGTCGCCTTCACCCAGCGTATCGCCGTGACGCGCAAGATCGCCAAGAAAGTGGAGACCGAAGCGGTACATACCAAACCGCTGGTGATGGTGGTGGACGATTCGCTGACCGTGCGCAAGATCACCACCCGTCTGCTGGAGCGCAGCGGCTATCTGACCGTTACCGCGAAAGACGGCGTGGACGCCCTGGAGCAACTGATGGAGATCTCGCCCGACGTGATGCTGCTGGATATCGAGATGCCGCGCATGGACGGTTTCGAGCTGGCCAAGCGTCTGCGCCAGGACAGCAAGACCAAGGCTTTGCCTATCATCATGATCACTTCGCGCACTGCGGACAAACACCGCAACTACGCGATGGAGCTGGGCGTGAACGAGTACCTCGGAAAACCCTTCCAGGAAGAGGAATTGCTCGGTCACATCGCTAGCTTCATCAAACAGTGATTCACCGCATCTGATTTGTGAAGGCCGGCGGCAATAGCTACAATGCCGCCATGTCCGACATCGACCTCACCAACCACTTCCTCATCGCCATGCCGGCGATGACCGACCCTTTCTTCGCGAAGTCGCTCACCTATGTATGCGAGCACAACGACGAGGGCGCGATGGGTATCGTGGTGAATCGCCCGATCAGCCTGACCCTGAGCGAGTTGTTCGCCCAGATCAACATGCCGCTGACCCAGTCCGAGCTGGAAGACATGGCTGTGCATTTCGGCGGCCCGGTGCAGACCGACCGCGGCTTCGTGTTGCATGACACAGGCGAAGCATGGCAATCCACGCTGCAGGTCAATGATCGGGTCAGCCTCACTACCTCCAAGGACATCCTGCAGGCGGTCGGTGAAGGCAAGGGACCCAAGCACCTGCTGATCACGCTGGGTTATGCCGGCTGGTCGGAAGGTCAGCTGGAGCAGGAGATCGCCGACAACGCCTGGCTGTCGGTGCCTGCCACCGAACACATCCTGTTCGACCTGCCTGCCGAGGAGCGCCTTACCGCCGCCATGGCATTACTCGGTGTCGATTACGCGACCTTGTCGGAGGAAGCCGGACATGCCTGAGGGCGTGACCGCGAATTATTCCGGCACCCTGCTCGCTTTCGATTTCGGTACCCGTCGCATCGGCATCGCGGTTGGCAACACCCTCACCGGCACTGCCCGCCCGCTGACCACCATCGACGACGAGCGCAACGATGTGCGCTTCGCCGCCATCGCCAGCCTGCTGCAGGAATGGCAACCGGCCGCGCTGGTGGTCGGCCTGCCCTGCAACGACGACGGCACGCCGCACGAGATGACTGCCCACTGCCGCCGCTTCGCCAATCGACTCAAAGGGCGTTTCAATTTGCCCACTTTGCTGGTGGATGAGCGGTATACTTCCGCCGCCGCGAGTTCAGCACTGGATGATGAAGGGATACACGGCAGGAAGCAGAAATCCCTGATCGATCAGTATGCCGCGCAACAGATACTGCAAGCGTATTTCGATGAACCCAGCTCAGGGATCCATGCATGAATAATCCTCAGTTGAACAAGAACGGTGAACTGCAGCACCTGCTGTCCACCGAGGGATTGCCCGCGCGCATCCTGCGCGACATCCTCGACCAGGCGGGTGAGTTCGTGAATCCGAACGGTGGCAGCGAGATTCGCAAAGTACCGCTGCTGCACGGCAAATCAGTGTTCAACATCTTCTTCGAGAACAGCACCCGCACCCGCACCACCTTCGAGATCGCGGCCAAGCGCCTGTCGGCCGACGTGGTCAACCTCAATATCGGCTCTTCTTCCACCAGCAAAGGCGAGACCCTGCTCGATACCGTGGACAACCTGTGCGCGATGCATGCAGACATGTTCGTGGTGCGCCATTCCACCAGCGGCGCGGCGCACCTGATCGCCAAGCATGTCGCGCCGGACATCCACGTGATCAATGCCGGCGACGGACGCCATGCCCACCCGACGCAAGCGCTGTTGGACATGTTCACCATCCGCCACTACAAAAAAGAGTTCCACAACCTGACCGTCGCCATCGTCGGCGATGTGCTGCACTCGCGTGTGGCGCGTTCGCAGATCCACGCGCTGACCACGCTGGGGGTGCCAGAAGTGCGCGTGGTGGCGCCCAAGACGCTGTTACCTAGCCATGTCGACAAGCTGGGGGTGCGCGTCTTCCACGACATGGAAGAGGGCCTCAAAGGTGTGGATGTGGTGATGATGTTGCGCCTGCAGAACGAACGCATGCAGGGTGCGCTGCTGCCCTCGGCGCAGGAGTATTTCAAATACTACGGCCTGACCCAGGATCGTCTGGCGCTGGCCAAGGACGATGCCATCGTGATGCATCCGGGTCCGATGAACCGCGGTGTGGAGATCGACTCCAGCGTGGCCGACGGCTCACAGGCGGTGATCCTGCCGCAGGTGACGTTCGGCATCGCGGTACGCATGGCGGTGATGAGCATGCTGGCGAGGAATTGAACATGAACATCCATATCAAGAACGGTCGTCTGATCGACCCCAGCAACCAGCTCGATGCGCAGCAGGATCTGTTCATCGTCGACCAGCGCGTCGCCGCCATCGGCAAAGCCCCCAAAGGTTTTGTCGCCGAGCAGGTGATCGATGCCAGCGGCATGATCGTGATGCCGGGCTTGGTCGATGTGGCGGCGCGCCTGCGCGAGCCGGGTTATGAATATCGTGCGACGCTGGAATCGGAGATGGCCGCTGCCGTGGCCGGCGGCGTGACCTCGCTGGCCTGCCCGCCCGATACCGATCCGCCGCTTGACGAACCGGGCCTGGTAGAGATGCTGAAGCACCGCGCGCGCGCGCTCAATCAGTGCCGCGTGTTCCCTATCGGTGCGCTGACCTACGGCCTGAAGGGCGCAGAGCTGACCGAGATGGTCGAGTTGAGCGAAGCCGGTTGCAAGGCATTCAGTCAGGCCGATGCGCCGCTCACCGATACCCGCGTGCTGATGCGCGCCATGCAATACGCCGCGACCTTCGGCTATCGCGTGTGGCTGCGCCCGCAGGACAGCTTCCTCGCCAAGAACGGCGTGGCGCATGACGGCGAGGTGGCTACCCGGCTCGGTCTGCCGCCCATCCCGGTGATCGCCGAGACCATCGCGTTGTCCACCGCACTGCAGCTGGCACGGGAGACCGGCGTCACTTTGCATATCTGCCGCCTGTCCAGCGCAGCTGCTGTGGACATGGTCCGTGCGGCCAAGCAGGAAGGACTGAACGTCACCTGCGACGTATCCATGAACCACGTGCATCTGACCGAGATGGACATCGGCTACTTCGACGCCAACTGTCATCTGATGCCACCGCTGCGCAGCCAGCGTGACCGCACCGCGCTGCGTGCCGGCCTGCTGGACGGCACCATCGATGCGATCTGCTCCAACCATTCACCGGTGGACGATGATGCCAAGCTGTTGCCGTTCGCCGAAGCGGAGGCCGGGGCGACCGGGCTGGAACTGTTGCTGACTTTGGTGTTGAAGTGGGCCGAACAGGAGAAAGTGCCGCTGCTGCATGCGTTGTCGCGCATCACCATCAACCCGGCGAAATTGCTGGGCCAGAAGATGGGTCACCTGTCACTGGGCGCGCATGCCGACATCTGCATCTTCGACCCCGCCGCCAACTGGCGCGTGGAACCTGCCGCATTGCGCAGTCAGGGCAAGAACACGCCCTTCAACGGTTATGAGATGCAGGGCCGCGTACGCTACACACTGCTGGACGGCCAGCTAGTATTCCAACAATAGGCGCGCCCAGCCGGGCGTGCCGTTCTTTACGTGAACAACATGAACAATCCATTACTCGACCAATCCGGTCTGCCGCGCTTTGCCGAGATCAAACCCGAACATGTCGCACCCGCCATCGATCAGTTGCTGGAGGAGAATCGCGCGCTGAATACGCGTCAGTTGTCCGACGCTATCCCGCCGACCTGGGATGCTTTCGTCCGCCCCATGGAAGATGCCAACGAGCGCCTGTCCCGCGCCTGGGGCCCTGTGGGTCATCTGAACGCGGTGATGAACTCGCCCGAGCTGCGTGAGGCTTACAACAGCACACTGCCCAAGATCACCCAGTATTACGCGGAGCTCGGCCAAAACCAGGCGCTGTTCGAGAAGTTCAAGGCTTTGCGCGCCAGCGCCGAGTTCGCCACGCTGAGCGCGGCACGCAAACAAGTGATCGAGAACGAATTGCGCGACTTCCGTCTGGGCGGTGCCGAACTGCCCGAGGACAAGAAGGCGCGTTACATGCAAGTGCAGGAGCGCCTGAGTGAACTCTCTTCGCGCTTCTCGGACAACCTGCTGGATGCGACCAACGATTTCACGCTGGTGGTCGAGCAGCGCGGCGAAGTGAGCGGCATGCCGGAAGATGTGTTGCAGACCGCACGCGAAGCCGCCGAAGCAGCGGGCAAGACCGGCTGGCTGTTCACCTTGAAGGCACCTTCTTATATGCCGGTGATGCAATTCGCCGACAACCGCGAGCTGCGCGCAAAGATCTACCGCGCCTATGCCACGCGCGCTTCCGAATTCGGCAAGCACGACTGGGACAACACGCCGCTGATGGACGAGATCGTAGCCCTGCGTGCGGAAGAAGCGCAGCTGCTCGGTTTTGCCAACTACGGCGAACTGTCGCTGGCAGCCAAGATGGCTGAAACACCGCAGCAGGTCGCGGACTTCATGCGCGAACTGGCCCAGCGTGCGCGCCCTTTCGCCGAGAAAGATCTGGTCGAGCTGCGTGCCTTCGCCAGCAAGGAATTGGGTTTGAGCGAATTGCATTCATGGGATGTCGCTTACGCCAGCGAGAAACTGCGCGAACAGCGCTATGCCTTCTCCGAGCAGGAAGTGAAACAGTACTTCCCCGAAGATGCCGTGTTGAGCGGCTTGTTCAAACTGGTGGAGACGCTGTACGGTCTGAGCATCCAGGCTTCCAGCGCGCCGGTGTGGCACGAATCCGTACGCTTCTTCGACATCCGCGATGATCGGGGTGCGCTGGTCGGCCAGTTCTATTTCGATCTGTATGCGCGCAACAGCAAGCGTGGCGGTGCGTGGATGGACGACGTGATCACACGACGCCGTCTGGCCGATGGCACGATCCAGACGCCGGTCGCCTACATGAACTGCAACTTCTCCGCGCCGGTCGGTGGAAAGCCCGCACTGTTCACCCATGACGAAGTGAACACGCTGTTCCACGAGTTCGGCCACGGCTTGCATCATCTGCTGACAGAAGTGGAGGAGCTGGGCGTGTCCGGCATCAACGGCGTGGAATGGGATGCGGTGGAGTTGCCCAGCCAGTTCATGGAGAACTTCTGCTGGGAATGGGGCGTGCTGCAAAACATGACGCGCCATGTGGACAGCGGGGAGCCCTTGCCGCGCGACTTGTTCGACAAGATGCTGGCCGCGAAGAACTTTCAGAGCGGTCTGGCCACCTTGCGCCAGATCGAGTTCGCGGTGTTCGACATGCTGATGCACAGCAACTTCAAGCCGGGCGAAGGTAAATCCATCCTGCAACTGCTGGACGAGGTTCGCGCCGAAGTCGCGGTGCTGATCCCGCCCGAGTTCAACCGTTTCCCCCAGAGCTTTGCGCACATCTTCGCGGGCGGTTACGCGGCGGGTTATTACAGTTACAAGTGGGCTGAGGTGTTGTCGGCCGATGCTTACAGCCTGTTCGAAGAGCACGGCGTGCTCGATCCCGAGATCGGTGCACGCTTCCGCAGCGAGATCCTTTCTTTCGGTGGCGCGCGCCCAGCGATGCAATCCTTCACTTCGTTCCGCGGCCGAGCGCCTTCCCTCGACGCGCTGCTGCGGCATAATGGGTTGGTCGAAACCGAATAACAGGAGGTTGTCATGCGGGCTTTTATTCTCTTCGCCATGTGCTGTGCACTGGCTGGCAATGCGCAAGCCGAGCTGTACCGTTCCGTGGATAGTCAGGGCAAGGTGCATTACAGCGACAGCCCGCTGCCCGGCACCGATGACGTGGAACAGCTGAAGCTTGGTACTCCCCCGACACCGGATGTCAGCCTGCCCTATGAGACGCAACGCGCCCAGAAGAACTTTCCTGTGATTTTGTATGTAGCCCCCAACTGTGGTGCGCCCTGTAACGACGCCCAATCATTCCTGAGCAAGCGCGGCATCCCTTACGCCGAGCAGAATCTGGATACTGCCGAAAAGGTCGAGGCTTATCGTCAGGCGAACGGCGGACTGGAGATCCCCTCGCTCACTGTCGGCAACTCCCGCCTCAAGGGATTCCTTGAGTCCGCATGGAACAAGGAACTGGATCTCGCCGGTTATCCCAAGACTGCGCCTTATCGTCCGCGCGTCGTACAACCTGCCCGATGAAGATTGCCACCTGGAACGTCAACTCGCTCAAAGTGCGTCTGCCGCACCTGCTCGACTGGCAGGCAGCATCGCCGGTGGATGTGGTGTGCCTGCAAGAGACCAAGACTGAGGACAAGAACTTCCCGCTGGCGGATATCGAGGCGGCCGGTTTCCATTGTGTCTACAGCGGTCAGAAGACTTATAACGGTGTCGCCATCCTCAGCCGTGAAGCGGCCAGCGATGTGCAGGTCGGCATCCCCAACTTCGAGGATGAGCAGAAGCGTGTGATCGCTGCGACCATCGCCGGTGTGCGCGTCATCTGTGTCTACATCCCCAATGGTCAGGAAGTCGGCTCGGATAAATATGATTACAAGCTGCGCTGGCTCGCTGCATTGCATGTCTGGCTAAAGGACGAGATGCAGAGGTATCCCAAGCTGGCACTATTGGGCGACTACAACATCGCCCCCGATGACCGCGACGTTTACGATCCGATTGCCTGGAAGGACAAGGTGCTGTGCAGCGCGCCGGAGCGCGATGCGTTCCAGGGCCTGCTAGCCCTCGGTCTGCGCGATGCGTTCCGCTTGTTCGAATCAGGTGAGAAGCTCTATTCCTGGTGGGATTACCGCATGATGGCTTTCCGCCGCAACATGGGCATGCGCATCGACCACATCCTGATCAGTGCTGCGCTGCAATGCACGGGCTGCCACATCGACAAAGCGCCGCGCAAACTGGAACGCCCCTCCGACCACACGCCTGTGGTGGCCGACGTCACTTGAACTCCCCCGCAGTCGAACTGCTGTTCGCAGATGAGCACCTGCTGGTAGCTGTCAAACCTGCCGGCCTGTTGTCGGTGCCCGGGCGCGGAGCGGATAAGCAGGATTGTCTTTCTGCGCGCCTCCAACAGCAGTTCCCCGATTCCCTGGTCGTTCATCGACTCGATATGGCCACATCCGGCTTGATGCTGTTCGCACGCGGTCCCGAGATGCAGCGTAAATTGTCGATGTTGTTTCAACATCGCGAGATGGATAAACGCTACATCGCAGTATGCACGGGCAAGCTGGAAAACCCCCGGGGCGAGATAGATCTGCCTATCGCGCCCGACTGGCCGAACCGCCCGTTGCAACGTGTCGACGTTGAGCATGGTAAGCCCTCGCTCACACGCTATCAGCTGCTGCAACAGGAGGGTGATCACTCACGTGTCGAGCTGGAGCCGGTCACCGGCCGCACTCACCAATTGCGTTTGCATCTGTCTGCCCTCGGCCACCCTATCCTTGGCGATGCGCTGTATGGCGATGAGCATAGTGCGCCGCGTTTGCTGCTGCATGCTTGCCTGCTGCGCTTTAACCATCCGATAAGTGTGGAATTGCTGGCCTTTGAGCATGCGCCTTCGTTCTAAATTCACTGGTCGCTACGGTATACTGCGCGCCCTGTTCCAACCTCGATCTTAAGGATGCACATGAAACGTTTCGCTGTTGCCCTGACCTTGCTGCTCACCAGTTTGACCCTGATCTCGACCCATGCCGAAGCCAAGCGCCTCGGTGGCGGCGTTAACCTCGGCAAGCAACGCACCATGAGCGCGCCACAGAAGCAGGCTGCACCCGCGCCGACGCAAGCCAGTCCTGCGCAAGCTGCCGGGACACCCGCCAAACAAGGCAACAAGTGGCTTGGCCCCCTGGCTGGTATCGCAGCCGGTCTGGGTCTGGCGGCGCTGTTCTCCCACCTCGGACTGGGTGAAGGCATGGGCATGTTGCTGTTGATCATCTTGCTGGCCGTGGGTGCTTTCTTCCTGTATTCGATGCTGCGCAAGAAGCAGCAACCCGCGATGCAATACGCCGCTAACGGGCCTGACTTTGGCGCTACCCCTCAGCAAGCCCCCGTCACGACCCAAGTGTCTGCCGATACTGTACCCCAGCGAGCTGCGAACATCCCGGCCGACTTCCCGGTGGAAAGTTTCCTGCGCAGCGCCAAGATGTCTTTCATCCGCCTTCAGGCGGCCAATGACCGCAAGGACCTGAACGACATCCGCGAATACACCACCCCAGAAATGTTCGCCGAGATCAGCATGCAGTTGCAGGAACGCGGCGATCAGGCACAACTGACCGATGTCGGTTTCGTGAATGCCGAATTGCTGGAAGTCGTGACCGAGAACGATCTCGCCATCGCCAGCGTGCGTCTGAGCGGCCAGCTGCGCGAAAACAATGGTGCGCCCGAACACTTCGAGGAAGTCTGGCATGTGCAGAAGGACCTGAAGGATGACGATTCTGTCTGGTTGCTGGCCGGAATTCAGCAGAACTGAGCATGAACTGAAGTAGACTTACGGGCACGGCACTTTGGCCGTGCCCTTTTCATTTCTAGCGATGCGTTTCTTTCGACTGATCAAGATCATCTACATCGTCCTGCGCTTTGGTCTGGACGAATTCATTCTCGCGCATGAACGTACCAGCTGGCTGTTGCGCCCGCTCAATGTGCTGTTGTTCTTCCGTGACAACAAGCGTCCGCGCGGCTTGCGACTGAGGCTGGCACTGGAAGCGCTGGGGCCCATCTTCGTCAAGTTCGGCCAGTTGTTGTCGACCCGTCGGGATCTTATCCCGACCGATATCGCCGATGAACTCGCATCCCTGCAAGATCAGGTGCCTCCCTTCCCTTCCGCCGTAGCCGTGGCTTTGCTTGAATCTGCCTTTGGCAGACCTTTGAAGGACGTGTTCGCCAGTTTCGACCAATTGCCGGTCGCCAGCGCCTCGGTTGCCCAAGTGCATTTCGCCGTGCTTCCAGATGGGCGCGAGGTCGCCGTCAAAGTCTTGCGGCCCGGTATCCAGCAGATCATCGAACATGACCTCGCTTTGCTCGACATCGCCGCTTCTCTCATCGAACGCCTGTGGGAAGACGGTAAGCGTCTGAAGCCAAGAGAAGTCGTCGCCGAGTTCGAAAAGACACTGCATGACGAGCTGGACTTGATGCGCGAAGCGGCCAATGCCAGCCAGTTGCGCCGCAATTTCATCGATGCGACCTTGCTGCTGGTGCCCGAGATCTACTGGGACTGGTGCAGCGAACAGGTGATGGTGATGCAGCGCATGCAGGGCATTCCTGTCAGCCAGATCGCGGCGCTGCGTGAGGCAGGTATCGATATTTCCAAACTGGCCAGTGATGGCGTCGAGATCTTCTACACCCAGGTGTTCCGTGACGGCTTCTTCCATGCCGACATGCATCCCGGCAACATCCTGGTCGCGCGCGATGGTCGTTATGTGGCTTTGGATTTTGGCATCATGGGCACGCTGACCGATAACGACAAGCATTACCTGGCACACAACTTCATCGCTTTTTTCAACCGGGATTACCGGCGCGTGGCCGAGTTGCACATCGAATCGGGCTGGGCGCCTTCCTCCACGCGCATCGATGAATTCGAGTCGGCGATACGGGCTGTATGCGAGCCTATCTTCGACAAACCGCTGCGCGAAGTCTCGTTCGGCCGCATCCTGTTGCGCCTGTTCCAGACTTCGCGCCGTTTCGGTATCCAGATACAACCACAATTGGTCCTGCTACAGAAGACACTTCTGAATATCGAAGGACTGGGCCTGCAACTCGATCCCGAGCTCGACCTGTGGAAAACGGCCAAGCCGTGGCTGGAACGCTGGATGAGTGAACAGATCGGATGGCGCGGGTTCTTGAAGGCACTCAAGCGCGAGACCCCTCGTTTTGCCACCCTGATCCCCGAGCTACCCCGGCTGATCCATCAGCGCCTGAAGCAGGAGCCTTATGAACATGCAGCTCCCTTGTTGCTGGAATTGGTCGTGCAGCAGAGAAAGCGTAATGGATGGTTGTCCCTGATCGCCGCCTTGCTTGCAGCCGCGCTTGCTTTAGCCGTGTCCGTTCAGTTCGGCTAGATGAAGCCAGTTTCGGTCAGTTCCTTGGCGAGCGCTCTGTAGTCCGCCGCCCCCGGACTGTTCGGCGCATAAGCGAACACATCCAGACCATGCATCGGGCTAGTCGCCAGCGCGACCGTCTCACCGATGCGGGTCTTGCATACCAAGTCTCCGTATCGTTGCTTGAGCTTTTCGTAGATGTCGAACGAGAGCTTGCGACGGGAATCGAAGCGCGTGACGACAATGCGTCGCTCGAATGTACGCTGCAGTTTCTTTTCCAGCACGTTCAGGGCGCTGTCCAATCTGTGTACACCATGCTGCGAGAGAAAATCCGGTGATACTGGTATCAACACCTTGTCCGCGGCCAACAGCGCGTTCAGCGTCAACACACCGAGCATAGGGCAGCAATCTATCAGTATGGGTGCCCCTGTCAGCGCCAATTCCTCGGCCAATCCTTGTTTCAGTTTTTTAGCGGCTTGCGGGTCGTTGCCATACATGGCATCGATCTTGGAAAGTTCCAGTGTCGCGGGTATCAGCTGCCAGCCGGCGGGGGTTTCGTACAACAGTTTGGCCAACGGCGTGCCATCCCTGAAGAATGAGGCGATGCTGTCCCGTTGGGTCGTGCCATGACGCAAGCCGGATGCCAGGCTCAGGTGTCCCTGCGGATCCATGTCCAGTGCGATCGGGCTGCGCTGGGCAAGCGATAACGCTGCCGTCAGGTTGAGGCAGGTCGTGGTCTTGCCTACACCACCCTTCTGATTGAATACGGCGATAGTCGCCATGCTGTGTTTTTCTCCGGTGATACGGGAGGCTGGATTTCCACAGTATCGTCAATGGTGGTCAAAGCTTCAATTCCGCCATGCCACCCTTGTTGTCCTGCGTTACTCCACCGTGACGGATTTGGCGAGGTTTCTAGGCTTGTCCACATCCGTTCCCTTTTGCAGTGCTACGTAATATGCCAATAGTTGCAAAGGGGCGGTGTGCAGAATAGGGCTGAGAAAGCCCGCGTGTTCCGGCATTTGCAGGATGTGTATGCCTTCACTTGAATGTATGTGGGTATTGGCATCGGCGAAGACGAATAACTCGCCTCCGCGCGCGCGGACTTCCTGCAGGTTCGACTTGAGCTTTTCCAACAATGTGTCATTGGGAGCGACCGACACCACCGGCATGTCCTTGTCCACCAGTGCCAGCGGTCCATGTTTCAATTCACCTGCCGGGTAAGCTTCTGCATGGATGTAGGAGATCTCCTTGAGCTTGAGTGCGCCTTCTGCCGCGATCGGGAAATGCATGCCGCGTCCCAGGAACAGGGCGTGATGCTTGTTCGCGAAGTGCTTGGACATCTCTGCGATCTGCGGTTCCAATGCCAGTACTTTCTGCATGGCGGCCGGGAGATGGCGCAGTTCATGCAGGAATTGTTGCTCGCGCGTCTCATCCAGACGCCCGCGCACCTTCGCCATCACCAGCGTGAGCAGGAACAGGCCTGCCAGCTGGGTGGTGAACGCCTTGGTTGAGGCCACTCCGATCTCCGGCCCTGCGCGCGTCAGGAATCGCAACTTCGATTGGCGGATGATTGCGCTTTCCGGCACGTTGCAGATCGCCAGCGTGTAACCATGGCCCGTGGCCTTTGCGTGATTGAGCGCGGCCAATGTGTCGGCAGTCTCTCCCGATTGGGAGATGGTGACCACCAGTGTCTTTGGATTTGCCACGCTGGTGCGATAGCGATATTCGCTGGCGATCTCCACATTGCACGGAATGCCGGCTATCTCCTCCAGCCAGTAGCGCGCCACCTGCCCTGCGTGGTTGCTGGTGCCGCAGGCTAGGATGAGGATGTTCTCTACACGCGGAAAGATATCATTTGCTTCTGCCCCGAAGATCCCCGGTACCAGAGACTGGCTGTTGCACACCGATTCCAGTGTGTCTGCCAAGGCCTGGGGTTGTTCATGTATCTCTTTTTGCATGTAGTGCTGGTACTCACCCAGCTCCACGCTGTCATTGTCCAACTCGCTGATATGGACCTGCCGTTGTACGCGCACCCCTGCGGCATCGAATATACGGTAGCTGTTTGCGCTCACTTCGACTACATCGCCCTCTTCCAGATACACGACGTTCCTTGTGACCTGCAACAGGGCCGACATATCTGAACCTACAAAGTGTTCACCCTCTCCTACGCCAAGTAGTAGCGGACTACCCTTTCTAGCCGCGACCATTTGGTGCGGGTTGTCTGCCGCTATGACGCCGATCGCATAAGCACCAACCAGCTGCGACAGTGCCATCTGTGTCGCAACCAGCAGGCTTCCTTGTGCGTAATGACTGTGGACCAAGTGTGCGATCACTTCAGTGTCAGTATCCGAGGTGAACTCGTAGCCTTGCGCGGTTAACTCACTCCGTAGTTCTTCGTAGTTCTCGATGATGCCGTTGTGCACCACGGCTATCAGTTCGCGGCTCATATGCGGGTGGGCGTTGCGCTCGCTCGGTACGCCGTGGGTCGCCCAGCGTGTGTGTGCGATGCCGACTTCACCTACGGTATGCGCGCTCCTTTGTCCCAGTTCGGCAACACGGCCTGCACTGCGCACACGCTCCAGTTTACCTTCATGCACTACTACCAAGCCGGCTGAGTCGTAGCCACGGTATTCCAGGCGTATCAGACCATTCACCAAGACTGGGACGATGTTGCGTTTTGCGACTGCTCCGACGATACCGCACATGTTATTTCTTTCCTTTTACGGGACGTAGCCAGCCGGCAATCGTGACTTGTTTGCTGCGGGAGAGGGTGAGTTCTCCGGCAGGGGTGTCTTTAGTGATGGTAGAGCCTGCGCCTATGGTCGCGCCTTTGCCAACAGTGACTGGCGCAATGAGTTGCGTATCCGATCCGATGAATGCATCGTCCCCGATGACAGTACGGAACTTGTTCGCACCATCGTAGTTGCAGGTGATGGTTCCCGCTCCGATGTTGACCCGACTACCCACCGTGCTGTCCCCTATGTAACTCAGGTGGTTCGCCTTACTACCTGATCCGATCTCGCTGTTCTTGATCTCTACGAAATTGCCGACATGGGCATGGTCGTGTAATTCAGTACCGGGACGTAGCCGCGCGTAGGGTCCGATGTGGCAGTCAGCACCCACTTCGCTGCTATCGATATGACTGTAAGCTGCAATGTGTGTGGCAGTGCCGATATTTGCGTTGCGAATGACACTATAAGCGCTGACTTTCACCCGATCGCACAAGGTGACCTTACCCTCAAAGATGCAACCGACGTCGATCTCCACATCGCGCCCACATACCAGTTCACCGCGCACATCGATCCGTGCCGGATCGTTCAGCGTCACGCCTTGGGCCAAAAGCTTCGTGGCGATTTGTTTCTGCCACACACGCTCAAGGCTGGCCAGTTGCATCTTGTTATTGATACCTTCAACTTCCCACCCATGCGCCGGTTGGACGGTATGTACCACAACACCCTGCTGCACTGCCATCGCGACGATATCTGTCAGGTAGTACTCACCCTGGGCGTTGTCATTTCTCAACTTGCCTAACCATTCACGCAGTTTTGCTGTCGGGGCGAGCATGATGCCTGTGTTCACTTCGCTAATCTCCAGCTCTTCTGGAGAGGCGTCTTTCTGCTCGACGATGCGCTGCACATCGCCCTCTTGATTGCGCACGATTCGACCGTAGCCTGCTGGATTGTCAAGATTGACTGTCAGCAATACAAGCCCTTCGCCCGCATGTTGCATCTGATGCAATGTACTATGCTGGATCAGCGGTACATCGCCGTACAGTATTAGCGTACGACTATCATCCTGCAGGTGCGGCATTGCCTGTTGTACGGCATGACCTGTGCCAAGTTGCGATTCTTGAATGACGAATTTTGCACCGTAGAGCTGCATCGCTTGCGGTACTGCCTCGCCACCGTGGCCGTACACCACGCAGATCTGCTGGGGTTGTAACGAGATCGCGCAGTCCAGCACATGCTGAACCAGTGGTTTACCTGCCAAGTTATGCAGCACCTTCGGCCGATCCGAATACATACGCGTACCTTTGCCGGCGGCAAGGATGATGATGTTCAATGCGTTCATATTGTTCTGTGTTTCATTGATGCGCGAGTATAGCTTTCAGGCAACAAAAAAGCAGCCGAAGCTGCTCTTTTGGTGTTTCTGATACTTGAACTTTAATGCGTGTGTTTGCGCATTTGTTGGATTGCTCGCAATTGCGCGATCGCTTCAGCCAATTCAGCCTGGGCTGCTGCGTAGTCGATGTCAGAAGTACGGTTCTTCATGGCTTCTTCCGCCGCCTGCTTGGCTTCCAATGCACGCGCCTCGTCCAAATCGGCCCCGCGGATTGCGGTGTCGGCGAGGATAGTGACCACGTTGGGCTGCACTTCCAGCATACCGCCGGACACATAGATCAACTCTTCCTGCTCCTGGTCCGGACGCTTGATGCGCACAGCACCGGGTTTGATGCGAGTCATCAGGGCGGTATGGCGCGGATAGATACCCAATTCGCCCATCTCGCCCGGTACCACGACGACTTCAGCCAGCCCGGAGAAGATCTGCTCCTCCGCGCTCACCACGTCTACATGTACGGTCATTGCCATGGTTATCCCCACTAATTATTGCAGTGTTTTGGCCTTTTCGACCGCCTCTTCGATGCTGCCGACCATGTAGAAAGCCTGTTCCGGCAGATGGTCGTATTCACCATCAACGATGCCCTTGAAGCCTTTGATCGTGTCTTTCAGGGTCACGTACTTGCCCGGTGCACCTGTGAACACTTCAGCAACGTGGAACGGTTGCGACAGGAAGCGCTGGATCTTGCGCGCACGGGCCACGGCCAACTTGTCTTCCGGTGCCAGTTCGTCCATACCCAGAATCGCGATGATGTCGCGCAATTCCTTGTAGCGTTGCAACGTCTGTTGCACGCTGCGTGCTACTGCATAGTGCTCTTCACCCACGACCAGCGGATCGAGCTGGCGAGAAGTGGAATCCAGCGGATCGACCGCAGGGTAGATACCCAGCGAAGCGATGTCACGGGACAGCACGACGGTGGAGTCCAGGTGCAAGAAGGTCGTTGCTGGAGACGGGTCGGTCAAGTCGTCCGCAGGCACGTAAACGGCCTGGATGGATGTGATCGAACCGACCTTGGTGGAAGTGATACGCTCTTGCAGACGGCCCATTTCTTCGGCCAGTGTAGGCTGATAACCCACGGCGGAAGGCATACGGCCCAGCAGCGCGGACACTTCGGTTCCGGCCAGTGTGTAACGGTAGATGTTGTCCACGAAGAACAGGATGTCGCGGCCTTCGTCACGGAACTTCTCGGCCATGGTCAGACCGGACAGTGCAACGCGCAGACGGTTACCGGGCGGTTCGTTC
>Ga0180732_1000218_pt1 | contig 54720 bp, 52 predicted proteins | sample KR11_01MetaG_FD_148674 | JGI IMG/M metagenome (GOLD analysis project Ga0180732, IMG submission 148674) | Groundwater microbial communities from the Olkiluoto Island deep subsurface site, Finland - KR11_0.1 MetaG | ecosystem: Environmental > Aquatic > Deep subsurface > Groundwater | place... | reverse complement strand
ATAAACCCCATTCACCCTTCACCCTTCACCCTACACAGTTCACGGTTCACGGTTCACCCATAGCCCTTCACTCTTCACCCTTCACTCTTTACCCTTCACTCATTTCCCTTCACCGCCCTTATATCATTCCCTTGTCCTTAAAAAACCCCATCAAACCGTTCACTGCCCCTTCCGGATCATCCTTAGCGGAAACCACCCTCCCCTTTCGGGTCACCCGGGGCCGAAAAATCTTCACCACCCGGGTGGGGGAACCCTTCAACCCCAACTTGGTTTCATCCGCGTGGATATCCTCTGCAGTAACCAGGGGAATCTCGGCGTTTTTCGCTTTCATCTTTCCCTTGAAATTGGGCATTCGAGGATCGTTGATTTCCTTCACTACACTCACCAGAACCGGCATCCGGGTTTCAACCCTCTCGTGGCCCCCCTCAATTGCCCGTTGGGCAATGAGTTTACCCTCATGAATCTGCTCTATTTTGCTCACATAGGTCAGCACCGGAATATCCAGATAGGCGCCTACTTCCGGCCCCACCTGGCCGGTTTCCCCGTCTGTGGCCCGCTCCCCGCAGAGCACCATGTCAAAATCCCCGACCAGGGATTTAATCCCTGCGGACAGGGCATAGGCCGTGGACCAGGTGTCCGACCCTGCGAATTTCTTATCGTTGAGCACATACCCCTTGTCGCATCCCAGGGCAATGGCGCTTTTCACGGCTTCCACGGCTTTTTTCGGGCCCATGGAAATCACCGTGATCTCAACCCCGTCACCCAGCTTTTCCTTGATCCGGACCGCCTCTTCAATGGCGTAAAGATCCAGAGAGTTCACCTCGGAAGCCACCCCGTCTCGAATCATGGTTCCGGTTTCCTCGTCCATTTTCACATGATCCGTTGCCGGAACCTGCTTCACCAGAACGACAATTTTCAATTTGATCCTCCATACAATATTTACCACAGATTCCATAACCGTCCGGACTTGGCCATCTCAAGAAATCTGAATTCAATTCAGCCTATTCAAACAGCAAGGTCATGCTCTTCCTCGACAATTTTTCCCTCTTTTAATACAACAACACCGGAACCAACTCGTTTAGCTTTTTCACGGGCCTTTTCTGAGGCTCGCTTCATTGCGATTTCAGCCGTTATAAAATCGGGATCACGTTTTTTTTTGTTATTACCAGCCTTAATACGTTCAGCACTCATGAATTACCTCCACGACCGCTGAGAGTTGTTTCAAAGGCAAAGCTCTCACCACGCCGGACGTTTCTATAAATCTCCTCCAGCATCAAGCGTCCGGTCTTAAAAGCAACCCGATCCGGATCAAAGGGAGCCAGTCCTGCTGCAATCAGGTCGGCATTGACAAAAACAGGGCAATTGGCTTCCTTGGGAAGGAACTCTTCCGCAAATGTAGTTTTGCCTGCTCCATTAGGTCCGGCAATGATGATGATTTTTTTCTCGTTTTGAACCGTCACCCATTGCCTCCGATAAAAATCTCTCTGTCCAGGAATGTTAAGTTATTTATTTTTTCCTGTCTTTTTTAGCATTTATGCTGATAAAAAAAAAGGGATTTCACCTCTTGTTCTTACACAGAAATTATTGTAAGCCTTTTCCTGCACTTGATCCGACCCGGGCAATATACACAAAACGACCTATTTCCGGTTCCAAACATTGGAGGAAACCATGCTCAACGACCTGCCCTATGCAAAACCCCATGATGCGGGAATGTCTGAAAACCGTTTGAGCCGCATCAAACCCCTGGTTGAAAGTTACATCAATAAACAGCTCATCCCCGGAGCCGTGACCCTGGCAGCCCGGCATGGGAAAATCGTTCATTTCGATGTTCAGGGATACAGCCATGTGGAAAAAAGCAAACCCATGGCCTCGGACACTATTTTCCGTATGGCCTCCATGACCAAGCCCGTAACTTCTGTTGCCTTGATGATGCTCTATGAACAGGGAAAATTTCAGCTCCGGGACCCGATTTCCAAATACCTGCCGGCCTTCAAAGAAATGAAAGTGGCCGAATCCACGGTGGGTAGAGGCTATAACTATGCTCCGGCCAAACGGCCCATTGAGGTGAGGGACATCTTGACCCATACGGCCGGCTTTGCCACGGAATACAACCCCAAGCTTCAGGCCGAATACCGGTCTGTGGCCAAATTTAAAAGCCGGAATGAAGTCATCGGGGATTTTGTGGACCGGCTGGCCAAACTTCCTTTGATCCACCAACCGGGCGAGGTGTGGGATTATTCCAGGGCCACCTGTGTGGTGGGCCGCCTGGTGGAAGTGCTGTCCGGCCAGACCCTTGCAGAGTACTTCCAGCAGCATATTTTCGAGCCGCTGGGCATGACGGACACCCATTTTTTTCTCCCCGAGGAAAAGCTGCCCCGATTTGCCGCAGCCTACGAACCCGGAGAAGATTTCAAAATACGGCTCAACGATGCCCCCTCCATGGAAAGCTTCTACCTGAGCAAACCCGGGATTTACTACATGGGCTCGGGCGGCCTGGTGTCCACGGCTTCGGATTATTTCAGGTTCGCCGACATGCTCATGCAAAACGGAAAAGCCGGAGATCAGCGCATCCTTTCCAGAAAAACCGTGGAACTTATGACCATGAATCACATTGGAGACCGGCCGGTATGGTTGACCGGACCCGGAATAGGATTCGGGCTGGGCTTCAGCGTTTGCCTGAACCGGGGGGAAACCCACGCCATGGACACCGAAGGCTCCTATTCCTGGGGCGGAGCGTTTTGCACCTACTGGTGGAATGATCCCGCAGAAAAGCTTTTCGGCATGATGCTCACCCAGGTCCGGCCCTACCTGCATTTAAACCTGCGGGCGGATTTCAGAACCGTCGTAACCCAGGCGGTGGATGATTAACCAAGGTCAGCACCAAAAGATTTTTTTAATAACTTCATTTTAGTTTCTTTTTTTGAGTCCCAGAACTTCTAATTTAAATTGAGGAGGATAGGATATGGATTACAATTTTACCGAAGAACAGAAAGCCTTGAGACAAGAATTACGGAATTTTTTTACGGCGGAGATGAAAAACGCGCCACCTGGCATCTCCGAGGGGGAATCGATTTACGACACGGACGAGGCCTGGGCCTTCACCCGGCACATGGCCAAGACCCTTTCGAAAAAAGGCTACCTCACCATGGCCTGGCCCAAGGAATACGGTGGCCGGGATGCATCCATCATCGACCAGATGATTTTCTCTGAAGTCATTGCGGAATACGGGGCTCCCGGGGTGGATGGATTCGGCGTCAAAATGTTTGCCCCCACCCTGATGCTTTATGCAAATGAAGACCAGAAGCAGCGGCTCCTGGTTCCCATCGGCAAGGCCGAGGTGGTTTACTGCCAGGGCTGGAGTGAACCGGATGCGGGCTCGGACCTGGCTTCGGTAAAGACCCTGGCCATCAAGGATGGCGATGAATATGTCATCAACGGCCAGAAATTATGGACCACCGGCGCGCATCGGTCCGATCGCATGTTTTTGCTGGCCCGAACCGACCCGGAATCCAAAAGAAACAGAGGATTGTCCGTGTTCAGTCTCTCCATGGATACACCGGGTGTGGAAGTCCGGCCCATCCTGTTCCTGAACCAGGCGCATATCTACAATGAAGTATTTTTAACCAATGTTCGGGTGCCGGCCTCGGATCGAATCGGTCCGGAAGGGGAAGGCTGGCGGATCACCCGATCCACCATGAATTTTGAACGATCGGGAATCGGCATGTTCATTGAGGCCAAGCAAACCCTTCAGGAACTGGTGGCTTATATGAAAAAAACAAAACGATCAGGGAAGTATTTGTATGAAGACTCCGCGTTGAGGCGGAAAGCCGCAAAACTGTGGGCGGAAACGCAAGCTGGCTTGTCCCTTTGCTATAAAATTGCCTGGCAGCAACATACCGGGGGTCTGGACATCTCCCCGCATATTGCCTCTGAAAGCAAGGTGTTCGGTTCGGAAGTCCGGCAGCGAATTTATAATCTCGGCACTGAAATTCTCGGACTTTTCGGCCCATTGAATCAATCCAAATGGTCAAAGCTCGACGGCACCATGATCGGGGGTTATCAAAATGTTTTGATCGCCACCATTTCCATGGGGACGTCTGAAATTCAAAGAAACATTATTGCCTGGACCGGAGCTGAACTCCCCCGGTATAAATAGCATCTGATAAACAAGGAGGAGCAGACTATGAATCTTGACTTTAGTACCGAACAAAAAATGATCAAAGACGAAGCCCTTAAATTTCTGAAAAAAGAGTGTTCATACGATCGTGTGAAAGAATTGGAGGAATCCGAACCGGGATATGATCCCAAGATGTGGAAGAAAATGGCGGACCTGGGGTGGATGGCCCTTTTGTTTCCAAAGGCTTACGAGGGAGACGGAGGGCAGTTCATGGAAACCGCCCTCCTCCTGGAAGCCATGGGCTCCATGGTGGTTCCCAGCCCTTTCTTTTCCACCGTGATTCAATGCGGTTTGATTCTGACAACAGCCGGTTCCGAGGATCAGAAAAAGACCCTGATCCCCGCCATCATTAACGGGGATCTGATCATGGCCCTGGCCCAATATGAGGAAAGCGGCAGCTACGCGATTTCCGACATCGCCATGGAAGCAAAACCCCTGGCGGATGGTTATGTGCTTAACGGAACCAAACTCTTTGTCATGAATGCCAATATCGCCCACAAACTCGTGGTGGCTGCAAAAACAGGGGCGGACAAGGTCAGCCTGTTTCTTGTGGATGCCAAAGCACCGGGAGTCAACATCCATAAATTGCCCACCATTGCTTTGGATAACAACTGTGAGGTGATCTTTGAAAATGTTTCCGTTGCAAAGGCCTCCATGATCGGAGATCCGGGAAGTGCGGAGTCTGTGTTGCGGAAAATGAACGCCTTGGCAGCCGTGGCCAAATCCGCGGAAATGCTGGGGGGGTGCAAAGCCTGTATCGACATGACCGTCGACTATGCCAAGCAACGGGTTCAATACGACAAGCCCATCGGCGGATTTCAAGCCATTCAGCATTTTGTTGCCAATATGCTCATCGATTATGACACCAATCACAATTACCTGTACCGCGTGATCGCCCAAATCGATAACGATCAGGAGTATGAAATCGATGCCTATTCCTTAAAGGCCAATACCAATGAAGCCTACAAATTCATCAGCGAACGGGGCGTGCATATTCACGGCGGCATCGGCACCACCCGTGAAGCCAATCCCGGCCTGTTCTTCAGGCGGGTCAAAGCCGATGAAGTGATCTGCGGCGACACCCCCACATTTCTGGATGCGGTGTTTGAAGGGTTGATGGCGAAAGCCGGGTAAAATAGCCCCTGTAAAGCTCAGCGCCTTCAACCTTTACAAAACAGGCTCACACGGAGACGCGGAGACACAGAGAAGATATGATGAAAGAACAAAGGACCATAACCTTGGCCTTCTTTTCTCCTCTTCATCTCTCTGTCTCCGTGTAATCCGGGTAGTTTGAGATTGAGTTATATTATTCTGTCATCAGTGCCGTGCACTGAACTATTTCGGAAGGGGATCAACCCCTTCCCTTCATGATCAGGACATTACTTCACCCGTAGGGAGTGGGGTTTATCCCCGCCCGCATATCCTTTCCGCGAGAATGATTAAAATCAACCAATTTTAACCGACTATTTTAGATTGATTTATTAGCCTGATGTTGACAAATCAAACCCAATACATGACCATACCGTACTGAAAACAATCCTTCGCCAGAAGGATGGCGGCAGACTGATCACCGTAGCTCACTGGTCGCCGAAGATGCCGTCGGATGTTACGCAGTTAATGGTCCTCCAAACCAAGAATTCTGAACCCATACGCAATCAAGTTGATGGTGTTTTGGCCTCACTCAAGGTTGAGAATCAAAACTGAATGTCGAACAATGCTTTGCACTGGACGGGTTAGGCGAACTTGCACCACAAAAACGACACACGTCACACAGAAGAAAGGAGTAAAAATAACAATAATGGGGTCACCCATTAATGTGCTCAAACCTTGATTTGTGATTTAATAACAATATTCACAGATCAAGGTTTGATCCGGACCTTTACAAGCGCCTCAATCGAGCTGGATTTGGGACTTGCAAAGCTCATATTTACAGGGTAGGATCTTCGCACCTTTTAGAATATGTGCCGTGCCCGCAACACAATCAGACGCTCCAGCAGACGGGAAAACATTCCCGATACCCATTAAGTTAATGCGGGACTCCACTGTTCTTCTTCCCGCTGCTGAGCTCAAAGTTTGATGGAGCATGAAATGACAGACAACCCAGAAAAAGATCTTAAAAAATCAGACCAGAGCGAAAAATCTGCCTCTAGAATTATTGCATTTCTTGCTCTGTATCTCGCGCCAGTATTGTTCCTATATTTTATCATAGCCCAATGGCTTGCTTTCGAGCTTCCAAAGGGCGCAACGGGCGTAGGCCATAGATGGATTTCGATTTCCATCCAAGTTCTTTCTGAAGAAATCTTGAGAAACCATTTTGCAGCGGTTGTCGGCTTGCCAATGGCGGCAATTTTTGCATTGTGGGTTGTTACTATTCTCAGGTCAAAATCTGGACCGATTGAGTTTGATGCATTTGGATTCCGGCTTCGTGGTGCCTCAGGACCCGTCGTATTGTGGGTTTTGTGCTTTCTCTCCATATCTTTTGCAATAAAGCTATTGTGGTGAAAACGACCATAACCATGATGATTCAGGTGACAGCGCATAAGTCGCGCCACCCCTGGGCAGCCTTCTTGGGTCGCCTTCTAATGATAGGTTTCTATGATACGCAATATTTCACAAGAAGAAGTATTTGATCTTTTCTTTGATCTCATCATTGATATTGAGATGGGTGATCATTTTGATAAGACAAATGAAAGTCATCTAAAATGGCTGGAACAAAAGGTTTCAAGACGCTTTGGCTGTGGCGCTATCTTCTATGGCTATTTTGACACGGATAAAGCACCAATTGGCATAGGATCAGTTGTTATCGAAGATCATCCGATATTTCAAGGATACAGTGAACTTCTTGACTTGGGCGTAATTCCAAAATTTCGAGGATTAGGCTATGGCACCAAACTGGTTCAGCATGCTGAGCACTTATCAAGGGATGCTGGTCTATTTTGCATGTATATTTCAACATACGCAGGCGATGAAATAGCTATCTCATTCTATACGAAATGTGGTTACACGCCTGTTGCTGTATTACCAGACGTCAATGGGCCTAAAGACGAGGGAAAGTTATATTTAAGAAAACGGTTATATCGGGATAGAGAGTGACCTCACGGCCACCCCCTCCCACGCTACCGGAAATACGGGTCGCGTATCCGGCGGTTCGGCTGATTGAAACAGACCCAAGGAACAAAGCGGGCCTGCCTGGCCTTAGGGAACGCAGCGCTACCGATATTTCAGCTGCTGCTGCAATATACCAGCAAGAAAACGCTCTTTGACAGCCATAACCATTTACCCGTACCACTCGGTCCGGGGACCGTTCAGGCCTTCACCGGGGTGAGTCTCCTGTTACGATTAACCCGCAGGTAACTCTCGCATCTCGTTTCCTCCGGCTACTATGCCCTCTGCTGACTTCTGCCACGTGATGGCCTCCCCTTACGGTTGGGTCAGTCCGAATGGACAGCGCGGCAGATCTCCCGGGGTGAACACGCATCTTTCCGCACATAAGCGCCGAGTATACGTGTTTGGCTTAAGATGGATAGAGGACTTCGCCTTGTGTTGCAGGCTCGTCCCACCAAAACCGCCTGACTCGATTCTTGTTCATCGCCCCGTGCGTTTGCGGTACCCTGCCGTAGCAGGGCGGCCTCCTTCCCGAGCGCCGTCGCCGGACACCCGGTTGCCATACCGCTATACCGTTGGACGTATCTTTTTGATGCTCTTGCTTTCAGCAAGCCGTTCGCTTCGCTGATGCGCCTCCATCAGGCTGAGTTCGGGACTTGCTGAGCACATATTTACAGGGCAAGCTCAGCGCACCCTTAAGAATACGTGCCGTGCCCGGCACACAACCACAGTGTTCACTGGCCCCTCGTTACCTCGCGCCCGTGACACTGAGGGTTCGGCCACCAAATAAATTGCTGATATCAAAATTTTGCCCAATATGGTAAAGTCACAAATCATTAAAGAACGATTTTGCAAATAAGGCGCACAGATTATGTATCAAATTGAAACTTCAATAAAAATAGACAAAGCATTCATTGTTAAAGAAGACGAGGCAACATATTATTCTCGATGTTCAGGAGGGTTGCTAAAAAATCCAAGACGTTATCGTCTTATAGACTTATTTTCAGGTGCCGGCGGTATGTCTTTAGGGTTCTCAGAAGTTTTCGGGCAACCCTTCCAAGCTGTTTGGGCGAACGACTTTAATCAATTCTGTGTTGATACATATAATGAAAATTTTGGTCCACATAGTGTTGCAGGCGACATCGTTGAAATACTGGAACAAGGGAAAGTAGAAATACCCAAGGCTGATGTTGTTATAGGTGGTCCACCTTGCCAAGGCTTCAGTCTCTTAAATAAAAACCGTGGAAATGATCCGCGTAAAGAATTGTGGCGTCCGTATATAGAGGTCGTTGAGAAATCCGACGCATCAATTTTTGTCATGGAGAATGTTCCCCAGCTACTAGGGACTTTCGAGCATGGAGAAATAGTTGGGGCAGCTGAATCCATTGGGTTCAAGGTTTGGCAAGAAAAATTAATTGCTGCAGATTACGGTGTTCCTCAAACTCGTACTAGAGCTTTTATAATCGGATGTAAATTCTCAGACCCATCAATTTTGTTCCCTCCGCGAAAAACACATTTTAACCCTAATGGCAACGGAAAACAGCTAACTCTCCCATTCAATAGAGAGGAATACCTGTCGACGACTCCAAGTTGGAAAACCGTGAAAGATGCTATTGGCGATTTGCCACAACCTGAAGGGACTGAAATTAGAGATATTGAGCCTCCATTGGACTTACACTTTGGGAGAAACCCAACCGTACTAAGTCGAAAAAGATATAGAGCAATACCTGGAGAAGGAATGAATCGTTTTGATCTGCAACGGATTGCACCGGAGTTAACACCTAAATGTTGGATTAGAAAAAAGTCAGGTGGCACCGATTTGTTTGGACGACTTTGGTGGAATAAACCTTCAGTTACAATACGTACTGAGTTTTTTAAACCGGAAAAGGGGCGCTATCTACATCCTGAGCAGCATCGGCCAATCACTCATAGGGAAGCTGCACGGTTCCAAAGTTTTCCAGATAGCTTCAAATTTTTAGGTTCAAAAATTGAGATTGCCAAACAAATCGGCAATGCCGTGCCACCCCTCCTTGCTGCTCGAGTGGCGGATGTCGTCAGGTTACTACTTGATCAAAGATATGAACAACGGACATCTTCTCAAGAGAAAAACGAAGTCAAATTATGTCGCGCGTAAGCGGCAAAAAATACAAAACCAGAACTATTAGTTCCCTCTTTGCCCCACAACATGGGTTATAGATTTTGGATAAAAATAGGGAGAGAGATAAAGTATCTATTAATAATCTCAAAGAATTAGGTTGGGATATTTTGGTTGTTTATACCTGCGAAGTTAATGACACATTTATACTGAAAAATAAACTTCTTTCGTTTTTCGAAAGTTATGAAGAGAAAAATCGAACATGAAATCTGAAGAAATTAGAAAACAGCTACAGAAACTATTAACCAATTTTGAACAAGAATTAAAATCCGACAATTTTCGAAATAAGGTCCTTTCTCTTGTCCCCTGTTTTCACCATTTGCGGGATTTAGGAAAATCTCTAATCCCCTCCATTATTGCAAGAAGTGCCCGAGATAGAATCCTCCATTATTTCAAAAAATATCCAGCCGTCATCATAAGCGGTGATGAACTGCTTGTCGTTTCAGGCATCCAAGAATATGCCCGAAGGGTTCGTGAACTTAAAGTCCAGTTCGGGTGGTCAATTGTGAGCGGCCTTACAGCCAAACAAATGGCTGAAGAAAATGAATTTCCACTCCCAAATATTGACGTAACATCTATGGGGCCTTCTGATTATGTTTTGCTTTCTTCCGAGCAAGACAGGGAGGCGGCCCATCGTTGGAATCTTACCAATGAAATAACAAGAGAGAATATTGCTGTTCGCGAAAAGATTTTAAAATATTTGAGGAAAAATGTGGGCCAGAAAGTAACAGGCGAGGAATTGAAGTACCTGGCAAAAGACAGGTCGGAATGGGCAAGGAGAGTCAGAGAGTTACGTACTGAATGGTGAAAACACGGAAAGCAATCTCATTACCGTATGCACAGTTTGTCATGATGAGATTCACCGCCAAAAATGATATTAAACGTCAAGGCCGAACAATCTCTTCCGGCGACCGCAAAAAGCCGCGGGGGTTGAGGGTTATCCAGTAGATGAATCATATAATACCTTAAAGGTGATAAAATGAAAAAATTATTCGACGGAAAAAAGACAGCAAAATTAGGCGCTGAAAACAATCCTGCTGTTGTGAATGTACAAACAGAAGAAAGAGTGAAAGAATTAGAATCAGTATTTAAGGAAAATGGTTGGAAGTATACAATTGAATTGAAACCAGATGAGCCTGAGGATATTACTACCTTAGAAATATTATTAAACCCGGTAAAAACAAAGATTGCCGAAAAGAAAGAGGGTCGCAATGAACCCTGTCCATGCGGAAGCGGTAAAAAGTATAAAAAATGCTGTGGTTAATAAGGCTTGTATTTAAAAAAGTAATCCGCCCATCACCTGAAGCCGGCCGAATGATCACTACGAGTCTTTTAATCAATATCTGTGGCAGCCAGGCAGTTGGAACAATAAGCCTGCTGCTACACGGGTTTTGATCCCTCCACCTGAAAAAGGAAAAACAATTGATTTCATCTTCGGGAAAGCTCAAAATCGTAAAGACAGTTCATTCCGTGATCTGGGCTTTTCTCGCAAGCTGCGTGGTTGCCATCCCGTTTTTTGCCTGGCATGGAGAATACTCCATCGCGTCTTGGTTGATTGGTATTGTATTCATCGAAGTCGCCATAATAGCCATCTTTGGCGGGCATTGTCCCCTGACTGGCATTGCTGCGAGGTACACGATCGACCGACGCGACAACTTCGATATTTACCTGCCCGAGTGGCTTGCTCGAAACAACAAGCTCATATTTGGCAGTCTGTATGTTATAGGTGTTATGATCACTGTTGTTTTATGGTTCGTGCAAAGCCGCTTGTCCCAATAGACACAGAATCATAAATTCAGTGGAAGCTAATGCTGCAAAATTATCCGGAGCGTTCGGTGACAAAATATGATGAAATGGAGTGATATGGGTTTCGACCAATGGTTTCAATCGCATGTCAGTGACTTGCATCAAGAGGGCCGGGACATTGCCCGCATATCGGCAGTTGACCGCGGCTCATACCTCATCAGAAATCAAACCAAGGAAGTCCCGGCTGAACTCTCTGGGAAGTTATATTTCCAGGCAGAATCTTCGATTGACCTGCCGTGTATCGGCGATTGGGTGACCGTGAAATATCACAACAATGACGCAGCTGCAATTATTCATGAGGTGTTTCCGAGAAAGACCATTCTACGCCGCAAATCCGCCGGTGAAAAGGTGGATTTCCAGATGATTGCCGCCAACATTGACGTCGCTTTCATTGTCCAGTCGTGCCATTTTGATTTCAATGTGCGGAGAATGGATCGGTACTTGGTGATGGCAGCAGACGGGGGTGTTGAACCGATTGTTGTTCTCACCAAGACGGACTTGATCACCCCTGAAGAACTGGGTAAGAAGCTTGCCGCCATTACGTCGAGTACCATTACAGCCAGAGTCCTTGCCCTCAGCAATGTCACGGGCATCGGATTTGATGAATTCCAGCAGGTGTTAGTCCCTGGAAAAACATATTGCCTAATCGGTTCATCGGGGGTTGGCAAAACAACACTCCTCAACCGCCTGATCGGGCAAGACGCTTTTGACACAAAGGCCGTTAGTGGAACGGGAGAAGGCAAACACACAACTTCTCGTCGCCAGCTTATTGTTCTTAATCAAGGTTCCATGTTGATTGATACGCCTGGAATGCGAGAACTGGGCCTTCTCGGTGTGACCGAAGGGGTCAACCAAGGCTTTGAAGATATTATTGAGCTTTCCATGGCTTGCCGCTATGCCGATTGCAGCCATACTCAGGAGTCAGGCTGCGCAGTGCTTACTGCAATTGCACAAGGCGAGTTGGCTGAAGCGCACTATTCAAATTATCTGAAACTCAGGAAAGAGTCAGAGCACTACGAGATGTCGTACTTGGACAAACGAAAAAAGGACAGAGCCTTCGGACGCTTTGTTAAAACAGTAAAGAAGAATAAACAAAAAGGAGAAACATAGGCAAGGGAGGCATATTAGGATGTTTGATCGAAATGCCAGTCGTACAGCCATGGGAACCCTATTCATGCGGGCGGCCCATCAGTTATTGGATGCATCACCCCACATCCTCGAAGATTCAGTGGCGGTATCCTTGATAGGAGATTGAGTCAGGTTTATAAAATAGTTGTCGCTTCAACTGCGATGGGTTATAATAAATGCCGTCATCCATTTGAATGGAAAATGTTAGAGATTGCCAGATCTCCATAAAATATTGCCAAGTGCTTTCGAGGGCTTATTAACTGAGGATATACGGATGCCACAAGTCTTTTTGGATATCTTTGATAACATCCTGGGCTCGGTCCGAGAGCCTTTGATGGTATTGGATGCTGATTTAAAGGTTTTAAGAGCCAACCATTCCTTTTATCAGTCCTTTCGATTGACGCCTGAAGAGACGGAGGGGACGGTTATCTACGATCTCTGCAACCGGCAATGGGACAGCCCCGCACTCAGAAATCTTCTGGAAGAAATTTTGCCTGAAAATTCCAAATTCAATGACTTTGAGATGGAGCAAACTTTTGAAGGCATCGGCCGGAAGGTCATGCAATTAAATGCCAGACGTATCCTTGGTGAATCGAATCAGACCCGATTGATCCTTTTGGCCATTGAGGATGTGACCGAAAGGGAATTTTACAAAAGGCATCTTGAGGAACTGGTTGAAAATCGAACCGCCGAGCTCGTATCCGCCAGAGAAGCTGCGGAAAAAAGCAAGCACACGGCAGAGGCCGCCCTTTTCGAAGTCAGTGCCCTGAAAGAACAGCTTGAAGCGGAGAGGGCCTATCTTCAAGAAGAAATCCGTTTGGTATACAATCATGAAAATATTATCGGGGAAAGCCATGAAATCAAATATGTGTTTTATAAAATAGAGCAAATTGCCCAAACGGATACAAACGTTCTGGTGCTTGGCGAAACGGGTACGGGCAAAGAGCTTGTGGCCCGGGCCATTCACGGGTTGAGCTCGCGCAAGCATCGGGCCCTGGTGAAAATGAACTGCGCCACCCTGCCGTCAAACCTGATTGAAAGCGAACTGTTCGGCCATGAGAAAGGGGCTTTCACCGGGGCCGGAGAAAGGCGGTTGGGGCGGTTTGAAATTGCAGACGGCGCTACTCTTTTTTTGGATGAAATCGGCGAATTGCCTTTGGAATTGCAGCCTAAACTGCTCCAGGTCATTCAGAGTGGTGAATTTGAGCGTTTGGGCAGTTCCCGGACGATCAAGGTGGATGTGAGGATTATCGCCGCCACCAACAGGAATTTGGAAGAGGAGGTCCGCAAGGGGCAATTCCGGGAGGATCTCTGGTACCGGTTAAATGTTTTTCCCATTACCATGCCGCCCCTTAGAGACCGTGCGGAGGACATTCCCCTGCTGGTAGATTATTATGTGGATCATATCTCAAAGCGCCTGGGGAAAACCATCGAAATCGTGCCAACGGGTGTCATGGAGGCCTTGCAGAGCTACCATTGGCCCGGGAATATCCGTGAATTGGAAAATGTTCTCGAACGAGCGGTGATCAATTCCTCCGGACCCAAGCTGCGACTGGTGGATGAACTGAAAAAGCCTTATAAGGAATACCCCAGGGCGGATAAAACCCTCCAGGACATCGAACGGGAGTATATTCTTCGAGTCCTTGAACAGAAGCAGTGGAAGGTGAGCGGTAAAAACAGTGCCGCCGAGGTTCTGGGTCTGGACCGAAGCACCTTGCGCGCCCGCATGCGAAAACTCAATATTCGCAAAGAATGATTGTCTCCCATCCCCCCGGAAGAAGTTCCCGTCAATCGATCATAATCCACCCAAGTTCTTCGAGCAAGGGGTCGGCCTCTCAAACCCTTCATAGACCTCAAGTATAGGGTCATATTTGACCAGTGGTTAAATTTGACCCTGCCCAAGCCTCTTCTTTAGCCTGTCTTTCCCCGGCTGATTTTTTCGATCAACCTATTCATTCAAATAGTTATATAGTTTATTGCAAAGTTTGCAAGTTAGGCATGATCTTTGATTATAAAAAGCATGGAACCTAAATTGAGGTGGAAAATAAAAATTGGGCCCAACACATAAATTGGGCAAATTGGCCGTTTCTGGATGGACACTATTTATTTCGAACCGTACCCTTTCAAAACTCGATGGAGGTGAATACGCATCATGAAACATTTGATAGAAATCATCGCACGCGCACTGGTGGATTCTCCGGATGACGTATCCATTAAGGAAGTTCAAGGAAACTCCGTGTTGATTCTGGAGCTTTCAGTGGCCAAGATGGATGTTGGCAAGATTATCGGTAAACAGGGCCGGAATGTCGATGCCATACGAACCCTGCTCAATGCTGTTTCAGCCAAAAATAATACACGCACATTGCTGGAAATTGTCGAATAGTGGATAGGAGGGCCCATTCGAGGGGTTGACCACAATGATCATCCTTAAAATTACCATGAACGTGATCCTGGAAAAGCAGAAAGAGCTGGTGCAAACGCTTCTTTCCATGATGGGCCCCACGGAAAAGGCCTCAGGATGCCTGGGTTGCACCCTCTATTGCGATATGGAGGATAAAAACCTTTTGATGTTTCTTGGGGAGTGGCAAACCCGAAAGGATCTGGACCACCATTTAGGGTCTGACATCTTTAGTGTTCTTCTAGGCACGAAAAGCCTTTTGCACGAACCCCATGTCATTCAAATTTATACCATCCATCAAACTGAAGGTATGGAAACCACCCATGCCTCCCTAAGGAATAAACCGAAACAAGCGAAAACAACCATTGAATAAGGTATTGTTATCATGTAAATATAATCCATAGTGCCTTCCCGCAACGGTTTGGCCAATTTTTATCAACCTTGGAAGGATGAGGAAAGAAAACCATGGCGATAAGCCCTTTTGCCGGAAAGCCTGCCGAGCCATCAATGCTGGTGAATGTACCCAAACTCATCACGGCCTACTATGCGGAAACCCCCGACCCTTCAGTGCCGGAACAGCGTGTGGCCTTCGGCACCTCGGGACATCGGGGCTCTGCCTTTGAAAAATCCTTCAATGAATGGCATATTCTTGCCATCACCCAGGCCATTTGCCTGTACCGGGCGCAAAACAAAATTGACGGACCGCTGTTTCTCGGTATGGACACCCATGCCCTCTCGGTTCCGGCCCATGCCGGCGCACTGGAAGTTTTGGCGGCCAACGGGGTGGAAGTCATGATTGCCCAGGGGGATGAATATACGCCGACCCCTGTGTTATCCCATGCGATTCTCACCTATAACCGGGGACGAAAAAAAGGGTTTGCCGATGGGATCGTCATCACGCCGTCCCACAATCCGCCACATGACGGCGGATTTAAATACAACCCCCCCACCGGTGGGCCGGCGGAAGGCGCGGTCACGGCCTGGATCGAAGCCAAAGCAAACGAATTTCTTGAAAAGGGTCTTGCGGGGGTAAAACGGATGCCTTTGGAGAAAGCCTTGCGCGCTGCTTCAACACACCAACACGACTATCTCAACACCTATATCGGTGACCTCTCCAACATCCTTGATGTGGAGGCCATTCGCGGCGCAAAGCTCAACCTGGGAGTAGACCCGCTCGGCGGAGCCGGAGTCCATTACTGGGGAGCAATTGCCGAACGTTACGAATTGAACCTCACGGTGGTGAACGAGGCTGTGGACCCGACCTTCCGTTTCATGACCATGGATTGGGACGGCCAGATCCGCATGGACCCTTCCTCCCCCTATGCCATGCAGCAGTTGATCAGCCTGAAGGATCGCTTTGACATCGCCTTTGCTTGCGACGCCGACCACGACCGCCACGGGATTGTCACCCGAAGCACGGGGTTGATGCCGCCCAACCACTTTCTTTCCGTGGCAATCTTCTACCTCTTCCAACACCGGCCAAAGTGGTCTACGGAAGCCGCAGTGGGAAAGACCCTGGTGAGCAGTCAAATGATTGATCGCGTCACCACAAAGCTTGGCAGGAAGCTCTACGAAGTGCCGGTTGGATTCAAGTGGTTTGTGGATGGATTACTGAATGGCTCCCTGGCCTTTGGCGGCGAGGAAAGCGCCGGGGCCTCCTTCGCCCGTCTGGACGGCACTGTCTGGACCACGGACAAGGACGGCATGATCCCGGCTTTGCTGGCAGCAGAGATTACCGCCCGCATGGGTCGTGATCCCGGCGAAATTTACAAAGAGCTCGCGGTTGAGTTCGGTGAACCGGCCTATGACCGCGTTGAAGCGCCGGCCACGCCGGACCAAAAAAAATTATTGGCAAAGCTCTCCCCCGATCAAGTGAAGAGTACTGAACTTGGGGGCGAAAAAATACAGGCTATTCTCACCCGGGCACCCGGAAACAATGCACCCATCGGCGGTTTGAAGGTGGCGGCTGAAAACGGATGGTTTGCAGCCCGCCCTTCCGGGACGGAAAATATTTATAAAATCTATGGGGAGAGCTTTAAAGGAAACGATCACCTGAAACGCATTCTGGAGGAAGCACAGGAAATTGTAGACCATGCCCTGGCTTCAACTTCGTAAGGGCCGAGGCGGTGGACGGTGCCAAGCATCTCTTTGATCCCAACCGGTTGACCACCGGTTTACAGCACGCCTTTGAGGTTGAAGTCTATCTTCATGGCCTCAAGCCGGAGATGGTCCGGGTGGAGTTGTATGCCGATGGTATGGGGGATGATCCTCCCGTGCGCCAGGAGATGACGCCCATACATTCACCTGAAGGTCCATCAGCCGCACACATTTACAGCACAACCGTGCCCGGGGACCGTCCTTCTTCGGACTATACGGCACGTATGATTCCCGGAGGCAATGAAATCTCAATCCCCTTGGAGGATGCACGAATCCTCTGGCAGCGATGATGCAATCGATGAATTTTAGGAGATACCATACCAAATGGGAGGAATGAGATCTATGCACGTAATGGAAGTCGTTATCACACTCTCCCCGCGAGACTATGACGCGGTTTTATTTGATCTTGACGGGGTGCTGACCAAGACGGCTCGGGTGCATGCCGCGGCCTGGAAAAAGCTGTTCGACAGTTTTCTTGAGCAGCGCGCTACCCAGACAGGCGAGCCGTTTGTCCCCTTTGCTATCGACACCGACTACCCGAGCTACGTCGACGGCAAGCTGCGTTACGACGGCGTAGCAGACTTTCTTGAATCACGCGGGATTACATTGCCGTTGGGTGCACCCGAAGACGGCCCCGAGGTGCAAAGCGTGCACGCGCTAGGCAATCTGAAGAACCGGTATTTCATGGAATACCTGGAGCAGCAAGGGGTTGAGTCTTATGAATCCGCGATCGCGCTGGTTCATCAACTCCGGGCCCAGGAGATCAAGACGGCCGTCGTCTCCTCAAGCAACAACTGCGCGGCGGTGCTTGAGGCCGCGGATATCACGCAATTGTTTCAGGCGCGAGTAGACGGCAAGGACGTCACCCGTCTTGCGCTCCAGGGCAAGCCGGCTCCGGATGCCTTTCTGGAGGCGGCACGGCGCATCGGTGTAGAACCTTCACGTGCCGTCGTGGTGGAGGATGCGGTCGCCGGCGTCGAGGCCGGACGCGCCGGCAAATTCGGCTGTGTCATCGGCGTCGATCGTGGCGGGCATGGCCAGGCGCTGCGCGATGCCGGGGCCGATGTGGTGGTAACCGATATGGCACAAGTCCGGGTCGCCGTGGAACCGCCTTCCTCGTGGTCACTGGCGTTTGAGGGCTTTGATCCGGCGCAAGAGGGTATTCGCGAAGCCTTGTGCACCCTGGGGAATGGCTATTTCGCGACGCGTGGCGCCGCCGCCTGGGTGGTGGCGGATGATATTCACTACCCGGGGACCTACCTCGCCGGAGGCTACAATCGGTTGACTACCAACATCGCCGGTCGCATGGTCGAAAATGAGGACCTGGTGAATTTCCCCAATTGGCTCGCACTCTCTTTTCGCATCGCCGAACAGGAGTGGTTTGAGGTGCGAACCGTTAAAATCCTGTCGTACCTCCAGGAGCTCGATCTGCGCCATGGCATGCTGTTGCGAAGCATCAGCTTTGAGGACAACCAGGGGCGGCGCAGTACGCTCAAAGAACGACGTTTGGTCTCCATGGGCGACATGCACCTCGGTGCGCTGGAACTGACCCTGACTGCCGACAACTGGTCGGCAGGCGTTACGGTACGTTCAGCCATCGACGGACGCATCGTCAACACGGGGGCCAAGCTGTATCGCAAGTTCAACAATAAACACCTGGAGCCGCTGGCCGGCAAGGTCATTGACGAGGACGGTGTGTACCTGTCGGTGCGCACCTGCCAGTCAAATATCCATGTCACCCAAGTGGCACGGACGCATGCATTTATCGACGAAAAGTTGATAGAAGCGCAGCGTCTGGTCATTGAAGAACCGGGATACATCGGCCAGGAATTTACAGTCGACGTAAAGCAAGGCCAGACGCTGGTCCTGGAGAAGATGGTCTCTTTATATACCGGCCGCGATCGCGCCATTTCCGAATGCGGCCTGGAGGCGCAAAAACGGATCGCACGCACGGGTCGCTTTGCTGCCGTGATGAAGAACCATGTTCTTGCCTGGAAGCACCTGTGGCGCCGCTTCGACGTCCATATCCAGCCGGCCGATCACGGTTTTAAGGTGAACATCCCGATGCTGATCCGGTTGAACATGTTTCACCTGCTACAAGCCGTATCCATCAACTCCATTGGTCTCGACATGGGCGTGCCGGCGCGTGGCTGGACCGGGGAGGCCTATCAGGGCCATGTATTCTGGGATGAACTGTTCATCTTCCCTTTTTTCAATTATCGAATGTCCGAAATCACCCGCTCACTTCTGATGTACCGTTACTGGCGCTTGGGCGAGGCGCGCGCCGCGGCTGCGGCAGCCGGGTACAAGGGAGCGATGTTTCCCTGGCAGAGCGGAAGCGACGGCCAGGAAGAGACCCAGACGGCCAACCTGAACCCGCGCTCGCAGCGCTGGGTGACCGACAACAGCTATTTGCAGCGCCACGTCGGCAGCGCCATCGCCTATAACGTCTGGCAGTACTTCCAGGTCACTCACGACGTCGAGTTTCTGCATTCCTACGGCGCGGAACTGATCCTCGATATCGCCTGCTTCTGGTCGAGCATCGCGAACTTTAATGAGGAGCGCGAGCGTTATGAGATATGCGGCGTAATGGGTCCCGACGAATTTCACGACCGCTATCCGGACTCGGCAACGCCCGGCTTGAACAACAACGCCTACACCAACCTTATGGCCGTGTGGGTGCTGTGCCAGGCCCAGGAGGTGCTCGATCTCTTGTCCGACGTTCGTCGCGCCGAACTTACGACGCGGCTTGACTTGTCGGCGGAGGAGATCGCACGTTGGGGAGATATCAGTCGCAGGATGTATGTGCCGTTTTATGATGACGGGATCATCTGCCAGTTCGAAGGCTACGAACAATTGGCTGAGCTCGACTGGGATGCCTACCGGACCCGGTACGGCAATATTCAGCGGCTCGATCTCATCCTGGAGGGGGAAAACGACAGCCCCAACCGGTACAAGCTCTCGAAACAGGCAGACGTGTTGATGTTGTTCTACTTGTTTTCCGCCGAGGAACTCGGCGAATTGTTCGAGCGTCTGGGCTATCCTTTTCATGACGATACCATTCAGCGCAACATCGCCTACTATGCCGGGCGCTCATCCCACGGCTCCACGCTCTCCCGGGTGGTATACGCCTGGATTTTGGCACGTTCCGACCGGCCCCGCGCCATTAAGTTCTTCGCCGCGGCGCTGCAGAGCGACGTGAGCGATGTCCAGCAGGGCACCACCGCGGAGGGCATCCACCTGGGGGCCATGGCGGGTACTGTCGATCAGGTGCAGCGGGTATCGACGGGCATCGAAGTACGGGGCGATATCTTGCACCTCAATCCCGAATTGCCGCAGGAGATGGAGCGCCTGGACATGCGCATCCGCTACCGGGGGCATTCACTCGATCTGCGGCTGACACGTGACTCGCTAACGGTTCGCGGGCATAAAGACGCGGCGCCACCGATCTCCTTGTCTGTCAATGGTAAGGTCTGCGAATTCATCACTGGTACCACCCGGGTGTTTCGATTGAACAACGAGACAATGGATGGCGTAATTGTCAAAAAGACCAGGCCTGTGGACGCTACGGTGTTAATGCCGGATGCAGATAACACCGGAAGGACCAAATAAAAATAGACAGAAAACCCGCTATGAAGGAACACGAAGCCAAAAATAATTCCGAGCCGAAGCCGGCACAAGACGAGGAGAGCGCGAAGACACACGACATCCTGCAGAAGGAAGGTCATCCGCAAGAACACGAGATGCATAATTCGTCGAAGGCCGAAACTAAAATGGCGCACACTGGGCCGGATTGTCCATAACTGCGAAGCAGGCCGTATTTACGTATCATGTCAATTTTTATGGCCGGAAAAACGATTGGTTTGGGGCTATGCCAATCCCTTATGGATGGACCCCATAACATCGGAATGCATCGAAAAGGTCACATATGACCAGAAGGCCATATGTGACCTGTTTTATCAAAGGACTAAGGAAATCTCAGGAATTGCTTTTAACAAATTATGCTTAATAAATCAGGATGATGGCTACTGCACATAGGGGTGTTGAAAGCCTGGCATAAAGGTTGCTTTGTAGTGAATACCGGAACAAACAATGCGGTTGGGAGAATCATTACCGCTATCCTTAGAAGCCTATTAGAGAGAAAGGAGAAAATTATGAAAACGACCATGGGTTTGTGGATTGATCATCGCAAGGCGGTAATTGTTGCAGTTTCGGGCAAGGGGGAGAAAACAAGCGTTATCGAATCAAAGGTGGAAAAGCAGCCCGGACGGTTTGGCGGGGTACGTTCGACTACCCCCTATGAATCTCAGAAGGTTGCAGCGGATGGTAAACAGGATATAAAATTTGCCGACCAACTCAATATCTACTACGATGAGGTCATTTCGGTTCTTCGTAACGCCGAATCCATTTTGCTTTTTGGTCCTGGAGCGGCAAAAGGTGAGCTGAAAAAACGTTTAGAAGATGACCATCTCGCTCACCTCATCCAAGCTGTGGAAACAGTTGATCAGATGACAGACCCCCAGATTGCAGCGAAAGTCCGGGGGTATTTCAAATAATCGAACACAAAGAACAAAAGGATGACCATTATGCTAAGCAAAGCCAAAACAATACAGGGTTACAAATTGGCCAGCCTCGACGGGGAAATAGGGAAGGTCAAAGAATTCTACTTCGATGACCAGTACTGGGCGATTCGCTATCTGGTCGCCGACACGGGAAACTGGCTTACAGGCAGGCAAGTGTTGATCTCGCCCTATGCAGTGGTCTCCGTGAATAAAGAAGATCAACTCCTCGCCGTCGATTTGACCAAAAAGCAGATCGAGGACAGTCCATCCTTGAACAGTGACAAGCCCGTCTCGCGACAATTCGAGGAAGCCTACTACGGGTATTACGGGTGGCCGGGGTATTGGGGCGGCTCAAGCATGTGGGGGGTTTATCCCTACATTGTAAGGGATCGTGAAAAATGGATAGAATCCAACCGGGCTGAGCAAGCGTCTTGGGATCCCCATTTGCGCAGCACGCACGATGTGAGTGGCCATCACATTCAAGCGGCAGACGGTGAGATTGGCCACGTCGAGGATTTTATCTTCGATGACGAGACGTGGGCGATTCGTTATCTGATCGTCGATACGCGGAACTGGTGGCCGGGGAAAAAGGTCCTGATTTCACCGCAATGGATCGAGCGTGTTAGCTGGAGCGAGTCGAAAGTCTTCATCAATCTTTCCCGCGAGACCATCAAGCAGTCACCGGAATACACGGAGGAGTCTCTGCTGACTCGGGATTATGAGACCGGACTGCATGGACATTACCATCTTCAGGGATATTGGGTCGATGAATCGGCTCCCGAGTAGCATTCCCGTTGACGCAAACGGCTCAGGAGGCTGCTGTGGATAAAAAATCGGCCAGAAAACCAAGAGCTTCTCAAGAGGCGAAACATGAAAACAAAGGCAACCCCATTCACTCGGGAACTGGAAATGGGATCTGACCCATGAATAAGTTCAAGCAACTCTGGAGCGATCTGCGGTCGAGCTTTTGGTTTATGCCTTCGATGATTGTCGTGCTGAGCATTGCGATTGCGGTAGCGTTGATCGAAGCGGACTCCGTCGGGAGCGACCAATGGCTGGCCCGGTGGCCGCGTTTGTTTGGCGCACAGCCGGAAGGCGCGCGCGGGATGATGTCCACGATCGCCGGTTCCATGATGACCGTGGTGGGCGTCACGTTCTCCATGATCTTGGTGGTGTTGGCACTGGCTTCGAGCCAATACACGTCGCGCATCCTGCGGAACTTCATGCGCAGCAGAGTCATGCAGGTCGTGCTCGGTATCTTCGCAGGCATTTTCACATATTGCCTGATCGTGTTGCGTGCCATTCGCGGCGGCGACGAGGGCGCATTTGTTCCAAACCTGGCGGTGTTCTTCGGCTTCGTGCTGGCGCTCGGAGGTGTTGGCACCCTCATGTTTTTCATTCATTACATTGCCACTTCGATCCAGGCTTCCAGCATCATTGCCTCGGTCGCAGAGGAGACCATCGCGGCCATTGACCGGCTGTTTCCGGAAAAACTCGGACAAGGGTCGGCCGAAGACGATGATGACCAAACGCTTCGTTCTATCGCCGTGCGGAAATGGTGCGCCGTCCCGGCCCCGCAGAGTGGCTATGTCCAGAGTGTGAATAACGAAGAGATCTTGCGCCTGGCGCGTGACGGGAAAACCATCGTGTTGATGGAGCACGGCATCGGCGGCTTCGTTGTCCAAAACACTACCCTGGCCTCACTCGCCCTGGAAGACCCGCCGGATCAAGAGACGATCGCCGCCCTGCAGGCGACTTTCAGCATCACCCGCCACCGCACGGTAGAGCAGGACGCTTCCTTCGGCATTCGGCAGATCGTGGATGTGGCGTTGAAAGCCCTCTCTCCCGGTATCAACGATACGACAACGGCCGTGATGTGCGTGGATTATCTGACGACGATTCTTGCGCGGATAGCGCCTCGGCAAATCCCCTCATTACGCCGCTACGAGGATGGGGAACTGCGAGTGATCGCCAAAGGCCTGAGCTTTGAAAGCTTGGTGGCCGAATCGTTCGACCAGATTCGAAGCAGCGCCAAAGGCAATGTAGCCATCATATTGCGGATGCTGGGCGCCTTTAAAACGCTTGCAGGTTTATCGGCCGGCCCGCAACGCAGGAGAGTGCTTCGTGAACAAGTGCAATGGATCGCTGAGCTGTCCGAGCGTACTGTCGAATCCGCCCATGATCGTACGAGGATCGACACACTGGTGGCGCACGTACGTGAAACGCTCGAAACCGAGACTGCTTTGCGCGAGGGGGAAAATATATGAGTTTAACCATATTATCCTCTGCGCTCTTTTGGGCAATAAAAAAGGAGAATCAACAATGAACCATGCAACGATGAGCAACTCTTTAAATCGCCGTCAATTCCTTACAACGACCCTGGCGGCAACGGCTATTCTAACGACCAACGTCATTGGTCTTACATCAATGGGTCTTACATCAAAGGTCCATGCGGCAACCCCATCGTCACCGGCCGTGCCAGGACTCAAACTTCCAGCCATACCCTATGAAAAAGATGCTTTGAGCCCGTATATTTCCGCCAACACCATGGGATTTCATTACGGTAAACACCACCAGGCCTATATCGACAAGACCAACGCCTTGATCCAAAATACGGCCTTTGCAAATGAGCCCCTGGAAGGCATCATTCAGAAGACTGCGGGTATTCAAGAACATGCCGCGATCTTCAACAGCGCCGCCCAGGCATGGAACCACGAATTTTATTGGAAGAGCATGAAACCCAAGGGCGGTGGGACCCCGGCCGGTGCCCTGTCAAAAAAGCTGGATGCGGATTTCGGGAGTTTTGAACAGTTCAAGAAGGCCTTTGGGGATGCTGCGGCCACCCAGTTCGGGAGCGGCTGGGCCTGGCTGGTCATGAATAAAGGAACCCTTGAGGTGGTCAAGACCGCCAATGCAGATACGCCCATAGCCCACGGACAGGTTCCGATCCTGACCATCGATGTGTGGGAACATGCCTACTACCTGGATTACCAGAATCGCCGTACGGATTATATTGCCGCGTTTCTGGATCATCTGGTGAACTGGGATTTTGCGGAAAAGAATTTTACAGGAATTTGAGAAGAATATTCGGGAAAAACGACTTGAAAAAAAACACTCTGAAACATTTCGTGGATACTCTGCTTTTTATCGACATATCTTCCATGGCCATTCTGGGGTTTTTACTGGGATTTGTCATTCCGAAAGGACGTGAAGGCGTATCCGATAATTCCTTTCTTTGGCTACACCGTCACCAGTGGGCGGATATTCACCTCTTTTTATCCCTTGTGCTGGTGGTCCTGCTGGGTTTCCATCTCTGGTTCAACCGGACCTGGATCGTGCAGTCCGTTAAAATTTATTTTGGGGATCATTCGAAAAACTTTTTTTGGATCATTTCATTGGCCTGGGTCATGGTGCTGTTTCTCGGGTGGATGATTGCCATACTTTAAATCATAACCCATGGGGATCGGACCGGCTTGAATGAAACGCACCCTGCTGCAAAAACAAAGTAAAATTATCCTGGTCGTTGCGTGCGGCGGTGCAGCCCTGATCGTCATGGCTGCCATTGCAGGGGCCCTATTGTTTGACATCAATTCCTACAAACCCGGGATTGAAGCCGCAGCCTCCAGGGCCACCGGCCTGGACGTCAGTATCAACGGGAAAATGCGGCTCTCCTTCTTTCCCTTTGGACTGTCGGCAGCGGACCTGCATGCCGCCAATCATGGCGTTGAAATCCTATCCCTTGAAAAACTCAAGCTGGGGCTTGAGTTCATTCCCCTGCTGAAAAAAAAGCTCATCATCACCCGTTGTGTGCTTGACCAACCGGTGCTCACCCTCATAAAAGACGCCCGGAGGAATGATCCTTCCAGCCCTGCTGAAAACAAAGCGTCAGAAATGGGGATGAAAAAAGTTTTCAGCTTGAAGGAACTCAGCTTGTTCCGGGGCGTTCTGGTCTACGTTGATCAGAAGACCCGCGAGCAGATAGTGTTCAGGGATATCCATCTGGCCATTCATGATTTCCTGTTGGAAGACATTTCGGCCAATCCCGTGCAAAACGCATCATTTTCGGGAACCTTCCAATGCTCTGAGGTGGAGAAGGCGAATTTAAAAATCAATCATGTTTTGGGTTCCATGAAAGCGGAGAAAGGTGTCCTCACCCTTAACCCTCTGACCCTGGATGTTTTTGGCGGAAAAGGTAAGGGCGATGCCTCGGTAGACCTGTCAGGAGTTCATGGGGTTTATAAAATCAATTTAAAAATTCCTGAACTGGACTTCGCCAATCTGGAGAAGGCCTTGGGCGCAAAAAAAATGATCGGCGGCAAGGGTGATCTTGAAGCCTCCCTGACTCTGGAAGAAAAAGAAAACCTCCGTTTAATGAGCGGTGTAAACGGTCATTTTTCTCTCAGCGGGGATCATCTGATCCTTTACACCCTGGACCTTGACAAGGCCCTCACAGCCTATGAATCTAGTCAGCAATTCAATCTCGTGGACCTCGGTGCCTTTTTCATCGTCGGCCCCCTGGGCACGGTTGGACTTAAAGGCCATGGTTATTGGGAAACTTATCGCCAAACCCATGGCAGGCAAGGCAAAATCCATCATTTGGTCTCCAGGTGGAAAATCAAACAAGGGATTGCAGAGGCTTTGGACTGCGCCCTTGCAACGCAACACAACCGTGTGGCACTTTCAGGTCAACTCAATCTTGTTCGCGAACGATACGAAAAGGTGACCGTGGCCCTTGTCGATGGCAAAGGATGCGCAAAATTCAAACAAAGCATCACAGGCCCCTTCGGAAGCCCGGAGATCGGTGCGTTGAGCACTGTCGAAACCCTTGGAGGTCCTTTACTTAGTCTTTACAGGAAGACAAAACGCTTTGTTCAAGGGGACAAGTGCGATGTCTTTTATAGCGGGTCGGTAAGACACCCCTGAAATCCTGATGGATGAGATCGGCCATGTCCAATCCCTGGCAATCTGAATCTCCGCGTTTTGCATTCGTGTTCCCGAAGCCCTGATATTGGGCTTCACCGATTTTTCCGGATATCTTTCCAAGTTATTATGGGACAGCACACGGATCGCTTGTTTTGAACAATGCTTCTTCTTCATCATTGATAACAACACCAAGTTCCGTGCCAGATTCCCAAAGGCCCGGCAAACTCCATGCATCATTGCATTTGCATCGTCCTCCCTGATAGTGAACAAAAAGGGTCATATACGGCCAATAGGGTATATATGACCAATTTCGATAGTCGGCTGCGGACACCCCCGAACAGTCTTTTAAAACCAACTATTCTTATAAATTCAAAGTGATGGGTGACAAGGCGCCAGGGGTTTGAAACCTGGCATGGAAATTGAGTGTTGAAAGGTATTGTATAAAAGAATGACCCGGAAAAAGGATTTCGGGAACGCTTCAGAAAAGGACATGCGCACCCAACGCATAATTGACATTCACCAGGGAGCATAAAAATGCCCCAACAGCATTTGCCGATGAAAAGAGGATGATTATGTTGAGATACATGCTTGTGTGCCTGATGGTCGTAGGGCTTGGCTTGAACGCTTCCGCAGCCATGGCCGGGAACGGACCCAGAACTGCTTCGACGGATATCCTGACGGGGGTTGTCCCCCTGACCGCCTTGGCCGTGGCCTATTTCAAAGACGATACTGAGGGCGAGAAGGAATGGCTGCGAAATACCGTCGTGAACCAGGTCCTCACGTCGGCCCTCCGGCTCGGATTCAACGAAACCAGCCTCGGGGAGCGCCCGAACGGAAACGACTACGGGTTTCCATCCGGTCATGTGTCCTTTATCATGTCAGGCGCCACTTTCCTTGGTGAGCGCTATGGCTGGAAGTGGGGCACCCCTGCTTATCTGGCGTCAGCATACGTCGCTGCTGTTCGAGTGGACGAAGACAAGCATCACTGGCGCGATGTCATTGCCGCCGGTGCCTTGGCCTATGGTGTAGCATTGCTCACAGTCACGCCTCAACACGCCACTTATCTGGCGCCGGTTATCGGGCCCGATTTCATCGGCCTGCGCTGGCAGCGTTCCTTCTGATGGTCCAAATTTCGCCCTACCCTCACCGGTCACTTCTATCGGCATTGTTTGCTCTGCTGGCAGTCTTTACGCTGTCGTCGTGCTTCGGTTATCGCCCTCCCCACATGGCAGGCCTTGTCGCCTTTACCAGTGACGGTTGCACGCTCTTCCCGGACGGCACGGTAAAGGACCGGGACAAGTGGTGCGGCTGTTGCCAAACCCATGATCTCGCCTACTGGCAGGGCGGAAGTGAAGACGAGCGTCAGCAGGCCGACACGGCCCTGCGTGACTGCGTGCTGGCTCGGACCCATGACCCGGAACTGGCGAAAACCATGTACTTGGGTGCCAGGGCAGGCGGGCACCCGACCTTTCCCACCTGGTATCGCTGGGGTTACGGCTGGCCCTATGGACGGGGCTATGAGCGGCTTTCGAAAAGAGAAAAATTGCAGATTCAAAAACAGCTCGCTGATTACGCGAAAAAGCATCCGGCTGGGTATTGCGTTGAAAATAATATTGCACCTTAACCGGCTTTCAATGTCTGCTATTTTCCGATTCCCCTTCGAGGACCCTGCGGCAGACACCCGAGATAGTAAGGGCCGCTGATCCGTTCTGGACCGGCGTTAACCTGCGCAATTCGCTCATATCGAAGTCCGGATGGGTTTCTTTACCCAGGGCAAGCCCGATAAAGGCCGTGGACAAAATGGGGTGATCAGGACATCGCAGTTCGCGATCATTTCTTCCAATCTCCCCTTAGGGAACACCAGGACTTTCACCGCATACCGGTGAATAGGTCATCCAAAGCCCTATCACCCGCAGCCATACCCTATGGTCGAATTTTTCAGATGGGTCATATATGCCCATTGGCTACATATGACCCTGTTTATGCGGCTTAATTTGCCTGCCTTTTCCCAGGTTGAACAGCATAATTGGTTAATAAATCAGAAGGATGGGTGCCCAAAACCAGGCGTTTTGAAATTCGGCATGAAGTTTGAGTATACAAAAGATGAAATCTTAAATCTTATAAGAAAGGGAAGCCCATGAAGACCGCGATGATGACCGTCATGGTCATGGTTCTATTGGCAGGGGGACTGAATGGAGAAGCGATAGCGCAAGCACCACCGGTACCCTATGAAGAGCAGCCTCAGGTGTTGACCCGTGGTCCGGTGAATGAGGCCTTTGCACAGCCTGTAAATTTGGAGATCCAGGCGGGTCTGATCGCGCCGAACCGCCCGCCTGCCGATATAGAGGAAGTTTTGCCCGCGCAGAGACCTGCCGGTGAGCAATTTGCATGGGTTCCGGGTTACTGGGCCTGGGATTCCGAAAGAAACGATTACCTATGGGTCAGTGGGTGTTGGCGTGCGGTTCCACCCGACATGAACTGGGTGCCGGGTTACTGGTCCCAAACCCGCGGAGGCTGGCAATGGGTGGCCGGTTTCTGGGCGCCCATCCGTAATACGGAAATCGATTATTTGCCAGCACCGCCTGAACTATCAAACGTTGAAGCACCAGGGCCGCCACCATCAGCGAATCGGATATGGGTCCCGCCCTGCTGGTATTGGCACCAGGGTCAATATGTTCGACGACCCGGGTACTGGATTGCCGCCCAGACAGACTGGGTATGGGTGCCGTCCCATTACGTACGGACGCCACGCGGTTATGTATTTGCGAACGGACACTGGGATTATCCGCTGGAACGTCGCGGGGTGCTGTTTGCACCGGTTTATTTTCCGGAGCATCGTTATGATCGCTCAAGGATTTCGTACGCGCTGGGGATTACCGTCAATATCGGCAACCTGACATTCAGCCTTTTTTCCCGTCCGAAATACAGCCATTACTACTTCGGCGATTATTACGACAAAAGCTACCTCAGCATCGGAATCTTCCCCTGGTTTGAGTTCGAGCAACGTCATACCTGGTATGATCCGATTTATGTGCATGACCGCTGGCGCCATCAAAAAAATAACCCCCAATGGGGGCATCACAAACGGCAGGAATACGATCGCCGCAGAGCTGATCAAACCCTCCGGCCTCCTCGGACCTATCGCGAAATGGAGAGTAGAGTCAGCAAGATGCCGGAGTCCCAGCGAAGAAACTTCGAGATGGCTGAGCCCATAACAAGGGTTGCCAAAAGAAATACCACAGCCTTCAAGTTCGAGGAGATTAAGCCGGAAGCTCGAAAAAAAATAGCGGAGCATTCCCGAGATGTTCATCAGTTTGTCCAGGAGCGAAGTCAATGGGAGACAAAGGGTGACAAAAGCATAAAGACGGGCCGGGCGGATGTTGCGCAACCTCAAAAGCCAGAGCGCAAGGATATACCACCCCCGGTAAAGCGCCAAAAACCGGGCATGAAGACAACGGAACCCTCCAAACCTGAACCTGTCCGGAGTATTGGTGGCCGTGAAGCTCAGGACCGCAGCCGTGAAAAGCAACCGGTGCTGCCCGAGCCGCAAAAACAGGAAAAGGCTTCAACACATCAAGTTGTACAAAATCAGCCGGACAAGGTGAAAATTAGGACCTCGCCGGTTGCCGGCAAACCAGATAAAAGCTTAGGGCGGAAAAAGAATCCGACTCAGCCCACGGAAGAACAAAAAAATCTAAAAGAAAAAGGCAATGAAGGCCAAAATCAAAGAGACAACCAAAATAAAAATGAAAATAAAAAAGAAGAAAAAGACCGTGGAAGACCTTAGCACGGATACACATTCCGGAGAGGTTTAGGAAGGACGGATTTACGAAAAAAATGGAGATAAAATGGAACGCTTAATAAAAACATTCAAGGCAATTCTTGCATCGCTCATCGTGGCTGCAACGATCTCTATGGGTGGCCAGGCCTTTGCCCAAGAAGGAGAAATCTCAGGAACTGTAAAGGACCACAAAAGCGATCAGGGCATTCAATGGGTCAAAATCAAGGTAAAAGATATCACGGCCGGCAGGGTGGTCGCAACCGGGGTGACGGATGCTGCGGGCAACTATTCAGTGGTGATTCCGGTCCCGGGCAAATACAGCCTGGAAGCATCCAAGCGCGGGTATGGATATGCCAGGGTGAAGGCTCCGGATTTAATTGAGCTTTCCGATACGATTCCGAAACAAACCGTCAACCTCTTAATAGGAGGAGAAGAGTGGTTGAAGTATGACCCCGATGTGCCGGAATCGGCCATGTCATGGGAAACAGGCGCCGGCAAAAGCTATCTCATCCCGGCCATGGAAATTCCCACCTTTCTTCTTCTCCTCAATGGGTACAACCGGCTCGCTTACTCCAACCTTGAAGAGAATGGGGAAAAGGTCTACGACTCGAGTTGGTCCACCTTCCGGAGTCACCTCTTTCACGGGCCCTGGGGGATCGACACGGACGCCTTTAACATCAATCAGTTCGCCCATCCGTATCAAGGGTCCATGTACCAGGGTTTCGCCCGATCAGCGGGCCTCAACTATTGGGAGTCACTCCTTTACACCAACGTGGGCTCTCTCCTCTGGGAAACGGCCGGGGAGACCACGGACCCTTCCGTCAATGACCAGTTTGCCAGTGGTATTGGCGGGAGCTTCTTCGGGGAGGTTCTCTTCCGGATGGCAAGCCTTGTGCTCGAGGGGGATGGAGGGAAACCCGGTTTTTGGCGGGAGATGGGAGCGGCAATCATTTCGCCGCCCACAGGTATCAATCGCCTTGCCTTTGATAACCGGTTCAAACCCATATTTCCGAGTCATAATCCGGCGACCTTCTCGCGCCTTCAACTCGGTGTAAGTTTAAAGTCGGACCTGAACGACAGGTCTGCCGCAAGCTCTACCATTGACACCGAAGCCACCGTGGACTTCACCATGGCTTACGGGCTCCCCGGGAAGCCTGGCTACAGCTACAAGCGTCCTTTAGATTACTTCCATTTTGAATTCATCAGCCTCGCCAACCCGGATAACCCTTTTGACAGCATCATGATCCGTGGTCTCCTCCTTGGAAAGGATTATGATGCCGGCGATTCCTATCGCGGGATATGGGGCCTCTACGGTGGCTACGACTATATATCACCGCATATCTTTCGCGTTTCCAGTACCTCGCTCTCCCTCGGGACCACCTATCAATGGTGGCTTACCCGCGCGGTAGCCCTTCAGGGTTCGGTCCTCGGGGGTGTGGGTTACGCTGCGGCCGGGAATGTCAAGCAAGAGGGTGAACGCGACTACCACTATGGCGTTGCACCCCAGGGACTTGTCGGTCTCCGTCTGATCCTTGGCGAACGGACCATGTTTGATTTAACGGGCCGTTCCTATTATTTAACCGGGATGGGCGGTGACGATCCCGGGGGAAGGGAGGCCATCGGCCGCCTGAACATGGGGGTCACCGTTCGTGTTTATGAACGTCACGCTTTAGGACTCATATACATCGTATCCGTCCGGGACGCGCAGTATCCCGATCGCGCCGACAGTCACCAGTCCACCGGAACCATCAGCCTTGTTTACACCCTGCTTGGCAAGAACCGGTTCGGGGCTGTGGCGTGGGGCAACTATGGCAATTCCGAATGGTATTAGAGGCATTCCGAAGATCAGGAGGAAAGGGATCAATACATCAAGAGGAAAAATTCAAACCCATTCAACCCTTATTGGACAAGGGGAACCATTTAGAGAAAAGGAGAATCCCATGTTGTGGACCATTGCTGTCGTTCTATTTATCCTGTGGCTGCTTGGATTGGTGAGCAGTTACACCATAGGAGGGTTCATTCATATTCTGTTGGTGCTTGCGGTTATCGTAATTCTGGTAAACATCATTCAGAGCCGAAGAATCACTTAGAATAGCAGGCCCTATGAAAAGAGCAAAAATCATCGGTGCGTTTATCGCTGCGAGTCTTAGCGTCATTGTGATTTTATGACAATTTACCCTCAGCATTTGGTGGAACCTCAGGATATTGAGGGATAGCTTGAGCGGAGATGACTTGTCGATCGCCATCCTATCCGTGATCATCGCTTTTTAATGCATCCGGGCGACAAAGCCTCAATGATGTTAAACAATTATTTCCATTATTTTTTATAATTTTACTCCACGAACATGATGCCCATTTTGGAAGAATAATATCCACATTCTGCTGTTTTCCTTTTTGTGGCATGCCCTTTGCGAATATATTGTTTTGGGTCCATGCGATTGGTTTGAAGATATCCATTGGCAATAGAAAGATCAAAAAGGAGATACGATGAAAATTCTGATATTGGAAACCAATGAAAAGGGTAAAAAAGTCGCTGAAATGCTTCTGAAAGAAAAGTATTATAACCTGGCCATCATGATTCAACCGGATCATATCCTTACGGCTTTAAAAAATGAAGCGTTTCATATCATTTTCATTCCACTGGAAATGAAGGGTTCGGATTCCTTGGAGCTGTGCCGGAAAATTAAAGCCTTTTATCCGAAGATTATCCTGCATGCTTATTCAGAGCAATGCGAATTATTCAATCCGGAAACCATGGAAAAGACCGGATTTGATGGACTAATGCCCAAGCGCTTAAGGAAGAAACCATTATTAACGGCCGTGGAAGGAGCGTTTGGAGGATTGTTGGGGGCTGGAGTCCGGACTTAAACCTCAGAAAATGAGCTTGTGATTAGCCGCTGATTCCACGAAATGGTTTTAAGATGCCCGTTTGGTTGAGCCGCCAAACGGGCTTTTTTTTGCTTTCCGTTGCCCGAGTGTTGTTTCGCGGCATGACCGGTATGATGATTTTCATCTGCAAAAATAATCTTGATAATAAAATGAATATCTTTTAAAATTCAGAAACATAAAATTGTATGCGATGGCCTCGCCAACCGGATGATGCTTCCTCCCATATCGCAACTATAGCCTTTTCTTTCGCCACTGAAACTGTGAAATCGACCTGTCTGAATGCGCCGCTGATAAGTAAGGAGAAATAATGAAAATAAAGGCCAAACCGGGAGCCGGCAAGAAAAAACCCGCAACGGTTCTGCCTGAACCCTCAACTCCGCGCAAAATAAAAGTGCCCTTTCCCATCGTGGGCATCGGCGCTTCCGCCGGCGGTCTGGAAGCGCTGGAGCAATTTCTCGGCAATGTCCCGGAAGGCAGCGGCATGGCCTTTGTGATCGTCCAGCACTTGGATCCTACCCGCAAGGGAATGATGCCGGAGCTGCTCTTCCGGGCGACCCGAATGAAGGTGTCCCAGGTGAAGGACCGGATGAAGGTTCAACCGAACTGCGTTTATGTCATTCCCCCCAACAAGGACATGTCCATTCTGCACGGGGTCTTGCACCTGTTTACGCCCGAAGCGCCACGGGGGATGCGCCTGGCCATTGATTTCTTTTTTCGCTCTCTGGCGGATGACATGAAAGAGATGAGCATCGGCGTCATTCTTTCGGGAATGGGCACGGACGGCACCCTGGGCATCAAGGCCATCAAGGAGAAAGGGGGACTGGTTCTGGTCCAGGAGGTTGTTTCTGCCAAATTCGGCGGGATGCCGAACAGCGCCATCCTTACGGGTGTGCCCGACATCGTGGCCCCGGCAACAGCGCTTCCCGCCAAAATCATCGCTTATCTGCAGCATGCCCATGTGATCCAAAAACGGCAGGGAGTCCCCATGGAAGACCTCTCCCAAAGCGCCTTGGACAAAATCATTATCCTGCTTCGAACCCAGACCGGGCATGACTTTTCCCAGTATAAAAAAAGCACGATCTACCGGCGCATAGAACGTCGGATGGGCATTCACCAGATTGCCAAAATCGCAACCTATGTTCGGTTCCTTCAGGAAAACCCCCAGGAACAAAACCTTCTTTTCAAGGAACTGCTCATCGGTGTCACCGGTTTTTTCCGTGATCCCGCAGCTTGGGAAAAAATCGCCCAGCAAACCCTTCCCGGGATCATGGACGAGCGAACCGAGGGTGGGACGCTGCGGGCCTGGTCTGCCGGATGTTCAACGGGAGAGGAGGTCTATTCCCTGGCCATCATCTTTAGGGAGGTGCTGGAAAAACGTAAAATTCCCACGAACATAACCCTTCAAATTTTTGCCACCGACCTGGATTTGGACGCTGTCAACAAGGCCAGGATAGGCCTTTATCCCTTCAACATCACCGCCGATGTATCCGCAGGGCGCCTGAAACGTTTTTTTGCCAAGGAAGACACCGGTTATCGGATCAGTAAGGAGATTCGTGAGATGGTGATCTTTGCCGTGCAGGATGTGATTATGGACCCGCCGTTTACCAAGCTGGACATCCTGTGTTGCCGGAATCTGCTCATCTATCTCACGCCTGAAATGCAAAAAAAGCTGTTGCCGGTATTTCATTACAGCCTGAATCCGAACGGCATACTGTTTCTCGGCAACGCGGAAACCACGGGCACATCTGCCGACCTGTTCACCCCCGTCGACGGCAAGGCCAGGCTTTTTAAAAGGAGAGAAAATGCTACGCGCACGGAACCGCTTCATTTTCCCCCCACGTTTACCCCTGCAGTGCCCGCGGCTTTGATTAATTCGGCGCCTTCTAAAGCACCGGTCAATTTTCAAACCCTGGTGGATCAACTCATCTTGCAACATGTTGCCCCGGCCACGGTTCTGGTGAATTCCACCGGCGACATCCTTTACATCAGCGGCCGGACGGGCAAATATCTGGAACCGGCAGCCGGCAAAGCCAACTGGAATATTTTTGCCATGATTCGCGAGGGAATGCGTTCCGAATTGGCCCTTGCTTTCAAGAATGCCCTTGTGGAAAAAGTTCCCGTGAACATCCAGGGAGCCCTGGCAGCGGCGGATGGTAAAACGCAACCCGTGGATATCACCATTCGTGCGATAAAGGAACCCGAGGCGTTGATGGGGATGATGATCATTGCTTTTGCCGACGCGCCAGCTCCACAGGAAACACAAGTGCCGGCTTCAAAGAAGAAAAGCAAGCAGGTTGCGGAATGGGAGCAAAAATTCAGGCAGGCCCAGGAGGAAGTACGGATGGTGCGAGAGGAAATGCAGACCTCCCAAGAAGAACTCAAATCCTCCAACGAGGAACTGCAGTCCGCCAACGAGGAATTGCAGTCCACCAACGAGGAACTGACCACCTCCAAAGAAGAAATGCAGTCTCTCAATGAAGAGCTGCAGACCGTTAACGCCGAGCTGCAGATCCGGGTGGATGAGCTGTCCCGGGTGAGCAATGACATGAAGAACCTCCTCAACAGCACGGACATCGCCACCATCTTTCTGGACAACAACCTCAATGTGCGCCGATTCACCACCCAGGCTGCAAAGATCATCAAGCTGATTCCAGGGGATATCGGCCGTCCCATTACCGATATCGCTTCCACCCTGATTTACCCGACGCTCACCGAAGATGCCGGGGAAGTGCTGCAAAAGCTTGCTTACAGGGAAAAAGAGATTGCCACCACGGACGGGGGCTGGTTTTCGGCGCGCATCATGCCTTACCGCACCCAGAACAATGTGATTGACGGTGTGGTGATCACTCTTTCCGATATCACAGCAGCCAAAACACTGGAAGCCCGGTTGCGGAAGACCCAAGAGGAACTGGAAATAAGGGTTGCCGAGCGTACCGCTGAGCTGGCCGAAGCCAACAAGGCGCTTCAGGCAGAGGTGCTCTCCCACCGGAAATCTCTTGAAAGCCGGAGAAAAACCTTGAAGAACGAAAAAAAGAGCCAGGATAAAACATGAAAAAAAGCAGAGAATCCGTCCGGGGTACCGGCAGTCTGCGCAGTCAGGCAGAGGCCCGCCTGGAAAAGATGGAACCTTCTGATCCGCCGCAGGATACCCAGCGTCTTTTACACGAACTGCAGGTGCACCAGATTGAACTGGAAATCCAGAATGAGGAGTTGCGGCAGGCAAGGGACGAGGTCGAAGCCGGGCTGGCGAAATATGCCGACCTTTATGATTTCGCTCCGGTGGGGTATTTTACTTTTGACCGGAGCGCGGCGATCCTCCAGGTCAACTTCACCGGGGCCCTGCTTCTCGGCACAGACCGTTCCCGGTTGGTGAAGCGGCGCTTCGATGCCTTTGTTACCGACGAGGACCGTCCCCTTTTCGGCGTCTATCTCAGGGACGTCTTTGCAGGTCGGGAACAGCAGACCTGTGAAGTCTTGCTCATCAGGGAAGGACAACCGTTTTACGTACGAATAGAGGCCGTGGCCGCCCTTTCCGGAGAGGAGTGCCGCGCCATCGTCATCGACATCAGCCGGCGCAAGCAGATCGAAGCGGATCTTAAGATAAGCAAGGAGAGATACAAGGAACTTCTTGTGAATGCGAACAGCATCATTATCCGGTTTGATCAAAACGGTACCATTAAGTTTTTTAATGAGTGCGCGCAGGAATTCTTCGGGTATGGCTTAGACGAAGTTCTTGGAAAGCATGTGAAAATCCTGGTTCCTCAAACGGAAAGCACCGGAAAAAATATGGAAGTAATGGTGGATGATATCATCAGGAACCCGGATGGCTTCCAGGAAAATATTAATGAAAACATACTTAAAAACGGAAAACGGGTCTGGATTTCCTGGAGAAACAAAGCCCTTAAGGATGCCAATGGCCAGCTCATCGGAAATCTTGCCATCGGAAACGATATTACCGAGCAAAAGCGCTTGGATGAGGCCTTGAAAATATCTGAAACACGCTTCCGCAGTCTCTTTGAAACCGCCCGGGACGGTATAATGATCCTCCATGAGGAAACAGGCCGCATCGTGGATATGAACCCATTTCTGATTGAAATGCTGGGTTATTCCCGCGAGACCCTTTTAGGAAAAAAACTTTGGGAAATCGGCGCGTTTAAAGATGTTTTGGCATCCAAATCCGCCTTTGGCAAGCTTCAGACCAACGGATATGTCCGCTACGAGGATTTACCTCTGGAAACAAAAGACGGGCGGCTCATGTCGGTGGAATTTGTCAGCAATACCTTCCGGGTGATGGATCAGAAAGTGATTCAGTGTCACATCCGGGATATCACCGAACGCAAAAGGATGACGGAAGCTTTACAAAGATCTCACACCGAAATGGAACAACGCGTGGCGGAAGCCACAAGTGAACTTCGGGTGACGCTTTCCGAACTCCAACTGCTGAAAGACCAGCTGGAAGCCGAAAATTTTTATTTCCGCGAGGAGATCAAAATGAGGCATCAATCCGGTCATATTATCGGAGAAAGCGATGGCCTGAAATACGTGCTTTTTCGTGCGGAGCAGGTTGCGCCCATGGACACAACGGTCCTGATTCTCGGAGAGACCGGCACGGGAAAGGAACTGATCGCTGCCGCCATCCACAACATGAGTTCGCGAAAAAAACGTCCCATGATCACCGTGAACTGCGGGGCGCTTCCGAACAATTTGATTGAGAGTGAACTGTTCGGAAGGGAGAAGGGGGCCTTTACCGGGGCCGATAAACGGCAGATCGGCCGTTTTGAAATCGCCGATGGTTCCACCATATGCCTGGATGAGATCGGGGAACTTCCGCTGGAGATGCAAGCCAAACTGCTGAGGGTCATTCAGCATCATGAGTTTGAGCGTTTAGGCTCTTCCCATACCATCAAAGTCGATGTCCGGGTCATTGCAACCACCAATCGGAACCTGGAGGAAGAAGTCAAAAAGGGTCGGTTCCGCGAGGACCTTTTCTATCGCCTCAATGTTTTCCCCATCACGGTTCCTCCCCTGCGCCAGCGTTCAAAGGATATTCCGCTGTTGGCCCAAACATTTATCGAGCGGTTTGCCAGGAAACTGGGGAAACAGTTTACATCGGTTTCAAAGGAAACCATGAAGGCGCTTCAGGATTATTCCTGGCCGGGAAACATACGGGAACTGCAAAGCATCATGGAGCGGTCCGTGATTCTATGTCAAGGGACTGTTTTCAGGCTGTCTGAGAAGCTTGAAACTTTATCCATTCCCCTGGCGTCCACTGTAAAAACCCTGGAAGAAACCGAGCGGAACCAAATTCTGAAAACCCTTTCGGAAAACAAATGGCGCATCGAAGGAAAGGGCGGCGCCGCCGAAATCCTGGGGATCCATCCGAGCACCTTGAGAGCAAGAATGCATAAGCTCGGGATCGAGAGGCCACGCGGGCAGGAGTTGAAATAGCCCATGTGCATCGCCTCAATGCTATCCTCCACATATTGAGGTTCCGCCAAATCCTGAGGTTGATTTCCCTGTTTACCCCCTGCCATGTTTGATTCAATCCGTCAAACTCTCTGATTTAACAATACTATTCTAATTTAATCTTCTATCCCGCTGGTTGGCAGGCCCCTTGCAACTCCCATTTCCATGATCCTGCTCATCATTAGAATGAAGGTCTTTCCTGAGAAGCGCAAGGAACTGTCTCAGGCCATGACTTGCCTGGCCGGTTCCATAAGGACGGAAAAGGGATGCGGACGCTGCGACTTTTGCCAGAATTTGGAGGATGAAGATGACCTCCTGCTTCTTGAGGAATGGGATACCCGGGAAAACCTTCAACACCATATGAAATCGGAGAATTTCAAGGTGATCCGGGGGACGGCGAACCTTCTCAAAGTGCCCTTTGAAATGAGATTCCATAGCGTTTTCCATCCGAAAGGCATAAAAAAACCTGCATAATTTTTTTTGCTACGGGTAGCCATTACTTCCCGAGATTTAAAGCTCGGGGTTTTGTGACTGATTGAATAAATTGTATTAAGAATAAACGATAAGGCCAAACAGGGTGAAAACATGGATGAGAAGGTAATTTACGCCAAGGATTGGACCAAACATAAAGGAGCAAGACAATGGATTCCTTTTCCAGGCAATGCATAGAAAGGAGATCAGGCCATGGGAGCAAACATTATGAATAAAGTATCGGAAATACTGGCAAAGGTTTTTCCTTTCATATTGACCTCAACGCTCCTGGGCCAGGAACTCATCTTTGGCCGTCAGAGGAAAGGATACGGGGGGGGTTGGGGGCAGGATCCTGATGAAATCATGGAATACGGCAAGACCATGATGCGATACGGCTTTCATGAAACGGGGAAATTCGGGAAAGTCGGCAAGTATCCAGAGTATGGCAGGTATTTGTATCCCGAAACCCTGGAAAAACTCAATACAGAACAGGAAGCCTTTATCAAGACCACGGAAGACATTAGGTACACCCTATACGAAAAAGAGCTTTGCCTGAAAATCGAGCTTGCCAAAAAAGAGCCGGATGATGCCTTGGCCATGGCTTTTCAGAATGAACTTTCTGAAAATAGAAAAGAATTGGAACGAAAAATGACCGAGCATTTACTCCGGATGAAAAAAATAACCATGGGAGACCATGAAAATGAAGAATTCTTGTCGAAAGGAAAATCCTATGTTGTGGAGAATCGGGTTCAGAAAATATTTTGAATAAGGTCCCGGGTGTTCCGGATTCCAAGGAAAGACAAGTAGAAAAGTGAATTTAACCGTTAATAAGAGGCGAAAATCATCATTCTTGCTTTTGAGGATATCCGTCATTGGTTATGGAGAGGCAAATCCGGCAATGCACGAGGCTGCCCCTAAAGAACTTTACTCAAAAGAAGCAAAGGCGAATATGCGGGCGCTTTTTGAAATCATCGTGAAATAATAGCATCCCATAAAGGAGCAGTACCATGAAATCAAGCACAAAAAATGACGCAGAAGGCAAGATGCACCAGGCAAAGGGAAAGGTCAAGGAGGTCGGTGGTAATGACAAAACCGAGACAAAAATTGAGTTTTACAAAAGGATTCAAGCCTTTCGCAGGGCAAAAAGAATGCAAAAAGAAATAGCCTTCTGATAAACAACATGAAATAAAAAATGCTCGGCAAGCTTAACACCTGCAAGGCATTTTTTATTTCTGCACTACTTGCCCTCAACATTCAGAGGTTCCACCAAATGCTGAGGGCAAATCACTTTCTCAATCCATTTAAATTTTCACAAATGATTTTTATTAAACTGAATTTATATCATAATATCATGTTAATTCTGATAACAAACCAGTTGGCAGGACCTTTGCTTTACAATCTGTATGATCCTGACTTTAATCAGGCCTTTAATCATATCTGATAAACAATAATTCTCGAAACGGGTTATTAAAGGAGTTTTCGTTCAAAAACCCTGTATTCAACAATTTTATGAAAAGAGGAAATGACTATGAAAAAGAAAAACAATTTTGCTTTTGTAAATTATTTAGTGATTCTGGTGATGCTCACCGCCTTTGTCGCCTGTGCGTCCACTCGAAAACAAGAAAGTGTGGGAGAGTATGTCGACAATTCGGTGATCACGGCCAAGGTGAAGGCCAAGCTTGCAGATGATGAATTATTAAAATTATTTCAGATTAGCGTGGTCACTTTCAAGGACACGGTTCAATTGAGCGGTTTTGTGGATTCTCAAAAAGCCTTGGAAAAAGCGGGTCAGATTGCCAGGAGCGTCGATGGCGTGACAGCTGTGAAGAATAATCTGATTGTGAAATAGGTTGACCTAAATTAGGTGAGATCAAGAGAAGGTAACCTTATGCCGAACTTTCGGCGGGAAGGAAGGACAACATGTTAGGAACAATACTTCTTATTCTATTGATTCTGTTATTGGTAGGGGCGCTTCCCACATGGCCCCACAGCAAGGCATGGGGCTATTATCCCAGCGGCGGGTTGGGACTGGTACTTTTGATTGTGCTGGTGCTTCTATTAATCGGGCGCATTTAAATTGAGATGCAGGCCTCGAAAAACAAAGCCATGGCAACTGAAAATTCAAATCGGCTGGCGCTTGCTTCTTTTTATCTTGGCATGCCGTCCAATTTCAGGAAGGAGAGGAGAAGAAAATGCCTTTGATCAATTTAATAATTATTCTGGTGGTGGTCGGACTGATTCTTTGGCTGGTCAACAACTACATTCCCATGGATCGAAAAATCAAAAGTATCTTAAATGTCGTGGTGGTGATTGTTGTGGTTTTGTGGCTATTAAGCGTGTTCGGGGTCATTGGGTCCATTTCAGGGATTCGTGTGGGAAGATAGCGTCGAACGACTGGAATTCAATCTTTATCCAAAGGCACTCAAACCTAAATTGAGCGTTTCAAAATTTCGACTATGAAATCAGAAGGAGAAACCAATGGATTCGGTTAAAATCATGGCCATCGTACTGGTTGTTGCCGGTTTTGCGGGAATTTTATACGGCAAGTTCAGCTACACCAAAGAGACTCACGATATCAAACTGGGCCCGATTGAAATGTCGGTTGCGGAAAAGCAGACAGTCAACATACCGGTCTGGGTCGGTCTGGGGGCAATTGCCGGTGGCGGCGGGCTCCTGTTTTATTCAATGAAAAAAAAATAAGCCATCAAGTGATCATTACACACCAATATCAAACAACAAACCTACAGGAGGGAAAATGTCGTCCATTTCAATCAATCAAAAAACGGTTCAACCCATCCAAAATACATTAATGCTGGTTAAGTCAGGGGCCGAACGAGTCCTGCTCGTTGATGATGATCATACCGCAGTCGCAGTAGCATGCCGTATGCTCGAATCTCTTGGCTTCTTGGTTCATGCGGTCAATTCCGGTGCTGCGGCCAAGGACTGTATCCGTAAATACAGGTATGATCTTTTGGTATCCGGCCTGGAAATGCCGGATATCGACGGGTACACACTATCCAAACAGATCAAGGATACTTCACAGAATACAAAAGTAATCCTCATGACCGGACTTGCATGTGGTGATGTGGCCGGGTATATGAACACCGGAATCGTTGACGGCTGGTTGTTCAAACCGTTTTCTCCGGGCGATTTGAGTGAAACCATGCGCAAATGCAAATTAATAGAAACTCCGAACATCAGCAGCATATCCCGCTTTAATAGCCATTATAGTGATGACCGGCCAGGCCTGCATGTGGGGCAGAGCAAAGCCAATCCATTTAGCCTGAAGTACGTTGAACCCAAGGAGTTGAATCCCACAGAAAATGCTTAAAAAACTGAACCTAAAATCCCTTATCTTCTTTCAATGGAATTGGCAGGGGAGAAGTTAACATGGACCAAAAACCACCTCTAAAAACTTTTGAAAAGAAAAACCAGGATTCCACTGGAACAGGCGAGGCGCTGCAGGCCTCTGAAATGAGATACCATCGGCTTTTTGAAACAGCCCGGGATGGTATCCTGATCCTGGATGCTGCCACCGGGCAGATCGACGACGTAAATCCATTTCTATTAGAAATGCTGGCCTATTCTCACGATGAATTCCTGGGCAAAAAACTCTGGGAGATCGGTCCCTTCCGGGATATTCGGGAAAGTCGAAGGATATTCAGTCAATTACAGGAAAAGGGATATGTCCGTTACGAGCATTTACCCCTTGAAACCAAGGACAGAAGGCATGTTGACGTAGAGTTTGTCAGCAATGTCTATCAGGTCGCCTGCAAGCAGGTGATTCAATGCAATATCCGGGACATTACGGAGCGAAAGCAAGCAGAGCAAATCAGGCAGAAGCTTGAAGCCCAGCTGCGCGTATCTCAGAAAATGGAAGCCATCGCCACCCTGGCCGGCGGAATTGCCCATCAATTTAACAATGCCCTGCACGTGATCATCGGAAACCTTGAATTTCTTGACATGGATGAACCCAGTGATGGAAACTTTGCCAAGCGCATGGATGACATGCAACACGCGGCTTTTAAAATGACCCAATTGACCAGTCAATTGCTGGCCTATGCCAGAGGCGGCAAATATCAGGCCGAAAACATTACATTGAATCACTTCATAAGGGAAACGCTTCCCTTGCTCAATCACACCCTTAAATCTTCCGTTCGTATTGAGGCTGAACTTTCCCGAGACGTTTGGGAAACCAGAGTTGATTCAACCCAGATTCAAATGGTATTGTCCGCCCTGTTGGCCAACGCGTCAGAGGCCATGGAAGAAGAAGGTTGTATCAAGATCTCATGCGAAAACGTAAAAATAAGCCGGGAAAAAGCTGCTGACTTTTCGGGACTGAATCCCGGGGATTATGTTGACCTCAAAATAGAAGACAACGGCAAAGGCATGGATGAAGAGACAAGGAAGCGGGTATTCGAACCTTTTTTTACCACCAAAATGCAGGGTCGCGGACTTGGTTTGGCTGCTGCCTATGGGATTGTAAAAAACCACAATGGCTGGATTTCCATGGAGTCACAACTGAACAGAGGGACAGTGGTTCATATTTACCTTCCTGCCATTGCCGAGGGTGATGAAAAATGGGAGAATATGCCAAAGGCCATGCCGCAGAAGACAACCGGCACCATTCTCTTGATTGAAGATGAGCCGCTGGTCATGGATGTGATTCACGCATTATTGACGCGCCTGGGCTACTTCGTTCTAAAGGCCAGGACCGGGGGAGAAGCTTTGGCTGTTTCCAAAACCTTTCATGGCGCCATCGACCTGGCCATCCTGGATATTCTGTTGCCTGACATGAATGGGAAAGAGGTTTATCATTTTCTCATGAAAGACCGCCCGAACCTGAAAGTCATCGTGTGCAGCGGCTATTCCATTGAAGGTCCGGCTCAGGAAATTCTGGACGCAGGCGCTCAAGGATTTGTTCAGAAACCGTTCTCTCTTAGGTTGATGTCAAAGAAATTGCAGGAGATCCTGGCAGCATAGGATTTACCTTATCTCCCGGCTTGGCCTCTATGAGCCTTCGACGCAGCTAACGAAAGTGCCGCTTGAATGCGAAACGGAATCAGCAACATTTTATTACCTGAATCATATTGGTCATACCAGCTGACCACAGAGGATGTCCCGCCGTGATGACCGCCAATGCCCCTTCAGCCATATCTCCTGTTTCAACAGCGCGTTTTACGGCGATTTCAATGATATCCTCCGTATCCTTGGGATCCTCAATCAAACGGGGATAAACGCCACGGAACAGGGAAAGCCGTCTCAAGGTTTTCGGGTTGGAAGTAAACCCAATGATCGGCTGGTTGGGCCTGAGCCGCGAGATAAGCATGGCCGTGCGACCGGACTGGGTGGGGGCCAGAATGGCGGCCGCTCCCAGGTGGTCCGCCAATACGCACACCGCATAGGTTACAGATTCCGAAATATCATTTTTCGGAATCATTTGAAGATACTGATCCGGCGGGTAGGTTTTTTCTGCTTGGGCAACAATGCGAACCATAAACCGGACCGCCTCCACAGGATAATTACCCGAGGCTGTTTCTTCCGAAAGCATGACGGCATCGGTTCCATCCAGAACGGCGTTGGCCACATCCGAAGCCTCGGCCCGGGTGGGGCGGGGAGCATCCACCATGGATCGCAGCATCTGGGTGGCAGTAATGACCGGCTTTCCCCGGGCATTTGCTTTTTGAATCAATTGCTTCTGGATGGTGGGAACTTCCTCCAGGGGAATTTCCACCCCCATGTCTCCCCGGGCCACCATGATGGCATCCGCCGCATCCAGAATCTCTTCATAATGATCGATCGCCTCATGGGTTTCAATTTTGGCGATGACCGGCGTGTCCTTGTTTTCCAGACGAATGAGTTCTTTCAGGTGTTGAATGTCCGAAGCGGACCGAACAAAGGACAACCCGATATAATCCACATCATGGGAAAGGCCAAAGGCCAGATCCACGCGGTCTTTCTCCGTCATGGAAGGCACTCGAAGGGTTCCGGTGGGCAGATTGATCCCTTTGTGAGAGGTGAGCACTCCACCTGTGATAACCTCGCAAAGGATTTCAGATCCGGTCACCGAACGCACCCGGAGTTCGAGAAATCCATCCGCCAGAAGGATACGATCCCCGGTTTTGACATCTTCGTTTAAAAGAGGGTAGGAAACGGAAATTCGCTGCCTGGACCCTTCAACGGCCCGGGTGGTCAGAATCACGTCCTGGCCCGTTTCCAAAAGAACTCCCGGATCAGGGATATACCCCACCCGGATTTTGGGACCACCCAGGTCCTGTAATATGGCAACGGGTTTGCCCAGATCTTCGGCTATGGTTCGAATCATGCGAATTTTTTTCTCATGCTCCAAGTGGGTTCCATGGGAAAAATTCAACCGGGCCACACCCATACCGCTTAAAATCAGCTCCCGAATGGTCTCAGGGGACTCACTGGCTGGTCCGATGGTGCAGACAATCTTTGTTTTCGGCAGGGTAATTCCCATAGCTTGTCTCTTGTCCTTTCATCGCCTTGCGCCTTAAAGAATATATAAATCGCAGATCTTCCGGTAATGACGGCCATAGATGGCCAGGGTTATGGCCACGGGTAACAGTCTTGGCCTGCGGACCAGGGTCCAGCAAATCAGCTGCCAGTACTGAAACCGCTCCTTCCCCAAAATACCAAGGCGGAACGCGGACCGAAAAATGGAAAGAAACCGCTGGAAGTTGATGGGGTGGTTGATTTGAGGGACCTTGAGTTCCTTCAACAAGGTTCTGACGCGCTGGTAGTAATGCTTCGGGGCATAAATATGTTTCATAATCGATTGATACCCGGCCAAAAGTTTGTCCATGCCCATTTGTGGAATGATATTGGTGGTGCCATCCACATTGTCCCCGGAAAAAATATCCATCACCCGGCTTTCCCTTTTAAGCCGGTCAAATAAACGAGTCCCCGGCGGGGCCTGGAGCATTCCGACCATGGCCGTGACAATGCCGCTTTTTTGAATGAAATCGATCTGGCGCTGGAAAATAGACGGCCCGTCGCTGTCAAACCCCACAATAAAACCGCCCATCACCTGCAACCCCGAACGCTGGATGATCCCCACACTTTCAAGCAGGTCGCGGTTTTTGTTCTGGGTTTTATGGCATTCCGTAAGGCTAACCTCATCCGGTGACTCGATGCCGATGAATACCGAATCGAAACCCGCGGCAACCATCATGTCCAGAAGCACCGGATCATCGGCAAGATTGATGGAGGCTTCCGTGAAAAAAATGCACCCCTTTTTATTCTTGCGCCATTCAATCAAGGCGGGAAGCAATTGGGTTTTAAGAAACCCCTTGTTTCCGATAAAATTATCGTCCACGAAAAAGATGCTGCCGCGCCATCCGGAAGCATAAATTTGATCCAGCTCCCCAATCACCTGCTGACCGGTTTTCAAGCGCGGCCGGTGGCCGAAGAGCGTGGTCACATTGCAGAATTCGCAGTCAAACGGGCATCCCCTGGAAAACTGAACATTCACGGACGCATATCTTTTTGTTTTAATAAGGTTCCACATGGGTTTCGGGGTGGCGGAAAGGTCACAGAAGCCCGAAGCCCTGTAGATCTTTTGGGGGTTACCGTTTTCAAGGTCGATCAGAAAAAGAGGGAGCGTGATTTCCGCCTCATCCAGAACCAGATGGTCCACCTCTGGATACTCCTCAGGTTCGGATGTAAAAAGCGGTCCTCCGGCAACAACTTTTAAATTCATGGCAAGGCAACGGGCAATGATTTGCCTGGCGGATTTACGCTGAATGGCCATTCCACCCACAAACGCCATATCCGCCCACAAGAGGTCTTTATCCGTGAGAGGGTTCACATTCACGTCCACAAGGCGTTTGGACCATTTTTCCGGCAACAGGGACGCTACGGTAAGCAGGCCCAGTGGCGGAAAAGCCGCTTTTTTTCCGATAAAGCTCAAGGCATAGGTGAAAGACCAGAAAGTATCGGGAAATTTAGGATAGATATGGAGGACGTTCATATAGCTGATCTCCTTTTGGAGTTTATTGTTTTCGGCCATAATCAGCTTTGAGTCTGTCATAATCCGAGGGTTATCTTTAAAAAGAATATCAATATTCGTGCCACAACCTCGACCTTGGCATGGTCCACCCTATCCTTCTGGTTTTTCTGAATAATTCCTCTTTTGTCAAGGGAAGGTCGGTCATTTATTCCTCGATAAATGCGGTCATATTTAACCCATGGTCATATTTAACCTCCCCCTCTTCCTTTGACGGATGGATTGGAGGTGAACTGATGTTTTTAAAAGCATTGCATGCGCATGAGGCCTAAAATCTCGCCAATGGTAAAAGATATGCTTTACAATCCCCATATCCGCTGTTAAATTCCCGCCCATGTTCTAAACATCTTATGATCAGGAAAAATTTGCCATGTTGAATTCATTACCCTCCCATCTGCTGGGGGGATTTACCCTATTGCTATTCGGCCTCAACACGATATGGTGGTGTACCATATTGTTCATATTTGCCTTACTCAAATTCATTATCCCTGTGGGAGGAATAAGACGCCAAATTTCACGGCTTCTGGTCCTCATTGCAGAAGCATGGGTTGAAGGGAACAGTTTTGCTTTTGAAAAAATCCATAGGGTCAAATGGGATATTCAGGGCGTTGAACACCTTTTGCCCAGAAAATCCTACCTGGTGGTGAGCAATCACCGTTCCTGGGTCGATATCTTCGTGCTTCAACATATCTTTAAACGTCATATTCCCTTTCTCAAGTTTTTCCTGAAACAAGAACTCATCTGGGTTCCCATGCTGGGAATCGCCTGGTGGGCATTGGATTTCCCTTTTCTAAAACGATATTCCAAAGCGTTTCTGGAGAAACATCCCGAGCTCCGGGGCAAGGACGTGGAAGCCACTCGAAAATCATGTGAAAAATTCAAAAGTTTCCCGGTAAGCGTCATGAATTTTTTAGAGGGCACGCGGTTTACTTTTCATAAACATAAAAATCAAAACTCCCCATACCACCACCTCCTTATCCCCAAAGCAGGGGGCATTTCCCTGGTTTTTTCCAGTATGGGAGATTATTTATCAGAAGTATTAGACGTTACCATCGTTTATCCGGAAAATGAACCTCCTGTGAAATTTTGGGATTTATTGACCGGAAAAATCCCCTGCATCACTGTTCGCGTGAAGAGCCTGCCTGTTCCCGGGAATGTCGTTGGCAGAAGTTATGAGGAAGACGCCGGTTTTCGGGATAAAATTCAAAAATGGGTTAATCAAGTTTGGCAGGAGAAGGATCAGCAGATTGAGAAGATTATGTCAGAGCATATTGTTTCCCTAAAATGATTCAAAGCGCCATGGCCGGGGGTGTGAATGATGCGGAAACCGCCTATGGCTACCATTCTGATGATCCCCCCTAAAACTCACAACACATCCAACCCGCAATGATCCATGGCGCTCCGGTCCAGCATGGCAGGCAAGCCGCCCTTCTCCGCCGGGGTGAACCCCATGGTTTTGCTCCAAACCTCGTCATCTTCCATGCAGTAATAGATCAAAACCCGAGGGGCTGCCTCGCGGATCCATTGGACCATTTTCCGGTAAAATGCCATGCGAAGGGGCTTGAAATACCGCATCTTATTGTCCAGGCCGGTGATGAATTCGCCATAGGGAATTTTGGACTCCGAAAACCGCTTTTGAACAATGGATTTGAGATCGGGCATGAACCGGAACGTGCCCAGGCTGATCCAGACAATGGAATCCGGGGACACGGCTGAAAAAAGCGTCTCGATCACCTCCCGGTATTCAGCTTCACATCCCTCATAAAGGACAATGGGATCAAAATGGAAGGCCAGGGGATAGCCCATGGCTTCACAGGTTTTTGCGGCTGCAAGGCGCTCTCCAAGGGAAGTGGTGTTCCGCTCCTCAGAATGAATGATGCGAGGGGTGTTCAAGGACCAGGCCAGAATGGTCTTGCGATTATGGTCATATTGATGAAGGTTCTGGATTTCAACGGTTTTGGTTTTCAACTCCAGAACCGCCGTGGACTGGGCTGCAAACCTCGGCACCAGTTCCTCCGTGATTTTGGAGAAGGGTTCCCAGATGAGGCTGTCCGTGAATTCACCCGTGCCGATCCTTTGGATTTTTCCTTTTTGAAATTCCTCCTGAAGTTCGGCAAGCATCTCCTGCCGGTTGACGAAATATTGCAGAACCGGCGGATGGAAATAGGACTGGAGAATGCAGTAGGAGCAATCCATGTGGCAGAAGGTTCCCACATGAAGGATCATATACCCGCAGCAGTTATAGTATTTTGTTCCCGGACATTTTTTAATGAACGCGCCCTTGTTTTTCGTGAGAAAGAGGATTTTCTTTCCGGCCTCCACGGGATCAGGGGTATTCATGAGGATGCCATACAAAGCCTTGACATCATCAATGACTTCCACGGGAACAACCGCACCTTCCGTGAGCCGAAGGGTCTCGGGAAGGGACGCTACGGCCTGATCCACAAAGATCTGTTTAACGGGAAAGTTCATTTTACCGCTTTTGATCTAAAAGAAGAGGGGGCATGAGCCGGGGGCGAATCAAGATCCAGCCCGTCAAGAAGATCCTTTAAGGCTTGGGCTTCAGACAGGCGTTCCAGGGTTTTCAGGCGTGAAGCCAGCTGGCTCTGTTTTTTAAATTCAATTTGAAAGGCATAACGGTCACTTTCAAAATCCTTGGGGGGAGACAATCTGATCCCTGGAGGAATTTTCAGGGATTTCATTCCCTCCTGGAACAGGGTTTCCGCTTTTTGAATCCAAGGATAACGCCTGGTTCTGAGATGTTTCCGTAGGGCAGTCCCCTTCTGGTTCCGATCCCAATCCGGGTTTTTTATGACTCCCTGAATCCCGTTTTCCAGAAGGATATCCATGGGGGTTTTAGATTCACGAGCAGCGATTTCCACGGCCCATTCCAGAATTTCTCTCTGCTTGTTCAAACTCAGGGTTAACTGTTGAAACAGGTTCGCCAAAAAGCTTCCGGTTTCAGGTTCAAGCCCCCCCAATTCCAGGGCCATGGCAAATGGAATCTGCCCTGAAATCAGTCCATCCTGAATGGGCTGGGTAAAATGGGCGATGCGGATCGCCTTATCCAGAATATCTTTTCCTTCCGGAAGGCCCAGATCCGGAAGCATCGACAGGACCTGATCTTTATCCCGGATTTCCTGCATCAGCCTGTTCAAGGCCCGGGAAATCTCTACCCAATTCAGTTGACGCTGAAAGGCGTTATCACTGATGGCGGTTTTGACACATTTCAGCCGGTTCGCTTCCTCTGCTATTCTGCATTCCACGGAAGCCATTCCGGCTTTAAAGCATGCGGCGATGCGGCGGCGGCCACACACAATGATCCGGCGCCCGTGATCTTCTTGCCACAGGAGGGGAGGGTTGATGACGCCGATGGCTCTGATGGAGGCCATCAGATCATCCGGATCCTCACGGGTGGTGATTTGGAATGATAAATCCGTAGAATCAATGTCCTCCGGATTTATCATTTCCATTTTAAATTTCATACTTGCTGCCCGTGAGTTGATTCAACGCTTCCAGATATTTGTTCCGGGTACTCTCAATGATTTCATCCGGCAAAACCGGCCCCGGCGGGGTCTGATTCCAGGCGATGGAAATAAGGTAATCCCGCAGATACTGTTTGTCGTAACTCTTTTGGGACTTGCCTTCCCGGTAGGATTCCTTTGGCCAGAATCTTGAGGAATCCGGTGTGAGGACTTCATCAATGAGAATGATTTGGTTGTTGATCACGCCGAATTCAAATTTCGTGTCGGCAATGATAATCCCCTTTTTTTCAGCGATCTCCGAGCCTTTTGCATAGATGGCCAAGCTGTAATCACGGACCTTCTCCGCTATTTCACTTCCCACAATCCCTTTTGCCGTCTCAAAATCAATATTCATGTCATGTTCGCCTTTTTCCGCCTTGGTGGACGGCGTGAAAATGGCTTCGGGAAGTTTGGAAGATTCCACCAGCCCTGAAGGAAGCTGAATCCCGCAGACCGTTCCGTTTTCCTGATAAGACTTCCATCCCGACCCGGAAAGATAGCCTCTCACCACGCATTCAATGGCCAGGGGCTTTGTTTTTTTCACCACCATGCTTCTCCCCTCAAGAACATCCCGGTATTTTAGGCATTCCGCGGGAAACTCCTTCACATCCGCTGTAATCACATGGTTGGGGAGAATGGATTGGGTCTGGTCAAACCAGTACAGGGAAATCTGGTTCAGGATTTTTCCCTTTCCTGGAACCGGATTGGGAAGCACCACATCAAAGGCTGATATTCGATCCGTGGCCACCATGAGAATGGATTCACCAAGATCATAAACATCCCTTACTTTTCCCCGCATGATCAATTTTAGATCCGGGAAATGGGTTTCCGTTACTGCAGCAGTCATAATGCGATCTTCCTTTCCAGGGCTAAAATGTTGTTTAATTGATTTGATTTTCGATTTTGTTGAAATTTATAATGTATTTTTTTAGGACTTCACGGACATCAGGATCCATTTCGTGAAATTTAACACCGTAATGCTGATCGGACGTGCCGCTGATGTAATAGACCAGCTCTCCCTGGATGTCCACGGTCTCGTCATTAAAACCGATGGTCAGCCATATTTTCTGGGCAGGTTTGATTAAAAACCGGGTTTCCAGGCGTATGCCTGATTCTGAAACATTTAAAGTCCGGCCCATACCCTGCTGAATGACTTCTTCTTTTTCCCTTAAGGAGAGAAACACGAGGTTATGGGAATCGATGCGTAGATATCGTCGTCTTTCTTGGATCATGGATAACACCTTCAGCCCTGTTTATAGGTTCGGTTCGTCAAATGCTTGTGCTTGAATCCGCATACCATTGCAGTTGTGGCCGTAACATAGGCCGCAGTATTGTCGATGATGTTTTTGAACATCGGTGAAAGTCGGTTGAATTTAGAGAGGATCTGGTCGCTGTTGTTTTCCTCCAGAACCAGGTTGGCAGAACCGTAAATGAATGTGGTGAGAGGATCGGGATTCCCATCCAAGAAGGGAATCTGCCCGAGAAAATCTCCGGGGAAGAGATTGGAAATGAGAATTTCCGTTCCCAGCATTTTTCTTACGATCCATGCCCTTCCTTGTTTTATGGTATAAACTTTTTCCTGATTAATATCCTCCACCATAGTCATGCCGAGCTTTTTGACGGCCGGAATCGGATCATTGTTGAAATAGTAGTCCACGGCAAGCTGAGTGACTTCCTTGAGTCGCCTGTCCAGACTGATGAAGATGCTTTTGAGTTCCGTGGGCATACTGCCGAATTCCATGGATAGTCGGTGGGAGTCCAGAACCCCTAAAAGGACTTTGTCCCTTGCGGTGGCCGTTGCGGACCGGATGGAGCCCCCCAGAAGAAAGGAAGTAATGCTTCCCACATAGGACCCTCGGCCCACCCGAAGAATGTTGACCCGTCCCTGGGGCGATTCCTTGGAAATCTGGACATTGCCCTCGAGGATTCCCCAGATCCAGTTTCCGTGTCTTCCCTCCACAATGATTTCATCCCCCGGGTTGAATTCCTCTTCATCCACCACATAGATATAGTCGATGAGGGGACCTTTCACCAGAGCCTGTGGAATTCCCATCACCAGGGAATCCAGCGGCATCTCCTCTTCGGCTGTGATGGGCCCCAGTTTTTCAATCTTGCCTTCGTCAAGCATCTTCAGACCGTTTAAAATCAACTGCATGCGGCCTTCAGTGATGGTTTTTCGATTCGGAAAATTCTTGACTTCAAAATAAAAATCCCCATGGGTCCACCCGAAAAGGGCGTACAGGGCATCCAGACCGGATTTATCACCGCAAACCGCATCCACGGGGTTGCCGGAGGTAAAATAAATTTCCCCGGATTCCGGAGAGTACTTGCTCACGATCTTCAATACGCCGGTACTGCCATGGGCCCCGATGAGCTGCAGCAGGTCGCCCAAGCCGAAAAAAAGGGTGCTTCCTGAAAACATCACTCCGGAAGTCATGCCGTTGCTTATTTTGCCCATTGAAATTGTCTCTGCAAGGATAAAAGGGTTAATTTCAGACATTCCGACAAGGTTTTTCCCACCCCATCCCCGTTTACCGCGCTGGCGGCAAAGGAAGGCGCTTTAAGCTGCCGGTTAAGATCCCGATCCATCTGCTCGATGCTCATGATGGGCATCCCCTCCCCCTCAAGGTCCCGCTTGTTATATTGCATGACCAGGGGAATTTTAAACACGCTGATGCCGTATTCCTTTAAATTCATCTGAAGATCTTTTAAGGAAAGCATATTCTTTTCACGCCGAACTTCAAGGGAATCGGCCACAAAAACCAAACCGTCCACCCCTTTAAGAACAAGTTTTCGGGTGGAGGAGTATTTTATCTGGCCCGGAACCGTATAGAGCTGAACCCTCACATCACAACCTTTAATTTTCCCCAAACCCATGGGTAGAAAATCAAAAAAAAGGGTGCGATCCCCTTCGGTGTTGATGGAAACCATATCCCCTGTAATTTGTTTCTTATAGGTTTTATAGGCATATTCCAGGTTGGTGGTTTTTCCGCATCTTCCGGGACCGTAATAGACGATTTTGCATTCTATCTCCCGGTTACGCATGTTCAATACTGCCATTATAAAACTCCAAAAGCCAGGTACTTTGTTGATATGAGTGTCCGTAAATCAGATTTTAATTAAAGAAATCGTGGCTCATCTTTTTTTTCCATCGGGACTTTTTTTCTTCCTTAAGGAGGCCAGAACATCATATTCTTCGTATTCCTCCTCGAAAAAGAAAGTATCCCTCTTTGAACCCGAACTTTCTTCTTTTTCAACGCCTTCCCCGCCAGAATTACTTTTGGATATGGTCTCAGTTATGGTCTGTTTGTCTTTTTGATCAAATATGGCCGGGAACTCCATATCAATTCCCGTATTCTTCAAAAAGTCCTGAATCTGGATTTTCAGCTTATCAAGCAGGCCTTTGTCAAAAGATCCGGCCGACACCCAACGGTCATACTGATCGATGGCCAAATTGGCCTTGGACGCCAGAAGATGACAATTCAATATTTGCTTTGCCGCTTCGGTTTTGAGGGTTTCAATGTCCAGCAACCGGTGTAGTTCCTCAATAGCCCTTTCGAACTGGCCGAATTTGATCAGTGCTTTGGCTCCTTCCAAAATGGCGACATTGGGATCCTCTCCATCGGAGGAAACAAACATTCTGGTAATGAGATCCTGAGAATCTTTGGTCATATAGGGCGAAAGAACTTTTTTCTCAACGTAAAGAATTTCCTTTTCGATTTCCTTTATTTTTTTCAGAACGGAAATCTTTATTTTCCCGGCATTTCCAAGATCCGAATGTGCGGATAAAAAATCCACCACCTCTTGATATTTGACTTTGGCTTCTGCTAAAAGCCCCTGTTTCTGATAAAAATCAGCTTCTTTTAGCATTGCGATAATATTTTGATTGATTCCCATAATATAATGGCCTTAAGTTGAAGGTTCCGGCGGCTTCAAAGCCCGGCCGCAATCCATACACTGATCAAGGAACGTATGAATTTACCTTTTTTCATTAAGATTTGTCAATAAATGAAGATAGCTAACCTGCACACCCCCCTGGGTAGGGTCTTACCCTGATCCTTTAAGATCATAAGGACTGATAACAATTATCAGCAGTTAGCCCGAATAACTAAAGTCCGAAATGTTTCAGGTATACAACAATTTTTATTG